>RCNC010001119.1_pt1 | contig 31031 bp, 29 predicted proteins | sample 2041301 | NCBI WGS metagenome assembly RCNC01 (sample SAMN09708231, study PRJNA481090) | Marine sediment metagenome, whole genome shotgun sequencing project. | biome: marine sediment; feature: ocean; material: sediment; isolation source: Sewage treatment plant 13A marine sediment (STP13A) ... | reverse complement strand
GGTCAAAACAAGACGCTTAATCAATTAAAAAGAAACACTGCCAAGGGTCATTCTGGAGTTTAATGCGAACTGGTATGGATGGGATGATATTATGGAGGGAGAAGGAGAAGATCGTCCTTTGAATTTCCAGGTTGACTGGTCAAGCGATAGTAAATGGATTTATACCAATGTTTATGATTTGAGAAATGCTCAAAAGATGTATTTACTTGACTGGAGTATTGATTCTCTCTACAGGGCAAAACTTCTATCATACTACCGAGGCTCTCCGGGTGACAGTACCATGATATATGAAGAACCGGTATTTCTAAATATCGAAACAGGAGAGGAAGTTAGGCCAGGATTGAGAGGTACACACATAAATGGGGTTTCTGTGAGATGGTCAGATACTCCAGGGAAAGTATATTTGCAAAAGCAAAGTCGCGGATATCAGAATCTGAATATTTATTCCTTTGATCTCAATACCCGGCAATTAGATACACTTTATGCAGAATCCAGTTCAACCAACATTGATAATTTTAATTATAGCCTGGCAGAAAAAAATGGACTATTGTTTTTCCTTTCGGAAAAAAGTGGTTGGAGGCAGCTGTATTCACTAGACATAAAAACCAGGCAAGAAAAAGCAGTCACAAATGGAAAGTATTATGTAAATAGCATTGATCGAATTGACGAGGGAAAGAAGCGTATCTTCTTTACTGCCTCAGGGATGGATACAGAGCACAATCCTTATTTTCAAAATCTTTATAAAGTATCATATACTGGCAATGGATTGACCTTGCTGACTGAGGAGGATCGCCACCATCAAACGAGTATTTCACCGGATGGTAAATATTTTGTCGATAACTTTTCTACAGCCAATATTGAAACCAAAACTGTCCTAAGGAGTTCTAAAAATGGAAAAGTATTAAAAGAAATGGCCAGAGCTGATGTTTCCTTGCTAGCAGGCTGGAGTCCACCAGAGGTATTTACAGCAGTGGCAAAAGATGGTAAAACTCTCATATATGGTGCACTCTGGAAGCCTACCTATTTCGATCCACAGAAGAAATATCCAATTATTGATCATAGTTACACAGGTCCCCATACGCAGATGTTTCCCAAAGATTTTAGACGGGTTCTATCCATTGGAAATCAGTCTTTTGCTGAATTGGGCTTTGTGGTTATGATGGTTGACGGATTAGGATCATCAGGTCGTTCCAAGGAGTTCCACAACCATTCTTATAAAAACCTGGGAGGAAATCTGGTTGATCACCTTGGAGCTATTCAACAACTAGGTGCTCGTTATAAATGGATTGATATTACTAGAGTTGGTATTTTTGGACACTCAGCCGGGGGATATGATGCCGGGCACGCAGTATTGGCTTTTCCTGATTTTTATAAAGTGGCGGTGGCGAGTTCGGCAGACCATGATCATAGGATGGAAAAAGCCTGGTGGCCAGAAATGTATATGGGATGGCCAGTAGACTCAGCATATCACTTACAATCAAATGTTACTATGGCAGGCAATCTAAAAGGTAAATTACTCATTACGCACGGAGGAATAGATGAGAACGTAAATCCTTCAGCCAGCTTCAAACTGGCAGAAGCTCTTATTAGGGCGGACAAACAGTTTGATATGCTTATCTTACCCAGTCAAAGACATGGTTATAGGGGAGACCATCAGAAGTATTTTACAAAAAAAAGATGGAATTACTTTGTTGAATACCTGCTGGGAGCTGTTCCTATCTGGGATTTTAAATGGGAATAACTTGGTTTTTATAATGTAGGTTCTTTCCAGTATAGCTTATACCATACAATAAAACCTGAGATCAGAATGAATATGGTGACCAGACCGGTAAGCGGAACGATCAGTATGTAAAAACCTCCCATAAATACCTTATATATTCTGGCAGTATGGATTTCCAATGCAACATTCCAGAGCGATATGGCTTGCTGTTGAATCATATCTGGCATTTTTACAAAATTACTCCTTGAATCTATTATTGATGCTCCAGAGTTAAAATCAAATACTACTTTTTCACCATTGGCTTTTGTAATAAGACCAGCAACCATATTTTCACCAATGGGTGGACCCCGGCGTTCGGGTTTCTGATATGCTTTTTTTGTGAAAGCATTGATAATCTCTCCATTGGTAAAATTCCAAAAGAACAAACCTTCAAATGAACCAACCAAAAGGGTGGTGTCACTTATCAGTTCATAACTATTCACACCCATAATGCTAATGGGAGGTTGATTATCAATGGGTTTTAATTCTGTATTGAGCTCTTTGTCAGCCCAATAAATCCCTTCAGATGTGGCTATCAGAAAACCATTGAAACTTTCGTGATAAATAATTTTCCTTAGTTTGTCAAACCAGGGATTTGGTGTATCCAATTCTGTATAAGGGAGCTTACCTACTTTTTTTTCAGCAATGGGAATCAGCAAAGGTGGCCGGAGAAACATGCCAGTTGCAGCAGTTATGATCAGAAAAAGAATACTTATCCAGCCAATTTTATTATGCCATTTAAGAGAAAACTTTGAAACTCTTTTGACTTTTAATGAATCAAGCTGTTTCCGAATCCTATTTTTTATGATATAAGGATTGATGAAGTAAATAAGACCGGTAAGGCTGAGAAAAATAAATACAACCCCAATCAGGTCAACAAATATAATGCCTGGGATTCCATATATTTCACCGCTATGAACAACCCATAATGTTTTAAACAATCCAATTTTATTATCGTAGTTTACAGGTTCTGGTAAGACTATGGTCTTGAATTCGTTTAGGTTCGTTGATTCCAACAAGAAAGACCTGGTCATCACCAGTATGGTATCGTTTTTCTGAATGATATCTGTGATTCTTTCTTCTTCAACAGGCAACAATACTTTTACCCATTGAGCCTTTGTTTTGTCAAATTCAAATAAGCCAAAATAGGTGCCAGCTAATATTTTATTCTTAGTTGATACATATATTTTTTCAATCTTTCTATTGTCAATACCCTTTGGCAGGCCCCTATTGAAATCAGAAAAGTTTGTATAATTGCTATTTGTCAACCAGACGCCAATATTTCCATAAATTAAAATGCTGTCCTGTCCAATTTGCTCAGATCCTTTTACAGATGCGTTATTCCAGTTACCATACCTATATTCTTTTGGAAGAATATTTCTGGTCACATCAACAGATGAAAAGAATTTTCTGTGATTTAAAACAATTCCAGAAAGGGAAAAAAGCAGTAAGAATAGAGTTACGCCTAATCCCAGCCATTTATGATATTTTCGGAAGAACTTTATCAATGAATTTCCATTTTAGCAGGACAAAAATAGGGAACAATCTCTTGTTCCCTATTCCAAATCCAGTTATTAATTGTCTTAAAGACAACTAATACATTAAATTTTTTCTGTTTCAACGATTTTCGCCATAATATCGGCATATTGAATAACAAGGTACTCTTTTCCTTCAAATTTGGTTTCTGTACCAGAATATTCTTTAAAAAATACTGTATCACCAACTGCTATCTCAGCATTATCAATGTTACTCAGGGCAACAACCTTGGCAAACCTTTGTTTCTCTACTGCAGTATCTGGAATAATAATTCCACTGCTGGTTGTTTGTTCTTTCTCTTCAGTTGTTATGTCTAAAATTACATTCTGGTTAATGGGTAATAGATCTTTCATTGCTTTAATATTTATTGATTTTATTATTATAATTTATTTCTTATCCTTCAATTTCGAGAAGCCTGTTTATTTTATCCTTATCAAATCCAACGATCATTTGTCCGTTTATATCGGTTTGTGGTACACCCTGCTGACCTGATCTTCTAACTAAATCCTCTGCCACTTTCTGGTCCCTTGAAACATCAATATCGGTAAATCGAATGCCATTTTTTCTTAAGTGTGTTTTTAGTACATTACACCATGAGCAAGTGGGGGTGGAGTATACTGTAACTCTCTTCTGAGGCTTGTCCTTATCTGCTTTGGTGTAAAATACAAGATTCTCAAATACCGATTTATAATATACTTTGTCATTGCAGCCTTTGTAGGTATTCTTGAATACGCCTTTTTCAAAACTGAGCAAAGTAGGTGCTGAACTTATTGAATAACGCTCATGTACATCACGAACTTCGGAAACATCAACGGTAAATAATTCTAAATCAGATTCTTTGTCAGTTCCTTCAGTGATATTTTTTATGGCACATTCACTTATCTCGGAGCCTTTTTTGTAGATCAGAACATAAGTGAGATCCTTATTTTTTATCTTTTCCTGTAAGTCAGGATATGATTTAATTTCTGTGATTTTCATTTTGTAATTTATCCCTTTAATCAATTTCTCGGCATCATCCATTCATAATTTGTGCCAAAACTTTAGTACAAATAATTTGTCAGCCTTATTGTAATTTTTTTCATGAAAATGTGACAAATTGGCTTAAATAGTAATCAATGGTCTTCTTTGAGCAAGTCGCAATCATTCAATGACAGGGCTTTGATAGATAATTGAAGTTCAACAATTTTTACGAGATTGTAATTTCATCGATGAATATGTGATGTTTGTCGAAAAAACTTGTTTGGAGGTAGAATCTCCAATATTATTGTTTTGAAAGAGATCTTTTAATGAATTTAAATCTTATTGTCATGAAAAAAAATGTTCTGATTATCAGTATTTTATTCCTCCTGTTTTTTGGAAGTTGTATACCATCACTGTTTCCCTTATATTTTGAAAAAGACTTAATAACAAATTCAGATTTAATTGGAAACTGGAATGAAGATGGTTCTGAAAACACATGGGCTTTTTATCCTGATGAGGATGAGAAGTCATATAACCTTTGGTTTCTGGAAAAGGATAACAACAATATTGAGGATGGAACCCTTGGAATTTTTGAAACTCATTTATTCAAATTGGGGGATAATTATTATTTTGATTTCTATCCAGGAGAAAATAAGGATTTGGAAAAGGAAATCAATACTTTAATGTCATTTCACCTGGTTACTGCACATACTTTTGCCAAGGTTAATATTTCAAAGGATACCATTATAATTCAACAGTTTGACATTGATTACCTGGAAGATTTACTGGAAAATGGTAAAATCAGAATAAAACATGTCCGTCTTGCTGGTGATAATAATATAACTGACACGAATGAGGGAGTAGTATTGACAGCCAGTACCAGAGAATTGCAGGAATTTTTCATAAAATATTCTGAGGACGAAGATGCCTTTACGGACCCAATTACACTTATAAAGAATAAAGAATAATTGGAATGAACTTAACCAGAGGAATAGTAAAAATGCTTCAGAGCAGTGTTTTCCACCAAATTCTGTTCTGGGGCTTATCTTTCTTTATTTTACTTAATATTTTCTCAATCTCAGGTGAAATAACTACACTTGATTACATCTATACATTTTTATTTCACATTGGGCTCTTTGTTGCAGTATACTTGAACTATCTGATATTGATTCCTTATTTTTTAAAAAGGGAAAAGTATATCCTTTATGGCGTTCTTATTGTTGCTTGTATACTATTATCTGCAGAAATAACATCACTGGTATTCAGCCATATGTCCGATTTAATTTTTCCGGGCTACTATATTGTTATCGGGTTAAGCTTTTCTGATATAGTTGCATTCCAGATTGTATATATTGTATTAACAAGCTTGCTGGAATTATCTTCTGCCTGGTTTAAGCTGGCTGAATCGGAGAAGAAGCTAATGAAAATTGAACAGGAAAAAATAAGTATGGAATTGAAGGCATTAAAATCTCAACTAAACCCGCATTTTTTGTTCAATAGCTTAAATAATTTGTATTCATTAAGTTTAAAAAAATCTGATAAGGCACCTGATATGATTTTGAGGTTATCATCATTGATGCGCTATATCCTGTATGAGTCATCGCAGGATTATGTCCCTCTACAAAACGAAATTGATTGTGTTATTGATTATCTGGAAATTCAGAATCTAAGAATAGAAGATTCAGAACCAGGCATTCATTTTGATTTAAGAGGAGAGGTGGGAGAAAAGCAGATAGCGCCGCTTATATTCCTGCCTTTGGTAGAAAATGCTTTTAAGCATGGGATGAAAGGATCAGTTGATACGCGATTTATTTATATAAGCATGGATATGGATGATACACATATTATATTTAATATTAAGAATAATAAGGGCACCGCAGTAAAAGTAAAGAGTGAAATTGAAGGTGGAATCGGATTGGAGAATATCCGAAAAAGACTAAATTTGATCTACCCTAACAGGCATATTATGAATGTAGGGGATTCAAAACTGAAATTTGAAGTGGAATTGAAAATTCAATTAAACTAGATGGAATTATTGGCCAATAAGAAATTGAATTGTCTGGTTGTGGACGATGAACCTTTTTCAATCGAAATACTTCAAACCTATATTGAAAAAGTACCAGGGATCCATCTGCTTGGAAAATGCAAAAATGCTATTGAAGCCTTATCCTTTATACATGAAAATTCAATTGACGTATTGTTTCTTGATATAAATATGCCGGAAATATCCGGGATTCAACTGCTGAATTCCCTGGTAGACCCGCCTTTGGTAGTTTTTACCACAGCTTATCCTGAATATGCTATTGAAGGATTTAATCTTGATGCCGTTGATTACTTACTGAAACCATTTGGTTTTGAACGATTTCTAAAAGCTGTAGATAAAATCTATAAAAGAATAGGGGAGAAGAAAGCTGTAAAAAGTCAATCGGAAGATTCTGGTTTTATAATGGTCAGAGCTGATAAGCGTGATTACAAAGTGAACTTGGCCGATATCATGTTCATTCAGTCCAAAGGTGATTATTTAAAAATTTCCACAATTGAGCGTTCCTTTCTGTCACATGATACTATGCAGAATATAATGCAGCTATTGCCAGGGAATCGGTTTATAAGAATCCATAAATCCTTTATTGTCTCCCTCGAAAATATAAAGTACTTAGAAGGAAATCAGGTGTTTATTGGAGCCGAAACCATCCCAATTGGTAAAGTATACCGGACTGATCTAATGAATACTTTGGCTAAAGAAGGCTTATAGTTTTTTTTTACGAATATATTGCTTCATTTCTTTTGCTGTGGCCATACGCAACAAAGCTGCTGCATTTTTCATGGCTTCTTCCTGGCTTATCCCAGTATTGGCAATGGGAATAATTTTATCAAACAAATCTTTATACATCTCTTTAGCATTGCTCTCTACTTTTCCGGCAAAGGCAATAACAGGAACCATATTTTTTTTTGCAAGCATTGCTATACCATATGGTGTCTTACCATACCTGGTCTGGGAATCTATTTTTCCCTCACCCGTAATTACCAGGTCAGATTTTTTAATGAAATCCTCAATACCCGTTTGTTGAGCTATTACCTCAAAACCTGGCTTAAGTTGAGCATTCAGGAAGGCCATCATTCCAAACCCTAGTCCCCCAGCAGCACCGGCTCCCGGGAAGTCTCGGAATTGTTTGTCAATGTGGTTTTCAACTATTTCAGCAAAATGTGTAAGATTTTCATCCAGCTCTTTAACTTCCTGGTATTTGGCTCCTTTCTGAGGACCAAAAATTTTCGAGGCTCCTTTTTCTCCAAGCAATGGATTATCTACATCGCTGGCTACAACAATTTCAGTAGATTTTAGCCGGGGATCAAGATTGTTTAGATTTATTTTCGCCAGCTTGCTTAATTGGCCCCCACCAGGTGTCAGTTCAAAACCATTTTTATCAAGCAATTGTCCCCCCAAAGCCTGTACCATGCCAGCTCCTCCATCATTGGTGGCACTGCCTCCTATTCCTACAAGGATTTTATTACATCCCTCATCCATTGCAGCACGAATTAGCTCGCCTGTGCCATGAGTACTTGTAACAGTAGGATCTTTTTCCCTATTAGTAAGCAATTCAATTCCAGATGCTGCAGCCATTTCTATGACGGCTGTTTTCCCATCTCCCAATATCCCAAAAAATGATTCTATTTTTCTACCCAAAGGATCATGAACCAATACGGATATACGTTTTCCTATAGTGGCATCCAGCAATGACTGAACAGTTCCTTCCCCACCATCTGCCATTGGAATCATCATAATATTGACCCTGGGCATGATCTCCAGAATTCCTTCCCTGATACTCTCACAAGCTTCTTTTGCCGTAAGACTCTCTTTGAATGAATCAGGCGCTATTACAATGTTCTGAGGAAGCATGAATCAGTTAATACTTTGTTTATATTATTGGGATGGCTATCATTACCGGGTCATTTGTCTTATTAATGCCGGTAAGTTTTACTTTTACAAAATTGTTTCGTTGAATTTTTTCATCGATATGTACCGGTATGAAGTGCTCTCCATATCCTTTTGCTAAGCCCAATCTTGATTTCTCAGTAAGCACCGTTTGCTCCTTACCAAGCATCCGGTTAAAATATTCTAATCTGTACTGATAAGATAAATCACGAATAATCTTGCTTCGCTGATTTTTCACTTTCTCCTCTACCTGGTTATCCATTCGGGCAGCTCTTGTGGTATCTCGAATTGAATATTTAAATGTGTGGATATGACTAAAACCAATTTCATTTGACACTCTGCAGGTATCCTGGAAATCTTCTTCCGTTTCACCAGGGAATCCAACAATTATATCAGTTGTAAAATTGAAGTCAGGTATTCGTTTCTTTAGCTTTTTGGTAATTTCCATAAATGACTTCACAGTATACATTCTCCTCATCTTCAGCAAGATCTTTTCCGAGCCTGATTGTAAACACAGGTGTAAATGAGGTGTTAGCTTCGGGTGATCAAAAAGTTCAATGAAACGGTCGCCAAATCCATCTGGTTCCATCGAAGAGATTCTTACTCTAAAATCTCCCGATATACCCAGGATTTTTTCCACCAATCCTTCGAAATTGAGACCATTACTTGAATATCTGCCAATATTTACTCCTGTAAGCACAATTTCTTTAAAACCCAGCTCCAACACCTTTGTAATGTTTTCTTCGATTTCAAAAAACGGCCTGCTAACAGCTCTACCTCTTACGCTTGGAACAATACAAAAGCTGCAGAAGTTATCACAACCATCCTGAATTTTTATCATGGAACGTGTGTGGAAACCTTTGTCGGCAATTCCAAACCCAAATTTATCCTTTTCGAATTTTTCCGATGATGTTAATTCTCCGTTAAAGTGAGAGTCAATAAGGTTAAAGACTGAACTTTTTTTATCATTTTCAACAACATAGCTTATTGTATTCTGCTCCTGGAGATCTTTTTTATAATGGTCAGCCATACACCCTGTTACAACAATTACTGAGTCCTCCTTCTTCCTGCTGGCCTGGCTAATCATGTTTCTTGACTTGTGATCACTCTGGTTTGTAACGGTACAGGTATTGATGACATATACATCCGCAGCATGGTCAAACCCAACCACATCAAAACCCTGTCTGTGGAATTGAGAGGCCAGGGCATCGGTTTCGTATTGGTTTAACCGACAACCCAGTGTTTTGAAGGCAATTTTGCGTTTTGTCATTCTAACTTTCACTTATTTGAGAGACTTCTACCAATTCTCCTTCTACAGAAAATTTTGTAGCACCTGTAATTCTAAGGTTGACAAATTTCCCAACCATGGAAAGATCAGGTGGTAAAAATCGTATGTTTATTCGCCCTTCAGTAAGGCCGGTAAGATACTTTTTCTTCCTATCCTGGCCGGTGACAAGTACTCTAAAAGTTTTTCCAACCATTCTTCTGGTATAGGCATAAGAGGTTTTTTCAAGGTCTTCAGTTAGCTCATGTAGTCTTTTCTTTTTTATAGAAATTGGGATGTCATCCTGCCATCTGGAACTTACTGCCCCCGGCCGCGGGGAATAAATGGCAATGTATGCCATATTGTATTGAAACTCTCTTAATGCTTCCCTGGATTTATAAAATTGCTCGTCCGTTTCTCCCGTAAAACCTACTATTATATCCGTAAAAAGAGTTGCTTCCGGTATCCTGGTGCGAATATATTCAACTATTTTTCGGTATTTCTCCACATTGTGTTTCCGGTTCATTTTTACCAGCACCTTGTCATCTCCAGACTGAAGTGGTAAATGGATTTGCTTGGCCAGACAATTATACTGTGAAATTACGTCAATTACATCTGTGGTCATATCCCTGGGATGTGGAGAAGTGAAGTATACCCAAAAATCTTTTCCAGAGGTATTTCCCAACTCACCGATCGCTCTTAATAGTTCAGTAAATGAAATTTCCTCTCCCTTTCTATCCAGACCATAGGAATTGACATTTTGCCCGAGGAGAGTAATTGATTTATAGCCCTTTTCTATCAGTTGACTAACTTCCCGAAGTATTTCTGAACTAGGCCTTGATACTTCTCTTCCACGCGTATAGGGAACAGCACAGAATGTACAGAATTTGTCACATCCATTTTGTATAGGTACAAAAGCCTCAAAATCTGAAGAATAATGAGGTCTTATGTGCCAAAACCCATCCATAATGCTTCGGTCATCTCGATCTTCTGAGGGTATAGATTGCAAAATATCAGAGTCAATTTTTATGCTATCGCCATTTTGAAGCAATTCCAATAAACTGGGAAACTCAGTTGAGCCCTGAGCCGTTTCTTTCAACACTGGCTGATCTGAATCTTGCTCCTGAGATAGGGAATAAGGAGTTACAATTCCATATTGTCTAACCATGTCCGGAACTTCGGGCAATTCATCCATGGTAAATACCAGGTCGAATAGCTTAAGAAACCGGATTTTGTCATTTGGCAAAAAACAACCCGATACAAAAGTTAATAGGTTTCTCTTATTCTTCCACTTATTCCAAAGACTAATGCGTGAATATACTTTGTCAATTGCCTTTTGCCTTACTGAACAGGCAAGAATACCTAGCAGGTCTGCTTCTTTTTCATCTGAGGTCCATCTGAAGCCCATTTTGTCAAGGACTGTTCTCACCCTTTCACTATCAGACTTATTCATCTGACATCCCAATGTAATTATATGATAAAGCATAGTAAGATTCTGTATTTGAGTATACAAAAATACGATAATCCAGTAGAAAAATACTAGAAGTAGATTTCTGTGCGCAATTGATCCAGGGAGAGGCCTTGTTCCACCAGTATGTCCATAGCATTATGGATCATATCACTATTTCCACACAGGAAACACCTGGTTTTGGTATCGGGGCTATGTTTTTTCAAATAATCAGTTACACGACCCTGAAATTGTCCGTTTTTCTCCTTAGAAAAACATGAAGTTATATTTGTGCCATAAAAATCATGGTCATAGGTATCCTCTGAATAGCGGATTCCATGTATCAATTGGTAATTCAGTTCCGGGTAGGATCTTATAAAACTATGAAATGGGGCAATTCCGGTACCTGTTGCAATAAATAACAGATCTTCATTTGTTTTTTCTTCTTGTGAAAGAGTAAAAAAGCCAAAAGGTCCCTCTATTTCAAGAAAATCCCCTGATTTACTATTTTTAAAACGTTTAGATAGCGATCCTTCTTCTATTTCCCTTATGAGTACTTCAATATAGTTGTCTTTTTCACCACTATAAATGGAGTATTCCCTTTTTTCTATATCTCCAGGAAAGCCCAATCGAATGTATTGACCTGCTTTGAATTTCAAGTCGTTCCTTGCCATTCTAATGATGTATGTTTTGGATGATAATTCCCTTATCTCCAGAATAATTGCTTCAAGCATGTTTTTTTCAGAAATTTCGGCAAAAGTCGGTAATAAATATGAAAATATCAATCCTTCCCATATTTATTTTTGGAATACTAATAAATAAATGTGTAGATCTAAAGGGAAAGTTCTAAAAACATCAAATGAATGCAGTGTAGGGGGTGTACTTTTACTTTTCTTTTTCTTTTTCCTTTGGGAATTTATAAAAGGTTTTGGTAATGGCTTTGGGGATGGTCTGCTCACGGTACTGAGGATCAGGCTCAATAGTTCCTTTTCCCTCAGCATGCCAGACCAACTTCTTGGCCTTATGGTCAAAAACATTTAACATAACGGTACCTTTTTCTATGTCTAAGGTATTATAGGAAGTCCCAAAAGCGAAGCCATAGGGCGCATAATAATAGTTACTCCAAAAACCGGTGGTATAATAATTATAATAAGTAGTGGAAGTGGTTTCTTTACCAAAAAATACATACATATCCACAATAAGGTCTCCATTATATTCTACACGTTTGTATCCTCTGCTGGTCATTTCCCAGGCAACTGAACTGACAAGATACTCCTGATCATCCCGATTAACAAAAGCACCGTTTTCGGCATTCCACGGATATATACTAAAAGTTTTGTATTGATTGAAATCAACAGTTTTATCATACTCCTGTTTAACTCTTAATGCTGAAGTACAGGAAAAAACAAATAATACTATCAGTAAAAGGCTTATAATTTTTTTCATCCGATTCAATATTTATTGTTTTTAATTTCCCTTGTATTTAATTCCGGGAGTTTATTGATCATTCTTGAGTGTTCAAATGTATGGAATTTTTTACTAAAGCAAGATGTTTGCTCTGGTAATCTCATGAACTCTTTTAAGTTTGGTCTGTAAATTACTTTCCTCAAATCACTCCATTTTTTTCATTTTGCCAGATATTGGTCGAAACTATTATCTAACATGCCTAAATAAATAAATATTTTTTATTAAACATCTTGAGTCGCCAGGCCATTGTATTCCTCTGGTTTGGATCAAAAGATTAATGGAAATAGGCGAAAGGATATAACCATTTATTGGGCACAATGTACACAGAATCTGCTTTGTGGCATTAATAGCATGCGCCCAATTGGAATGGTATTTTTGCATTTCGCACATTGTCCGAATCCTTCCTTACCAACCTGGCCTAACATATACTTTAATTTATCTAGCTTATCTTCTGCTTCACGCAAAGCTGCTTCGGCTACACTTTTGTTGTTTATAGCGTCCATCCTGGATATTCTTCCAATGGCGTTTTCAGGGGCAATGGGCTTTGTAATTTCTTTATAAGTAGAAACAGAATTTTCTGTTTTCGCAATCTCTTTTATTATTATCTTTTTGATTGATGAAAGCTGTTTGTCATCCATTATTATTCACTATGAATTATTTGTAATATAGAGTTTCTTGAAAACCAGAGTTAAGGCAATTACATTGAAGGTCATAAGGATAAACTTAAAATAAAAGCTTACCTGGGCCAGTCCCCATTCCATTTTGGCTAAGGTCCAATCTGGTAAGTTTTTTCCAATGTCCTCCAATACAAATGGGCTGACATAATCCTGCTTAATGTCATGAAGCGCTAAGAAATCCCCAAAAGTGAAGAGCAAAACAATCAAGCTAAAACCGAGTATCAGAAGCAGGGTGTTTTTTGGATTTTTCATTTCTGTGGAGTTTTTGGTTTATAAAACTAGTAATTTCCCAAAACTAGTTAGAGATTATTCCTGGCATTTAAGAAAATACAATTCTTTTTTAGAAATAAAATAGGCCAGAGAATTATCCTGACCTTTGATTGTGTATACAAAATACCCTGAATAATTTACTTGTTCTAAAGTTTTAAGCTAACTCCTGTGCGAACAGCAAAGGAATTATAGCCCCCACCAAATTCAAGATTAAGCCCCCATCGATCATCCCAATACCAACGACCACCGACTTGTATCCCAAACAGGGCCTCAAAGTTTGATCCTGCCCTAAACCCTAGTCGGGCACCTGCATAAAAATCCCATTCACTTGGGATGCCAATAATGCGATTGAAGTGATAGTCACCTCTGGCCGCAACACCAAAATAGGCAGTGTTCCGTTCGAAGTCAAAAATTCCGCTTATATCCGGACCAACCGTTACATCATCGTGTACAGCAAAATCAAAGCTAGCATAAATTGGTAAACCCCAGTAACCAAAACCCAATCCAAAATTGACTTGCATATCTCCTTTAGAGAGAGGAGCCTCACCTTGCTGGGCGAAAATATTGCCGGTAATAATGATCCATCCAAAGAGTATAATAATTCTTTTCATGTGATTTAAATTAAATGGTTAAATTGATGTTCATTTTGAATGTAAAAATAAGTAATAATTTTTCGAAATAGAAGATAATTTAAAATGGCGATGAATAATAAAAGGAGTCTTTTTGCAGCCTGAAAAATTAACTGTTTTTATAATCTTCTTGCTTGACATCCTTGAAAATTTCAAAATTCCCAAGTTTAATTTTCTGAAGAAAATAAGATGAAGAAACCCCCAAAACTCCAAATCCATATTGCATGCTTCTCCGAACATTAATTGAGGAGGCCTCTTCGAAATATTTGGTTGGGCAGGTAATTTCTGCTACCTCAAAACCGGCATAAAATATTTGTGCCAGCATCTGGTTGTCGAATACAAAATCATCTGAATCGTTATTGTACGGGATACTTTTTAGCACTTTGGCTGAAAAGGCCCGGTAACCTGTATGATACTCTGATAGTTTCTGGTTCATTGCCAGGTTTTGGAATAGAGTTAAAAAGCGATTGGCAACATATTTGTATCCGGGCATACCTCCTTTTAAAGCACCCCTCCCTAAAATCCTTGAACCTATTACTACTTCATAAACTCCATTGGCAATTAAGTAACACATGGAGTGAATAAGTTTAGGAGTATACTGGTAATCCGGGTGAAGCATAACAACTATATCGGCATCAAGTTCCAAAGCTTTATTATAGCATGATTTCTGGTTACCCCCATATCCTTTGTTTTCTTCATGCTTAATAATGTGTCGAATACCCAAATCTTTCCCTACATGAACCGTTTTGTCACTGCTTTGATCGTCAACCAGGATCACATCGTCAACTATATCAAAAGGGATTTCTTTATAGGTTTTTTCGAGGGTTCGTTCTGCATTATAGGCAGGAAGCACAACCACAATCTTTTTGTTATCAATCATTCTTATGAATTAAGGGTGTTTTGGCTATTCGCTCCTAACAAAGAAAACAAAACCATTCTTTTCATACAAGCGAGAGAAATTCGGATTTTCCTTTGTGAATTTAGATTCTCTTATATTCTTGGTTACTATATAGACTGTTTTATCTACATTTCCACCCAACAACCATTCTAAATCCTGAGAACGGCTATCCTCAGGTTGGGGTTTCTTTGCATAAAAATATTGTGCATAACTCTTATATCCCCAAGTTTGAACATAACAATCTTCGCTTGAAATATTTTCATAAAATTCTATGGCAGCATTCTGGGAATATTGCTCCACCTTTGGCACAATTATAAGCATGGTTAGGCTTGTAAATAGAAGGCTGGACATAAAAATCCCCGTAACCTGCAGGCTAATATTTTTCTTGTAATAAATTATAGAAAAAAGTACTCCTGCAATTAATAATACTCCAATTAGAAATTCAAATCCTGACCAATGTACTTCAGCCTGCATATTGGCTACCGCAAAATCATCTTTTATAGCTCCGGAGGCGATTATCTTGTCTTTGTAATGAATAAATAACTGAACCAGGATTAGCAGACTGCCTTCAAGAAAAGTGATTATTATCAATAAGGTTTTTGCCCATCGAGGCCATGAGAGCTGCCCGTTAATCATCTTATAAATGGCAAATGTTGCTAGGTAAGTCAGCGGAAAGTAGCACATAGAGGAATAATGAACAATCTTTGTATTCACGATAGTAAATAAAATCAATACTACCCAGAAAGTAATCATCATCCAGTTTCTGAAAAGCTTTTGAAGGTTGGAGTCATCTGTAAATTTCCTGAATGCTTTAAGAGCAAAAATAGAGGCCGGAAATACTCCCAAAAAAAGAACCACAAAGTGATAAAACAGGAATCCACCATGCCCGGCATCTTCTTCCTTAAATAGTCGGAGCTGGTATTGAATGAAGTCAACCAGTACATCTGACCTGCCATCTAAGATTTGTAGAATAAACCAAAATCCTCCTACAAGTGTCAGAATAGGAATATAAAGTGCGAAAAACTTGAAATTGAAAACCGATCTCCATTGCCCGGAATAAATGAGCCAGACCAGGGTTGCCAGACCAAAAATCAGGAGAGCTACCGGCCCTTTTGTAAGAATTCCCAGGCCTATAAAAGTGGCAGATAGCACTATGTTAATAGTTTGTTTTTGTTTTACTTTTTGATCCACATAAAAGATCATATAATAGATTCCCAAAAAGATAAATAGATTGAACCAGGGATCGATAATTCCTGATTTGAAATAAAGGTGAGGCAGGAGTGACCCGGCATATACCAGTGTCCAAAGAAGTCCAAACCGGGCATTGTAGAGTTTTTTGCCAATACTATAAAGTACCACCAGGGTTATAATCCCACCTATTGCGTTTGGGAAACGGGCTGCAAATTCATTGACTCCAAATATTTTCATGGAAAGGACCTGCATCCAGATAAATAGGGGAGGCTTTTCCCAGAAAGCAAAATAATTTATCTGCACTGTAAGGTAATCTTTTGTAACAATCATCTCACGGGCCGATTCTGCAAAGTTTATCTCATCCCAATCAAATAAATGAACTGCCCCCAGAAATGGAATAAATAGTACTATGCCAACCAGGGCTATTAAGTAGGGGTAAAACGATTCTTTAATCTTTATCATTCGCTAAGATTTATTAAAAAATTGAATCATTGAACCCTCCGATTTGCCAGGTGCAAGTTTTTGGAAATAGTAGAGTGTTAGAAAAGTAAGTGTACAACCGATAATAGAACCTGCAATAATGTCTCCGAAAAAATGCTGAGAAATATAGACTCTGGAAAAAGCTGTAAGTACTGCTAAACTAAAACACAGAAACTTCCAGGATTGCTTTTTAGAGATAAGCGATAAAATAAAGAATACGCTGAATGCTGTAGCAGCATGCCCAGAAGGAAAGCTGTGCAATGAATGAACAGACACTCCAGGAACCAGGTAAAGATCATATACTCCATCAAAATAGGCATTTGGTCGAAGGCTCTCTGTAAATACCTGCTTTTTCAATACCTGCACAACCAGCGTGATGAAAAAATTAGCAATAGCTAAAACCCATGCGTATTTGTATTTTATAAAAAGGAGAAAAACAAAAAGAACAAGTATCATCCATCCGCTTCCTAAATGGGTAAGCCATGAAAAGAAAATATCAAAAAATTTATTATGAAACTGATTTATAGCGATATGGATATCCGCTTTTGGAAAGATTAATAAGATAATACTTCCAATAAGAATAAAAACCAGAAAAGAATAAATGAAGGTTCTGTTTTCTTTAAGCAGATTTACCATTGGGGGTGTAACTAATAAAAAATAATAGTGTACTTAAGCTTCCAAAATTTATGGATGCAAATTTAGTTAAAAAGAATAAAGTTAAAAGCTAAAAAGTACAAAGTATACTCAACCAATGTTCGAAGGGAAATGGTTTGGAACAAATAACTTATGTTTAGCAGAGATTGCTTTCTTCATTTCGAATCCAGGTCTAAGCTAATTAACCCGATTCCTCAATGGCTTATGGCAAAGGAATTACTTTAATCTGATGATTATTGAGATCAGCTACCCAGATATATCCGGCATGCACCAGAACGGCCGCAGGTTTGTTCAGGTCAGCAAGATCAGTTCCGGGTTTTCCTGTGCCAGCAATAGGTTCCACCTTTCCCTGAGAATCTATTTTCATGATCCGGTTGGTCCCCATGTCTGCAATGTAAATGTTCTTTTTCGCGTCAATGGCAATTCCATGGGGAGTTTTTAGACTACCTTGTAGTGGAACAGTAGAGATTTCAACACCGGGTACAATTTTGCGAACCAGGTTTGTGGCGGCATCGGCTGCCAATACATTTTCCATATCCATAACAATATCCATTGGATAGGTGAAAGTAGCTACTTCCGGCGGGCCATCCATCTGTCCGGCTTCACCAGTACCAGCCAGTGTAGTAACTTTTCCGTCTTTTATCCTTCGAACCCGAGCATTGCCAATATCAACAACAACCAGACCTCCATCTGGTGCAATGACTACTGCGTGAGGAGAATTGAATAAAGCTGTTTTTGCTTCTCCATCCTGAAATCCCGATTTTTCTGGTACTCCTGCAACAGTTGATACATCATATTTCCCTTTTCCAACAGGAGTGAGCATCCGAATAACATGATTAGAGGCGCTTGCTACATATATTTTTCCGCTTTTGGGATCATAGGCTACGCCATGTGGGGATTTGAATTTTGCAGTTTCAGCAGGGCCATCTTGATAGCCTTCTTTATCTGGTCCTCCTGCAATGGTTGTTACCTTTCCATCCAGAGAAGCTATGCGGATTGCATGGTTGTTAATATCAGCAAAGATGATGGAATTCTTTTCATATGGAGTCAATCGAATGGGTTTATTCAACTCGCTCTTTTTACCATCTTTAAATCCGGCTTCGCCAGTTCCACAAATCAATTTCATGGTATTTTGACCATTCATAGGGAGAATGACAAAACAAAGTAATAAGGAAAGAATAAGATTTTTCATTTATTTCTATATATGTTTTATGCAAATAAAGTCATTTTTTGCTGGCCTTCATTCAAATTTAATTTAATAAAGTGAAAATATATATTCCTTTTTAATTAAAAAATCGATAATCAGTTCGAACTACCATTGCCAACCAAATCCGGTATGGAAAACGTAATCTATATCTGAGGCGCCCTCAATAGGCTGATTATCATAGTTGAAAGTTAGGCCAACCTTAATATAAAAGTCATCATCAAATGGCATTTCATACCTGGCATCAAAGTTAAAATCAGCACGCCATCTTCCTGACTCTGTAAAACTTGGATAGGCCGTAAGTTTAGTAAGTAAGTTTAAATCACCGATATCAAATAAGTTTAATTCTGTTCCCAGAAAGCCTTCCCAACTTTTCCTGTCAGGAGTGTCGTCTGAATAGTTTTCATTATTGTAGTTGGCTCCGCCCGAAAATGCCCAGTAGGTTCGGTTTGTATGAATTACATATTTTCCAAAACCTGCTTTCCCAGTAGTTCTAAGTTGTATTTTCTGCTCTGTACTGGACAGGAAATCCAGGGAAACAATTGGATACCAGTCCCTGGGAAGGAAATACCTGTAGCTCAATCCCCCTTCCATCCTTCGAATGGCTTCAATAGAGTCTTGCCTGGAAAATAAAGTATTATAATATGCATCCAGGTTCCAGCGTTTGGCCGTATACCCTATGTTAGATCGCATAGATAACTGGCTGAAATTATTCGCTTTGGTAAGATCGAAACCAATGTCAATGGAGGCGTACAACTGACTCCAGAAGCCCTTGTCTATATCATCCAGAAACACAATATGTTCAAATTCTGTCTCAACTGTTTTGCCTTCATCAGTATGCAGGTTTACCTTTCCAGCTTCAGACATTCCCAGGTGCCCATTGTAGCGACTACCGTCACTCAGTGTAATAAGAAAATACGTTTCAGTATAAATCTCCTTTATTTTCCCCCATTCGATCTTAAAATCACTATCGCTGTATGAAGTTTCAACTGCAACTACTCCACGATTCATGCCTTTTACCTCACCAATCATATGAATCCCGGACTTGAAGACTAAAGAATCCTTCTGCGCATATGTCCCGGCACCAAAAAGCAAAATAGCAATTAATAAAAACAACTTTTTCATGATTTTTTTAATAAAGGGTTTAATTTGATAGTTTATTTAGAATGTGTAAAAATAATCAGCTATAATTTTATTTCCAAATTTTTTTATCAATAATAAATAGCTCTTTTATTAGCAATAGGCTGATTATAGAAAGTGAATTAACTTTCTATATATCAGGTTCTTGAATGAAAGTTAAGATTATTTTTCGGATAATAAAAAAACCGGGGAAGCCCCGGCTTTTATTACAATATATTGAGATAAAAGTTTATTCCTCCAGGTTTGGCTCTTTTCCAAGAAAGTTTCTGAACCAGAATTGGGTGGATTCACGCATCAGATGAGTTCGCTTTGGACCGCCCCAGCCATGCCTTTTGTTGGGGTATAGCAACATGCTAAAATCTTTGTCCAGGTCTTCCAGTTTATCTATAAACTGTATGGTGTTTTGCATATGAACATTGTCATCAATGGTGCCGTGTGTAATAAGCATAGTCCCTTTATACTGATCAGCAAACTCAATAGCAGATCCATTTTTGTATCCCTCAGGGTTTTGTTCCGGGGTATCCATGTATCGCTCTGTATATACATTGTCATATAGTTTCCAGTCGGTTACAGAGTAGTTAGCTATACCATGTGTAAAATAATCTGATCCCTTTGTCAGGGCAATACAAGTCATATACCCACCATAGCTTCCACCGGTTATTCCAATTTTTTCAGCATCGATAAATGATTTCTTTCTTAACCATTTCACAGCCTCAATGTAATCGTTTAATTCCCATTTTCCCAGGTTCCTATGCATGAGTTCAACTCCTTCTTTTCCATAATGTCCGGTCGACCTATGGTCTACAACAAAGGTGATGATGCCATTCTGAGCCAGATAATCTCCACTGAATGTCCACCTGAATGAATTCCTAACAGATGCTGCATTGGGTCCACCATAAATTGAGAAAATTACAGGATATTTCTTATTCTCATCAAAATCAGGAGGAAGTATCCACATCGCAGGAAGTTCGTAGCCATCTTCAGTTGATATGGTAAACATCTCAACTTTTCCCCAGTTGTATTCATCCATGGCAGGAAGTTTTGAGTCACCTAGCATCTTTATAGGCTTACCATCTGATTTAAACAGCCCCATTTTAGAGGGCATTTCATAGTTGCTATAGGTATCGTAAAAATATTTACCTCCGGGGGATACACTTACACGATGCGTACCTGATGAATTGGTCAGTTTCTTGAATTTCTTTCCATTCAGTTTAATAGAAAAAAGATGATTCTCAGTTGAAGCACCACCTGTTCCAGTGAAATAAACAGTTTTGGTTTTTTCATTGACCGCTGAAATACCCGTAACCCGCCAATCAAAATTAGTCATTTGATTTATGAGGTTTCCTTGAAAATCATAATGATATAGGTTTCTCCAACCACTTTTATCACTTCTTAGCAGCATTCCTGAACCATTTTTAAAAACATATACGTCTTCAAAAAACTCTACCCAGGCTTTTTGCTTCTCGGTATAAATACTTCTAATGGTTCCATTTGTTGGATTCGAGGCAAAGAATTTAATCTCATCCTGATCACGATTCATGTATTGATATATCAGTTCTTTAGAATCATCCTTCCAGAAAGGCCAGGCCACGTATCGATCTTCTTTTTCATTGGTATCCATCCAAACTGTTTTAGCTGTATTCAAATGAGCCACACCAAGCTTTACCAGTGGGTTTGGATCTCCAGGTTTTGGGTAATGGGTAATTTCCAGTGATCCGTGAACTCCATCAGCTATGAACAGAGGAAATTCAGGAACTGGATTATCATCAAAGCGTAGATAAGCAATCATACTGGCATCGGGAGACCACCAGAAAGCCCTGTAGCGAGAGCCACGACCGAGAATTTCTTCATAATATACCCAGGAAGCATAACCATTTAGAATCAGATCTGAACCATCATGAGTGAGCCTGGTTTCCTCGCCTGATTCCAGATCTACCACATAGAGATCATTCATACGGGTGAAAGCAATTTTTTTATAGTCTGGAGAAAAAGTAGTATTTACTTCCACTTCTTCAGAAAAGGTTAATTGCTTTAAATTCCCGGTAGTTGTATTAAAATAGTAGAGGTGTTTTTCTTTTACCAGAATGTAGTGCTGAAAGTCATCGGAGTTGGCAGCTGCAGTATTTAAATTAAATCCCTTTTCCAGTTTTTCTCCCAGTACAGTGTAGTCTAAATACATTGATTCCTTCCCGGAAACGGCTTCTACCTTAACAACATTCCTTTGTTTATTTTCGGTTTTCATCAACAGATAATGGTCATCGTCTAACCATCCGGTGATTCTGGGGAGGGGTTTGGTAACTTTTGGCCTCTTCATACCATATGCCTCCTGGTAAGTTAAATTCTTTTTCTGTCCAAAACTAAATGGCAAAGCAAATACAAAAGTAATGAGCAGAATAAAGCTCAGATTTTTTTTCATAAAATATTTTTTAGTTGTTTGTAATAAAGCGAGTTAGAGTGTCCATAAGAAAAGGCCGGGAAACCGGCCTTCTATTTATTCAAAATCCTTAAATGTTCTTTTTATTATTTCCATTGCTTCCCTTAATTGTTCTTCAGTAATCACCAGGGGAGGAGCAAATCGAATAATATGATCATGTGTTGGTTTGGCAATAAGCCCATTATCTTTCATTGCCAGACATACATCCCAGGCTGTTTTTCCATTTTTAGGGGTTATAACAACTGCATTCAGAAGACCTTTTCCACGGACGGTACCTATCATATCAGACTGGATGGATGAAAACTCATCACGGAAGATTTTTCCAAGTCGCTCCGAATTTTCAGCTAATTTTTCTTCTTTAACTACTTCAAGAGCAGCAATAGCTACTTTGGCTGCCACCGGGTTGCCACCAAAAGTGGATCCATGTTCACCCGGTTTTATGGTCAACATGATCTCGTCGTCTGCAAGGACAGCTGAAACCGGGTATACGCCACCAGAAAGGGCTTTCCCCAATATAAGAATATCGGGGCGGACTCCTTCATGATCACAGGCCAGGAGTTTCCCGGTACGTGCAATTCCCGTTTGTACCTCATCGGCTATAAAAAGAACATTATTTTCCTTGCACATTTGCCAGGCTTTCTCCAGATAGCCTTCATCCGGAACATGGACCCCTGCTTCTCCCTGAATGGGTTCAACCAGGAACCCGGCAACATTTGGATCTGCCAGCTCATTTTTAAGTGCATCCAAGTCATTGTAAGGAATGGTTACAAAGCCAGGTGTATATGGCCCAAAATCTTTTTTAGCATCCGGATCAGTGGACATCGAAATAATAGTGATGGTACGCCCATGAAAATTCTCGGCGCAAACTATTATTTTGGCCTGGTTTTCAGGTATCCCTTTTACGGTATAAGCCCATTTCCGACAGAGCTTAATGGCGGTCTCATCTCCTTCGGCACCGGTATTCATAGGTAGAACCTTATCGTAGCCAAAGTATTTGGTTATAAATTCTTCGTACTCACCAAGGGCACTGGCGTAAAAAGCCCTTGAGGTAAGAGTTAGAATTTTGGCCTGTTCGGCCATGGCTCCTACTATTTTTGGGTGGCAGTGACCCTGGTTTACAGCTGAATAGGCTGATAAAAAATCGAAATAACGGTTTCCGTCTACATCCCATACATAAACTCCTTCTCCTTTCTCAAGTACTACTGGTAAAGGATGGTAGTTGTGTGCTCCATATTTATCTTCACGATTGATATAATCTTGTACATTCATTTCTTTGGATTTTAACTAGGTTATGATTTGTTGAGTAACAATAATTTCTGATTACTAAAAAGACTAATGGTATCTCAAAATTTTCTTGGCAATACAAAAGAAAGACTTGTTTTTAAGATTTCAAAGAAAAACAAACTGTTTTATACCATGTTCTTTTTAAGGACTTTTATTCCTGAGACAGAAGGGCTTTAATTTTCTCAAATGTTTCTTCATTACCGGGTCTAAGGTAAGTGCCACTTTCAACGATAATTCCTTTTTTGTCTATCAGAAAATAATAGGGAACTCCAGAGATAGAAAGTTCTTTTCTCAAATATGCACTTTGATCTTTATCAGCATAGTACTGCATACCCTCCAATTGCAGTTCACTCAATAAAGCTTTCCAACCTATTTCCTCAGAATCAATACATAAATAGGCAAATACAATTTCATTCTCATCGAATTTCTTCATGAGTTCTTTTGATCGTGGCATTTCAGCTCTGCAAGGTCCGCACCACACTGCCCATGCATCTAAAAAAATCACTTTTCCTTTGTTTTCTGTAAGTATTTGATCGAAAATAGTTTCCGCTGGAGTATTTTTTAAGTTTCTTATTACAGCCTTATAAGCTATTTCAGGATTTTGAATTTGAAGCTTAACCTGATTGTAGTAATCCAGTAACGGCTCTCTAAGATAGGGTTCAGTTACATATTGATTAAAAATAGGTCGAAAAGTGTCAAAATGGTCAATTTCCATTCTTTGAAGCTTTTGACTAAAAAATTCACACAGTGAAAGTTGCAATAGTAGAGGATCTTTTGTGATTTCTATGGTGTAATTAATCATGGCTGAGTCATAATTAATATGGGAAGTCACTTCAGGCTTGCCATTGATAATTGTATCAATAATTGCCCTTTCATCTTTCAACTTTTTTTGCAAACGAGGCATCACATATCCAAAATTGTATCTGTTAATGAAATGGCTAGAAGCATTTGTATTAATAAGAGACTCTATTGGCAATTCAATATTTAAAAAGTCATAGAAAGAAAGGGGAACTACCTCGAACTGATCCAATTTGTTAGCCATAGCAAAATATACAGGATACATAGCCAGGTTATTCGCATAATCCATTTCAATATCGTATTTTATGAAGGCTATTAGTTCATCAGAAGGATTATACCGATTCTTAAATTCTTCAAGATAGTTTAGATGTGATTGTCGAATGCTGTCTCTTACTTGAACTATTTCTTCTGGAGTGCAGGTCTGTTGGAATTCGTATAATTTGTAGAAGTCTGGTTGATTGTGAAAGAAATAGCTGAAGTAAATGGCCAATAAGCGATTAAACTTAGCCGGTTCTCCTGAAAACTTAATATTGTCATACAACAAGGGCCGGTAATCCAGATGTCTGGTGTCAAATTCAACATGAAGGCTATCGCCTGGATGAATGAATACCGGGAATATGTTTCCATACTTTATCATAACATCCTGGGGCAGGTAGCGCTCAAAACGTATTTGAAATGTGCTGTCTTCAGAATTGATGTAATCAGTAAAGCTTATTTGTTTTGCTGTAGACGGATCATTAAGGATTACCGAAACTGTATTGTGATCTTCAAAAGGATTTAGAATCTTCCCTGTAATAACTACCTGTAAAGCTTCCGTTCCATCGAACTCTTTCCCAGACTTATAGGAGTGATCACATCCGTATAGAAGTATTACAATAAGATATAATATGGATATTTGATTAAATCGGATCATGGTGTTATTAGGTCTCATCTTGCTAAACACTTGAGGTCATTTTAGCTAATACCAAAAGTAGATTTTTGCCGGCACAATTGCAAAATGAACCGGTTCATACCATTTTGGGAATACTATTTATTAAAATAGTTGGTTTTATATAAATAGGATCAGTAAAAAGAAAGCTTATTTTAGTTTTTTTTATAAAATTACCGCGATAAATGATATTAAATAATTATCTCAGAATGTTATATTTGTAAATAAACAGAAAGCCATGGGAACGTCATCGAAAAAAATAAAAAGCTTTATTTCAGGTAGGGTAAGTCCCTATGCCTTTTCAGAGGAATCTATATCAGAGGAAGATATTATGACCTTATTTGGTGCTGCTAGACTGGCTCCATCCAGTTTTAATGAGCAACCCTGGCGATTTGTGTATGCTAAAAAAGATTCTGAGGAGGAATTTAATAAATTATTATCCATACTAATGGAGGGAAACAGAGAATGGGCTAAACATGCTCCACTAGTTGGAATTAGTATCGCTAAATTAAATTTTTCATACAACGGAAACCCGAATCGTTTTGCGATTCATGATGTAGGTCTTGCTATGGGTGGATTATTAGCTCAGGCCACCAGTATGGGAATTAAAGTCCACCAAATGGGCGGGTATTATCTTGATAAAGCCAGTGATGTATTGGATTTGCCAAGGGGTTATGAGCCTGTGGCTATGTTTGTAATGGGTTATCAGGGAAATCCGGATGATCTTACGGAAGATATTAAAAGAAAGGAGCTAAGGGAGCATTCCCGCAGGCCGCTTAATGAGCTTGTTTCAATGGGAGATTTCAAATTTGAAGGCTAAATATGGGCTTGGTTAGAAAAAGGCAAAACAATCCAATCCTGATTCAGGCTTTAACTGGAGTTGCTTTCTTAGCTAGTAGAATCAATTTATAAATACAATTTTTGCATCTTAATTGGCATTATGCTAAATTTCAAGTGGGAAGTGATATGCCTGGATACTAATTTGTTTTATTGCCCATGTAGCAATTCCCATTTCTATTCGAAAGCATAGGTGACTTCTTTGCAGGAAGCGGAAAATGCTACTGTTCATTTTGTATATAATTAGAACCTGGAAATGAATTCAAAAAAACGATTAATGCGAAGTTTTTTTATTGCTATTTCTCTCTTAATCTTATTTAGCCTAAGTAGTTTTAATCAATCCTTGCTTGTTGAGGCTGAGAGTTTTAAAGAGAAGGGTGGATGGTTGGTCGATCCGCAATTCGTCCAGCAAATGGGCTCTCCTTATTTATTGGCCCATGGCCTGGGTATTCCTGTGAAGAATGCAATAACTGAAGTAAGCTTTGAAAACTCCGGAACATATACCGTATGGGTAAGAACTATGAACTGGTCACCTGGAAATTGGTCTGCTCCGGGTCGGTTCAAAATACGTATAAACGGCCTTGAGTTGAATTCGGAATTGGGCACTGATACGGGATGGAAATGGCAGGAAGCAGGCAGCCTGAAAATCAAGAAAGGAATAAGCAGCATTGAATTATTGGATCTAACGGGTTTCGATGGGAGATGTGATGCCATTTTCTTTTCTAGTCAGAATAGAAAACCGCCTGACAATAATTCGGAGTTGGCACTCTGGCGAAAGCAGCAACTAAATGAAAAAGTGAATCCAGAACATATTGAGAATTTTGATCTGGTAATTGTTGGGGGAGGAATAGCTGGTTGTGCTGCATCTATTGCAGCGGCTGAACAGGGATTGAATGTAGCCTTGATACATGACCGGCCTGTTCTGGGAGGGAATGCTAGCAGCGAAATCAGGGTTCATACAGAAGGAATTCCCTGGAATTCTGAAAGGATTATAAGTATGATTAACACAAAATGGTGGCCCAATGGTTCCCCTGATTCTAAATTGGATGATGAAAAGAGACATCGGAACATTGAAAAATATGAGAATATTGCACTTTTCCTGAATTGGCGTGCCTTTTCTGCTAATTCTGTTAATAATCAGATAAAATCAGTGGATGCAAAGCATACCTCCACTGGTGAAACCATGCGCTTTTCTGCCCCTGTATTCATAGATTGTACAGGTGATGGTTGGATTGGCTACTGGGCAGGTGCAGAATATATGTATGGTCGCGAAGAGGCAAAAAAATTCGATGAAAGCTGGGAAAAGTATGGCGAACTATGGAGTCCGACTCAAGCTGATAATAAGGTTATGGGCGCCTCGGTACTTTGGCGATCCACGAGATTATCTGAACCTGCACAATTCCCAGAAGTTCCCTGGGCAATTGAGGTAGCCAGTGATTATGCAGCCTCTAAAGGTACCTGGAACTGGGAGTATTCCAATAATGATTTACACCAGATTTCAGATGCAGAGAAGATTAGAGATCATATGTTAAAAGCCATTTACGGTTCTTTCTACAATACAAAACAAAAACCTGGGAATGAAAACCTTCAATTGGAATGGGTCTCTTATCTGGTTGGGAAAAGAGAGTCAAGGAGATTGGTTGGAGATTATATATATACCTTCAATGATGTGAGAGAAATGAGGGAATTTCAAGATGCTGTGGTAAAAGAAACCAGACCCGTTGATGTGCACTACCAGCAACATCTATTAGATTCAATCAAACCCGATTTCCTATCCGAGGCTTTATATTACAAAGTAGATTATTACTATCTCCCATTTCGTAGTTTGTATTCAAAAAATATAAGCAACCTTCTAATGGCTGGCAGATGCTTTAGTTGCTCACATATTGGTTTAGGTGGCCCCAGAGTTATGCATACAACCGGACAAATGGGTGTAGTAACAGGATATGCAGCCTTTTTATGCAAGAAGTATAATACAGATCCGAGAGGAGTTTATACCGATCACATTATCGAATTGCAAGAATTAATAGAAATGGGGTATAAAAATTATCCTTAAATTTATACCTCGATAGCAGTAGTTTGTAACCGGAATGTAAATTCCCTTTAAAGCAGCATTTGGATGAGATATTTGGTGAGAAAAATGTGGGTTTTATGTACCCTTTGTTTTTTGCTTAGTTCAGGATTTTCGCAAGAAAATGTCAAATGTCTTATTAAAACAAGTTTAGGAGAAATTGTTGTTGAATTGTATTATGATAAGGCCCCCATTACAGTTCGAAACTTTTTAAAGTATGTAAATCTTGAATTGTACTATCAAACTAGTTTTTATAGGGTTTGCAATCCGGAAAATGAATCTGAACGGGAAATCAAAATTGAGGTAATCCAGGGTGGCAATGTTGCTGATAAAAACTTATCTGAACCCATACCCCTGGAAACTACCCAGAAAACTGGACTGAAACATGAAAACGGTACGATTTCTATGGCTCGGGGAGGACCCAATACCGCTCAGAGCAGCTTTTTCATTTGTATACACGACCAGCCAGAACTGGATTTTGGTGGTAAACGCAATCCGGATGGACAGGGATTTGCGGCTTTCGGGAAAGTTATCAAAGGAATGGAGGTCGTACATTTAATTCAGAAGCAAGAGGATAAAGGTCAGTTCCTGATTGAACCCGTAAATATTCATTCCATTACACAGATTATATTATACGACCAACTGATGAAATAAGTATCACTTAAAGTTAAACTGAAATGAATAATCCATCCAGCACGGAAAAAAAAGATGCTTCCATGCCCAATTTTGCTTTCAGGATGATGAGCTGGATTTTTAATATTATGGATATCTTCCGTTCGGTAGACAGCTATATTGATGATTATGGAATAACTGAAGGTTTCATTGTTATGGACTATGGTTGCGGTCCGGGAAGATATATAAGGAGAGCTTCTGAATTGGTTGGGGAAAAGGGTAAGGTCTATGCAGTTGATATCCATGAATTGGCGATGACTGCTGTTAAAAAGCTTATAAAGAAGTATTCATTGACAAATGTAGAAGCATTTTTGTCAGATGGGAGCAGGATTGATCTTGAAAGTGGTACGGTGGATCTTATTTATGCCCTGGATATGTTTCATATGGTCAAAAATACAGATGTCCTGTTAAAAGAATGGAAGCGGATAGTTAAATTAACAGGTGTTTTAATTCTTGAAGATGGTCACCAACCCAGAGAATCAACCCGTGAAAAAGTATTGAATTCTGGTGCCTGGAGTATTGAGGAAGAAACGAAAAAGACCCTCATATGCAGACCTAATTGATGGGCTGTAGTCTTAACTTACTTGATATTAGTTGTTTATGTTCGTAAATCCTTGTTGAAAAGATGTGGAAATTATCCAGGGCATTGTATTAAATAGCATAAGGTCGTTTTTGAAAATTGCTTATATTGTAAGACCTATATTTCTTCAATGAAAAATTCAATTAAATATAAGATCCTACCTGGTAAGAGACTCGTTATTCACCTATATGAAGGTAAGGTCACCATGGATCTTATAAAAGAAAATGCCAAAGGATTAATAGAAGATGAGGATTTCCGGCCATACTATAATGAGATTACAGATCTTAGAAATTCTGAACTGATTTTTAATCATAAGGACGATTTGATTAATTATGTTGAATTCCTAAAAAAGAAAAGAGGGTACCTTTCTAACAGAAAAATTGCAGTTCTTACAGATTCACCAGATCATGTTGTAAAATCTACCCTTTATAAAGAACTGGGAGTTATTCTCCCTATGAAACTGCAGGTTTTTTCCACTTGTGAATCCGCTTTAATTTACCTGGATATCACTGATTTTAGTGAAGAGGAGTTTGAATCAATTATAGATAAATTAGAAGAGAATTCTGTTTCTCTTATTGACTAGCCTTCATTTTTGGGAGAAAAATTCCACTTTTTTTACTGATTTAAAAATCATTTGTACATTTTTGTATCCTGAAAAGACTTGTTTTAGCAAATGAGGTTTATGAATTTTTTAATCTAATTAGAATGAAGAAAATACTTGCATCTATATTAATATTTCTATTTGCCTTTTTTTTACAGCTGAATGCACAAAAAATCGTTACCGACCGGCCTGATCAAACTGAATCCTCTACCACAATTCCTTTTAAAAGCTTTCAAATTGAAAGTGGGTTTCTATTAGGGTATTGGGAGCTTGGTGGAGAGAACGAAAGACTGGCATTGGGGCCATCCACATTGTTCCGATATGGTATTGCTAAATGGATTGAAATCCGATTAGTAAGCCAGTATGCCAACCTGAAAGTTACCTCCGGCAATACAAGTACCAGTCATTCTGGTTTTTTAGATCTGGAAATTGGAGCCAAAGTGCAGGTGTTCAAAAAAGAAGATGTGAATACAGAAATAGCTTTCCTTTCTCACCTGGTTGCACCTTCCGGCTCAACAGAATTAAGTACTGGGAAGGTGGGTGCTATAAATAAGCTTGCGTTTTCGCATTCGCTGACTGAACAAATAGGACTGGGTTATAATATTGGCTATAACTATTTTGGATTGGGTTCCGGTATGGTGACTTATTCCCTGGTATTTGGGTTTGGCCTTACTGATGCATTGGGCTTATATTTAGAACCCTATGGGGAGTGGGTTATTTCTGAAGATTTCTTTGCCAATTTCAATGCTGGCCTAACCTACCTGGTGAAGGATAACTTCCAACTTGATTTTTCTTTTGGAACTGGGTTAAACCATAAAATGAACTTTCTTTCTGTGGGGTTAAGCTGGAATATTAGTCCCAAAGCCAGCAATAAATCTTGAGGCATATAGACAGCTAATACAATAAATATGATAGTACCAAAGAAAAAAGTTACCGGAGTGGGAGGCATTTTCTTTAAATGTAAGGATACGGAGACGATGAAAGATTGGTACAACCAGAATTTAGGACTGCTTACCAATGAATACGGATCCTTATTTGAGTTTCGCCAATCGGATGAACCCGATAAAAAAGGGTACTTACAATGGAGTCCCTTTCCAGAGAAAACCAAATATTTTGAGCCCTCAGAAAAGGAATTTATGATAAATTACCGGGTAGAGAACCTCGAGGAATTAGTTGAGGAGATGAGAAATAATGGAGTGACTATTCTCGATTCAATTGAAACATATGAGTATGGGAAGTTTGTGCATATTCTTGATCCGGAAAACAATAAAATAGAGCTATGGGAACCTGTAGATAGCGTTTTTACAGATCTGTACGAG
>RCNC010000280.1_pt1 | contig 31101 bp, 27 predicted proteins | sample 2041301 | NCBI WGS metagenome assembly RCNC01 (sample SAMN09708231, study PRJNA481090) | Marine sediment metagenome, whole genome shotgun sequencing project. | biome: marine sediment; feature: ocean; material: sediment; isolation source: Sewage treatment plant 13A marine sediment (STP13A) ... | reverse complement strand
CCGCCCAGATTGCGATAATCTTGACGGATAGCGGTTTTCACAGGAACGAAAAGCTTGGCACAAGGAAAAATTATCCCATTGTGCTTAAAAAATCTTTTTGGTAGATTAAAAGAATAAAATACCGATAAAGGAGATAAAAATGACCCATACTGGATCAGAAAATTATGGCTGGAACAAGGATATGCAGATACCCCTGCTTGAAAAGCTTAAAGATGATCTTAAAAAGGCGATGCTTGGAAAAAACAACCCGGTCAGAGATACAATTCGAATAATCATGGGAGAGTATCCGAGCCTCACCGTACCTATTACACTGGAAAGCGGTAAAAAAACAACAAGAGTTAAAAAGCCGGAAGAGATCACCAATGATGACTTACTCGGTATCATAAGGAAACTTGTAAAATCTGAAAAAACGGTTTTGGATATAAAAAGCAAGGATTCTTCTGATTACCTTGAAATACTTGAATCCTATCTTCCCCAAATGGCCACAAAAGAGGAAATAACAGCCTGGATTAATGAAAATATCGATTTTTCTGAGTTTAAAAATTCCATGCAGGCAATGGGGACAATAATGAAACATTTTGGAAAACTTGCAGACGGGAATCTTGTAAAACAGATATTGCAGGAATTAAACAAATAACGAGGCGGGATGCAGGGTTAAGTCAATTGCTTTCGGCCGATAAAGTGAAAAAATGTTTTCAGCAATCTGTTTTGTCTTACGATACAATTATGTATCAAGTTAAGCGTGAGACGTTACAGTGATTCTTATCCCATGATATCAACAGGTTATATGCCTGTAGAATTAAATATTTTTTCAATCTCTTTAAAGTGTATTAACATATCATTTTGAGAAAGACCTGCCTGTAGTCTCAGTTAAAGTAGCCTGGACATAACCAATTGATATAATAAAATATTTAGAATATTTTATAAATTATCTCACCTTGGCATAAAACTTGAAATATAAAATATTAGCATTTAAAAATTAAAGATTACGAATTAGTGCTTTTAGATGATGCAAAAAATGGTATTTTTATGATAGATCGTGAACTTGCAAAGCGAGTGGCTCCGGCAGGTGAAAGCAGTTCAAAATAATTCTGCTTTTAAGAAACGTAGCATTCTCTGGAGATAATACCTCGTTGTTGCATACCACGGGGTATTTTATTTTGAATGAATGCCCCTGCAAAGTAGGAGGTAACGAATTATGGAAAAGCAAACATTTATAATACCAAATATAAGCTGCGGTCACTGTGTGATGTCGATTAAGAGCGAATTAAATGAACTAGATGGCGTAAAGAGTGTGGAAGGTGATCCTGACACCAAGAGTATTACGGTTGAATGGGAATCAACCACTTCAGCAAATGTGATTAAGGAAAAGCTAGAGGAGATCAATTATCCTGCAGAGTAGTTTGTATTGCGAGCTGGTGGACAGACGGACAGTGTGCAAAGGAGTAAAAAATGTCACAGACCATGACCGAACATAAAATTATACTGCCGGTTATCGGTATGTCGTGTGCTAACTGTGCACTGAATATTGAACGCAGCGTAAAGAAACTTGTGGGGGTTGAAGATGTAAATGTTAATTTTGCTGCTGAGCAGGCTGCCGTTTCTTTTGACCCGAAACAGATCAATATTAATGATGTAGTAGAAAAAATTAAAAGCTCAGGTTATAATGTTGCAACAACAAAGATTGAGCTGCCTGTAACAGGAATGACCTGTGCCAACTGCGCGATGAATATTGAAAGGGCTCTAAACAAGAAAGTTGCTGGAGTCGTTAATGCATCTGTGAACTTTGCAACCGAAAGGGTTTTTGTCGAGTATATAGCAGGCGTTTCAAATATCGATGAAATAATATCAGCCATAAAAAAAGCAGGCTACGGAGTAATCCCTCCTGAAGAAATGGTACAAGGAAATGACTCGGAACAGGCTGCACGGGATGCGGAAATTAAGGACCAAACCCGCAAGTTTGTTGTAGGCTTAAGCTTTGCATTACCGCTTTTTATTTTAAGCATGGGGCGGGATTTTGGATTTACCGGCCAGTGGAGCCATGCTCTCTGGGTTAACTGGCTTTTCTGGGCCCTTGCCACACCGGTTCAGTTTTACACCGGATGGGATTATTACCTGGGCGGGTTCAGAAGTCTTGTAAACAAGAGTGCAAATATGGATGTCCTGGTTGCCATGGGATCTTCGGTAGCATATTTTTATTCTCTTGCCGTTCTCTTTTTTCCTTCCGTTGGTGATCACGTATATTTTGAAACATCTGCCATTATAATAACCCTGATCAAGCTCGGCAAGATGCTTGAAGCCCGTACCAAAGGCAGGACCGGTGGTGCAATCCGAAAACTAATCGGTCTTAGACCTAAAACCGCAACAATCATCAAAGATTCGATTGAAAAAGAGGTGCCTCTGGGCAATGTCAATGCAGGAGATACGGTTATCGTTCGTCCGGGAGAACGAATCCCGGTTGACGGTGAAGTCCTTGCTGGAGAATCCTCTGTAGATGAATCGATGCTGACCGGTGAGCCGTTGCCGGTGGACAAACACCCCGGTGACAAAGTTGTGGGAGGAACAATAAACCTTGAAGGCCTTTTAAAATTCAATGCAACGCATGTAGGAAAACAAACAGTCCTTGCCCAAATCATTCGGCTGGTTCAGGAAGCACAGGGGAGCAAGGCTCCTATCCAGGCACTTGCGGACCGGGTTGCTGCGGTCTTTGTTCCATCTATCATTATTATAGCCCTGGTTGTTTTTTTATTATGGTTTTTTGCAAAGGGCGATTTTGTAGCGGCCATGATAAGAATGGTGGCTGTACTTGTTATTGCATGTCCATGCGCGCTGGGTCTTGCCACACCAACAGCTATAATGGCGGGAACCGGAAAAGGCGCTGAAAGAGGAGTTTTGTTTAAAAACAGTGAAGCCCTTGAGACGGCAACAAAACTTGAAACAATTGTGCTTGATAAGACCGGAACCATTACTGAAGGAAAACCGGCGGTAACAGATATCATTCCTTTTAATCAGGACATCGCAAACAAAGAATACTTATTAAAAATCGGCGCTTCAGTTGAAAGGGGGTCTGAACATCCTTTAGGAAAAGCGATTGTTAAAGAGGCCAAAGCCAAAGGTATCGATCTGTTTGAGCCGGAAGGTTTCAAAGCTTCAGGGGGTCTGGGTGTTTATGCAAAGGTAGACGGGCATTCTGTTATGCTGGGAAAACCGAAATGGTTTCATGAACAGGGGATAGATATTGAAAAGGCTCAGGAGAAAATAAGAACCTTTCAATCCCAGGGGCAAACTGTTATGGTTGTTGTTGAGGATAATAAGCTCAGTGGCCTGATTGCCGTGTCAGACACCGTAAAGCCGGAATCAAAAGCTGCCATCAGCCAGCTTCATAATCAGAAGCTTAAGGTTGTTATGCTAACCGGAGACAATTTTGAAACAGCGCGGACAATTGCCTCTCAAGTCGGGATTGACGAAATTATGGCAGAGGTAAGGCCGGAAGAAAAATCATCAAAAATAAAAGCAATCCAGGAAAATGGGGAAAAAGTCGGAATGGTGGGAGATGGGATAAATGATGCGCCTGCGCTGGCCCAGGCAGATGTGGGCATGGCTATTGGAACAGGTACTGATATAGCTATTGAAACCGCGGATGTAATTCTTTCCAGCGGCAGTCTTACCGGAGTATCCAGGGCAATCAGGTTAAGCAGGGCAACCATGAATACGATCAAACAGAATCTGTTCTGGGCCTTTGGTTACAACATAATACTTATTCCGGTTGCCGCAGGAATCCTGTATCCATTTGAATTTTTGCCAAATTTTTTAAGGCAGCTTCATCCCATAATGGCTGCCCTGGCAATGGCCTTTAGCAGTATTTCAGTTGTATCAAACAGTCTGAGGCTTTATAAGACCAAAATTTAACCTAAAATATGATGAATTCGTAAAAAATCGAATTCAACAGGTTTTAGGTGTTAAGTTTTATGTTTTATGTTAATGATATTATCTGTTTTAAAAGAGGCTTAAAATTTAAATCCTAAAACTTAAAACGTTTCGTAAAAAGTATCACAGATGGTGCCCGCAGGAAATGCCCTTGGGGTGCTAAGTAGAAAGGAGTACAAAATGGAAAATATCTTAATTTTTATTGGAATCATAAGTGCCTGGTTCGTTTTGCAGATCTACATATTACCTAAATTAGGTATTTCTACATGAATGCGTGAATCTTGTCAGGTGACAGGAAAAAAAGGCCAGGGCGTACAGATCGAATCGAAAAAAAGAAATAGTGATGATCTAAACTCGGATAAAATGGAAAAGTGAGTTAAAATGACTAAAGTTGTGTCCCGCTACAACGGGATTCGCTCCGAAACCTTTGCAGATAAGCGCAGACTTCGAAACGGCACTTTTTGCAAAAGTTTCGGTGCTTTGATTTATAATATCAGTAATGATATTTTTTTATAAAAAGAACAAAATAAATAAACAAGCGCCTAACCATACTAAAAAGCTGCTGCCAGAAACAGCGCGCCAAGTGCCATTATCATCAGCGCGGCAATGGTTTCAATAATTTGCCCAGCAACTCCCGCCAGATTCCTGCGATTTTCCAGTGCGCCAAGGGCAAGGTTTTTACCGACTGTTCCTATTACAACTACCACCGAAATAGTTACCGCCATACCCAGAGTCATTGACAAAGCAAGAAGAAATCCCAGGCCGATCATATCAAGGGAGAGAGAAAAAAGCATTATCAGTACAACACCAGGGCAAGGCACCATGCCAACAACAAAGGCTGTAGCTAGACTCCCTATTCTTCTTCCCCGTGTATACCCATCAGCATAGCGCCGATCAATAACGGTTCGACGACACCAAAAATAAATACTTTTCATAAGCAGGCCTGTCCCAAGTAGCAAGATAAAGCTATAGCTTATTATTTGTGTTATGCGGGATACGTCCAGAAGCGTTCCTGAAACACTGGAATTCAAAACAAAATATATAATTAGAACCAGGAACATTCCTGAAAAGCCATGGAAAAAAGCGATCATATTACCGAATAATAAACTGTCAACAATCTTTCTATTCTGAGAAATGATGTAAGATGCGGCCACTGCTTTACCGTGTCCCGGGCCGGCTGCGTGAAGAATTCCGTATGAAAAGGCTATAATGATTAAAAAGAAAAAAGGCTTCAGAGTTCCGGTTTCTTTGGCTTGTCTAGTTAAAGCAGCCATTTTCTGATTGAGCTGATGTTGCCAGAAAGAAATTTTAGCCAGAAAATGATTCGGCATGGCCGGCTGTTGAAAAGCTTTTTTGGGCTGGGCTTTCGATGTAAATGGATTCTGTGCTGCTGCCGGCGTAATACAGATCAACAGGAAAAAGATAATCAGGGTATATGATAGTTTTTTAATCATGATGCACTCGTAAAAAAACTACAATATGCCGCTTTGCGGCACTGTAACCGAAAATAACTTGTTAATCATATCAAAATGTTATGGTTTGCTTATTTGAAAGTCTTTGAAAACGCTGGATGGCGTCGTAAAAAGGCTCATATACCCTCGCTAAAAATCAGCGGGATAAAAAGGCGTAGCGGTTTTTCAGGGACGAGGCTATACATATAGTATGTCGAGTTCCTGAAAAACCGTTACAACGCAGTAGATGAGTCTTTTTACGACGCCATCAATCATTTTTCAATCGAAATTTTAATATTACTTCAATAGGATGGACCATACCGTAATAATATGACTCTTTCAAGTTTTCAGCAATTTTAAAACTGGTTTCAAAATTTGCCCCTGCTTCAATTCTTACCGGCTTATTTTTGCAGAAGAATACAGCGGAATAATAGGTAGGATCATGCTGGGCAATAATGACTTCCCTGTACGTTGATGAAGCCTGTACATGACATGGAATAAAGAACTCATAGCTAAGCTTACCGCCTGATAAGGCAGCCGAAAAATCGGTAACCCATTTGACCTTAAAAGGCTTACCGCCGATTTTGATAAAAGAGAAATAATCAAAATTAGCCAAATAACTGAATGCCTCTTTTTTAATCATGGCAATTTCGGGTTTTTCAAGCTTTTTATTGCGATTTTTATCATAATCACCTGCGATCATGCTGCTGAAAAATTCGTCAAAACCCCAGTTAACACGGATGCCGGAAAAACCCTGATCATCAAAAACAATTATAATCTTATTAACAACGAAAACATGGGGGTGGGAATAGGTGGCTGGGGGAAATACCAGAAGCCCGATGGCAGCAAAGATGAAAAATAGGCTAAATCTATGTTTCATTATTATAAGTGGGAAAAGACCGTTTAAGTCACTTTTAATATACGGTCGTTCTTATTTTAAGTCCTTTTAAAACAAATATTTATCATTGACCTAGTATACAAAAAACCTGCTGTCAATACTGCCAACTCGCAAACATGGTAAACGTAATTTGAAATAATGTAATCTTTGGAACTGGTCCGGGGTTATTTAAAAAACTCAGTTTTGCTCGTAACGGTTGTCTTTATAGCATTAAGCGTATCGCTTAGAGCAGGAATAACATTATCTCGAATATCTCCGGCAACGATTAAAAACATTACATCATCTCCTACAGACAGGTTTTTGTTATCCGCAATTTCAACCAGTATTTCTATTATACCTGGTCGTTTCTTATGCTCATCAATCACATTTTGCAGCTTTTCCTGATCTACAGTAATTGTCAGCCCCGAAACTTTCCGGCCATCACGTGACGTACTGCGAACAACACCATTATGGCACAAAATCATACCTGCTTTATCATAATCCGGATGTTTCTTGATAGTATCAATCAAATGGGTCATGTTCATAAGATGTCTCCTTAGTTATTTTCAGCATTTTTTCGGCTTTTTCCTGGTCCTGTGGCGTATTAATATTAAAAAAGGATATAAGATCAGGATCTTTTTCGCGCAGGATTTTTTCCGGGATTTTTTTAACTCGTTGTTTTCGAAAAAGCTGCTGAATCTTGAATTCTTTTTTAATAATATGCTGTTCAACAGGTTTGAGGCATTCTTTTGAATAGACGGCGCAAAGCGGCTCAAGACCTGCCTGAGTTTCAGGAATGACAACATCGACACGTTGTTCGATACTGTTAATTATGGTTTCCACCAATTCCCTTTTTAAAAAAGGCGTATCGCATGCCGCAAAAAATGCAAAAGGATTTAATGCATAAAAGAGGCCTGCATGTATTCCGGTTAAAGAACTTCTAACAGAAAAAATATCTGTTACAATATTAATGTCCCACTCAAGATATTTATACGGATCATTGGTGACCAGGATGATATCTTCAAACAGAGCATTAAAAATGCTATATAGGTGATCAAGGATACGCTTTCCGCCGACTGATAAAAAGGCCTTATCTTGACCGGAAAATCGTGTATTCATTCCACCGGCTAATATCACTCCGGTACAGGGAAATTTCATTGTTAAAAGGCTCCGCTAAAAGAAATAAAAAGCTTCAACAAAAATCGATATTCATAATAAAAAACAAATCAAACAAAATCAAGCTTGATATTCAATCAGTAGATGATATAGAATATTACCATAATAATTGATGAATTCGTAAAAGGCATTTTTCACCACTGAGCTCGCAGAGAACACAGAGAATATTTTTTATTAATTGGTTATCTCTGTGAGCTCCGTGTCCCCTGTGGTAAATTCGACTTTTTACAACGCCATAAAAATTAATTAGAATACCGGAGAAAAACCATGGACAACTCTGAAACAATTTTGGATGCAGCAGATATCGACCGTATAATAACAAGGATTACCCATAAAATTCTTGAGGTGCACAGAGGTGCAGAAAATCTTACGCTGATAGGAATTCAAACACGTGGCGTCTATCTTGCGAAACGTCTCCAGGCTAAAATCAAAAAGATCGAAGGGATTGAAATACCGACCGGAGACATGGATATCACACTGTATCGTGATGACTGGACACGTATCAGCCACCATCCGGTAGTACAGGCTACGGATATATTATTTTCAGTTGATGGGAAGCAGATTATCCTTGTTGATGACGTTCTTTATACAGGCCGAACGACAAGAGCCGCAATGGATGCAGTAATAGATTTCGGAAGGCCTGACCGTATTGAACTTGCGGTACTGGTTGATCGAGGACACAGAGAGCTTCCCATCCAGGCAGATTATGTGGGGAAAATTGTTGAAACGAGGCGCAGGGAGACAATAAACGTACTGCTTGCCGAGCATGATGGAGAAGACAGAGTTGTGATAGGATAGAGGGAAAAAGCAGATGAGCAGTAAAGCGCATAAAAAAAATGCCCCAAGGGCAGTAAAGACAGGTATTATAACTGTGTCAACAACCAGATCTTTAAAAGATGATAAAAGCGGCCTATGGATAAACAAACGTGCTAAAAGGGAGGGACACGAGGTTGTATTTCACCAGGTTATAACGGATGAAATTGAAATAATAACTCGAACAGTCATGGACGTTATAAGAGATCTTTCCCCGCAGGCTCTTCTGGTTACAGGCGGAACCGGTATCAGCAGTAAAGATGTTACCATTGAAGCTGTTCGTCCGCTTTTTACAAAAGAACTTACATCATTTGGACCCATTTTTGCCCAGCTCAGCTTTGAACAGATAGATTCAGCGGCCATTTTATCACGTGCCACGGCCGGAGTTATAGAAAAGACAATATTGTTCTGTATGCCTGGAAGCATAAACGCCTGTAAGCTTGCCTGCAAAGCCATAATCTTTCCCGAACTCGGGCACCTTGTTCATCATATCCACGAATAATAACCCTGATGGCGTCGTAGAAAGTCCCATCTACTGCGTTGCAGCGGTTTTTCAGAAACTCGACATACTACTTGTATTGCCTCGTCACTGAAAAACCACTGCTCCTTTTTATCCCGCTGATTTTTAGCGGGGGTATATGAAACTTTCTGCTTAGCACCCCAAGGGCATTTCCTGCGGGCACCATCGATGATATTTTTTACGAGTGCATCAACCTTTAGATTATAAATGTATAAACCGGTTAAAAAAAATAGCCTGATAACGGCAGTTGTTGCTAATTCAAAGGGAGAAATTTTTGAACTGGAAGGCTACAGCGCTGTTGGTATGGCCGGTTCTGCCCTTACACCTCTTACAACGGAGGATACTATCAATATGCCCTTTGGCAGTGAACTTATGTTCCTGCCGGACAGAAAACCGATTCTTTTTAATGCGGTCAGTGACAGGATTGAAACTCTCATAGAAAACCCCTTTGTTTCCGGCGAAAAGATATTTCCGGTAGCGGCCTTTAATTCGCCTGGATATGTTAATTCCTATATCAGTGCGTATGAAGAAGAGAAAGATGCAGGATATCTTCCGCTTTTTTCATATGGAGCAGCAGGATGGCAAAATGGAAAGTTCAGATCCACAGCAATCCTTGTGGATGCAGAAAAACGCCAGGATTTGCGACATATGAAGCACGAAGATGTAGTCGCCGGGGTTTACAGGTTAAGAAAGAAAATGCCTTCTAACCGGCTCAGAGGACATCTGGAAAAATGTGCACTGACGTATGGATGCCCGGCAGGAAAAAACTTTTTTCTTGGTAGATATGAAGCTCCGCTTCCAACTTCAAAATATTGTAATGCAAAATGCCTGGGGTGCATCTCGCTTCAGAAAAATGACAAAATTCCATGTAGCCAGGACAGGATTTCATTTACACCATCTCCTGAGGAAATAGCCGAAGTTGCCCTGGAACATATCCGAAAGGTTAAAAACAGCGTGGTCAGCTTTGGACAGGGTTGTGAAGGTGATCCCCTGCTGGCAGCAGATGTTATCGAACCTGCTATACGCATGATACGAGCTAAAACCAGCCACGGTACGATAAATATTAACACCAACGGCAGCAGGCCCGATATTCTTGAAAAGCTTTTTGATGCAGGGCTGGACAGTATACGCATCAGCATCAACAGTGTCAGAAAAGAGTGTTACAATGCCTATTTCCGGCCGCAGAGTTACAGCTTTTCGGATGTTTTAAAGGGAATTGACAAAGGAGTGTACAGGGGATTTTTTGTTTCAATCAACTATCTGAACTGTCCGGGGTTTACGGATACGCCGGAAGAAATTAAAGCTCTGATTTCGTTTATTGAAAAGCATAAGGTCAACATGATTCAGTGGAGGAACCTAAACTTTGATCCGGTTAAATACTGGAAAGTGATGAATAGGGCTGCAAAACACGGTAAACCGTCCGGTATGAAAAAAGCACTAAAACAAATTCGGAAATCTTTTCCAACTTTAAAACATGGCTACTTTAACCCGCCAAAAGAGAAATTCGGTGTAAAAAATGATGCTCTCGTAAAAAGTCCGCTTTAAACGGTTTCGTATTCCGCCGCAGGCGGATCAAATTCCCCCGCTGAACTGAAGCGGGTTATGCTGGAAACTTTTTACAAAACCTGCAAAAACTCATTATCCAGTTCAGCCCGAACTATGGTCCCAATTTTTTCTATTTTGTACGGCTTTTTAATATAGGTGCCCGCCCCGAGTTTTTGAGCTTCCTTAACTTTATCCGTTTCAGAAAAACCGCTTGCTATAATTGCTTTTTGATCGGGATATAATTCAAGTACCTGCCTATAGGTCTCAAGTCCATCAATTCCCGGCTCCATTATCATATCCAGTATCAGCAGATCTGCTTTGTGTCGTTTCAGGTAGTCCACGGCTTTTTCCCCGCTTGAAACTGATGTTACGTTGTAGCCCAGCTTTTTCATCATCCCGGATGCTATCTCTCTTTGTTCATCAATATCATCTACAATCAGAATAGTCTCTCCCTTGCCCATATATTCTTTTATATACGATGGGGATTTTTCTTTTAACAATTCCATCCGGGTTACAGGAAAATAAAGTTTAAATGTTGTTCCTTTTCCAACAATGCTTTGAACATCAATGTATCCCTTATGATCTTTTACCGTTCCCCAGACCACAGCCATACCCAAACCTGTTCCGCTTCTTCCCATAACCTTTTTTGTGTAAAAAGGCTCAAAGATTCTTTCCATATCTTCCTGAGAAATGCCTATTCCTGTATCCGATACTGTAAAAACAACGTAATCACCCTCCTCTATGTAATCATAACCTGTTACAGGTTTGTCAATATAACGGTTTTTTGTCGATACAATAACCTGGCCTGTCCCCTCTACCGCCTCTATGGCATTTGATATAATGTTCATAACTGTTTTGGAAAGATGGATATGGGAGCCTGAAATATTGAACAGATCCGGTTCAAGCCTATTTACCACTTCCACTTTAACCTCAGGGTAGTATTCTTTCAGCTTGATGTATTCCGGGCTTTTCAAGTACTCAACAATAACATCATTTAAGTTTACCGGCTTTAAAGTCGCAACGCCTCTTCTTGCAAGTGTTAACAAATCCTGAACTATGGTAGCAGCTTTTTCCCCGGAGTTTTGTATTGTCAGTAACGGTTTTCTAAGTGGGCTGTCTTCAGGAATCTCCAACAACAACAACTCGGGATAACTTACAATACCGGATAATATATTGTTAAGATCGTGCGCCACCCCACCGGCAAGGGTCCCGATTGCTTCCATCTTCCGGGCATTGTGGAGTTGCGCTTCCAGTAGTTTCTTTTCCCTCTCGGCGCGCTTTCGGTCTGTGACCTCCCTTGCTACGCCTCTAAATCCTGCCGGCTGCTTCTTTTCATCTTTTATTAATGCTGCTGACATTTCTACTATGCATACTGAACCATCTTTTCGGATAAATTCCCAATCAGCAACTTCAGGCGGCTTTCCGCCCCTATAAGCCTTAGCATAGGTATTATAAATATTTTTAGCGTTTTTCTCATCCATATATTTTCTGTTATTAATACCTATCAGTTCATTTTTTTCATACCCGAGTATTTTGCAGGTCGCCTCATTAACAAAAGTAAAATTGCCGGCAAGGTCGACTTCAAAATAACCCTCTTCCATATTTTCAAGGACAGTTCGGTATTTTTCTTCGCTTTCCTGAAGTTTTTGAAAAGATCTGGCATTGGCAATGCCAAGCGCCAATTGTGATGCAACACCCGATAAAAGATTTATGTCGCTTTGTGTAAGGAATCTTTTTGACCTTAAATTATCAACGGCCAGTATACCCAGAGACTCGTTTTCATATATTATCGGTGCACAAACAAGGGATTTAACACTCATTTTATTTGCCAGATTACGACTTCTTTTGGAGAGACGTTTTTTATTATCATCAATGTTATCAATCAAGAAGGGCTTCATCTCTTTATGTGATTTTACAAAAACCCCTGTGGAATCCGGGTTATCAAGATGAAATTCGGTTTGTCTTAATACCTGTTTATCCTGCTCATTATACCCGTATCCTGCAGAATAAATAAGCCGGGTTTTTTTTCTGTTAGCCAGCATAACTATCCCGCGATCAAAATCGAGATGTTTTTCTATAATACTCGTGACAGTATCAACGAGTTCATCAACATTCTGAATTGTAGCTGCGACCCGACTGATTTCCTGAATAAACAAGGCGTTGTCATAGCGGATGCACATTTCGTCTAACGTGTCCCCTGCTTTATCGCCTTGGCTTTCAATGGTTTTGATCAGCTCTTTTTTTTCAAGATATACCGCATAAAAGGAAAATATTATCGTTAGAATAGCAAGATTTAAAGAAATAACCGCCCAGGAAAGGACGGGCAGAAGGAAAAATAAAGCAGGTATTGCTAAGATGCAAAACAACAAAGAGTAGTTTCGAACGATTTTCCAGATTGCATATGGAGTTTTTTCCCAGGTAATGATGTATCGGCAACAGTCACCACCTTTGTGGAAACATACAGGATGCTCAATCGTAGCGAGTTTTCCTATAAATAACAGAGCGATAGATTCAAAAGTGCCCATTCTGTTTTCGCACTGGTAGGGCTTTTCATTTACGCCTGGGTTAGGGACAGATTCGACTTGAACTTTATTCGATCTAAGCTTTTTTGCTTTGACAAGGGCTCCACGACTCATAGTGCCATAAGATTTTCCCAAGAAATAATAAGCAAAGGCTAAACTTATAAAACCCAGTATGTGTTGCTTTAGTGCGCTTATGCCTTGGGATATTGCGGTATAACGACCAGCTTCTCTAGAGATATTCGGATTGCCGGTTTTCTCAAGTATAATGTCATAAAAGCGGTCAACCTGAACCTGATTAAACCAGTGTCCTGTGTCATTCACCTCATATTTGGTCATCTTTGCATATTCCAGCAAATAATCCCTATCTATATAGGGATACTGCTTTCCAATAAACTCAAGGAAAACCTTTATAATGTGACTATTATAAATAGGTGACTTTTCATCCATTTTATTCCATTAAAAAGAGATATGATAAATTTATTGCAATATTTTAAAATACGCGAAAATAAAGTTTTAAAACAACCTTGGAAAATAATTTTCTGTATGGACTTTTATCACAATAAGATATAAAGATAAACATTAAAATCGAAACCCTTGAGGCAGATTGAAAAAATGTAATTTCCCATTGGGCAGACAAAGAATCGGCCTCAAATCTTATTTCAAATTGTGATCTTTGAAAAATGTTCACTTTTTGCAAAGGCATCTCAACGAAAGCCTTTGGAGTTGTGTCCTATACACGGTATTTTCGAAAGTATCACTCATATTACTTTGATATTAAGACTAAAGGAGTCTATAAATGACATCTCGCTTAAATTATTCCACCTGGAAGTCAAACAACCAGGCTATATTGGAAAATTTGTCTGATAAAAAAGTTATGGTACCCTATTCGGGTGGTAAGGATTCATCTGTAGTTTTATACCTTATTCAGAAGGCCGCTGAAGAATTTGATTTTAACTATGAGGCACACGGAGTTTTTTTTCCCGCTAATGTATATTCGGATAGAGACGTAAAAAAAATTGATTCCTACTGGCATAAAAAAAATGTAAGCATCATTTGGCACAAAGTGCCGGTTTCAGATGAATGCTTAGCTGAAGCGTTAAAAAAAGGGCAGAGCCCCTGTTTGACCTGTATCCAAACGAAGAAAAAAATTCTCATATCTCAATTAAACCAGATGATTTCGGATTGGAATTCGATTGTGATAGTAATGAGTTATTCTCTTTGGGACCTTGTGAGTGCAACACTCGAACATATATCAAGTGCCACCTTTTCTGATAAAAGTTATTCAAGTTTCTTACAGGGGAAAAGCTCTGATGAGAGATTCATTGAAACAGCCCAGCGATTTTATCCCCTGTTAAAGCTTAAACAAGGTCCGACTATATATAAGCCTTTAATCAAATACAATGATCAGGATATACAAAATTTTATTTTGGAAAACAATATTCCCTTGACAACCACTTCATGTAAATACAAGGAATTTAGGCCAAAAAGAATATTTGCAGCCTATTACGAAAAAACTGATTTATTCTTTGATTACTCCAAGGTGCTTGGTTTTGCAATAAAGGCGCTAAACCTGCCGGACATCACGTACTATGAAGAAATCGACACAGAAAAGTACATGACTATGGTTATTTAAAAAAAGAATTCACTGTTTTTAATAAATAAAGATAGGAAACACTCATCAAATGGATGATCACAGCTATATAATGGAAGGCGCAGAAGAATCGATTCGATTAGATCTTAAAACAGATCCTAAAATTATTGAGAAACTGGCAATATGGGCTGGAATAAGGCCGGGTATGCGTATAGCTGATTTGGGGTGCGGTTCTGGGAAAACCACATTTTGCCTGAACAACCTTGTTCAGCCCGGCGGGTCAGCCACTGGGATCGATACTTCCCAGGAAAGAATTGATTATGCGCAAACTCATTACTTAGAAGGTGGCACGGAATTTATTACTGGAGATATCTGTAAGCCCTTAGATAAGTTAGGATTATTTGATTTCATCTGGGTTCGTTTTGTGCTTGAGTATCATCTTTCAAATAGTTTTGATATTGTAAAAAACGCTTCATCTCTTTTGAAACCGGGTGGAATCATGTGCCTCGCTGATTTGGACTATAACTGCCTTAGTCATTACGGATTGTCTCCACGACTTGAGAAAACACTATACGGAATCATGTCTTTTTTAGAAAAACATGCGAATTTTGATCCTTATGTGGGTAGAAAATTATATGCTTATCTTTATGATCTGGAATATGAGCAGATTGATGTACGCATCGACGCCCATCATTGTATTTTTGGTGAGATAAAAGAAACCGACGCTTTTAATTGGATAAAGAAAGTAGAAATTGCAGCAAAAAATTCAGGTTATAAGTTTGAAGAATACGAAGATAAATTTGAAGGATTTTTTGCAGAGTTCAAGGAATCTTTTTTTGATCCGCGAAGATTTACTTATACACCGATAATCGTTTGTCGGGGACGTAAATCATAACCTGTCTTTTTTCATCATCTATCTGGATTTTGCTGACCCATTCAAAACAAAATAAGCATTCTCAACGGGACGAATATGCTTCTTGATTATTGTGGTTTATGCATCTGATGCCTAGCCGGTTTTTTATTTTATTTAAACAATACTTAGTTTTTTACATATAAGCTGAATATGACAGAAAGACCTATCAAAAAAAACATTCAGATTCTCAATACAAACACGGATATCACTATACAAGAAAAGGAAGAAATTTTCCAAGTCAACCAGCAAGCAGCTGAAGCAAGTAATAATAAAACAGGCAAACAACTCAACAAAGAATACCTGGTCAACAAACTCAATTTCACAAATTTTCAGGATGGCACTATCCTTATTAATTTCAAACACAAAAAATATGACCTGGCTATTTCTTTTCACGCCAGGCCGAATCCCTGTTTAGGGAATCAGTTGGATTGCCTTTGGGTGGAAACAGATGAAATTAATGAGAAGTTACACTCATATAAGTTCAACAATTTTTTTGTCATAGATGGTGCAAAACTTCTTTCAGTAACACCGGAAGTATTCAGCATGAATGATGAGGGAATTAGTTTTACGCTGCCTGAAACATGTTATGAAATCAGTTCTCGAAAAGTAGCAAGGCATTCATGTAAAGGAATAATTGTTCAGTTTATTCAAAGCAGTTCTTTCTTTTATGGCTCTCTCATAGATTTCAATGCTGTTTCTTTCTGTGTCGAATTAACAACAGTACCCCCCCAAACCTTTCGTTGGCTTGATAATAATCTCACAGTAAATATTATCTTTTCTGACAAAACCGAAACATTATATGCAGGGGAATGCAAGATATCCAGAAATACCCGGGAACATAAAACAAGGAAATACGTACTAAAACCTATTAAAAGTCAGATACAGAGGTATCAACATAAAGATCATCGCAGCACAAGACAGGAGATAGTACCATCACCTGATATTATTTTCAGACATCCTTTTACAAAAAATTTGGTGAGTTTAAAGGTTATAGATATATCGGGGTCCGGGTTTTCAGTAGAAGAAGAAGAGAATAGTGCTGTGCTTTTACCCGGAATGATCATTCCTGAACTGGAGCTTAACTTCGCAGAAAGGTCAACGATTAAATGTAAAGCCCAGGTTTTATATCGGCAAATTTCCTACGGAGGCCAGAGAGGTGTACGGATCAAATGCGGTATTGCCATATTAGACATGCCACTTGAAGATAACATGAAACTTTTATCTTTTTTGCATCAGAAAGAAGAAAGTAATTCCTATGTCTGCAATAGGGTGGATATGGATGCCTTGTGGGACTTCTTTTTTGAAAGCGGTTTTATCTATCCGAGCAAATATGAATATATTCAAAAAAATAAAAGCGCAATCAAAGATACTTATAAAAAACTTTATACTCAACATCCGACTATTGCAAGACATTTTATTAACCAGGATAAGGGTTATATTCTGGGTCACATGGCTATGATAAGGTTCTATGAAAACACCTGGCTGATCCATCACCATGCCGCAAGAAGTTCTCTTTCCAGGAAGGCTGGATTAAAGGTGTTGGAGCAAATCGGCCATTTTGGAAATGATTCCCACAGGCTCTATTCCCTTCACATGGATTTTCTCATGTGTTATTACAGGAATGACAATAAATTCCCCAGCCGGGTTTTTGGAGGAGTTGCCAGACATATTAAAAATCCAAAAAAATGTTCAATAGATGATTTTGCCTATTTCCATTATAAAAACATATCTGGTATAAAGCATAGGTTATCAAAGCCCTGGCAGCTGGCTGAAATCCGGCGTGATGACCTTTTAGAACTGGAGAATTTTTATAAGTCCACTTCGGGAGGACTTATGATTGACGCCCTTAACCTGAAACCGGACACGATTGACCTTGATGAACTTTCAAAGGCATATCAAAAACTCGGGTTTAAAAGGGAGAGGCTTATTTTCTCTTTGAAAAAAAGTAACGACCTCAAGGCTATTATTATGGTCAATATATCCGATATTGGTTTAAACCTTTCAGACTTAACCAGTTGCATCAAATTCATTATTTTAGATTCGAGCGATCTTCCAAGGGAAGTACTCCATGAAACGTTTTTATTACTCACCGAAACGATGAAGCGTAAAGAAATACCTGTTCTCCTTTACCCGGTCAGTTATGCTGAGAAAAATTTGATGTCTTATGAAAAGTTATACACTATGTGGATAATGAACCTGCAATATACCGATAACTATTTCAGATATATTGATCGCCTTTTGAGATTTACTTAAATTTATTTTATTTCCATTGGTGTCCGGTCTATTCTTTATAAAAATTAAATCATGAAATGGATCGAAGTAAAAGTAATTTTTAATTATACTCCCAAAGAATTAGCCACAGATCTCGTTTCAAATATCTTCTATGATTTAGGACTTAAAGGGGTTGTTGTCGAAGACCCTGACATTAAACCGGTTGAAGAATGGGAGAAAACAGATAAGATCAAACCGACTGATATTGCGGTGACCGGTTATATTCCTGCAGATAAACAGAGCCGGAAACATCTCGGGATTATAAAAGAAAAACTAACTGGTCTTGAAAAGGAATGTGGTATTTTCTCCAAAAGTGTCTGCCGTACAATCGATGAACAAGACTGGTCTGAATCATGGAAAGAATTTTTCCATCCGCTGAAAATAACTAACAGAATAGTTATAAAACCTTCATGGCAGGACTATGATGCTAATCCGGATGACGTTGTCATTGAAATTGATCCGGGAATGGCTTTCGGGACAGGTACGCATCCGACAACAGCGTTATGTATATCGATGATAGAAAAGTATATGAAACCCGGTGATAAATTTTTAGATATCGGAACCGGTTCCGGCATATTGATGATTACGGCCGCAAGGCTGGGCGCTCAGAAGGTCTGCGGTATAGATAATGATGAAATTGCCATAGATATTGCTGAAAAGAACTTATTGCTAAATGAAATAGACAGCAAGAATTTTAAGCTAATGACCGGTAATCTTACTGATAAAGTCGATGAAAGGTTTGATTTTGTAGCTGCCAACATTTTAACAGAGACAATCATGGTTTTGCTCGACAGTGTAAAAAGTGTTCTGAAAAAGAAAAGTGTCTTTGTCTGCTCAGGCATAATAGAAAAAAACGAAGGCAAGGTTGTTGAAAAGATGGTCGCATCAGGTTTTAAAATTGCAGATACACTTAAACAAGAAGAATGGGTTTCAATTGCCGGTATTTTGTAGATGATTAGGTTGAAGGTTGCAAACGTGACAGCCAGGCAGATTATCTTCGTTTTCTCTACATTGCTTTCGGTTCATTGAGGGAACTGCATTATCAGCTAAGTTTGTCTAAACGTTTGGGATTCTTGCACAACCAAGATTCATCTCTGGTTGAAGCAAAGATTGTCGAAACAGAGAAGGTCTTGAATGGTTTAATTCGAGCGTTGCGAGATGATTGATATATTTCAACCTTCAGCCTTCTACCTTCCACCTAAACACCTAAAAAAGGAGGTAAATAGTGCCAAAAAAAACTCATGGGATAGAAGACTTGATCAAATTTGCTATGGATGTGATTCGTAACTCAGGTGAAAAAGCGCTTTCTTATTATGGCAGAGGTAAGCCTCATATTAAATTTGATGAGAATCTTGTCACAGAAGCCGAACTTAATCTGACCGAGTTTTTTTTCGATCAGCTCAATTCTCATTTCCCGGAGCATCTTGTGTTCAAGGATAACCTGGAGATTACAGACTATTCCCATGAGGAAAACAGGTATTTATGGATTTTTGACCCTATAGATGGTGTTGCCAACTTTCAGGCGGGAATTCCCATATGGGGGATGTCTCTGGCACTTATTGAAAATTTCTGGCCCGTTTTCGGTGCATTCTATATGCCCGCAACCGGTGATCTTTTTCATGCTCAGGCTGGCAAAGAGGCTTTTCGGGGAAGCGAGAAGATACGTATTTCAAGTTCAGAGGCTTTCAATGACGAGAGCCTTCTTTTAACCTACTCAAGATTTCACAATAACTATAGCTCCACTTTTCCAGGCAAAATCAGGGCTTTAGGGTGCACCAGCGCTCACATTTGCTATGTTGCAATGGGGCGTGCCGATGCCATTGTTATTTCCAATGAGTCCTTTCAGGATCTTGCTGCTGCCCGCGTTATTATTGAAGCCGCAGGAGGAAAAATTTTCAAACCCGATGGTAGTGAATTTTTTCTTAACGAACATTTAAACGGGGAAAGAATTAAAGGACATCTCCTGGTAGGCAACCCGAATAATTTTACACAACTTAAGGATTATCTTCAAAAAATTTCCTGAAATATGAGACAGTTTCAAAATGTTCAATTTCGAAGTCTGCGCTTATCTGTTCAAGATCAAGGAAGGCGAAAATTTTAACCACCCCAGTACGATCTGCCAGACCCACGGGGCAGGCAGGAATACATGCAGTATTTCGAGGATTAAAATTTGAGCCTGACGCCAATATTGGGGAAAAGGGGACGTTTTGAAATTGGCTCATATGAAAAGCTCCGATATATCTGCAAAACATATAAAAGACAGCAATGTAAAACGTCTAAAGGATCTTTCGGAAAAAGAAATTAAAGATAAGGTCAGCGACTATTATACAAAATATTTTGCGGTATATCACCTGCAGAGCCTTGCCCAAAGTAATCCCGGCATAATTGACCAGGAAACCATAGTAACCATACAAGACCTTCTTAAAGATCCTCAATATTCCAGGCGAAGACAGGGCCTTTTTATTTTCAGACAGGCTGCTGAAACACTTGGAGCTGTTATCATCCACTCCGATGAAAAATGTCTGACCGAAATAGCTCTTTCCGCCCTGAAAAACGTCCTGAAAACGACCACAGGATTCGCGCACAGGGCTTGTACTGAAACGCTGGGGGCTTTTCCTTTGAATATTAGTGGGCCTGACTTAAGGGATGCCAATATTAAGCACGTACCCCTTGTGAGCTGGCAGGAAATATCGGACAATCATTCCACAAATTCTATGCGGCCTGTATTTTTCGGAAGGAGTCTCGCTGTGCCACTTGATTGTGGAAACCGATTGCTTGTACTTAAATTTGCCAGGACTGACGACTCTCCACAAGACTTGCTTAAGGAATCCCTCTGGATGGAACATTTTCATCTTGCAAATTATTCTTTCCCGCTGAAGTTTAATATTCCTGAGGCTATTAAGATTAAAAATTCCCATGTATTCAGAATAAAAGACCTGCCTGCAAAATTGCCTGAGAAGACAGGTTTTCACCGGAAAGGATATGCCATAGGCTTTGTTGCCCACAAAGATTATTTTAGCTACCCGAACGATTTCAAGAAGGAAAAGCAACTTACTGAAAACCGGTTCAAGGAGGTTATTTTCAGAAATGCATGGCTTTTAGGCGATTTAACTTCCGCGGGGATTATCCATTTTGCTCCTATCCCACTTTTTCATAACAGGGTTCAGAGAGACCGAAGGAGAGATCAGGGCATTTATGAATGGTTTCGAGCCGGGAGACTCGACCGGTGGCTGGAGTCCTGCCTGTTTCCTAATTTTGGCCTTACAGGCATCAGGGATTTTGAACACCTGGTTTCTTTAAACGGCTATAACCTTTACCGTAATATAGGCAATCATTTTTTAAGCCTGCTTCTGGTTGCCGGCAGTTATTTCCGCAATAAGGATACCAGCAGGATCGGTTTTGATAAAAACGGCCAACCTGTTGACACCCGTGATCTTTTCAACAGCCAGTTCTTTAAAGAAATTATCCAGGGAATTTTTCTAAATTACTATCATGGCTTTACAAAAACAGAATTTACAGGTGACTTTCCTCTTAATCTTGACGAACTTACCTTAAGAATGATTGAAGAGATGGGTGTTGATCGCCATATGGAAGAAATGTTCAGAGCTGCTGATCAAGAAGAAATGACTGATAAAGAATTCGGGCGTTTCCTAAAAAACAGGGGATACTCTAATGAAGAGATTGATAATTTTCAAAGGGGAGAAAAAGATATCATCATCATGAGCGGCCCCCACCTTGGCGAATTTAACCATGATATATCACTGCCTGAGCTCATAGAGGGAGTTGGAACAATGTCTGCTTTGTGTATCGCAGGAAAGTATCAAAAAGGGAAAAAACTTGATAGGGTTGAAAAAAGATTAGAAATGAGCAACAATGCTCATATTGTCTTGCAGTAATTATGCGAGGCCTTTGCAGATAAGCGTAGACTTCGAAACGGTACTTTTCAAAGGTCTCGATGCATTTATCAATTTAAAACGAAAGGATAGAAAACATGGCAAAAAAAAAGCAAGCAGCAGGCAAGAAGGCACCGGCAAAAGCAAAGAAAACCACGGCGCCTGTAAAGAAAGTTCCCAAAAAGTCAAAAAAAGCACCGGCAACGGTTAAAAAAACAGCGGCAGAGCCAAAGAAGACAACCACACGATCGAAAAAAACATTTTCAGTTGTCGAGTTCAGTGAAATGACCTATTTGACTGAAAAAGGCGTAAATGATTGGCTAAAACAGGGCAAGCTCAACGGCGAAAAAAACGAAAAAGGCGACTGGCTGGTTGATGCTGCCAGTCTTCAGCTCCCTTTTATGAAAAAGTTGATTCGCTGATATGCCAATCATTTACCATGAAAGTGCCTCGACTATCAAACACTGCACGAAGTCTACTAAAAATAATGACGTGGCGCAGTTGCAGCCTGAATTCATCTTCGAAGAGGAAACGGAATGACGATTAACTGGAATACAATCTATAAAGCATATCCGGTAAACAAAGAGATGATCTGGCTCAACAATTGCGGCACCACACCTGCAGGAAAGCATATAGTAAGGGCTCTTTCCCGATTTATTGAAGGCTATGCTCAAAAGGGGGTTTTAACCGAGGTCGCCGTTTACCCGGAGGTTCAGAATAATATAAAAAAAATTCTTGGCAATCTTTTAAGTTGCTCCCCTGATGAGCTGTCCCTCATACACAACACAGCGGAAGGTATGAATTTCATCTCCCATGGACTGAATCTTTCCATAGGAGATGAAGTAATTCTGCTGGAAAACGAATACCCCAGCAATGTTTACCCCTGGAGGCACCTTAAGGAAAAAGGTGTAAAGCTCATCATTACCCCCATGAAAAGCTCCCCTGAAGCCTTTTTGAAAGCCCTTGAAAGATTGATTACTAAAAAAACCCGTGTGGTCTCCCTGTCGGCTGTACACTGGTGTACCGGCATGCCTTTCCCCTTAAACCAGGTTGGGAAACTGTGCATAGAAAATGGTATCGATTTTGTTGTCGACGGTGCCCAGGGTGTAGGAATGCAGCCCATTGATACAAAAAAAGACAACATTTCCTACATGGCTTTTTCTGCATGGAAATGGTTATTGGGACCTTTGGGTATGGGTATTCTCTTTGTTGCAAAAGAAAAACTTACAGAGCTTAAACCGGTATTTATCGGAACGGATTCTGTGGTAAGAGCCGATGAATATCTTCCTTACAAATCAGAACTAAAACCATCGGCTGATCGATTTACTTTTTCTACTGCCAATTTCAACGACTGGGTATATTTAGAGGCGTCACTTAAATTTTTGCATGATATCGGGTTTTTTGCTGTACGTGAAAGAATATTCGAACTGAGCACCCGATTAAGTAGAGGGCTAACTAAAATCGGGTTTAATGTTTTTTCAGCCAAGTTTCCGGATTATCAAACAGGAATTGTTGTTTGTGAAAAAACTGGAGTCAACCCGGATGTCATTATGACACATCTTAAAAAGAATAAGATTGTTGCTGCCCAGCGTCTGGGAAGAGTCAGATTTTCTCCCCATGTGTATAATTCCACGGAACAGATAGATGAAGTAGTCCGCGTGCTGAAACAAATTTGATGAACTCGTAAAAAAGTCAAAAAATACCCCTTTTCGTCATTCCGGCGAAAGCCGGAATCCAGTCATTTCAATAGCTTCTGGACTCCAGCTTTCGCCGGAATGACGGAATTGTGACTTTTTACGACGCCATCAAATTTGAAAAATCTATTTAAGAACAAAATGGAGGTTCGAAAATGAAAGCATCTTTTACTCTTATACCGGCTGAGTCCCGGCGGCTCATCGCAAAGGCGGTTGTTGAAATGGAAGAAATTAAAATCGCCCAAAAAAAAGCTTATATTGTTATAAATGGCGGGACGACCAATGGATATGTCGCCCAGGAATTAGCCGGGGCGGATGTCAAACCGGAGGAATTCACGGCAGGTACAGTTACTCACCGACTCATGTGTGTGACCGATCTGCCGCCAAAGAGAAAACTACCCTTTCCGATCATTCTTTATAAGGGTCAGCGAGTTGATAAATCGATTCCTGAAGTTTTCCAGGATTTTCATGTTGAAACAGTTCTGATCAAAGGGGCAAACTGCATCGACTCACAGGGCAACGTCGGCGTTATTTCCGCTGGCTTTGACGGAGGAACAGTCGGGGCTACCATTGGTACGGTGGTCTCCCAGGGCTTGAAATATATCGTAGCCGTAGGATTGGAAAAACTTGTTCCGTCTGTCGATAAGGCTGCATCTGTAGCCGGTGCCAAGTCCCTGGATTATTCAATGGGCGCTGATTACGGCATATTCAAACTTCCCAACGCTGTGGTGGTAACTGAGATTGAGGCCCTTAAGATATTGACCGGTGTGGAAGCAACCCACGTGGGCTCAGGTGGCATTGGTGATGCAGCCGGTTCTGTTAGCCTGATTATTGAGGGTGAAGAAAGTAACGTAAAAAATGCCATTGGAATTGTCGAATCGGTAAAAGGGGAACCTTTATTGCCTGGATTTAAGGGAACGTGTGAGACCTGTCCTTATTCCTGCATATTTGCCGGGAAAAAGGTGAAAGATCTTCCATCATGGCTAACCGATTAAGGGTTCGCTCAAACTCGAACTGATCTGACCAAACAGTGAGACCTTTGTAAAAGGCCTCTTGGATAGATATGAGATTTATCATTTTCTTAACTGTATTTTTAAGCTTATACGGCGGTCTTCATCTCTACGGGTTTCTATCGGTGAAACGGGCGCTGGTCCCGGGGCCGAAGGTAAGCGCGGTTCTGATTCTGTTCATGGTCCTCATGATTTTTACCCCGATTATTATTCGCATCCTGGAAAGAAACGATCTGGTAACCCCGGCCCGTTTTTTCGCATATATCGGGTATATATGGATGGGCCTTCTATTCTTATTTTTCTCCTTCGCAGTGGCCCTTGATGCTTATCGCCTTATATTTGAAGCAATACAGAGGGTATTCAACGCGGATTTTTCGCGTTTTTGCTTATCCAAAGCGCAATGTTTTTTTATTCCGCTTTTTCTCTCTTTGGGAATAACGATATTCGGTTTTTTCGAAGCCCTCAATATAAAGTCGGAACGAGTTATTATCAAAACCGACAAGATTACACAGGAGATAGGTCGTCTCAAAATAGTTCAGATATCAGATGTTCATCTCGGTCTCATCGTCGGAGAGCATAGGTTGAGAAGAATTATAGATCGGATCAAGGCTGAAAAACCGGACGTCCTTGTATCCACCGGTGATCTTGTTGACGGGCAGATGAATAACCTGTCCGGACTTGCCGGGATGATTCGTAAAATTCCCACCAAATATGGAAAATATGCCGTCACGGGCAACCACGAGTTTTACGCCGGCCTGCAAGATGCCTTGAAAATAACCACAGATGCAGGTTTCAGGATTCTTCGCGGAGAAGGGCTGAACATACCCGGAGTGATTAACATAGCAGGGGTAGATGACTCTGCCGGAAAACGATATGGCCTGGAACCAAATGTTTCTGAAAAGGCTCTGCTGTCGAAACTTCCCCGGGAAAACTTTATTCTGTTTCTGAAACACCGCCCATGGTTAAATGAGGCCAAAGTCCGACTTTTTGACTTGCAACTGTCAGGGCATACTCACAAAGGCCAGATTTTTCCTTTCAGCCTGATTGTTAAGCTGTTCTATCCAAATTTTAACGGGCTGGTCAGCCTCAATAATAACTCCTACCTTTACGTAAGTAGAGGAACCGGTACATGGGGCCCTCCTGTGCGTTTTCTAGCTCCACCCGAGGTAACTGTTATCGAACTGGTTCACGAAAGCAAAACAAATCATCAAACAAGCAAATTGCAAAATTCTTAAATCGAGATGTAAATGACACCGACCCAAAACCCAATCCCCCAGCGACCAATCCTTCAAATAGATAAGGTAAAGAAAAACCCCATGTACCTGTTCCTGGCGGTACTGACCATAGCGTCAACTGTTGGCTTGCAGGCCTGGACCACCTTGTTTAACAATTTTGCGGTCGAGGTTGTCGCCCTAAACGGTGACAGCATTGGCATCATTCAGTCGATCAGAGAAATTCCCGGCTTTTTGGCCTTGCTGGTCGTATTTGCCATACTCTTTATCAAAGAACACCGGCTTTCAGTTTTGTCCATCCTTTTTTTGGGTGTTGGCCTGGCCGCCACCGGCCTGTTTCCTTCCTTTGCAGGATTAACTCTGACTACTCTGGTAACGAGTTTCGGCTTTCATTATTACGAAACTACCAACATGTCCCTAACGCTTCAGTATTTCAACGAAAACGAATCTCCGTGGGTGTTTGGCAAGCTTCGCAGCCTGGCCGCAGCATCGAGCATCGCCATCGGGCTGATTATTTTTCTCCTGGCATACATTCTTACTTTTGCCCAGCTTTATCTCGTCATTGGCGGACTCATTGTTGCCGGAGCCGTGTGGGGATTTACCCAGAATCCGGCCGACAGCAACATCGTACCCCAGGGAAAAAAATTGATTTTTCGCAGAAAATACTTGCTGTTTTATTTTCTCTATTTCATGGCCGGGGCCAGGCGACAGATATTTATTGTCTTTTCCGTTTTGCTGATGGTTCAAAAATTCAATTATTCTGTGCAGGAAGTCACCCTTTTGTTTGTTATCAATAATACCATCAATTATTTTCTAAGCCCTTTGATCGGCAAAGGCATTATCCGTTTCGGCGAGCGCAAAATATTGTCAATGGAGTACCTGAGCCTGATTTTCATCTTTCTGGCCTACGCCTTTACCGACTCCAAAATAATTGTGGGCGTGTTATACATTCTGGACCACATCTTTTTTAACTTTTCTATCGCCATCCGAACCTACTTCCAAAAAGTGGGTGACCCCCGGGATATTGCGCCGACCATGGCCGTGGGATTTACCATCAATCATATTGCAGCCGTTTTTTTGCCTGCCATCGGCGGCCTATTGTGGGTGATGGATTATCGTATCCCTTTTATCGGCGGTGCTGCCATGGCTTTGATTTCACTTATGGCCGTGCAAAGAATTAAAACCTGAATCGCTAATTAAGGGCTCGGGCAGGTAGGCGTAGACTCCGGAAAAAACTTCAAATTTTATGCACCCCAAGGGCATTTGCTTCGCGGTACATCCCGGATTCAGACCGGCTTCGGATCGAACAAATCAGACCTAAATCCATGCGTCTGAAATGTTAATTTATTTTAAAAGATAAACGGTGGGATGGTAAATTGATAAGGCTGTAGCAGAAGAATATTTTTCATAAAAAAATGTCATCCGATATCGTGTCAAGGCTGGACTTTTAATACTTCGCGGACTGCCATATCCAAACTGTCCTGCGGATTGATCATTTCCGAGACGGCCTTGGCTCTTTGAATTATCAGATCCTTCGACAGGCATTCCTGGATAGCTGCTGAAAGTTTTTGTGGTGTTAACCTTGATCGCCATATGGGTTTTGGGCCAAGATGGGATTGATACACCTGATGCCCCCAATAATATTGATCAAGTATATGAGGAACGATGATTTGAGGAATACCGCTGATTGCGGTGGTGGCTGTGGTTCCTGCCCCACCGTGATGTATCACCGCTGCCATTTTGGGGAAAAGTTTTAAATGCGGATATCTCCTGATAAAGAAGACATCAGTTGAATTTGAAAATTCGGATGGCTCATCCCAAAACTTACAAATAATAACTCGCTGTCCAGTTGATCGTGCAGCTTGGACAATCATTGGGACAATCCTGGCTTGATCCTGCTTTGGCATGCTTCCGAAACCTGCAAAAACAGGAGTCGAACCATCCCTTAAGAACTCTTCTAATTCCGGAAGATGTTGATCCTGCTGGTCCAAATGCAAATAGCCGGTTTGAGTAAAGGCGACATCAACGTCTGGTGGAACCTGGGCAATAACCTTGTCAGAAGCCACGATTACCTTTTTGCCCAGAATATGAAGCCAGGCATCTTGAACTGGTTTTAACCCGAATTCCTTACGCTTATTATTAATCAGCCGGGTTAAATTGAACTTATCAAGCATCCTGGCAATTTTCCAGGTCATTCGGTTATACCATTTGGGAAGCCCATGATGTTTGAAAGCCGGGAAAGGAGAATAGCCGGAGGGTAAAAGCTGTGGTGTAAATGCGATATAGCGGTACTCAATTCCCATCAACTCGGCCACAGTGGATAAACCGAATACCAAAGATGCACCTACAACCAAATCCGCCCCGGCGATGATTTTATTAAAAATTTCGAATTGGGCAATCAGTTCCTTACGGACATAACGAATAAAACGAATACCGGAATGGAACGAATGGGCATTTTCCATACCATCGATGAAAGCTGTAACATCCCCTCCCAGAGGATAAAAGGGGCATCCTGCCTGCTTAACCCACTCCGCCTTTTCAGGGGGTCCGGCTAAAAGAACTTCGTTTCCATCTGCTTTGAGGGCCAATGAGAGGGCTATCATCGGTTGAACATCGCCACGTGAACCAAAGGTTGCTAGAACTATTTTCATGTGTTGCCTTGGGGAAAATCAGCGAGACATTCCTTCAGTTTTAAAGTTTTATTAAACAAAATGATGTGACAAGTGCGTGGTGCATCTATTCTTGATTTACAAGAACCAGGCCCTTGAGTGTGGTCATTTACTCCTTATCCCGATGTGGGAGAAGCGTTGGTTTGCATTTATCAGAAAGTGGGCCTCAGATTATTCCATTCTTTTCCTATGGTGGCTATCACGTCCTTTATGATCGAAGGGGTTTATTTGTAAATAGGATTATGGATATGATTGGCAAGTGTTCGGGTAACAGGTTCAAATAAGCGAGACAGATCATTTTGGTTTTGTTCGATTACCCGCATACACGCATCGATACATTCCGGAGCATAATATTTATCTCTTTTGTTCATCAGCTCCTTTTTGGCGCTTTCAATATCAAACGCCGGACGATAAGGTCGGTGAGAGGATATGGCCTCAAAAATATCCGCTACACTCAGTATTTTTGACTCGTGCTCGATTTCATCGTCTTTCAATCCCTGCGGATAGCCGGTACCGTCGTTACGTTCATGATGCTGCAGCACGATAATCGCCACGTCTTTGCCCAGTGATTCCGTAAACGGGATATCTTTCAATACATCATAGCCTGCTTGCGGATGGCATTTGATAAGTTCGAATTCCTGGGTGGTCAGTTGTGATGGCTTTACCAGCAGCTCGGCAGGGACAGCCGCCTTTCCGATATCATGTAAAAGGCCTGCCACCTGAATGATTTCTAGTTCTTGTTGGGCCATTGACAATTCTTTCCCGATGGCAACAGCCAGAAATGCCACGCGGTGTTGATGGCCGAACGTATACGGATCCCGCATTTCAATGAGACGGCCTAGAGATTTCACCGTTGAATGGAATGTTCGCGTTAGTGCGGCTGTCCGTTCGGTAACCTGTTTTTCGAGCATGGCACTTCGGTTCATTCTTTCCTGAATCAGTTCATACCGTTCTAAACATCTGTTGACGGTAAGAAGCAAAAACTCGATGGCCAACGGCTTATATAGATAATTGCATGCACCCAGGCGCAGCGCCTCGATCACATCACCGGTGGTACCTTTACCAGAGAAAACGAGAACTTGAGTAGTGGGCGATTCATGTTTAATGATTTTTAGAATATCAAAACCGGTCATTTCCGGCATGTTGATGTCGGTCAAAACCAGAACCGGCTGTTCTTTCCTGAATATCTCCATACCCATTTTGCCACCGGTGGCTGATAAGACGTCAAATCCTGCCATTTCCAATGCTTGACATACCACATCCAGCACCACCGGTTCGTCATCAATAACAAGGATTTTAATATGTTTATGATCGTCTGTAATCATGCGGGTCTCGGGTTATGGGTTGTGGGCTGTGGTTTCGGGTTGCGCGTTGAAATAAGTGCCGCATCGCTAAAGTTATATAGATGGTTTCGTCAATAGCAAAAGATGCTGTTGTAATGATATATATCGTACAGAACTTAAAAAGACAAACAATAATATCTATGCGGGACACGCCTTTCAGTTTTAAAATTTTATTAAATAAAATGATGTAACAAGTGTGTAGTGCATATTTTCTTGATTTGTGTTTTAAAAACAGCTTATACTGTATTAGATTAACCTTGAAAACTTTAAAAGGACAACCCGACAACCCTCCCTACATTTTATATAATACAAATCCCATTGCAACCACCAGTTGTATATTTCTGGAGTGATAAGCCGGGGGAAATGGTTGAGGGTTTCAAACAACTTATTGAAAGGAGACCACCATGTGGGAAATTATTGCAGATGCGAAAGAATACGGCATCGAAATACTGGAAGAAGGCATAGCTAACGGACAAATGTCATTTGAAGATCAAGATCGTATGAGATGGGCGGAAGAAATCGGCACTTTTGCCATCAAGATGTCCAGTTTGGCCGAAAAAGCCAAACAGCTTCAGCAGCTTTTAATCGGCGATGATCAAATTGTAACCACGCAGGCTTCCCTGAAAACATTAAAAGTTCAAATGTTTAAAATCAATGCTGCCATGACCACCGCCTTGGAGGTTGCCCAAAAGATCGAAAGCGAATTTATTAAAAAATAATAAAAGAAAGTAAAGAATCCTTCCCCGGAGGGCAAGGCTTTATAATAACCCCTAAAAGGAGATAAATTGCCTTGACCCCTCAGGGGACAAGAATGAGTTGTCCTACTTTTTAAAAGTCTCAAAAAACCTTTAAATTATGAATATAGCTCTATCTTGTTCGTACTTGCAAGCAAGATGCCTTCAGATTCAGCCGGGTTGAATTAGATGATCAAGAATCAGTCCGTTAAAACTTTGCCTATCCGGTGAGATAAACAGCCAGCCTAAATGAAAAAGACAACTCCCACAGACGGCAACTCGCCAGCTATACCCTGTGAACCAGCTGAATTCATCAGATGCCTGGCCTGCATATCCACATCCTACGGCAGACCTGAAACAGCCTATCTGGTAAACACTGCCATGAGGATTGGCAAATGTGTGCTGGTGGGCACCCTGCATTTCGATACGTTCAGCCGGGCTTGTTATCACTTGTAGGCACTGGCGGCAGAGAATGTATTTGCCTGTGTCCGGTTCTTTCTCTTTTGTTTCATCCTCAACAATGTACTCGGGCTTTTCACCGCCATATTTCTCAGACGGCTGTCGACAAAGATAACTGGTATCGCTTGTAATCATTTCCTGATTAAAATTGTCCGTTGCTTGTTGTTAGTTGTAAGTGGGATATTTTCCGCCAGTTAAGCTAAAAACAAAATAACAGGAAAAAACATTTTGGTAAAGTTTTTAAAAAAGATAGAGGGAGTTTTTGACTTTTTACGAATTCACTAATATAATGTTAATGAATTAGACAATTTTGATGCATTCGTAAAAGTAACGTTTATGGCTAAGTAGAAAGTTACATATACAAGGCGCAGTGGTTTTTCAGGGACGAGGCAATACAAGTAGTATGCCGAGTTCCTGAAAAACCGCTGCAACGCAGTAGATGGGACTTTCTACGACGCCAT
>RCNC010000514.1_pt1 | contig 31127 bp, 26 predicted proteins | sample 2041301 | NCBI WGS metagenome assembly RCNC01 (sample SAMN09708231, study PRJNA481090) | Marine sediment metagenome, whole genome shotgun sequencing project. | biome: marine sediment; feature: ocean; material: sediment; isolation source: Sewage treatment plant 13A marine sediment (STP13A) ... | reverse complement strand
CAACGTCGTTTTGCCGTGGTCAACGTGGCCGATCGTCCCCACGTTCACGTGGGGTTTGGTCCTTTCAAACTTCTCCTTGGCCATCGGAGCTTACCTCCTCCCTGTGGAGAAAAGCGTCTGCTTTTCACGCCTGCTCGAAAAAAGTGGAGCCCACGACCGGGATTGAACCGGTGACCCCTTCCTTACCAAGGAAGTGCTCTACCACTGAGCCACGTGGGCTTGAATCCAAAAAACCCGGACGACCGGCACCAATCAGCATCGGGCGTTGGAGCGGGAAACGGGGCTCGAACCCGCGACCCTCAGCTTGGAAGGCTGATGCTCTACCAACTGAGCTATTCCCGCCCTGTGACCGTGGCCGGTCTCGACGAGGCCAACCACGTTTACCATTGCTGGGCAATGAAACCTGGTGGGGAGAGGAGGATTCGAACCTCCGAAGGCTTCGCCGACAGATTTACAGTCTGTTCCCTTTGACCGCTCGGGAATCTCCCCACAAAAAAAGTCACCCCCGCCCGGCCCGGTTTCCGTCGAAATCGCTTCCAACGGCCCAGTGTCCCACGCAGGCTCACTTCCGTCACCGGCTGCCTCAAGAAAGGCCAATCGCCTTTCTTTTCAAACGATTGATGGAGCTGGCGAGAGGAATTGAACCCCCGACCTGCTGATTACAAATCAGCTGCTCTACCAATTGAGCTACGCCAGCCCACGAAACGGGGAAAATACCATAAGTCACCCCTGTTGGCAAGCAAAAATCCGCCAAAAAGGAGATTTTTCACCCGATTCCGCCATTTCCCGACCCGCCTCCCGGCTGGCCGCGGTCAAGTCGTTGAAATACTGCATAGTAGAGAGCCACCCCGGCAGCCACCGAGACGTTGAGCGATTCGATGGCCCCCAGCAGGGGTATGGAGACCAGGCTGTCACAGCGCTCCCGGACCAACCGGGAGAGCCCCCGGCCTTCGGCGCCCAGCACCAGTGCCGTGGGCTGGCTGAAATCGAAGCTCCCCAGCCCCGCCGGGGCCGAACCGTCCAGGCCCACCGTCCAGATGCCGCGTTTCCCCAGCAGCCGGAGCAGCGAGGGGATGTTAGGCACCTCCACCACCGGCAGGTGCTCGAGGGCACCGGCCGCGGCCTTCACCGCCACCTCGGAAAAAGGAGCGCTGCGCCTCTTCGGTACAAAGACCGCCCCCACCCCGGCGCACTCGCAGGTTCGCAAAACCGCACCGAGGTTTCGCGGGTCCTCGATGCCGTCGAGAACCACCACCAGCGGCACACCGGCGATGGCGTCGAGGGCCTCATCCGGGTCGCCGCCGGGGCGGAAAGCACTGACCATGGCCACCAGCCCCTGGTGCCGGGCAGTGGCCAGCCGGTCCAGTTCCTGCCGGGTGACCCGCCGCACCGGTATCCCGAGCCGGCGGGCCTCCTCCAATACCCGGGCCGTCTTGCCGGCCCCGGGCCCGGCCTCCCGGGCCACCAGCAGGCGCACCACCGGCCGGTCGCCGCGCAGCGCTTCGAATACCGCATTGGGTCCGCAGACCAGGTCCATCAGATCCCCCCCGAGTCCAGCACCATGCCGATGCGCTCCCCCACCCCGGGGATGGGCAACGCAAGACCATCCAGCTCCTTGCCCTGTTCCAGCAGCGGGATCAGGCTGCCCAGCTCCAGCCCCGACATGGAACCGGTGAGCGCCGCCCGCAGGGGGTGGTAGAAATCCTTCCCCTTGACCCCGGTCTCCTTCTGCACCCGCTTGAACAGTGCCGCCAGCCCGCCTTCGGCGGCAGCGCCGCCGTCCCGCAGTTCACGGTCCAGGGCCTCGAGCACCGGCCGCGCCGTTGGCGACCCGAGAGCGGAGAGCGCCTCGGGGTCGGCGGCTGCCGCCCGGGGATCGAAGTGGAAGAAGACCCGGAAGAGCTCCGGCAGCGAGTCCAGCCGCTCCACCTTGGGCGCAAAAGCCTCCACCGCTGCCGAGAGCCAGGCCAGTTCCGCGCCCTCCGGCGCTGCCGGGCACCACTCCGCCCGGCAGAGGAAGGGCAGGGCCGCCTCCAGCCGGCCGGCGGCCTCCAGGGCCCGCCAGTGCTTGCCGTTGACCCAGGCCAGCTTCACCGGGTCGAACACGGCCGCCGATTTGTTGACCCGGTCGAGGGCGAACCGCCGGACCAGTTCACCGGTATCCAGAATCTCCTCCTCCCCGGACCCCGGCGACCAGCCGAGCAGGGCCAGGTAGTTGACCAGCGCCGGCGCCAGGATTCCCTCCTCGCGGAACTGGCCCACCGAGGTCACCCCGTGCCGCTTGCTCAGACGGGAGCGGTCCGGCCCGAGGATCATCGGCAGGTGCGCGTACTGCGGCAGGTTGTCATAGCCCAGGGCGCGGAAGAGCTGGATCTGTTTGGGGGTGTTGGTCAGGTGGTCCTCACCGCGGACCACGTGGCTGATGCGCATCCCGACGTCGTCCACCACCACCGCGAAATTGTAGGCCGCAGTGCCGTCGGCCCGCAGGATCACCAGGTCGCCGAACTCGGCGCAATCGAACCGCACCTCCCCGCGAACCAGGTCACGAACCACCAGCTCCCCGTCGGGCATGCGGAAACGGAGCGCCGCCGGCTCTCCGGCGGCCATACGCTTTTCGGCTTGCTCGCGGGGGATGTGGCGGCAGGTTCCCGGGTAGCGCTGGGGCTGTCCCTGCTGCTGCGCCTCCTGCCGCGCCCGCTCCAGATCCTCGGGGCGGCAGAAGCAGTGGTAGGCCCGGCCGGCATCCAGCAGCCGCTGCGCCTCCTGCCGGTAGAGGTCCTGTCGCTCGCTCTGGCGGTACGGTCCGCAATCGCCGCCCCGCTCCGGCCCCTCGTCCCAGTCGAGGCCCAGCCAGCGGAGGTCGTCGATGATGGCGTCGGCCGACCGGGCGGTGGACCGCTCGGTGTCGGTGTCCTCCAGGCGGAGGATGAACTGCCCGCCGCCGGCACGGGCCAGCAGCCAGTTGAACAGGGCGGTGCGTGCGTTCCCCACATGGAGCATTCCGGTGGGACTGGGCGCAAATCTCAACCTGGGTACGGTCATCTCGTTCATCGATTCCTCTCTCAGCTTCGCTCCACAAGGACCGCGGCGGTGGCCGAGATCCCCTCGCCGCGCCCCTCGAATCCCATTCCCTCGGTGCTGGTGGCCTTCACCGAGACGGCCCCGTTGTCGATCCCCAGCACCCCGGCGATGATTTCCCGCATCCGGGGAAGGTATGGCGCCAGCCGGGGCTGCTGGGCCACCACCACGGTGTCGACATTCACGGGCCTCCAGCCGGCGTCCCCCAGCAGTTTCACCACGCGGCGGAGCAACTCGACGCTATCCGCGCCGGCCAGCCGGGGGTCGCTCTCCGGGAACTGCTGTCCCAGGTCGCCCAGCGCGGCGGCGCCGAGCAGCGCGTCGGCCAGCGCGTGCAGCAGCACATCCGCATCACTGTGCCCCTCCAGGCCGTGGGTGTGGGGCACCTGCACTCCGCCCAGCAGCAGAGGCCGGCCGGGCACCAGCCGGTGGGCGTCGTAACCGGTGCCCACCCGGCGGCAATTCGCCCCGCCGCCCAGCAGGCGATCGGCCAGCACCAGATCTTCCGGGCCGGTGATCTTGATGTTGCTCTGCTCCCCGTCCACCACCCGCACCTCCTTGCCGGCCAGCCGGGCCAGCGATCCCGTATCGTCGGCCTCAAAGCCGGCGGCCAGGGCCTGGCGGGCGGCCTGAAGGATCAGCGGAAAGGAGAACCCCTCCGGTGTCTGAACCAGCCGCAGGGGAGATCGGTCGAGGGTCCGGAAAATCCGGCCGTCCCCGTCCACCGCTTTGATCGACTCCCGGACCTCCAGCACCGGCGAGACAGCGCCCCACTTCCGGGCGCCCTCGAGTACCCGGTCCACCAGGTCCGGCGTGGCCAGCGGCCGCACCCCGTCATGGACCAGCACCAGTTCCGGCGACCAGGAAGCCGCGACCTCCAGCCCGCGGAGCACCGAGGCCTGCCTGGTGGCACCACCGGAGACCACGGCCAGGAGCTTGTCGCCCACGGCGGCGGTACCGGCATCCGGGTTTGGGGGACCGCCACCATCATCCGGCAGCACCAGCACCAGCCGGTCCACCTGCCGGTGCCCGGCCAGCATCTCCAGGCAGTGATCCACCACGGGACGACCGGACAGCAGCCGGAACTGCTTGCGGACTCCCCCCAACCGCGTCCCGGCGCCGGCGGCCACCACCACTGCGGCCACCCGGCACTGCCCGTCCTGTTCCATGGTCTTCCTCGTGCAGGCGGGACCGAAAGAAAACCCCCTGGCGGCGGTAGGGCCGCGAGGGGGAATATACGTTCACAGCAACTGCAGCTCAGATCTCGAGGATCTCGCTTTCCTTCTTCTTCACCAGTTCGTCGATCTTCCTGGTGAAGTCGTCGGTGAGGTCCTGTATTTCCTTGTAGGCCCGGTGCTCGTCGTCCTGGGAGATGTCCTTGGCCTTCTCCAGCTCCTTGACCATGTCGTTGCCCTCGCGTCGGACCTGGCGTACGGCGGTCTTGCCGTCCTCACCGATCCGGCTCACCTTCTTCGCCAGCTGCTTGCGGCGTTCCTCGGTGAGCGGGGGGATGGGCAACCGGATGATCTTCCCGTCGCTGGAAGGGGTCAGCCCCAGATCGGAGCGCAGGATCACCTTCTCGATCTCGGAGATCACCGACGCGTCCCAGGGCTGGATGGTGATCAGGCTCCCTTCCGGTGCGGAGAGGGTGGCCACCTGGTTGAGCGGGGTGGAGGTGCCGTAGTAGTCGACGGAGATACCATCGAGCAGGGACAGCGAAGCGCGGCCGGTCCTGATAGTGCCCATCTCGCGGGTCAGCGCCTCAATGGAGGCGGTCATCTTCCGTGTGGTGTCGGCAAAAATCTCCTGCAGCATCTCTTCACTCATCGCGCTCCTCCTCCGCTCCCCCGGGGGGTCACTTGCCCTGAAGCTGAGCCTCCACTTCGGCGGCCAGGTTGTCCTGCCGTTTCTCCAGGCCCTCACCGAGCTTGAAGCGGACGAACCGCCGCACGGAGATGTTCTCGCCGATTTTGGCGATTAGGCTGGAGATCAGCTGTCCCACGGTCATGTTGGTGTCCTTGACGTAGACCTGGTCCAACAGACAGTTCTCCTCGAAGAACTTGTTCATCTTGCCTTCGACGATCTTTTCCACCACCTTCTCCGGTTTGCCGGAGGCCAGGGCCTGGTCGCGGTAGATCTCCCGCTCATCCTGCAGCATCTGCTCGGTGACCTCGTCACGGTTGACGAAGCGGGGCTCGGCGGCGGCGACGTGCATCGCCAGATCTTTCACCAGCGCTTTGAACTCGTCGGTCTGACCCACGAAATCGGTCTCGCAGTTGACTTCCATCATCACACCGATCTTGCCCCCGGCGTGGATGTAGCACCCCACCGCACCCTCGGCGGTGATACGCCCGGCTTTCTTTGCTGCGGCGGAGAGGCCCTTCTTCCGCAGAAGTTTGACCGCCTCGTCCATGTTGCCATCGCACTCGTTGAGTGCAGTCTTGCACTCCATGATGCCGACGCCGGTCTTCTCTCTCAGTTCCTTGACTAACTTGGCTGATATGGCCATTGGTCTCCAGCTCCGTATGGGTTCAGCCGAATCGCACGCTCCAGCGGCTATTCGGCGGCAGGCTTCTCGTCCTTGGCTTCTGCGGGGGCAGCCTCCTCCGCCGGTTTCTCAGCCGGTTTTTCAGCCGGTTTCTCAGCCGGTTTTTCAGCAGCAGGTTTCTCCGCCGGTTTCTCCGCCGGTTTTTCAGCCGGCTTCTCTGCGGCAGCTTTCTTTTCCTCCGCCTCAGCCTTGGCCCGGGCCGCCGCAGCGGCAGCCTTCTTCTCTTCGGCTTCAGCCTTGGCCACCTCGCGGGCCTCGCGCCGGGCCTTCTCCTCGGCTTCCTTCTGCGCCCGAGCCTTCTCCTCCTGGATCGCACGCTCCTGGGCCTCTTCGGCCTGGCGGCGCTCGTAAATCCCCTTGCCCTCGATCACCGCGTCAGCGATGCGGGAGGAGAAGAGCCTGATTGAGCGGATGGCGTCGTCGTTGCCGGGAATCACGTGGGAGACGTCGTCGGGATCGCAGTTGGTGTCCACCACGCCCACCACCGGGATGCCCAGCCGGTTGGCCTCGGCCACGGCGATGCGCTCTTTCTTTGGGTCGACCACGAAGAGGACGTGGGGCAGGCCGTCCATGTCCTTGATGCCGCAGAGGACGCGCTCCAGCTTGAGCCGTTCCCTCTCCAGCTTGATGATCTCTTTCTTCGAGCGGCCGAGATACTCCTGCTCGCTCTTCATCTCGTCCAGTTCCTTGAGGCGCTGGATGCTTTTGCGGATGGTGGCGAAGTTGGTCAGCAGACCACCGAGCCAGCGGTGGGTGACAAAGAACATCCCCGACCGTTCGGCTTCTTCGCGGACAGCGTCCTGAGCCTGCTTCTTGGTGCCGACGAAGAGGATTTTCTTGCCGTCGCCGGCCAGGCGGGCGACCTCGGCCGAGGCGCGCCGGAACTGCTTCAGGGTTTTCTGCAGGTCGATGATGTAGATGCCGTTCCGCTCACCAAAAATGAACGGTTTCATCTTCGGGTTCCAGCGCTTGGTCTGATGGCCGAAGTGCACACCGGCTTCCAGCAACTCTTTCATTGTAATCGAAACCACTTTTCCTCCTTCTCCCATCCGGGGCGTGGTACCCCGAAAGGATGCGTCAGTGTCCCGATGCCGGCAGTGTGGATCGCCTTGCGGCGTGCCGTCTTGCTGACCCGCCCCGGTGCCACGCAATCAATGCGGGGACCTGGGTGCCGCCGCCCAACAGGCGGCGGCGTTCCCGGCAGGAGGCCGGGGCTGGTCCGGAAGGAGACGGCCCGTTCCGCTGAGCGGACCGGCAGCTGGACAGGCAGCAATCGCTGCAATTTACCGTTTGGAGAACTGGAAGCGGGCGCGGGCGCCTTTCTGCCCGTACTTCTTCCGTTCCTTGACTCTCGCGTCACGGGTGAGGAAGCCGCCTTCCTTGAGCCGCTTGCGCAGTTCCTGGTTGTAATCCACCAGGGCACGGGAGATCCCGTGCTTGATGGCCCCGGCCTGCCCCGACATACCGCCGCCCTTTACCGTGGCCACGATGTCGAACTTGTCGACGGTCTCGGTGAGCTGCAAAGGCTGCCTGAGGACCATCTTCAGAGTTTCGTTGGGGAAGTAGTCGTCGATGGTCCGTTTGTTGATCTCGATGACTCCCTTGCCCGGCCGCAGGAACACGCGGGCCGTGGAACTCTTCCTTCTCCCGGTTGCGTAATACTGAATCAACTCTCTTCCGTCCTTTCCGTTCCTCGGAGCGTCGGTTTCCGGCATCGGTCGAGGGGCCTGCCCCCGGAGCCGCCGGTCCGTCACCGCGGTTGCCGTCAGACCTCGAGGGCCTCCGGTTTCTGCGCGGCGTGCGGATGCTCCGAACCTTTGTAGACCATCAATTTGCTGAACATCGCCCGGCCCAGCTTGCTCTTGGGCAGCATGCCGGACACGGCCTTGAGGATCAGCTCCTCGGGGGCCTTTTCCTGAAGTTTGCGGGCGGTGATTTCTTTCAGCCCGCCGGGATACCCACTGTGCCGCCGATAGAGTTTCGCATCCAGTTTCCGGCCGGTGAGCACGATGTGTTCGGCGTTGATGACGATCACATGGTCCCCGGTGTCAACGTGCGGTGCATAGTGCGGCTTGTTCTTGCCGCTGAGCACGTTGGCCACCGCCGTGGCCAGGCGCCCGAGCACCTTGCCTTCAGCGTTGACCAGATAGAACTTCTTCTGGATATCCTCTTTTCGGGGCATGATCGTTGTGTTCGCCATTGCCCAAAAGCTCCCCTGATTCCGTCCAATTCAAAGAAAGTAGTGAATTTACCCGAATGAAAAACAGTTGTCAAGCACGCCCTTCCCTGACCCGGCTCATCCCATCAGCAGATACATCACGGCTTTCTGCACGTGGAGCCGGTTCTCCGCCTCGTCAAAGATCACCGAACGGGGGTGGTCGGCCACCTCATCGGTGACTTCGTCGCCGCGGTGGGCCGGGAGACAGTGCATGAAGATCGCGTCGTCCGTCGCCTTCTCGAAGGCGGCGAGATTGATCTGGTAATCGGCAAACAGCCGCTTGCGTTCCTTGTATTCCTTCTCCTGGCCCATGCTGGCCCAGACGTCGGTGTAGACCACGTTGGCCCCGGGCAGACCCTGGTCGGGGTCGGTGGTGACCATGATCTCGCAACCGGTGGCCAACCCGTCCTCGCGAGCGCTGGCCACGATCGCCTCATCCGGCTCGTAGTCCGGCGGGGTGATGATCCGGATATCGGCACCGAGCTTGGCCGCGATGAACATCAGCGAGTGGGCCATGTTGTTCCCGTCACCCATGTAGGCCATGGTCACCTTGGCCTCGGCGCCCAGGTGCTCGCGGATGGTGAAGAAATCGGCCAGCACCTGGCAGGGGTGCAGCAGGTCGGTGAGCCCGTTTATCACCGGCACCGTGCCGTACTCCGCCAGGTCGAGCACGTCCTGGTGGGCAAAGGTCCGGGCCATGATCCCGTCCACGTAGCGTGAGAGGACCCTCGCGGTGTCGGGCACCGTCTCGCCCCGGCCCAGCTGCATGTCACCGGCGCCGAGGTAAAGGGCGTGGCCGCCCAGCTGGAACATACCCACCTCGAAGGAGACGCGGGTCCGAGTGGACGACTTCTGGAAGATCATGCCCAGGGTCTTACCCTGGAGCGAGGTGCGGTAGCTGTCCGGGTCGGCCTTGATCTTTTCCGACGTCCGGAAGATCTCCTCGATTTCCTCGCGGGAGACGTCCTTGATCGAGAGCAGGTGCTTGTTGGTCATCTTTCGTATCACTCCGCTATGCTGTGAAGACCCCGTGGGTCAACGTTCCTTTCTGATCCGGGTTCCCGACCGGCCATCCAGTGCCGGGACAAAGACATCCGGGCTGGTGATGATCACTTCCTTGCCCCCGGCGTTGAGAAAATCGATGGAGGCCCTGATTTTCGGCCCCATGCTCCCCGGGGGAAACTGCCCCTCGTCCAGCAACCGCTGGGCTCGCTCGATGGTGATCACATCCAGGGCCCGCTGGGTGGGGCGGCCAAAGTCGACACAGACCCTGGACACGCCGGTGAGGATGACGAACAGATCGGCCTGCAGGGAACTGGCCATCAGGCTGGCCGAGTAGTCCTTATCGATCACCGCCTCCTCACCCTTCATTATGCCGGCCTCGTCAAAGCTCACCGGGATGCCGCCGCCGCCGGCCACGTTGACCACGAACCCCTGGTCCAGCAGTCGCCGGGCCACGTCGGCCTGGAGAATCCGCACCGGCTTGGGCGAAGGGACCACCCGGCGGTATCCCCGCCCGGCGTCCTCCACCACGTACCAGCCCTGCTCCTCCACCATCATCCGGGCCCGGAACTTTGTGTAGAAGGGGCCGATGGGCTTGGTGGGGTTCTGGAAGGCCGAATCAGCGGCGTCCACCTCCACCTCGGTCACCAGGGTGACGATCTCCTTGTCCATCTTCGCCCGCTGCAGCCGGTTGCGCAGGGCCAGTTCCATCAGGTAGCCCATGCTCCCCTCGGTTTCGGCCACACAGACGTCGAGGGTGCTGGGCGGGATCTTGGTGCTCGACTCCTCCACCCGGATCAGGTTGTTGCCCACCTGGGGTCCGTTGCCGTGGACCAGCACCATCTCGAAATCCCGCCTGAGGACTTCCAGCAGCATCCGGGCGGCATTGTCGGCATTGTCGTGCTGCTCCTTCATGGTCCCGTGGTCATCGGGGCCAATGAGGACATTGCCGCCAAAGGCGATCACCGCCATTTTCCTGCTCATGGGGACACCCTCCGGACGCCCGGCGGCATCCCCGGCCGATGGGGCCGGGGTCCCGCCATCCTGGCACCAGGCTAGAACTTGGCCAGCACGTCCTCGAGCGTGGGCCGGCCGATCTCCTGCAGGTCGTAGGAAACCCGGACCGAAGGCTTGTCGATGTTGATCAGCCGCCGCAGGTCGATGGGCGTGGCGATGATCACCAGGTCGCAGTCGGTCTTGTTGATGGTCTCTTCCAGGTCCTTGACCTGGGCGTCCCCGTAGCCCATGGCCGGCAGCAGCGAACCGATGTCGGGGTATTTTTCAAAGGTTTCGGTGATGGTGCCCACGGTGTAGGGGCGGGGGTCCACCAGCTCGGCGGCGCCGAACTTCGAAGCGGCCACCACGCCGGCGCCGTAGGCCATCTCGCCGTGGGTCAGGGTGGGACCGTCTTCCACCACCAGCACCCGCTTGTTGCGAATCAGGTCACCGTCCTCCACGCTGAGCGGGGAGGCGGCGTCCACCACCACCGCGGTGGGGTTGGCGGTGTGGATGTTCTCGCGCAGCTCTTCCACGTCCTCGGCGTCGGCGGAATCGATCTTGTTGATCACCACCACGTCGGCGCGGAGCAAGTTTGACTCGCCGGGGAAATAGGAAAGCTCGTGTCCCACCCGATGGGGGTCGGTGACCACGATCTCCAGGTCCGGCTTGTAGAAGGGCAGGTCGTTGTTGCCGCCGTCCCAGAGGACCACGTCGGCCTCTTCCTGGGCCTGCTCGAGGATGGCACCGTAGTCGACGCCGGCGTAGACGATCACACCGCTCATGATGTGCGGCTCGTACTCCTCACGCTCCTCGATGGTGCAGTCGTGCTTGTCCAGGTCGGCCAGCTCGGCAAAACGCTGGACCTTCTGCTTCACCAGGTCGCCGTACGGCATGGGGTGACGGATGGCCACAACCTTCCTGCCCTTGCCCTGCAGGACCTGGGCCACCCGGCGGGTGGTCTGGCTTTTGCCGCAGCCGGTGCGGATGGCGCAGATGGAAACCACGGGGACCTTGGCCTTGACCATGGTGGACTCGGCGCCCAGCACGGCGAAGTCGGCGCCGGCGGCCACCACCAGCGAGGCCTTGTGCATCACGTACTCGTGGGGCACGTCACTGTAGGAGAAGATCACCAGGTCCACGGCCTCGTCGGCGATGATCTGTTCCAGGTCGGCCTCGTCCTTGATCGGAATACCGTCGGGATACATGGAACCGGCCAGCTCGGCGGGATACATCCGACCGTCGATGTCCGGAATCTGGGTGGCGGTGAAGGCCACCACGCGATACATCTCGTTGTCCCGGTAGCGCAGGTTGAAGTTGTGGAAATCCCTGCCCGCGGCACCCATAATCAGCACTTTCACCGGTTCCATCAAACTCTCCTTCTCGGACTGCAGGCGGTGGCCGTGCCGGACCCGTGGACGCACATTCGGCCACCTCAAAAAACAACGAAAAAAGGACCAGACAGTCTGGCGTCCCGGAAATAGCGTTTCAGGTTCTGTGGTCGCCACGCGTGGCATGCCAGGCGCGAGGAGGGCGCATACGGTGACGTATGCAACCGACGAGCAACGCCGCAGGCCACGATGGGGCGGCCGCAGAACGAGACGGTATTTCCGGGACACCAGACAAAGCCCCGTTTCACGCGTCTTTCCCCGCCGGATTCCGGACAGACAACACCGCTGCCGGACCGATCCCCGGGAAGAGGCGAAGGGTAGCAAAGGTAGGGGGGCAAGTCAAGATTAGGGGGGCAAGTCAAGATAATGAGGTATCGGGGTTTTGGCCGGGATCAGGGGGCCGGGGGTTCGTTGCCGCCGGCCTCCTCCAGACCGTGGTCCCGGATCTTGGCCAGCAGGGTTTTCTGACTCACACCCAGGGACTGGGCCGCATGGGAACGCACACCGCCGCTCTCCTCCAGGGCCTGGCGAATCTTGATCTTTTCCGCCAGGGCCGCGGCCCTGCCGGCCGCCTCGGCCAGGGTGCCGTCCAGGTCCACCAGTTGCCGAAAGGTATCCGCGTCACCGGGGCGGCCGCCGAGGGACGGCGACTGGCCGATGCTGAGCAGGCTGGCCGTGATTTCGCTGCCGTTGGCCAGGATCACCGCCCGTTCGATACAGTTCTCCAGCTCGCGGATGTTTCCGGGCCAGTCGTGGGCCACCATCAACTCCACCGCCTCGTCGGTGAGCGTCATCTCCGGCCGCTGGCGGACCTCCCGGGAAAATCGCTTGACAAACTCCTCGGCCAGTAGAGGGATGTCGCCCCGGCGGGCCCGCAGGGGCGGCATGTGCACCGGGAAGACGTTGAGCCGGAAGTAGAGGTCCTGCCGGAAACCGCCGTCCCTGATCCGGGCGGTGAGCTCACGGTTGGTGGCGGCGAGGATGCGGACATCGGCCCCGATGGTTTCGGTGCCGCCCACCCGTTCGAAGGTTTTTTCCTGCAGCATCCGGAGAATCTTCGGCTGGATCTCCAGGGGGATCTCGCCGATCTCGTCGAGGAAGAGGGTGCCGCCGTCGGCCAGCTCGAACTTGCCCTTCTTCAGGGCCACCGCCCCGGTGAAGGCGCCCCTCTCATGGCCGAAAAGTTCGCTCTCCAGAAGGGTAGCGGGGATGGCGGCGCAGTTGATGGCCACAAAGGACCGGTCCTGCCGCCCGCTGAGGTGGTGGATCGCCCTGGCGATCAGCTCCTTGCCGGTGCCGCTCTCCCCGGTGATCAGCACCGTGGCCACGGTGGGCGCCACTTTCCGTGTCTGGGCCAGGATATCCTTAAGACCGCTATCCGCACCGATGATCCGGGGGAAGCCCATGGTCTCGGCGAAGATTTCCCGGAAGAGCAGGTTCTCGAACTGCAGCCGGCGCTGGTCCACCACCCGGCCGATGAGCAGCAGCAGGTGGTCCATGTCCACCGGCTTGGTGAGGAAGTCGAAGGCCCCCTCCTTCATCGCCTCCACGGCCAGTTCCACCGACCCGTAGCCGGTCATCATGAGCACCGGCAGGTCGGGATCGCTCTCCCGGGCCTGGCGCAGAACCTTCATGCCGTCCGCCCCGGGCAGCCGCAGATCGGTGATCACCAGCAGGTAGCGCCTTTCCTGGAGGGCACGCAGTGCCGCCTTGCCCTCGGCCGCGGTCTCCACCTCGTAACCCGCACCCTCCAGGGTGGCGCGAAGCATCTGACGCAGGCTCGACTTGTCTTCCACCACCAGGATCCGGCTCACGGCGCTCTTCCCTTCGGGTTCCCTTTACCTCAACCAGCCCGGCAGGGCTCCGGACCGGCGGGCGTCCTCCTTCAGGTCGCTCAGCGCCTGCTCGGCAGCGGAGACGGCCTGATCGGCCTCAGCAAGCAGCCCGAACAGTTCCTGGATCCGCGTGTCCACCACGGCCCGGGCCGCCGGGTCGTCGATGGCGGTGAAGTCCACCCGGCTGCGGTTCATCTCGCTCTGCAGCCGGTCTTTCTCAGCCTTGGCCGCGGTCACCGCGCCCCGGGCATCGGACATGGCCTGGCGCCAGTATTCCTCCCCCCGGCCCTGGCTGTCAGTGGCCACACCAACGCTGTCCCAGGGATCCTCTTCCACAGCCGGAAGCTCGGCAGACTCATCCCCCCCTGGGTCCGCTCCATCCGCGGTCTCCGCCTGGGCCTCGTCCCCGCCGCTGGACGGACGGGAGCCTCCCTTCAGATCCTGGTTGGTGTACTTCTGCGGTTTGTCCTTTTTCTCCTTGGCCTCATCCTGTCCCTTTTCCTGGGTCGGCCCGGCCATCACCGGCGAGAAGGCCGGCCCGGCCAGGAGCAGGAAGGCCAGCACGATCACCGTCACCAGACAGGCCCGGCGATGCCACTGGGAAATGCTGCGTCGTTTCGTGTCCATGGGATTCCATACCTCCAGTGAGGCCGGCCGCTGGGCCGGCTACCAGATCGCTGTTCCCCTTATCGGTGCCTGCAGGACGGCCCTTGAGGCCGGCAAACAGTTCACCTTTCAGGAGGGAGTACGTTCCTTTGTAAATTATAGGCCCACACGGGCATACGTCAAGGCAGCTTGTGAGAAATAAAGGATTTATCCCGGCAGATCAGCCATAGGGGGAGATCTCCTCCCGGCGGTGGACTTCCCAGGAGGCAAGATAGGCCTCGTATCCGGAGCCAACGGGCCAGCCGGGCGGGTGAAAAGCGGTGTCGGCCAGACGGGAGTCGTAAACCACGGTGAGCCGGGAGAGCAACCGCGGCTGCACCAGGCCCTCCACGCTGACGGCGCCAAAGAGCGACACGCCGCCCCCCTCACCCCCGTCACCGGGCAGGCGGATGCCGCGCCCTTCGCCCCCCACGGCCAGTACCGCATCGAGGCGCAGACGCCCCGCCGGCGGTCCCGCCAGCACCAGGCCCAGCCCGCCGGCGGCCGTGCCGTCGGCCCGCACTCCGGCCGAGTAGAGCCCCAGCAGCCGCCCGTCGGCCGGGGGGACGGCCCGCGGGTCGGGGAACGGTCTCGGGGATTCGGAATAGACCAGGTGGCCACGCACCACCATGTCCCCGGAAGCGGCCACGGTGAGCATGTATCCCGGCGCCAGGGCCGGCGGCACCGGCCCACCCCCCGGGGCCCCGGTGCCCAGGGAGTGGATGCACCCCTCCACGAATACCGGCCCCCCCAGCGGACCCGGGTACACCGTTCCGTCCACCAGAGTGTTCTGCTGCTGGAGGTCCACCCGCACCTCAACCCGGCCGGAACCGGCGGCGGGTTCCAGCACCAGCACCTGCTCCTGGCCCTCCCCCCTGATCTCCAGCAGCGACAGGTCGCCTTCCACGTAGATGCCCCCGGTGAGGTCACCGTCGCGGAGAAGGTAGATACCGGCGGGCGGGCGGCCAATCCCCGCCGGCAGACCCAGGGCCTCCAGCAGTTCCTCATCCCCCAGCTGCGGACCGGGCCCGGGGGGCAGCCCCAGTGAAGCCCGGGCCAGATCCCCGGGGGGCGGCAGGGGCGCGCCGGCCTTCACCCGACAGGGGTAGACAGCGGCAAACTGCGGGTCGGCCGAGGAGGTCAGGGACCAGAACGCCCGGTCATCCCGGGGAGTGAGGTAGGCCGCCCTGAACCGCGGCAGACCCGATCGGGGCCGGCCGGTGCCGGTGAACCCCGGCGTTCCCCATGTCCTCACCGGTCCGTGGTAATTCAGCGGCGGCAAGTGAAGCAGGGGGCCGCCGGGTTCGTCCCCGCCGCCGGGAAGACAGAGCTGCCAGTGGCAGCGGGGGAACCGGGCGAGGATGAGCACGAACAGGCTCTCCTCACGGCAGTAGGCGACCCCGCCCCGTGCCGGCCCGGGTGAAGAGCTGCGGCCTTCGCCGGTGACCCGGCAGCGGTAGGTGAAGGCGAGCCCGGCGGCCGGGCTGCCGCTCACCCCGGCCGGTTCGATAAGGCAGGCCGCACCACAGCGGGCCAGTGAACCGAGGGCCTCCATCCTCACCCCTTCCAGGGGCAGCTCCAGGGTCCAGGGGCCGAAGTCGGCTTCCAGGCCGGGGATGCCGGCGGCCAGCAGGCTCAGGTAGCGGTCCGGCTCGCCGGAGAGGACGTCGTTGAGGTAGCGCTGCGCATCGGCTTCGGTCAAATCCTCGGGGAGCCGGAACCGGGCCAGGGCCTGCCGCAGCTGTGCCGAGCGGCCGCGCAGGGCGGAGAGGGCGGCCACCCTCACCCGGTCGCTCTCCAGGCAGTTGATTGCCAGTTGCATTTCGGTCTGCACCGCCAGGTGCAGGGCCGCGCCCACCAGCGCCAGCATGGCCGCAAGGAAGAGAGCGGCCGGCAGGGCCGAGCCCCGGGAATCGCTGCTGCGGAGTATCATCGTTTTCCACCACCAGTGACGTGAATTGGCTTCAGCGAACATCGCGGAGCAGGGCGGCCGCCCCCCGCACTTCCCGCCGGGCCGCCAGGCCCGCAGCTCCCAGCGGACCATGGCCGGTGAGGGTCAACTCCACCACCCGCACATGAAAACTTTCGGTCTCGTCTCCCTCATCGATCTCACCGTCGCCATCGTTGTCCCGCCCGTCGCCCCGGCGGGAAAGCGGGGTATCGGTCCGACGCAGTTCGCCACGCTGGTCCACCAGGCCGTCACCATCGTTGTCCACCCAGTCCCGCAGGCCGTCCACACCGGCGGCCACCTGGTAGGCAAAAACCATGGAGACCACCCCCTCGGCCACCGGGGCACTGCCCTGGCGCAGCACATCCCCGTCCAACCGGTAACGGACCCGTTCATTGCTGCCCGCGGCCAGGCCGTCGCCATCGAGGTCGCGCAGTACGGTGAGGCTTTCCGGCCCCGCGTCCTCCAGGGGGGCGAAGGCGGGTGGGCGGCCAGCCCCGGCCCCTGCATGACGCAGCACACTGCAGATCCGCTGGGCCCCCCGCCGCAGGGCCGCCGCCCGGTGCGCGTCGCCCTGGAACCGGGCCTCAGCCCGTTGCACCGAGGTCAGCAGGGTCAGCACCGCGGCCGAGATGAGCAGCCCGAGAAAGAGGGCCGCCGCGGTTTCGGCCAGGCTGAACCCCGCGCTGCGCCCGCTCACCGGACCACCCAGGCAAAGAGCCGGGCGCCGGGCCGGCGCCCCCCCTCCCCTGCCCGGTGAACCGCAAGGGCAACCAGCTTCCGGCCACCGGCCTCCAGGGCCACCTGGCGGCAGACCAGCCACTCCCGGCCGTCGAGGGTCACCACCTCGCTGTACCCGGGCCGGGGCAAGGAGAGAGAACCCCCCGGCTCCAGGGCCGGGTGGTCGTAGGGCAAAGCCAGCAGTTCTTCCATCCGGCCGGCCAGCAGGGTGTTGGCCGCGGCAGCCCGCTGCAGGGCGTCGCCGGACCAGGCCGAGAGGACCACCAGTTCCATGCCGGCCACGGCACCCAGGGCCAGGATCAGCAGCGCCGCCATGCACTCGGCGAGACCCACTCCGCGCTGCCCCGCCATCCTGTTTCCTTGAAGTTTCATGAAACGGGTATAGAGCAATCAACATGCCAGGACAGGGATGCCTGTGCACAGGGGCCGGGAGATACCGGGGGGTGATCGCGGGGTTGCGGTTCGTCAACCCTGGTTGTCGGAGAGCTCCGGCTGATGCGGCGGCAGAGTGATCCGGAAGGAGGTGCCCTCACCCGGCCGGCTGTTCACCTGGATCGTGCCGTTGTGCGAGAGGATGATCTTCTGCACCAGGGCCAGACCCAGGCCGGTGCCCTCCTCCCGGGTGGTGAAGAAGGGGAGAAAGATACGGTCGAGGTTCTGCTCCTCGATACCCACACCGTTGTCGGAGATCTCGAGGCCCACCCTGCCGTCATCAGACACGGCACCGCGCACATGAACCTCTCCCCCGTCCTCCCGCACCGCCCGCACCGCCTGCCGGGCGTTGCGCAGCAGGTTGAGAAACGCCTGGCGCAGCAGGGTCTCGTCACCGTTCACCGCCGGAAAGTCGCCATCCAGACTGAAGGCCATCCCGTCGTCCTCGCCGGGCGGGGTCACCTCGGCCAGGCACTCCTCCAGCAGCGGGCCCAGTTCAATCCGCTCCATACGCAGGGACGCCGGGCGGGCAAAGGCGAGGAAGTCGCTGACCACCTTGCCCAGGGTCCGGGTCTCCTTGAGGATCTCCCCGGCGTGTTCGGCCACCCGGCCGTCCTCCGGGTTGCGGTTCACCAGCTGGGCATAGCCCTGGATGGCGGCCAGACCGTTGCGGAACTCGTGGGCGATGCCGGCCGACATCTCCCCCAGGCGGGCCAGGTTCTCACGCAGCCGCACCTGGTCCTGCAGCTGGCGGATCTCGGTCAGATCGGTGAAGAGGCACATGGAGCCGATCACCTCGTCTCCGCGGCTGCGCAGCGGGCTGGCGCTGACCCCGAGATACCTGGTGTCCCCGGGGCTCCGCTCGATCTCGATCTCCTCCCGGGAGAAAAACCGCCCCTCCTCCAGGCTGGCCCGGATGATTTCCGCGAACTCCGGACAGCCGGAGAAAAGATCCCGGTAGCCCACACCGGTCATCTCCTGCTGGTCGCGGGCCAGCACCGTGGAGGCGGGGAGGTTCATGTTCACCATCCTGCCGTCGCTGTCAAAGGTGAAAACCCCGGAGGAGATGCTCTCAATGATGTTCTCGCTGAGGGCCAGCGAGTCATCGGCCCGTTCGCGCTCCATCAGGCGCATCGACTCCAGCTGCTGTTCCTTGTCCTTAAGGCTCTGGATCACCCCTTGCAACGAGTCGAGGACGTGGGACTCGGACCGCAGGCGCTGGTCCCGGTCCCGCTCGCGGGAGCGGCTGATCCGACGGACAAAGGCCAGCACCACAAGGAAGGCGACCCCGGCCACGAGGAAGAAGATGAAATACTGGTTCACCAGTTCCAGCATGTCGGATTCCATGGCCCGCAACTCCTCTGAATCTCTAGTGCAACAGCCCCATGTACCAGCCGAGTATCGGGTCACCGAAGAACAGTGCCACCAACCCGGCGATACCGAGGAAGGTGCCGAAGGGCAGTTTCGCCTGAAGCCCGCCGCGGCCGCTGGAGAGCAGGAAGACCCCGGCCAGCGAGCCGAGGAAGGAACCGATCACCAGAACCAGCAGCACCGAGGGCCAGCCGAGGAAAGCCCCAACCAGGGCCATCATCTTGGCGTCCCCCATGCCCATTCCCTCCACGCCGCGCATTTTCTTGTAGGCCTTGGAAACGGCGACGATGGCCACCCATCCCAGCACCAGGCCGATCAACGAACTGACCCAGGTCACCCCGCCGGGAAATAGGCTGAAGAGGAACCCGGCCACCGTGCCGGGGATGGTCACCGTATTGGGCAGGATCTGGTGGTCGTAGTCGGTGAAGATCAGCACCACCATGGCCGAGCAGAAAAAGAAACTGGCGGCAAAAGCCGCGGTGGGCCCGTGCTGCCAGACCAGCAGCAGGGTCAGCAGCCCCACCAGCAGCTCCACCGCGGGATAGCGGAAGGAGATACGCATGCCGCAGCCGCGGCAGGCTCCGCGAAGCAGGAACCAGCTGAGCAGCGGGATGTTGTCCCAGGAGGCGATGGACTGACCGCAGCCGGGGCAGCGCGAGCGGGGGCGGACCACCGACTGGTAGAGCGGCAGGCGGTGGATGCAGACATTGAGGAAGCTGCCCCAGCAGAGGCCCACCGGAAAGGCCAGCAACAGGGCGGTGGTGCGCAGCGCCTCGATTTTCAGCGGATCACTGACCATGGCTCACCCATTTCTGCGTTCCCGCCACCGTCCCGGTGTAGGGGTCATAACTGTATTCATCACCCTGCCAGTCGCGGGGGACCTGATCGGCCAGCCCGGCGCTCACCAGCTGGGCCAGGCTGGAGGGGTAGTGCCCTTCCAGGCCCTGGTAACGGTCCACCAGTGAGGCCAGCGCCTCGATGTTGATCTCGTCATGGAGGATCCGCAGGTGGCGTTCGCTGATTCGCTGGTCCTCCTCCTTCTCCGCCTCGTCATGGGCCCGTTTCCAGAGTTCGTAGGAGGTCCGCTTGTCCCCGGAGCGGTCGGTCATCCCGGCGCAGAGCCGCTTGATGTAGTTCGGTGCCGCCGGTCGGCCGGCGGCGACGTTGAAATAGTACGCCGCCTTCCTGGGGTCCTTGAAGGTGTCACGAAAGTAGTAGCCGGCGTCCAGGGGCAGCAGGTAGTCATCGGGGTTGTTGGCCATCCCCTTGTGCAGCAGCCAGGTGGCCCGTTTCCGGTCGTGGCCCTCGGCCACAATGGTCAGCGCACCGATCATGTAAGCGTCGATGAACTGCGGGTCGAGGTCGGTGATCACATCGAAGGTGTGCAGCAGGTAGGGGTAGCGGGTCTCCCGGGTGAAGTCGGTGTAGTATTGGATCGACCAGATGTAGATGATGTCGGCCAGCACGTTGTCGTAGCCCAGGGTGGTCTGCTTGAGGTGTTTGCCGGCGGGGAGGAAGAGGATGTCGGTCCGCAAGGGCTCTTCCCCGCGGTCGGACTCCAGCCGGATGCCCACCGCCACGCTGCTGGCGAAGAGCAGCAGCGCCGCCGCCAGGAGCACAACTTTTGTTCGCAGGTCCCGGCTCACTGAAAATCCCTCCGCCGGAAAATGGCCACGGTGAGCATGAAGACCGCCGAGGCGTAGAGCAGTCCGTAGATCAGCGCCAGCAGCAGCTGGCCCTCGCGCAGCGGCAGGCTGTGCACCGCCTGGTGCTTGAGGTTGAACAGCTCCAGGTTGGGCAGCAGGTAGTAGAGCGCTTCACAGAGCCAGCGGCTGGCGCCGCTCTTCACATGGGCCCGGAGCAGCAGCAGGCCGCCGCTGAGGTGGCCGGTGATGTACAGGGCCATGGTGAAGACGGCACTGAGGATCGGCGTGGAAAAGGAGGAAAAGAGCAGGGCGAACCCGGTGACCAGCACCAGTTCCAGACAGATCATCAGGATGGCCGGAATCACCGCCAGGTCCAATGTGCCGCCCTTCCAGAAGAGCACGGCCAGGAACATCAGCGTCATCAGGCCCACGTTGCAGAAGATGGTGAGCAGCAGCCCGAGATACTTGCCCAGCAGGAACTGGTAGCGGTAGACCGGCTTGGTCACCACGGTGTAGATGGTGCGGCGCTGGATTTCCCGGGAGACCAGGCCGATGCCGACAAAGACCGAAATCAGCACGCCGAAGATGGAGATGCTGGCCAGCCCGATGTCCTTGATGATCTTGATCTGGCTGCCCACGGTGAGCAGGCTGAGCACCACCGAGGAGATGATCAGCAGCAGGCCGAAAACCAGCAGCAGGTAGAGAATGCGGTCGCGGATCGCCTCGCGGAAGGTGTTGAGGGCGATGGCCCAGACGATTTTCATTGGCCGTTCTCCATCTCCGCCATCAGCCGGTCCTCCAGGGAACGGCCGTGGGGCACCACCGAAATCAGCTGCCCCCCGGCCTCGAAGAGATGCTGGAGGTAGGGCTGCAGCTCGGTCTTGCCGTCGAGGGCGATGAGCAGCTTGCCCTCGGTGGCCGATACCAGCCGGCCGGGGGCCGGCACCGCATCGCAATCCAGTGCGGTGGCCACCAGGTCATAGCCGCGGATCTCCTCGCTGAGCAGCGGATCCATCCGGCCCAGGTCGCGCAGCCGGCCGCCCACCACCAGGGCCACCCGGTCGCAGAGCAGTTCGGTGTCGGAGAGGATGTGCGAGGTGAAGAAGATGGTCTTGCCCTCGCCGCTCAGGTTCTGGATGATCCGGCGCACCATCCGCCGGCCCAGGGGATCGAGGCCGGACATGGGTTCGTCCAGCACCAGGAAGTCGGGATCGTTGAGCAGCGCCTGGGCCAGCCCGATGCGCTGGATCATTCCCTTGGAAAATTTGCGCAGGGGCAGCTGGCGGACCCGTTCCAGTTCCACCAGGGCCAGCAGCTGCTCCACCCGCTCACGACGCCGGGCACGGTCCATGCCGTAGAGCCGGCCGTAATACTGGAGGAATTCCTCGCCGGTGAGATACTCGTAGAAGGAGGGGTTCTCGGGAAGAAAGCCGATCCGCGCTTTCACCGCCGCCACATTCACCGAACGGCCGAAGAGCCTCACCGTCCCGGCGTCGGGGGCGATCAGGCCCATGATCGCCTTGATGGTGGTGGTCTTGCCCGCACCGTTGGGGCCGATGAGGCCGAAGACCTCGCCGCTACGCACCGTGAAGTCGATCTGCTTCAGAACGGGCATGCTCCGGCGGGTCATGGGGTGCGGGTAGGACTTGGCCAGCCCCTGCACCTGGAGCACATCCTGCTGTTTATCAGCCCCTGGCACTGAAACCTCCTTCGCTGCTGCGATTGTACACCAACGCCCACGGCCGGGTCAGGCCCGGGCATCCTGCAGAAGTTGTTCGTAAAACGACTCCAGGTCGTCCATCATCCGGCTCACCGTGAACGGCTCCACCAACTCCAGCGCCCGCCGTCCCATCGCTTCCCGCAGGTCGCGGTCCTCCAGCACTTGGACGATGCGGCCGGCCAGCAGTTCGGGCCGGCCCGGGTCCACCAGGAAGCCGTTGACCCCGTCGGCCACCGCCTCCGGTGCGCCGTCCACCCGGTTGGCCACGATGGGCCGCCCGCAGACCATGGCCTGAGGGAAAACCCGGGGCAGCCCCTCCCAGAGGGAGGAGAGGGCCACGATGTCGCAGAGCTGCAGCAGGGCCGGCACATCGTCCCGCCAGCCCAGCAGCCGGAACCGATCCTCCAGGCCGTGGCGGCTCACCGCCTCCTGCACCGCGGACCGCAGCACGCCGTCGCCGGCGATGAAGAAGGAGGTCTGCGGGCACTTCTCCGCCACCAGGGCCGCCGCGCGGACAAAGTCCATCGGCGCCTTCTGCGGCTTGAGGCACCCCACCATGCCCACCACCAGGTGGTCCGGGGGGATATCCAGTTCCCGGCGCAGCTCCGCCACGGTATCGGGCGCCGGGGCGAATCGCTCGGGCTCGATGGCACAACGGATCACCTGTTCCGGCCTGTCCCGCAGGACACGGTGCTGCCGCCCTTTGACAAAGTTGTCCGCCGCGTCGGCGGTGAACCCGCTGGTCACCCGGGCGGCGGCCCGCTCGGCCAGCACGTAAGCCTGGCGCAGTGGCCAGGGCTGGTGGTCGTTGAAGCCGAAGCCGTGGATCGAGTGGACCACCACCGGCACCCCGGCCAGGCGGGCGGCCCAGCGGCCGAGGATGCCGGCCTTGCTGCTGTGGGTATGCACCAGGTCCGGTTTCTCTTCCAGCAGGATCCGCTTGAGGTCGAACAGCGCCCCCAGGTCCTTCCCGGGCCGCACCGGCCGCACCAGCCGGGCCACGAAATGCACCCGCACCCCGGTGAGTTTCTTGGCCGCCTGGTCGAGGATGCCCCCCGGGCCGACCACCAGCACCGGCTCGTAGCGCTCCCGGTCCAGGTGCTGCAGCTGGTGCAGGGTGATCTCCTGGGCCCCGCCCAGCTCCAGCATGGTGATGATGTGCACCACCCTGATCCGCTTCGCGGTCACTTTCCGCCCCCCGTCTCCCGGGCCAGGATCCGGCCCGCCGCCGCCCGGCCGTCCAGCACCGCGCTCTGCATGGTGCCGTAGTGCCAGCGGCCGTAACGGCCGGTGGAGATGATCCCCATCCGCTCCAGTCGCTGCAGTATCTCGTCCAGCGCACCACACCGCTGCTGGTCGTGGATCACATAGGCCGGGTCGATGTGCACCGCCTCGCTGCGCAGCACCTCCCCCCGGCTGCCGAGGATGCCGGCCCGGACCAGGCCGTCCAGCACCTGGTCCTGCACCAGCGGCAGGGAAGGCGACTCCCCCGGCGGCACCGAGACCTCGGCGTAGAGGGTTGAGACCCCGGCCGGCGCCACCCCGGTGGCAAAGCTGGAAAAACAGCCCACCCGGTAGAAGGCGAACTCCGGCTCGGGGAAGTAGACCCAGTTCTCGGTCAGCACCGCCTCGCGGTCCACCGCCAGGTTCACGTCCACCACCGACACCGCCCGCAGCCGGCCCGCGGCTTCGGCGGCCCAGCGGTGTTCTCCCCCGTTGAGCATGCCCAGCAGGTGGGGCAAGGGCATGGTGCTCACCAGGGTGTCGTAGGGTTCCTCCCCGCCGTCATCGAAACGCACCAGCCGGCGGTCCGGGTCCACCCGTACCGCTTCCCGACCCAGCTCCGCAGGCCGGCAGAGGCCCCGGGCCAGGGCATCGGGCAGGGCCGAGATGCCGCCGCTGGCCGGGTAGCGGAAGGTGGCGTTGTAGCCGAACTCGCTGTCCAGCGTTCCCAGGGCACCGCCCACCACCTCCTCCAGGCTGGGCACCGGCACCGACCAGGTGGCCCAGTCGGTGGCCAGCCCCTCCAGGGGCGTGCGGTAGAGCTTCTCGTTGTAGGGTCGGAAAAAGTGCTTCTCGAAACCGGCGCCAAAGGTGCGGTCGACCCAGTGGGCCATGCTGGCCCCGGCCCCGGGTTTCGTCATTTCCTCCCGGCAGGCCTCCTCCGCCCGGGCCTCGGCAAAGCCGAGCAAGCACTCGGTGACCACCTCCGGCGGCAGCCCGTGGGTGTTGGCCTGGAAGGGGTAGGGCGTGCGGATGCCGTGACTCTGCACCGCGGACACCCGGCGGTGGGTGGCCAGCGCTCCGGGCAACAGGCGGTCCAGCAGCTGGTCGAAAGCCGGGTCGCTGGCGTGGAGCAGGTGGCCGGTGTAGTCGAAACGGCAGCCGTCCTCCCAGCTGATGGTGCGGGCCAGACCGCCCACCTCCTGCTGACGCTCGAAGAGCGACCATGGGGTCTTGCTTCCCAGGTGCCAGGCGGCGCTCAGGCCGGCCAGGCCGGCCCCCAGTATGACGACACTGTCCACGTCCGGTCCTCCGCGGGTCACATCCCGGCCGGGAAGCCCTTGCCGGTGAGGAAGAAGCGGGTGTATTCCCAGGGTTCCTGGTCATCGGGGTTCAGTTCCAGGGCAGTGGCGAACTGCTCCAGCGCCGGTTCCTCCTCCCCGTGGAGGAAGAGGGCCTGCCCGGCCAGATTGTGGCCGGTGGCCTGGTAAGAACGCTCCAGCTCAGCGGTGATCCGCTGCCGCTCCTCCGCTTCCATGTCGCCCCATTCCAGCAGGGGGAGCACCGGCTCGCGCTGGCTGAGCAGCACATCGAAGTTGTCCCGCCAGCTCCAGGTCCGGCTGAGCAGCTTGGAGGAGAAATACTCCACTGCCGGCCAGTCGTCGGTGTGAAACGGGACCCCCTGGACATAGCGCTCCAGCGTCTCGCGGCCGAAGAGAAAATTGTCCAGGATGTGCACCGGGTCGGTCTGGCCCACATCCTCCAGGTCGGCGGCCACCGAGGGTATGGCCAGCAGCTCGGCCATCCGGGCCACGTCGATCTTCTCCCCTTCCACCCGGCCCAGCACCACGGTGAAGGGGTTGATGGTGGAGTTGACGTAACCGCCTGGAAGGACTTGAAGATCATCCGCAGATTCTCGTCGGTGAGGCTGTAGAAGGGCAGCCACTGGGAAACGATGCCGCCGGGGTTGAGCTTGCGGCGGCAGAGTTCATAGTATTCTTTGGTGTAAAGTGACCCGTTCCCGGCGTAGCGCGGGTGGATCGAATCGGAGAGGATCACGTCGAAGGTCTGCGGCGCGGCGAGGATGAAGTTGCGGCCGTCGCAGTAGGTGATCTGCACCCGGTCATCCGTGAGCCAGAAGGTGTTGTTGATCTCCTTGAAGAAACGGGCGGCGGTGCGGATCACCCCCGGACTGATCTCGGCCACCCGGATGTGCTCCACCTCCGGGTACTTGGACACCGCGTGGGCCGTGCCGCCGCTGCCGAATCCGATGTGCAACACCGAGCGGGCATCGCCGTGGACCAGCAGCGGCAGGTGCCCCTGCATTTTCTGCACCGCCAGCAGGTCGATGGACGTCCCGGCCACGTTGACCCCGTTGAGGCTGATGGAGCGCCAGTCGCCCCGGGTGTCGCGCACCTCCTCCACGGTGATGGTGGCCTGGGCATCCTCCTCGAAGTAGATCACCCGGCTCGCCCCGCGGTGGTTGAACACGCCGGCCGAGGTGAGCACCTGGTCCATGGGGTAGAGGCCGTTGAACAGCAGCACGTAGACCAGGACCAGGACCACCGGCAGCGGCACGAGCCAGGCCATTCCCGGCTTGCCCTTGCGGGCGGTGACCAGGGCCACCCCGCCCACCGCCACGTTGAGCGCGGCGGTGACCCCCATGCTCCACTGCACACCGAGCAGCGGGATGAGAATAAACCCGCCGGCGAAGGAGCCGACGATGGCGCCCAGGGTGTTCACCCCGTAGAGGTCCCCCAGATCCCGCCCCACCTGCCGCAGGGAGCCCGACACCGCCTTGGCAGCCAGCGGGAAACTGGCCCCCATCAACACCGTGGGAATCAGCATCACCTGGACGGTGGCGAAGAAGAAGACGGTGATCATCTTGGGGTACGAGGGCGTGCCCAGGGCCAGACCCATGTTGCCCATGGTCTCGGAGAGATTCTTGAACTGGTGCACCTGGATCAGGATGGCCGCACCGATGCCCAGCTCCACCGCGCCGAACCAGCCGGCCAGCCCCGCCGGCCGCAGCCGGTCGCTGAGCGGGGCGCAGATCAGGCTGCCCAGGGCCAGGCCCAGCAGCAGCACCATCAGCATCACCGAGAAGGCATAGACCGAACTGCCGAGATAGAGAACGAGAATCCTCGTCCAGTAAACCTCGTAGGCCAGCGAGGCCATTCCGGTGAGGAAGAAGAAGACGAAGAAGAGCCGCCGCTGGGCCTCGGCGCCGGCGAGCGATGCACCCGGCAGCGGTTTCGGGGCCGGTGCAGCCGGCTCGGGGGTGGTATCCGGTTCCAGCGGTTCACCAAAGCGCCGGGAGAGCATGGTGGCAAAGACAAACACCAGGCCGTTGAGCACCGCGGCCACCAGGATCGCCATCCGCAGGCCGAGACCGGGAATGAGGATGAAACCGGCGGCAAAGCAGCCGAGCAACGCGCCGGCAGTGTTGGCAAAATAGAGGATCCCTGCTCCGCTGCCGGCCTGCTCCCGCTTGCGGATCACGAAGCGGGCCAGCACCGGCAGGGTGCCGCCCATCAGCATAGTGGGAATGATCAGGATCGCCATGGCCATCACGAAGCGCAGGGCGGCAAAGGTCGACGCGTCGGGGGTGACGTGCTGGTAGATCAGGATGTAGAGGTCATCCAGCACCTTGAACATCCAGGGCGTGGAGAGCCCATAGAGGCCGATGGCCAGCTCCAGCAGGCCGTAGACCAGCAGCGGTCTGCGGATCTTCGGGGTGAGCCGGCCGATGCCGGCGCTGCCCAGGGCCAGGCCGCCCATGAACGCGGTGAGCAGGGTGCTCACCGCATAGACCGTGCTGCCGAAGGTCAGAGTGAGCATTCTCAGCCAGGCGACCTGGTAGACCAGGCCGCAGAAGCCGGAAATGATAAAGAGAACCAGGATGGCCGGGACCGATTTTTTCACGATTTATGTCTCCAGGGATTGTTGAATACCACCGTTCTCCTTCCTATCGACCGGATACGGACCGAGTATGAGTACCCGTTGGATCCAATCCGTCACTCCTCCGCGGCAGGGCGGAGCAGTTCGATCTCGTAGCCCCCCCAGCCAGGGAGCGGTTGCGGGTAGAGCCGGCGCCGCTGGGCGGCCTGGCGCCGCTGTTCCTCTGCTTCCGCGGCCCGGCCCAGACCCTCCAGCAGGCCGGCCAGCATCAGCCGCCCGCGGATGAAGTTCGGTTCGTCGGCCACCGCCCGCTCCAGCTGCTGTACGGCAATCGCAGGGTTCCCCTCCTCCACCGCCATGCCGGCGAGGATGGCCCGCACGGCGAACTGGTGCGGGTTGAGCTGCAGCACCTTGCGGTAGGCGTGCCGGGCGGTCTCCCGGCCCTCGCCCCTGCCGGGCGCGGGTCCCGCCTGGGAGAGGTGGAGATAGAGACCGGCCCGTTCCAGCCGGAAGGAGAGCTCCCGGGGATTGAGCCGGATGGCCCGATCGTAGTGGCGCACCGCGCTGGTAAAAGCACCGAGGTCACCGGTGCGGTGATACTGCCGGCCGTGCAGGGCGGCCATGCGGCCCTGGTAGTAGGACTGGATCGGCACGGCGGCCGCCGCCCGGTGCAGCAGCGCCGCCGCGCCGGCGGGATCGCCCTGGGCCTGGCGGTGGGCCGCCTGGGCGGCCAGGCGGTCACCGTGGAACGGGACCCAGGACACGAACCAGGCTGCCAGCAGGGCCAGGGCCCAGACCAGGGCTGTGCGGGCCGCCGCCGGCAGCCCCGGGAAGCGCGGCACCCGCACCGCCGCCCGGGGCCACAGGCCCCAGAGCACGGCGAGGAAGAAAAGCATGGTGAAGTAGAGGGCGTTGTTGCCCAGGTTCTTCGAGACCATGGCCTGGACACCCAGACCCAGCAGCCCCAGCAGGGCCCCGGCGGCCACCGGGTCGTCACCGGCCGTCCCCCGCCGCCGCCGGTACTGCAGCAGCGCCAGCAGCAGGGCGGCCAGCAGCAGGGCCAGGGGCACAATCATCAGCAGCCCGCCCTCGGCCACCAGTTGCAGCGGGACATTGTGCGCCTGCTGGGGGGCGCGGCCAAAACGGGCCACCGCGTGCTCCACCGGAAAGTTGTATGCCGGGGAGAAAAGCCGGTAGTTTCCCAGCCCCACCCCCAGGGGATGATTGGCGATCATATCCAGCGCCGAGCGCCAGATGCCGATGCGCTCCAGGGCGTACGGATCACCGGAGGCCATGGAGATGAGATAACTGCGGAACGGGTTGGGCACCAGCAGGAGACCCGCCCACACGGCCAGGGGGACCAGCACCAGCACCAGCCGGCGGGCCAGCAGAGCCGCGGTGAGCACGGCGAGGAAGGCCAGCACCCCGCCCCGGGACCCGGTGAGCAGCAGGACCCAGACCAGCGGGACCAGCGGCAGCAGCCACCACCAGCGGCGCCGCCAGGGTACCCGACCGCCGAATACCAGCCGGGCCAGCACCACCGCTGTTCCGGCGGTGATCAGCGATGCCAGGTGGTTCGGATCGCGGAAGGGCCCGCTGACCCGTCCCGGCTGGAGGAACAGCTGCTCCCAGAGACCGTGGCCCGCGGCCAGGAGGATACCGGCCAGCAGCCAGTGCATCCCCCGGGAGGCCCACTCCTGGTCCTGCCGGCCGGCCGATACATGGAGCAGGTAGAAGAGGCCGAAGAAGAGATAGTTGATCAGCTGCAGCCAGCCGCCATAGGGGTCGATCTGGTGCACCACCCGTGCCGCCCCCACAACGGCCACACCGGCCAGGGCCAGACCGGCAAGCGACAGTTCAAGGGAATCGTCCGTCCTGTCCCGTTGCCGGCCGCCCCAGTTCAGGGCCGCCACCGCCAGCAGCAGCAACTGCACCGCCAGCAGATTGGTTGCGGCCATGGCCCCGTCACCCCAGGGCAGCAGCAGGAAGAGGGGCAGCAGCAGAACCACCGGCCCGGCGGTCAGCAGGGACAGGCTGTTGTGGTTCAGGCCGCCGGCGTTCATGAGCCGCCCCCCACGCGCCGCAGCATCTCCGCTCGCCGGTCCCGGTAGCGGGGCTGCAGCGGATAGCAGCGAAATGCCTTGTCAGCCTCCACCAGGGCGGCCAGGCCTTCCCCCAGACCATGGTGCACCAGGCTCAGCCGCTCGTGAAAAAAGGCCCGCCGGGGGTCGAGGGCCGTGGCCGCTCCATAGGCCGCGCCGGCATGGCGGATCAATCCCGGATCGTGCGTTTCGGACCCCGCGGCCAGCAACAGGGCGCCGGCCACGGCGTGCGGCTCCGGGTCCAGCGGGCTCCAGAGCGAGGCATCCTCCGCCGCCTGCAGGGCGTCCTCCCGGGCCGCCGGGCCCTGGGCGGCCAGATCCATGGCCCGGGCCAGGTGCTGCTGGCCGCGATACCAGCAACCAGTCCACAAAAAACCGGCCAGCAGGACCAGCGCCAGCACCACGGCTCCCGCCGGTTCCAGGGAGACCGGGGTCCTCCCCGACCTCTCCCCGCCCGCCGGTTCCGGCGCCGCGGTTCCCGGCGGAAATAGTCGCAGCGAGGTCAGAGCGATGAGGAAGATGCCCGGATAGCCGATGCCGGGGAACTCCACCGTGATCTCGAAGCAGGCATAGAGCAGCAGGGCCAGTGAAGCGTAACTGAGCGCGCGGGTCGCCTCCTCATCTCCCCCCGGGGCCGGGCCGGCCAGCAGCCGCCGGACCGCACCCCCGCCCAGCAGCAAGGCCAGGAGCACCAGGGCCGTCACCGGCAGGATTCCGCCCTCGGCAGCGGTGTGGAGATAGGTGTTGTGGGCCACCACCGTCTCGTTGGCCCCGGGCAGCCGGTGCCCGGCGTAGGCCACGGCGAAGTTGCCCGGGCCCGCCCCGGCCAACTGGTGATCGTGCCAGATCGACACCGCCGAACGCCAGTTGAAGAGCCGCTGGCTCACCGGGTTGTGGGCCTGGTCCGCGGCCCAGGGGGTGAACCCGCGAACCTGGAGCACCACGACGAAGGCCAGGGCCACGCAGATCAGGGCCGCCCCGGCCACTGCCACCCGGCGCCGGGTTGACCAGCCCGGAGCGCCGGCCAGCAGGGCGATGAATCCCAGAACCGCCAGCACCGGCAGAATACCGAAAGACCCGGTGAGCGGGAGCACCACGGCGGCCAGCAGCAGGGCTGCCCCCCAACCGGCCATCCCCCGGCGGCTGCGGTTGTGGCGGGCGGCGCGGGCCCGGTGGAGCAGCAGCGGCAGCGTGATCACCACCAGCTCGGCAAAGGTGGTGGGCAGGGGGAAGGTGGAGAAGACCCGGCGGCTGGCCAACCGGCTGAGCATCTCGGCCCGCTGACCTTCGGTAAGGGTGGTATCAGCGGCCACCTCCAGGGCCAGCCCGCCAAAACCAGTGATGTATTGATAGAGAGCGTACAGCAGGAGCAGCACCATCGTCAGACAGATCAGGGTGATGGCCCGCTCCACCAGCCGGGGCGCCGGGCGCAGGTGGCGGACCAGGACAAACAGGCTGAGATAGGCCAGCCAGAGGGCCAGGGTCTCCAGGGACCGGCCGGGGCAGGAGGAGAAGAGCATGGAGGGCAGAAAGCAGAGCAGGAAGACCGCGAAGATGGCCGCGATCCGGCCGGTGGGCGGATGGTCCGGGAGCTCGAGGCGGGAGCGGGCCACCAGCAAGGCACCCAGGCCGGCAAAGGCCAGCAGCTGGCTCAGAGCCCGGGTCTGGAACCAGGTCTCCCCCGGCAGCACCAGATTGAGGACCACGACAAAAAGGACCAGGTAGAACAGGAGGTCATCTGAATTCACCCTGCCCGTGCGCATAAACACTCCCCTGGCCCGGCCGCGCACAGGAACACCGCCCGTGCTCGCCGTTACTGGTTCTGTATTCAGTAATTTTTCTTGCGCCTATTCTAAACGCCAACGGTTTTCAAGGCAATCACCAGCAGAAGGGGGACGTACATAACTATATAACTTACGGATCGTTCGATCAGGCCGGTTGAGTAACGGCTACCGTCCCAGGCTCTGCCGTTTATCTCCGTTAGTTATATAGTTATGTATGTCCCCTCTAAAAAAAAGGGACGGCGGTTAAGCCGTCCCTACCCATTTCCACTATTTTCAGCTACTAGCCGTTGGTCTGCTTCCCGTCCGGATACTGGATAAAGGTTCCGGATGAGTAGACGATGTCAGCGTTAAAGGTACTGGTGGTGCCGCCGTAGCTGCCCGCGCCGTCGGCCGCGCCGTTCTTGCCCAGGCTGACAACCGTGTATTCCTGGGTACCGAAGGTGGTGACCCAGGCGACGTTCCAGCCGTCGTTCGCCGGGGGGTTCTTCAGGTAGTCAGGCGCCAGGCCCATAAGGGTCGTGGGATACTGGTTGTAGTCGATCTCGT
>RCNC010000279.1_pt1 | contig 31127 bp, 24 predicted proteins | sample 2041301 | NCBI WGS metagenome assembly RCNC01 (sample SAMN09708231, study PRJNA481090) | Marine sediment metagenome, whole genome shotgun sequencing project. | biome: marine sediment; feature: ocean; material: sediment; isolation source: Sewage treatment plant 13A marine sediment (STP13A) ... | reverse complement strand
TCGCCGGTCGTCGTTTTTGCGGCGATCTTTGTGGTGCACAAATCTACACTTGCATTCAAGGACATCGCAATCGGGTAAGGGAATCCGCGGCGCTGTTCCGGAAAGGAAGCGACGTCCCTCCATACTTTTCGCGGCCTCGCACGCGCCGCTGGCATAGGCAAGAGAGACAGCGTGAAACTGCGAATCGGCAGCATCATTTTCGCGTTTTGGCATCTCGGGTCGGCGATTGCTGGTGCCGCGGTTTCTGCGCATAACAAAAAGCAACGCGAGCAACAACACGATTGCAATGCCGCTCAAGAACACGTCCATCTGCGATCTCCCGATCTTATGTCTAATCCGCCGTCGCTACTGTAGCCCGGACAATAGGATTACGCACGTTAAATGTAGTCGAAAGTGATTATTCTGAGCAAGTGGACCATGAAGGCAGATGGCATCCTTCGACTGGCACCTTGCTACTGGCATGCAAGAACGGTGTTAAGTGCTATTTCGAGGCATTTTCCGGCTTCAGTTGAATGCTGAATGCACGATGCTGCATAATTTTGTCGCGGTCATAGAGCAAAGGAAAAGACTTTTCCTCGGCCCAACCTTTAAGCAAATTATCGTAAAAGCGTGATCGTGGATCGCCCGACTGCCCCGGTGCATTGGTCATCCTGGCTGTATCCCAGTTACCGACATCGATTACCTGGCGGTACGAGGCACCCGCACGGACGATGAGATCGCCGGGACGAAATCCAGTGTTGTTGGTCGTATTGCCACTGCCCCCCCTGGGATACGCCGGATAGGTCATTTGCGCGGCCAGTTTGGGACCTGCCATTTGCAACAACGGGTGCTCGAAACGAATTTCATGAAGGTCTCCCCAGCGCCAATTGTCTGAGTCAGTTCCCAGTGCGCGAACTGTTTCGGCATATGCCGAGATCAGCGACTTGATGATCGCGTCTCGCGCGCGATCTTCGCTCATCAGGCGTAGTACACCCGGGGATTCTAATGGGGCAACGAGTACAGGATCATTTGGCACCAGTACTTGTGCGAGTAGTGGGCGTAAATGACGGTAATACCAGACGGCATAGAGCGCGCCCGCCGCAGAATTGACCGCAAGGTTACCGTCCCATTCCCGCAGCAGGTCAGCAGCAGGTGCATCTATGTCAGCAGGAATTCGTCGGATCGCTTCCAGTGCGAGCAATGAAATATAATCACGTTGCAAAGCGTCTGAATCTTGCAATGTGTGCGCTTCCTGCTTTGCCAGCACTTGCCACAGGCGTTCATAACGCCACCCGGCGTTCCATTCGAAGCCAGCGCGATATTTATCGATTGGATAATCATCGGGCAGATTCATCGAGTTGGCGGTACCGGTAAATCCACGCTCGGGATTAAATTCAACCGGCAGCACGTCCATGTCGTGAAAACCGTCCCACTCATAACGGCCGTCGCCAGGCACCGGCAGCAATCCATCCCAGTTTCCGCGCCGCGGAAACAGGCCGGCCGGCTTGTAGCCGATATTACCGTCGATGTCTGCATACACCTGGTTTTCGGCAGGTGCGCCCCACCGGTTCAGGGCAGCAACAAATTCCCGCCAGTTTGATGCGCGCATATATTCCACGCTACCGAAGTAGGGTGCCATGCCCGGCTCAAACCACGCTGCACGGACAACGAAAGCATGCTTATCGGTCTCGTGAACGACCGGCCCATGTCGGGTAAACTTCAGTCTGACATCCACATCCGACTGGTCTTTTATGGCAACCGCTTCTGTAAGCGTAACGAATGATTCCAGGCCGTCACGGTAGCGATATTTATCGCCCTCTTTTTCGTAAACGTACAGGTCTTCCTGATCAATCGGGAAAATCGTCAGGCCGAACGCGATCCGGTCATTGTGGCCAATCGATATGCCGGGTAAGGCTGGCTCGCCCGCACCGATAACGTCCAGTCCGGGTGCTACGAGGTGCGCGATGTAACGCAATGAAGGCACTGCATGTGTCCGATGCGGGTCATCCGCAAGAATTGGTCTGCCGGTATTCGTCCGTGACGGTGCGACCACCCAGTTGTTGCTGCCGAGACTGCGATCCCTGGAATTGGTAATCGCTTCATTCAAGGCAAGCGATGCACTTTGAAAAGTAACTGGCGCTTTAGCCAGGTAGTACGTATCTAATACATTGGCCGGAATCGTGCATGGATCAAGTCCATCAGGAATTTCGGTCTCCCACTCCGGTTCAAGCGGCTGCCAGTAAGATGCAGTTTCGAGATCGGTGGCACAGACAATTTGTGCGCGCCTCACTTCCCTGTCCACGTTGCCCCATAAGCCATGGCCACGAATACGAACGACGTCCGCGGCGTTCCAGTGGGCAGGCCGGTAACCGAGAAGCTCAAACTCGGGTGGCAACAAATCGGGGTGCTCTTCAAGCGAGTCAACATAGGCATTGATGCCTGCAGTGAAAGCCTCGGCAATACGCTTCGCATCCGAGCCATACGCCAGCCATTCTCGATACATGTCGCCGCGGTAGAGAAAAAGCCGGGTCGCACGGTCCTGCAGGACATACTCCTCGCCCAAAACCTCCGCTAATTGTCCCAGGCCGCGGCGCCGCCAGGTATCAATTTGCCACAGGCGGTCGCGTGCGGCATTGAAACCCTGTACGAAAAAGGCGTCGTAGTGAGTATTTGCGTAGATATGGGGTACGCCCCATTCATCGACGATGATCTCTGCCGGCTTTTCCAGGCCATTGACCACATACGTTGCATCATCTGCGAACACATAGTGTCCTGGCAGCAATAGTGCCAGTGCAAGTGTGATCAGGTGCTTCATTGTCTATCCCCTAACGTCGCCTTAAAAAATTTCTTGCGGCAATAAATACTGCTCAGCCGAACAGAGCTAACAGATCCCCCGGCGTTTCCAGCAGGTGATCCGGTTGTGCATTTTGCAGTTCTGAACGGCTACCGAATCCCCATAAGACACCAACGGATGCGATGCCATTGCCCTTGGCAGCGCTAATGTCCACTTCACGATCGCCAATCATGATGGCAGAGTCAGGATTCAATCCGTTCGCCACGAGACCGCGGAGTTGATCGACCTTGTGAATGCCGAAATCACCGCCGTCAACGAAAGAGAAATACTGATGCAGCTGGAACATCTCGACGATTTTGCTGGCGTAATCAGCGCGTTTGGAAGTACAAACTCCAAGTTCATACCCACCTGCAGAAAGCGCGGCGATCGTACCCGGGATTTGATCGTATATTTTATTTTCCGTGTAACCAATAGCTGCATAGCGTTCACGATACTTATCGACAAGCTCGTGCATTCGCGGCTCGGCAACTTTTCCGATCAGGTATTCGAAAATTTCAGTGAGCGGCGGACCAACTAACGGTCTGACCGCTTCCATATCAACAGCATCATATTCATACGCATCGAGCGCGTAATTGATGCTGGTTGAGATGCCGACCAAAGGATCACTGATTGTGCCGTCAAGATCGAAAATAATTGTTTTGATTTTCACAATGGCAGGGTAACGGTCCGATATGAATTAGCCAAACAGTTTGTTTTTGCGAGCATATTGCCAGCTCAGAAAACTGAGGATCAAAAAATCCGCGCCATAGACATATATAAATGCATCACCCAAAATCTCGCGAGGAGTCTTCGCCCAGAACAGAGCAAAAAAAGCGTGACAGGCCGCAACCGCAAAAATCCAGAACAATGTGTGTTGAGCCCACCGCTGCCCCTGTGATCCGAAGCGCGCAAGATTGCCGAAGAACACCGCGAAAATAAGAATTATTGTCGGAATGACAAAGTGCTGGCCGATGACAAAGGTCTGCAATACGCCAAGCAATGCAGCGATGGTAATCAGCACTGCAAGCAGTTCCAACGAGTGCTTTAGTGAGAAAAGTTTCTTCATCGACTGTCTCCGTGGCTGTTCTTATTGTCGATCCGACGGCGTGCCGTAAGGGTAATAATCAGTCAGCGTAACGTTTTCGTAAGGTAGCGCATCAAGATGGATCGTGCCGATATACGGTCCTGGTGCGTCCACGACAATAATGGTGCTGGCAAAACCGGTCTCGTCGAATCCGCGCCGGAAATGTACGCGAGATTTGACGACAAATGTATCAAAGTTTTCCAACTGCAGCGGTCCGAACAGAAGTTCTTCAGTCCAGATAACCTGTTTCAATGCCGGCGTTATGATGAGTGAGTTGCGATCACCAAAGTCGACAATGGCAACCGTGTCAAAACTAAATCCATTGCCGAGGTAAGTCAGTGTGCCATCGATATGTACTGGATTGCCGCTGGCCGGTCCTGAAAAACCACCGACATCCATGCTGAAACGATCGCCAGCTTTCGCGTTCCCCTGCAGCAACGCATCGATAACATGTTCATCACGAACAGTGGCGATGAGCACGCCGCTTAATGACTGATCAACGACTTCACGCAGTACATGTGTCGCGTCTCCACTACGATCACTATAGTCTGCGAGCACGATGGGCGTTTCTCCGGAAGTGAACGCATCGGCCGCTTTGCTGGCCGCGACATCGGGTTGTGCGAACTCCTCACCGAACAGGTCTTCTCTTACGCGCCATATGTAATCGGACATATCATCGGCAATCTGGTCAGCGAGTTCCTGGTTGTCATTGGTCATCACATGCACGGTCGCGCCGACGTCTGGCACATCCGCCCATGGGAAACCGTAAAATACGCTGACGAAGACGTCCTGCTCACGCGCTTCCCAGCGGCGAGCGCGTTCCATGATATTCATAGCCGGTGACTTACCGGTCCACTGTACGACAGTCGGTGTGATGACTCCGGGTTTGCGCGTTGCCGTAGTCGATTTGTACATGCCGCGGGCTATGCGCACGAGTGATCGTGCGGAACGTGCTCCCTGAATTGCTGAGTCGTAGTGTGGGTAACGCTTGGTCACGAACGCCATATCAGCCCAGCGCAGAAATTCCTTATCTTCATTGCCGTGCAGATCGAATGAGCCAACAATCGGTATATCCGGGCCAACGACTTCACGAAAACGGCGCGCTATCTCCGCCTCGGGGCGCGGAATGTTTCGCACTGCCATTGCACCGTGCAAAGCAAGGTAGACGCCGTCAACGGGCATGGCTTCGCGCAGGTCTTCAAGCATACGATCCATGAAATGGTTGAACGCATCCTCGGTGCTCCAGCTTGCAGACGAACCACCGAAAACGCCGGCAGGAGACTCGAGGCCAACCAGTTCTACGTCCTTGTATTCTCTGGCAGCGGCTACGAAACCACGTACGTAGGAACTGGCTGAGAGGACCTCATCGCCAACATACGGCTCACGAATCCTGGTCCAGCGTTCTATGTCACTATCGCCACCAGGGCAAAATGTGCAGGTCTCATGTGCAAAGGTCATTACTGCGAAGCGCAGTTTCTCATCGTCCTGTTCGACGGCGGGTTTGGCTGTGCATCCCGACATGGCCAAACCAATCGCTGCAAGCACTGCCAGTGACGTCTTCATTCGTACATCTCCCGATGTTGGTACCTGCACAAAGCGCAGTGGATATATTAACAACCTAAACACACGAAAACTGCATCTGCAGTTAGTCCTGGCGTACCAGGTGTTGCGCCAGACAGGCAGACGCGATCTGTAATGCGGTATGGTGCGAAATTGCAGATTTGGAAATGGCGGGGAGCGGCGCATGTGGGCAATACAAAGTACTGGCATAAGAGTACTGATCGCAACGGGGCTATTTCTTGCGATGCCGGCCTATGGGCAGGAAGAAGAGCTGCCGACTCTAAAGCTTGATCGGATACCGTCAGCACCTGCCTTCAGTGGACAGACGCGAGCGCCTGCAGCCAGTCCGTCGACATTCAGGATTGAAACAGTCGTTGCCGGGCTCTCTTCGCCGTGGGCGCTGGCATTTCTACCGGACGGTGAAATTCTGATTACCGAGTATGTCGGCGCCATGCGAATTGTTGACGCGCGAGGAGAGTTGTCGCAGCCGTTGACCGGACTGCCAGAGTTATCCCACGAAGGCTGGGCGGGCCTTTTTGATGTTGTGCTCGATCCCGACTACGAGCGCAACCAACTCGTCTATTTTTCTTACACAGCAAAGTCGGGCAATTCTGGTTCCCCCAACGTTCCACGAGTTGCACATGGTCGTCTCGAGCGGGAAAAACTTCACCTGACCGATGTTGAAGTCATTGTTGACGGCGATGGCTGGCAGGAGCTGCACTTCGCGCCGGATGGCAAGTTGCTTGTTTCTGGCACATCAGTTGAATCTGACGCAGACGCCCAGGATTTGAGTAATTCCAGTGGCAAAGTACTGCGTATCAACCTTAATGGTTCAACGCCCGCCGACAATCCGTGGACTGATAAGCCGAACGTGCGTGGCGAAATATTCAGCTACGGACACAGGGATATTTCCGGTTTTGCTACTCACCCAGGCACTGGCGATATCTGGATTACCGAGCACGGTCCGCGTGGTGGTGACGAAATCAATATCATTCACGCTGGTGCCAACTACGGCTGGAAAGTAATTTCCTACGGCACCGACTATACAGGCGCCCTTATCGGTGAAGGGCAAACGTCCCAGGAAGGCATGCAGCAACCACGTTATTTCTGGCGGCCGTCAATAGCACCGTCGGGATTGAGCTTTTATTCAGGTGACATGTTCCCGGAGTGGCGCAACAGTGTTTTTGTCACCGCGTTATCCGGACAGCATATCAGCAGGCTGGAACTTGATGGCGAACGGGTTATCGCAGAGGAGCGTCTGCTGGTCGAGCGGGGACAACGTATTCGGGAGCTGCGTGAGGGCCCGGATGGTGCGCTGTATGTGCTGACGAACGAAGTGGGCGATGCGCCCAAAGGAACTGCCGAGTTATTACGGATTTCGAAGTAAAACGTCGAGCATTCGGCGGACGGTATGCAGACTGACAATTTGGCCCACGAAAGTGCCTCGCAAACCGATGCTGCCATTGACTCAATAGCGTGGTTTCTACGTATTAATCATGTCAGTGGATCAGACTAATCTGCCGGGACGCAAAGAGGAGAACGTGATGAGTGGACAGTCGACAGCGCTGAGCGAGTATCCGGTCTGGGATCGAACCACTCGCTGGTTTCACTGGATAAATTTTCTCAGTGTCATTGGGCTGCTTTTCCTCGGTACCGTTATTCTAAATGCGGGTGATCTGGGTGCGTCGAACGACGGAAAGATCTTGCTTAAATCGACGCACGTTGTCGTGGGTTACGTCTTCACCATTAATCTCCTCTGGCGACTCGTTTGGGGATTTATTGGCGGACCTTATTCTCGCTGGAAAGCAGTGTTGCCAGGCGGCCACGGATTCATGAAGGATTTATCCAGCCAATTGCGCAATATCAGGAACGGCAATTCCAAGCCCCATGCTGGTCATAGTCCCCTGGGTCGTATCGCCGTGACTGTAATCTTTGTTTTCCTGTTAGTGCAAGGCGCGACGGGACTGGTCCTGGCTGGAACTGATGTCTACATGCCGCCATTCGGGAATTACTTCACTGAATGGGTTGCGGGTCCGGACATGGACCCACAAGCGGTCCGGCCATATGCGCCGGAAACGGTCAACGAGCAGTCGTACGATGAGATGCGCGCATTCAGAAAACCGTTCATCAGTACGCATGCTACGAACTACTATTTTCTGCTAGCGCTGATTTTGTTACATATCGTTGCAGTTATTTCAGCGGAAATACGCGAAGGCGGATCGATAATCTCTGCGATGTTTACGGGTAAGAAAACGCTGGCAAAGAAACCTGAGTAACTAAAGGATTCCGGATAGCGGATTGCCATTTATCAAATGATATGATGGCTGAATCCGGCAACCGAGCCTTGTTATGAAACCATCCTATTTCGCCAGCGTTACTTGCGCAGTACTGTTTTTCAGCGTTTCGTCGGCTGCGGACCTGCGACCATTCGACAGAATGGATGTCTTCGAGCTTGAGTGGGTGTCGAATCCGCAAATCTCGCCCGACGGCGGACGCATTGTCTACGTTCGAAACGGCATGGACGTGATGGCGGACGATAAGACAGCGAGACTGTGGCTTGTCAATGCAGACGGATCAGACAATGTTGCACTGACTGGCAACGACATTAATGAATCGAATGCTGCATGGTCGCCGGACGGAAGTCGAATCGTATATACGAGCGACACCGACAACGGCGCAGAAATATTCCTGCACTGGGTTGAAAGTGGAAAGAGCACGCGCCTCACGCAGCTCGATCGATCCCCGTCGGGTCTGAATTGGTCACCGGATGGAAAACAGATTGCGTTTTCGATGCTGGTGCCGGAAAAACCACCGGTGCTGGTCATTGCTCCGGACAAGCCAAAGGATGCCGATTGGGCAGAGCCGCCCAGAGTTACCACGCGAGTGATGCATGAACGGGACGGCTCCGGGTTTATCGAGCCCGGCTTCAAACATTATTTCGTGATATCGGAGATAGGTGGGACTGCACGGCAGGTTACTTCGGGTGACTATCAACATCGTGGTACCCCGCAATGGTCTACTGATGGCAAGTCCCTGATTTTTTCGGCCAATAGAAACGAAGATTGGCAGCTCAATTTTGTGAATTCCGAGATTTATCGCGTTTCGACGGAGTCGGGAGAAACTGTTGCGCTTACCGACAGAAACGGTCCGGACAAAGAACCGGTGGTGTCACCCGATGGCGAGAATATTGCGTATTGGAGTTACGAAGACAAGATTCAAACTTACCAGGTTGCGCAGCTACACGTGATGAACGCTGATGGTTCGGGCAAAAGGGCATTACTTGCCGACCTGGATCGTAGTGTGAGCGGCATCGCCTGGAGTCGTGGCAACAACGGTATTTACTTTCAATATAACGATCACGGCGACACCAGGATTGGACATACGTCCTTATCTGGCAAGTTGAGCGTGATCGCCTCCAGTGTCGGCGGTGAATCTGTTGCCAGGCCATATAGTGGCGGATCTTTTTCAGTCTCGTCCAATAACAAAATCGCCTTCACCCACGGTACGCCATACAATCCGGCGGAGCTTGCGGTTACTGATGGTCGCGGCGATCCGAATGTAATCACGTCTTTCAATTCTGACCTGCTGAATTTTCGTGATCTCGGCCAGGTAGAGGAAATCTGGTACAAATCTACTGTCGATGACCGCGATATCCAGGGTTGGGTTGTCACGCCGCCGGGCTATGATGAATCTAAAGCCTATCCGCTACTGGTTGAGAATCACGGTGGACCAACCGCCAATTATGGCCCCTGGTTTTCGCCGGAAATTCAGTTGTTTGCGGCAGCCGGATATGTAGTGTTTTATCCAAATCCACGCGGCAGCACGAGTTACGGCGAGGAGTTTGGAAATCTCCTGTACGAGAATTATCCCGGCGATGATTACCAGGACGTCATGGATGGTGTCGATGTCCTGATTGAATCCGGGGTAACGACTGAAGAGCAACTCTACATCACAGGTGGCAGTGCTGGCGGCATCATGACTGCCTGGGTTATCGGCAAGAACAATCGCTTTCGTGCGGCCGCTGTCGTAAAACCGGTAATGAACTGGATCAGCAAGACACTGACAGCAGATAATTACTTCATGTATGCAAACTACCGATATCCCGGGCAACCCTGGGAAAGTATCGAGACATACATGAAGTTCTCACCCATTTCACTGGTGGGAAATATCGAAACGCCGACGCTCGTCATGGTCGGGACAGCAGATTTGCGGACTCCATTGTCTGAGGCGAAGCAGCTTTATCACGCTTTGAAAATTCGCGGTATCGACACGGCGTTGGTTGAGGTGCCAGAAGCATTTCATTTTATTGCTAATCGACCGAGCCAGCTGATCACCAAAGTTGATCATATTCTCGCGTGGTTTGCAGAGTATCGGAAAGACCAATAAACGTGCTGAATTTGTATAGGTTCTCGCGTCGCTTGCACTTTGCCACCATGGGCAATGACGCGTGAGTAAAACCGCAAAACAAACGAGCCCTATGCAACATTCACATCCCGTGGCGCATGGCCATCGGCTCGATCGGTCCACTATTCTTACGCTGGCGTTTCTCGCTGCAGTACTTATTCTGACTATCCTGGTATACCTGCCAGGTTTGTCCGGACCGTTGGTGCTGGACGACTTGCCACAACTAAATGGCCTGATTGCACAGGGCGCGAGCGACTCGGCAACGCTTATTCGCAATTACATTGTCAGCACCAGTGGCCCGCTGGGGAGGCCTGTTGCGATGGCGAGCTTCATCGGCGACGCCATTACTCATGGGCCGGATATCTGGTGGTGGAAATTTAACAACGTCATGCTCCATCTGATTAGCGGTCTGCTGGTTTTCTGGCTGACAGCTTTGCTGGTGCAGGGGACGCCGAAGAACACTGGTTTCAATCCATGGATGCTCGGCATCATTGTTGCCGGTTTCTGGCTATTACACCCACTTCAGGTCAGCACCGTTTTGTACACCGTGCAGCGCATGACCGAATTGTCGACGTTGTTTGTCCTGGCTGGGCTTGTTTCCTACGCCAAGGGTCGGCTTTTGCAGGAAAAATCGGTTGGCCTGGGCTGGCTGCTCATCGGTCTCGGCTTCGGATTGTTTTTCCCACTGGCGGTGTTGAGCAAAGAGAATGGTTTGTTATTTCCTGTTTACTGTTCATTGCTGGAGATATGCATTTTCCGATTCCGCGGCAGTAGCTCCATGCAACGACAAATGAGAACGTTTCATTGGGTGTTGCTGGCAGGCTACGTGTCAATAGCTGTATTTGCGCTGGCAAACTTCTCCAGTGTCGTACTGGAGGGGTACGCGACCCGCGACTTTACGATCCTTGAACGGGTGCTTACCCAGTTTCGCGTAATGGTTATTTACCTTGGCCAGATTCTGCTGCCAGTTCAAAGTAACATGGGATTCTTCCATGATGATATATCTATATCTACGGGGCTGATAAGCCCGGTCACAACGTTGTTTTCCGCGTTGGCCCTGATTGCGCTGGTCGTCAGTTCGTACGTAATGCGAACAAGAGCGCCACTTTATACTTTTGGAATCCTGTTCTTTTTAGCATCACATTTGCTCGAGTCCTCAGTCTTCGGTCTGGAGCTGATGTTTGAGCATCGAAACTATCTTGGCTTGCTCGGTATCCTGATGGCAGCAATATCTGTAATTCCTCTCGCAGTAGAAAATCGAAAGGGATTGGTCGTTGCCGCCGTAGTTGGTCTGAGCGGATTTTCGTTTCTGACGTGGCAGCGATCACTCACATGGTCTGAACCGATACGCATGTACGAATACATGTACTACGCTCACCCCGAATCCGGAAGGCTTAACCTGGCCGTTTCGAATATTTATGCGCTGGCAGGGGACTTTGTCAGAGCGCGCCGATCGCTGGCGAAGGTTAGCTCCGGGCTGGGGCCCGAAGTCCATGGATTGTTTCTCGATTGTCTTCAATATCAAAAGGTTAACGAAATCGCTCTATCGAAAATTTTACAGCAACGTGATGGCCTCGTTGACGGTCACGCAACCTCAAGCGCGCAATCGCTGGTGCGCGAAGTGCTTGGAGGGGGGTGCTACGCGTCGAATGAATCGCTGCATACATTGCTCGACCATCTACTGGCATCCCGTACTCGCTCAGTTATCGACAAGCAGTCAGTCATGTTTACTAAAGCGAGATTGCTTGAATCGAATGAACAAGTCGATGCTGCCGTTGAGATATTTCTCGCGGCTCAAGAGTTATCCGATAGCGATGCACTGCCGCTGTATCTGGCCGCCCGCACACTGGTAAACAGCGGACGACCGGACGAGGCACAGGCTATGTTGATGCGCGCGTCTGAGATGGAAAAAAATACGAGAATCCGGCGACTGGATATCGCGCAGGCAACATTCCTGGCTGTTGGGAAAAACTATGCACTGCAGGGCCAATTGCAAAAAGCATTGGCGGTCTATACCGACGCGATCTCTACGATGCCCAGGCAATCAATGTTTTACATTGAAAAGGCCGAGCTTTTGCTGCGCATGCATCAGTATGATGATGTCGGCAAATTGCTGGCAAATATCCGTGAACTCGAGCTTGTAGATGTCGATCAATACCAATACTCGTTGCTGCAAATCGAGGCGCGGCTGCAACAACGCGTGGACGAGTCATCAGGCAGCGGCAGCTGAGTGCAGGTATGTGAGCGCCGTGGAGAATACGAATCGCTTCAATTGGCGGCTGGGCAGATAATTTAGTGCCCGCGCGACTATGAGATGGTATAAATCAAATTACTGGCGAAAAATTTGGGATGTGAACGCCTTGTATTATCAGGAAAGACAACGATTTGTGGTAAGCGTCGGCGATGACCGTGGACAATAGTAACGTCGACAGGCCGGACGCGTTCCTGCTGGTAGTTGTGCCTTGCCTGAACGAAGAGAATACGATCGCCTGGGTCGTTGAAAATATACCGCGGGATATTGAAGGTATCGGGAAAGTCGAGGTTCTTGTTTTTGACGATGGCTCAAACGATGCAACGGCGGAGCGCGCTCGCGATGCCGGTGCCGAAGTCGTCAGTCATCGAACCAATCAGGGCCTGGGCGCTACGTTTCGCGACGCCGTAGGGATCGCGCTTTCCAAGGGCGCCGACATCATTGTCCACATTGACGGTGACGGGCAGTTTGACCCCGCCGATATTCCCCTGTTGGTCGAACCTGTCGTCAGGAATGAGGCGCACATGGTCACGGCGTCCAGGTTTCTCGATCGCGACCTGACACCCAAAATGCCGGCGGTCAAACTGTGGGGTAATCGCGGTGTTGCATGGATTGTGTGGCTTTTGTCAGGCGAGCGGTTTCGTGATGTTTCATGTGGATTTCGAGCGTTCTCCAGGGACACGTTACTGCGCATGAATCTCTTCGGCAGCTTCACCTACACCCAGGAATCCTTTCTCGATCTGCTTTTCAAGGATCTGACAATTCTCGAAATACCAGTAAAGGTTCGCGGTGTTCGTGAATTCGGATCGTCGCGCATGGCATCCAGCATTCCTCGCTACGCCGTGAGATCTTTTAAAATCATGATGCGGGCCTTCATCTCCTATAGACCTTTCAGGTTATTTTTCTCTATGGCCAGCGTGTTCCTGGTTATCGGCTTCGGCTTCCTCGGCTTTCTCGGTCTGCACTATCTCGAAGTTGGTGCCTTCTCCCCGCACATATGGGCAGGATTCGTCGGTGGCTCTTTTTGTTTCCTCGGCTTTTCGACATTTGTCATTGGTCTGATCGGCGATATGTTGGTGCGAATTCGCATGAACCAGGAAAATATTCTCTATCATCTGAAACGCTCGCGCCTCGACGGTGACAGCAGTCGGGACCTGGGCGTTGCAACGCTGCACAGTGGGGCAGGGCGGAACTGACTATCGCTGTTGCGGTTGGCGCATCAAGAACCGCTTGATTCAGGAGATGACTCCGCCGCCTCCGCTGAAATGGTATCCGGCAGTGCCGGGCAAAACATTTCGACGCCGACGTAACATATCAATTCGATCAGGGTGAACCATACGCGTGCTCCGATCGCGAGTGCTTCGGCAACGCCATGGGGCACGAACCGGCCGAGTTGTATGGCAAAGGCACCTTCGCGCACGCCAAGCCCACCTGGTGCAATCAGCGCCAGGAGACTTACAACGTGTGATAGTGCATATACCCCGCACAACAGAGGTAAATCTGACCATGTGAACAACTGCAGGCTACGCGACATCAGGAAGAATGATGTGCCCAGCAGCAAAAAGTGGAGAACATAGGGCACTACTACAACCAATACATCTTTAGAACGAAGTGCTACGGACTGCAACTCCGGAAATCTCGTCTTAATGATGGAGAGACCACAGAACAGCCGATATACGGCGGGAAAGAGGAATGCCGTGCCGACCGACAGAATCACTGCGCTGAAAAAAAGTTGGTCGTCGATCCCCGCATAGTAAGAGATCGCGATCAATGACACTGCGCTGCCGGCGAGTATCGCAAATATTGTCTCAATGATCGTCAGCGCGGCGCCTGCGACCGGAGGAATACCTACGGCCGAACCCATTCGCGCTCTTTCTACGAGCAACAGAACTTTTCCAGGAACGTAGCGGTACAGATAGGAGACCCACCAGATTCGGGCGTATAAACTGACATTGCCCGCTGCAAAATGCCCGGTCCTTCGAAGCAGAATTAGCCAGCCAACGAACAGGCACTGATAGGCGAGCAAACCTGTCGCTAGCGCCCCCGCGAGACTCGCCCCATCCCATTGAAAAGTAAGTGATGTTACGGCTTCCCAACCCGCGATAATCTGCCAGGCCAGGAGACCTACAACACCTGCTAACAGGATAACGCGGACAACGGCATAGATTTTGGACGGCAATGTTCGGGAAGAGCTCTGTATCTTCGACATGTTCCAAATTCTCCCGCTGCTATGCTGCTTACCGCAGGCGGTATTCGATTACCCAATAAATAGCGAACGGACCAGGCGCGGGAATTTTCTTCAATCGTGTTTCTTCGAATCCGGCATGCAGAATCTGCTGATGAATCGACCTTGCGTTATTAAGGTGATAATGCCCTTCGAAACCAGCCAGGCGACGGCCAATTCGATACAACAAGCTTTCTGTCGGCAGGCTCACAATCAGATTGCCGTTTGCTCTCAATCGGCTGCGAAAAAATGCGAGCGTTTCATCAATAGGGTCAATATGTTCAAGGACCTCGGCGGCGACGATAGTGTCGACACTCTCTTCCGATATTTGAATTTCCGCTTGTTCGGGATCAAGTAACGAAACTTTGCCGAGACCCCATTCCTCGACGAGCAGTTTGGCTGGCTCCAGTACGATATCAACACCATAAACCGTGTCCGCATACGAGCTGGCTTCGTCGAACAGAACACCCGTTCCGCAACCGAAATCCATAATCGCTAATCTAGATCCCTCGTTTAGACGTTTGCAGGCATCCCGCAAGAATTGTGCGGTCACAGTTACCCGTTTCCATGCCATCCAGCGCATTGCCGGATTGCTGTGCAGATAGCTCGGAATGGCCATTTCATCCTTGTCTTCCTGCGAGACAGTCTTGGCCATACGCTCAAGCATATCTCGTGGAATTCTTTTCACGCTAAACCCCAAGCTGCAATCAACCGATTTTTCCCTAACCGTTTCAAAGTTGGCCGCCATTGTACCTAGTTGGGTTGGTCATGGTTAGCCAGAACCTGGTTGTGAATTCTGTTAGCGATTTTCACACGGCCAAATCCTGGAAGCTGGCAGGTGCGGTTTTGTCGATGAAATTCGACGGCAGAAATGAAAAGGGCGCCCATCCGGCGCCCTCTCCTTATCTAAACATTCTCTGCTACCAGATTTTCACACGTGCATCCGGCGGCAAATACAAAGCATCGCCTTCCTTTACATCAAACGCCTCATACCACTCCGGCACATTGCGAACCGGTCCGTTGGCACGATATATCGCCGGTGAGTGCGGATCTGTTGCGATCTGCCTGCGCAGTGCCTCGTCGCGAGACTTGCTTCGCCAGACTTGCGAGAAGCCAAGGAATACGCGTTGCACGCCGGTAAAGCCATCGATGACGGGTGCTTCTTCACCATTCAGTGACATCTTGTAGGCGAGCAGGCCGATGGTGATACCGCCGAGATCACCGATGTTTTCGCCGAGCGTGAACTCACCGTTAACATGCAGGTCATCAAATGGTGCGAATCCATTGTATTGTGCGACAAGCGCGCCGGTGCGTTTCTCAAACTCTGCCCGGTCTTTATCGGTCCACCAGTTGCGCAAAGCACCATCACCATCGAACGTACTACCCTGGTCGTCAAAGCCGTGACCGACTTCATGACCGATGACGGCACCAATTGCTCCGTAGTTCACGGCATCGTCGGCAGCCAAATTGAAGAACGGCGGTTGCAGGATGGCCGCAGGAAAGACGATTTGATTCAGGGCAGGGCTGTAATAGGCATTGACTGTCTGCGGCGTCAATCCCCATTCGCCACGGTCAACGGGTCCATTGTGGCGGTCGATCTGGCGTTCATGTTCCGCCAGTGCTGCGCGCTTGAGATTGCCGTACAGGTCGCCTTCATCAATGTCGAGCGCCGAATAATCACGCCACTCGTCCGGGTAGCCGATTTTAGGTGAAAATTTTGACAGCTTCCTGAGTGCTTCGACCTTGGTTTCCTCGCTCATCCATTCAAGTTCGGTAATGCTTTTTTCGTAAGCGAGAACCAGGTTCGCCACGAGTTTCTCCATCCGTTCCTTGGCCTCTGGCGGAAAGTGCTTGCTCACGTAGACTTTGCCGACGACTTCGCCGAGTGAGCCGTTAACCGCTGTAACGCCACGGCGCCACATGGGTCGTTGTTCCTCGGTACCGGAAAGTGTTTTGCCATAGAACTCGAAATTTTGTTTGTCGAGTTCTTCGTTGAGGATTCCTGCGTCCGTGTTGATCACGTTCCAGGTCAAATAGGTTTTCCACGTACCGATATCCGTGTCCTGGATGATCGCATCCAGCGCACTCAGATAGTCGACCATGTAGAGAACGAGGCTATCGAGTTCGGCCATGCCGATCTCGGCCAGCCAGATATCCCAGTTGAACTGCGGCATGACGTCACGCCAGTTCTCCCTGGCAAATGTCTGGTAGTTCTGCGCGCGGTTGCGAACGTCTTCTTTGGTCATGTTTTGTTCAGCCAGGCGCGTTTCGAGTGCCATCACGGTTTGTGCGGCAGCTGCACCGTCCGCCAGGCCGACCAGGTCGAACATTTTCTCTATCTGCACGACGTAAGCTGTGCGGAGTTCCTCCGACTTCTCGTCATCCAGGCTGTAGTACTCACGATCAGGCAGGCCGAGGCCGCCCTGAGTTACGATCATCGAGTACTTATCTGCGTCGTTCCAGTCCACCAGCTGACCGATATCGATCGGCATGCTTACACCACGTTTATTGGCGGCCGCCATAAACACGGCAAGGTCGTCATAGTCTTCGATGGCGTCGATCTGCTCGAGAATGCCTGCCAGCGGTGTAACGCCGAGCTTGTTACGGGTTTCCATATCCAGGAACGATTTGTAGAGATCGCCCACTTTCTGTTCATCCGTACCCTTCGCGAAATCACCGCTTGCCGATTCCTCGACGATCACTTTGACGTCTGCCTGAGCCTCATCACGAAGAATAATAAAACCACCATAGGTAGCCTTGTCCGCAGGAATTTCTGTCTCTTTAAACCAGGTGCCGTTCATGTAGGCAAAAAAATCGTCGCCGGGCTTAATGGTCTTGTCCATTGCCGCAAGGTCCAGGCCTGAACCCAGAACCACGGGCGCAGCGGCTTCAATCGCGACAGGTTCCGCCTCCTGCTTGCCGCACGCGGTCAGAACGATCAGTGCCACGGCACCGGTAATAAATTGTTTCATTTTTTCCTCTCCAGACGCGACTCCAGCAAAGGCATGGGCGCGATTCTTAAGATTGGCTGTTAATGGATTGGCCGGCCCTGGGGCTTAGCCCATTGCTGGCGATGATTAATGGACCGCAATTCTACACTTTTGTTTCATTGGTATATCCCGCTTTTCGCTGGATAGTGGCTGGTCACCGCGGTGTTACGGGCGGAGCCGCAACTAGCAGTCTTCTCTTGTTTGAATCGTAAGCCGATTTCAGAGCCGATTGACCTGGTCTGGCTGAGCGCATTTCGTTCGCCAACAAATGTCCGGCGACGCGTGCCGTGACATTACATTTCTCATGCAGTCGGTAAACAAAAGGGTTGAAAAGGGCCTTCTTCTGGTTGCAAATAATACTGGCGCTGTGGACTGCAAAATGTAAACTTCGTAACGGCTTGTTGCCAGCACCAGAGGCATTCTTCACGATGGGTGGAGATTCAGACCGGGACTATGACTTGTCGCTCAGAAGAAAGCCGAGCCAACTCATGCCTGGCGCAAAAGTGAGTAAGTGAAACAAAAGCGTGAGTAATTATTGATGAATATTGGGAAGATTCCAGTTATAGCCGGTTTGCTCGTGACGTTGGCGGTAGTCGGTAGTGCATGTACGACGGTTAAGGGTCCGGACCTTGGCAGCATGACCTTTGCTGACGATCCGTTGCTCGGTAAAGTTGTCTGGCACGACCTGATTACCGAAGATATCGTCGCCGCGCGAACCTTCTATGGTGAATTATTTGGCTGGACTTTCGAAGCGGCAAATAGTCCGCGTGGTAAGGAGTACTCTGTCGCGAAGTCAGGTGACGTTTACGTCGCCGGACTGGTTGCGATCGAGCGGCCCGAGGATGGCACACGTTACTCGCGCTGGTTGCCTTACATCTCTGTTAGCGATGTCGATAAGGCGGTGAACCGAAGCGTTGCGGCGGGTGCGACTGTCGCTGTGTCCGCACGCGATGTTGATCTCGGACGAGTGGCGGCGCTTATCGATCCGCAGGGTGCAGTTATTGGATTGGCCAGAAGCGCACTCGGCGATCCGGACGACCGAACGACGGCAGCTGCGCCGGGCCGCCCGGTATGGAATGAACTCCTGGCAACTGATACAGGAACTGCTGCATCGTTCTACGAAACGCTGGGTGGCTATGATGCTCGCGTCGTCGATCGGCGCGGCGGTAAATACACGCTGTTAGGGCGCGACGGCACGGACCGGGCCGGGCTGATGAAAAAGCCGGCAGAAGATGAACCACCGGTTTGGTTGACCTTTTTCGGCGTTACGGATCCCGCTGTTGCGGCGGCCAAAGCAGAGTCGCTGGGCGGCAGCATTATTCTGCCAGCTTCGCCGGACTTAAGAGGTGGTACGGTCGCAGTGGTAACCGACCCGTCAGGCGCAATTTTAGTATTGCAACAATGGACAGCCTCCACAGGAGATGACTAATGCAAAGACTACGTAGATTTGTGGCCGTGCTTGCCATTCTGATAACCAGCCTGAACTTGGTGGGATGTGACGGGAATGTCGGTGTCGGCGTGAGCGTCGGCGTGCCGATAGGAAATCACGGCTACATGAGCGTGGGTGGCACTCGCTGGCGCTAAATTCATTGGGTTGAGTTGACGTCAGGTGCCAGATTGGACCAGCTGCCGAAAGGCATCCGTTCGCTTGACCGGCTTGCGCTCAAACGGATAGCATCCTGGCAAATGCACGCTTGCAGCGACCCATGGCTCGGCAGCGAAAAATAAACTAGAAAAATAACGGGGCATCTGACTTGGAAAGTTGGATCTGGTATCCCGCTACAGGAGCGATCGCATCGTGACCACAAGCAAACCGACAACTGAGTTAAATGCGCTGGGTTTTCTGTGGCGCTTCCTGGCGTCACTCGCACTGGTGCTCCTGACATTTAATCCTGGCGGATATTCGGCTTACCATTGGGTCAGCAGTGCGATTGGTGCCAGTTCTTTTGGGCCGGTCCACGTGATCGCAATAATTGTACTGGTCATCGGCTGGGCAATTGTTGTGGCAGCTACGCGGCAATCACTTGATACGTTTGGCGTCATTCTGGCTTCGCTCGCCCTGGCTGCCATCGTCTGGTTGCTGGTTGATATCGGTATATTGTCTACAGGATCGGTGTCGGCGGTGACATGGATAGTCCTGGTTTGCCTGGCCGTGGTGTTGACCATCGGCATGACCTGGGCACACCTCTGGCGCCGCATGACTGGACAGTTCAGCGTCGACCAGGTCGATTGATCGAACCATCAGCAATGTCGCATGCCTGTACTAATTATAAACAGAACACATTATTTTTCTGCATATGCCAGGAAACAGAAATGCTCCGGCGATCTCTCTCTCGTGAACACATGGCTGCTAACTGAATGAAATGGAAAGGTCGAAGAGCCAGCACCCGGGTAGAGGACGCCCGCGGCCGTAAAGTCGTTGCCGGCGCAGGTAGTCTGGGTCTGATAATCAAGGCTGTGCTGCGCATGTTCGGCCCTAAAGGCATTCTCGTTCTGCTTGGTGTGGGCGTCATTGGTTGGCAAATGGGGCTGCTGGATCCCGCCGCACTACTAAGTGGCGACCAGGTGCGGGAGGTCGACTATGAACCCTCGGCCGAAGAGGAGGAATTACTCGGCTTCGTCAAGGTCGTCCTGGCTGATACGGAAGACATTTGGGCAAACGAGTTTAATCGCATTGGGCAACAGTACAGGGCACCTGAACTGGTCGTGTTCAAGGATCGCTACCCCACAGGCTGTGGTACCGGTGATGCACGGATGGGTCCGTTCTACTGCCCTGCAGACCAGAAGATATACATAGATCTCAGCTTTTACACAGAACTGGAAAGTCAATTCAACGCACCAGGTGATTTCGCCCAGGCTTACGTTATTGCGCATGAAGTAGGGCATCATGTGCAAAACCTGTTGGGCATATCAGACCAGGTAAATGCCAGGCGTGGACAACCTGACTTTAACGAGTACTCGGTGCGACTGGAGCTTCAGGCGGACTTTCTGGCGGGCCGTTGGGCCAACAAGAATGGGCGCTACCTGGATCGCGGGGATATAGAAGAGGCCATGCGTGCCGCCAACCAGATTGGCGACGATACTATTCAGCAAAGAACCCAGGGTCGTGTGGTCCCGCATGCTTTTACCCATGGTACCGCGGAACAACGCATGCGCTGGTTCGATCGAGGTTTGCAAAGTAATAGCCTCGATGAAGGTCAAACGTTTGATGTTCCTTATGAAGAACTTTGAGTTTGTCTGCGCTGCGCATTCGGCACCTGAGTTTGCCTTAGCGCTGATGGTGGGCGTGACAAGGAAAGTGCGATTAGCGACAAGTGACGGCGAGACACCCGTTTTGCAGATCGTAAGGCCGCTCTGCCTGTGACTGAAACGCTGGCCTAAAACAGGCAAGCGAGGACCGAGTTCGCGACACAGCAATCTGGCAATGTCGATACATTCCTGCGTGCAGGTGGAACCAATGCGCCATACCTGGGTCGCAATAGCGACGCTGGCAATTGGTGGGGCCAGACAGTCTGTACTGCAATTGCGTGCCAACAGATGAAGATTCGGGGGACAGATTGAAAAACAACAAGAATAAAAGGTTCGATCGGCGGGAATTCCTCAAGACGAGCCTGATTGGCGGCTCATTTGTTGCTACTTTTCCGCTAAACGTATTTGCTGATTCAGCCGAACTCTCGTCCGCATCTGCAACAACGACTGCATCGGTTGACAACCAACTTGGATTCTTTGTTCGCATCAATCGTGATAATTCGATTGTTATAGGTGCGCCGACTGCGGAGATGGGCCAGGGCACCTATACATCACTGCCGATGATCGTCGCCGAGGAAATGGATGCGGACTGGGCGAACACCAGCGTGGAAGGAATGCCGCTGGCGCTGAAACGCGTGGCGGACGGCGAAGCCGTGAGTGATTCGGCGAAAAACGGTTTTGATTATGCGCATGCCTATCAGGGTGCCGGAGGTAGCCAGAGTGTGCACCGCAACTACGGTTACTTGCGCGAGGCTGGCGCACGAGTGCGGCGCCGATTGATTCTTGCGGCAGCGACTAAGCTGGATGTTCCGGCCGCGGAATTGCGAACACGAGACAGCTACGTATTACATGACCTGTCAGATCGGTCCGTCGCCTACGGAAATCTGGTCGCCGCTGCGGTCCGCGTCGATGACAACGAGATACCAGCGCTGAAGCGGCCTGAAGATTTCCGACTGATTGGAAGCGGCAAGCGAATCACGGCGTCTCGTGACATCGTCACCGGCGCACCTGTATTCGGCATTGATCAGGAATTGCCCGGTATGCTGCACGCGGTACTGACTCGGTGTCCCTATTTTCACGGTACTCCTCTAAAAATCACAGCAGACGCCGCTCAAAAAATTCCGGGCGTCGTAGAAATAATTAAGATCGATAGAAACTGGCCGGAAGACAGCCACGACGGCGAGGTTTTATTGCATGGTAGCGTCGCCGTTGTCGCCGAAAATCTCTGGACCGCACTCAAAGCTCGCAAGTTGCTTGAAATCGAGTGGGATAAAGGTCCATTTGCGGACGAGAGCACAGAAAAGCTGGAAGCGGATTATAGACAGTTAGTTCATGGTGAAATTCCAGCGGACGCGGAGCGCCTTATTGAGGGTGATGTTGATGCCGCAATGCAGGACGCAGATCTGGTCGTTGAGGCGGAATATCTCCTCAAGCCATTTGCCCATGTCTGTATGGAGCCGCACTCCGCGATTGCTGATATGCGACCGGAGAAAATGACTGTCATTGCCGGGCACCAGTTTCCCGAACGTGTGGCACATTGTGCGGCGGCGATTACCGGCTGCAGCCCTCTGGACGTAAGCGTTGAGACGATGCGCATGGGCGGCGGCTTCGGCCGCAAATTCGCTCCGGACTATATTTCGGAAGCGATTCATTTGTCGCATAAGTTGCAGCGGCCGGTCAAAGTAACCTGGACGCGTGAAGACGACATTCAGCATGATGCGTTCAATCCACCCGGCATGAGCCTCTTGCGGGCGGGCCTGAACGAGAATGGAAAACTGGTCGCATGGGATCACATAATCGCCAGCCACAGATTCCATACGCACGGTTTCCCCGCCGGTCACGTAGATAACTTTCGACTGCGATCTTTCAGATCAAAATCCGGAATGTGGTATGGCCCCTGGCGTGGGCCGGGTCATAACACGACGGGATTCTTCATTGAGAGTTTTGTCGATGAGCTGTCGTACGCGGCAAAACAGGACCCTTTGCAATTCAGGCTCAACATACTTGGCCCGGCAGAAGTAAGAGAATATGCCGGTTGGGGATCGGCTACCTATGATACCGGCCGTGCTGCCGCGGTGCTAAAGCTGGCTGCAGAAAAGGGCAACTGGGATGAACGTGACAAATTGCCAGCCGGTCATGGTCGTGGAATTGCGTCTTATTTCACCTTCGGCAGCTACTGTGCGCACGTTGTCGATGTCAGGGTTGAGGATGGAGAGATCGAGGTGCTGAAAGTCGTTAGCGCCGTCGATTGTGGTCAGCCGATCAACAAGCTGGGCATCGAGGCGCAAATTCAGGGTGGCGCTACTGATGGTTTGTCAGCTGCTTTGAACCAGGCGATCCATACCCGAAACGGACAAATTGTTGAGAAGAACTTCGATTCCTATCAAATGATGCGTATTAACGCGGCACCGCGGCACATGGAAACTCATATTATCGACAGCGATGAATATCCATCGGGTACAGGGGAGGTCGGTTTGCCACCGTTCATACCTGCACTAACCAATGCGATCTACGCGGCGACCGGCAAGAGAATACGTAGCCTGCCGATCGCGGATCAATTGAAATCATGAACGACAACAGGTTGTCGGGAAAATCGGGAAACTGCAATAGATGATCAAGTTTAATGTGAATGGTAAACCGATCCAGTTTGATGGTGATCCCGACATGCCACTGCTCTGGTATCTTCGGGAAGATGCCAAACTGAAAGGAACGAAATTTGGTTGTGGCATCGCTCAATGTGGCGCCTGTACGCTACATCTGAATGGCGTCGCCACACGATCCTGTGTTGTGCCAATGTCTGCCGTTGCTGATGCGAACGTTTTGACCATAGAAGGGATTGCGTCAGAGGAGGCGTTGCATCCTGTGCAGCAGGCGTGGATCGAAAATGACGTACCCCAATGCGGCTATTGTCAGTCCGGGCAGATCATGGCGACGCTGGACTTATTGCAACGAATCCCGATTCCGACCGATGCGGACATCGATGCAAATATGTCCAACATTTGTCGCTGTGGCACCTACAACAGAATTCGAAAAGCGATACATCGTGCAGCGGATCTGTTGCAGGAGTCGGATTCTAAATAAACGCTGGCGCACGTTATTCTGCAACTCCGGGAGATTTGCTGCCCGGGAGCGTCTTCGATATTCGCGCCCCTAAGGCCACCGCGCTCGCGGCTCACTCCAGCAGCGTAGGTTTCTTGGGCAGGTGGCGCAGACCCATCCATGCTAATGCCGCAATGTGGCTGGCGGTAGCTTCAACGGAGAGCGGCTTGTTGCTCTCCGTCCACCACGGCCCGACAAAGGCGACCATACCGACAAGGGCGTGAGCATAAATGGGCGCTGCTTTAGAATCGTAGCCGGCGATGCGGAACTGCTCGGTAAAAACATCGCCGATGCGATCTGCCAGGTCGTACATCAAGGCTGGCATTTCGCTACTCTGTTTATGTAGCGGCGCGTCCCTCAGCAGAATTGCAAATCCTTGCGGGTGTTCCTGTACGTACATGAGGTACGCAAGCACCGCTTGTTCGAGTCTCTCGCGGGCTGTGCCGACACTCACTGCTGCGGCAATCCGTCCCAGGACGTGTTCAACCTCGCGGTCGATCACTACAGCGTAAAGTCCTTCTTTGCCGCCGAAGTGATGGTAGAGGATGGGTTTTGAGACTTTTGCGCGGGCGGCGATCTCCTCGACCGTAGTGGCCTCGTAACCGCGCTCCGCAAACGTCGCCCGTCCGACTTCAATGAGCTGCGCGCGCCTGGCTGCAGCGGTGAGCCGTCCTGATTGTCCTTTCTTCTTTCTCATCTTGACAAGCATATTACGGTGACGTAAGTTACGCAAACGTAAGTTACGCTACCGTAAGTACATATTCATCGTGGTAACGGCGAAAACAAGGCTGCGCTCAGTTCAGCGCGACCAAGGATTAATAGGCAGGCAAATGACCGAATACAAAGTCCCCCTTCGCGATATGCGTTTCCTGATCAGCGAAGTGCTCGACTACCCGACGCACTACGAATCGCTGTCCAACGGTGCAGAAGCAACGCCCGAAACAGTCGAGGCTATCCTCGAAGGTGCCGCGGCAATTTGTGAGGATGTGCTCGCGCCGCTCAACCTTTCGGGTGACGAGGAGGGCTGTCGATTCGACGACGGAAATGTAAGCACCCCGGCCGGTTTCAAAGAGGCTTATCAGCAGTACGCCGATGGCGGATGGCAGAGCTTGTCATTCCCGGTTGCGTATGGCGGCCAGGGTTTACCCACGTCGATTAGTTTGTTCAATTCGGAAATGATGGGTGCCGCCAATTGGTCTTTTGGCATGTATCCCGGCCTTAGCCTGGGTTGCATCAATACCATCCTGGAATACGGAACCGAGGCCCAGAAGAACCAGTATCTGCCGCCATTAGTGGCCAGTGAATGGACTGGCACGATGTGTCTCACCGAACCGCAATGCGGCACCGATCTGGCGCAAATTAGTACTATGGCTAAGCCGCAGGACAACGGCAGCTATCACATCGAGGGGACAAAAATTTTCATCTCCGCTGGTGAACACGACCTGGTCAAAAACATCATTCATATTGTCCTGGCGCGCCTCCCGGGTGCGCCCGCGGGAACGCGGGGGATTTCCTTGTTTGTTGTGCCGAAATTTCTGGTCAATGAGGATGGCTCACTCGGCGAGCGCAACACAGTCAACTGCGGATCGATTGAGCACAAAATGGGAATCCGCGCCTCCGCAACAGCAGTGTTGAATTTCGACGGGGCCGTTGGCTACCTGATCGGGGAAGCGAACAAGGGGCTGCAGGCGATGTTTACGTTCATGAACACGGCACGCATCGGTACTGCCATTCAGGGAATCTGCCATGCCGAGGCATCGTTTCAGGGGGCCCTGCCTTACGCCAGGGAACGACGATCAATGCGTTCGCTTGCGAATGACAAAGATATCGACTTCGCGGCGGACGCGCTGATCTGGCATCCCGACGTGCGGCGCATGTTGCTCACGCAAAAAGCTATCGCCGAAGGTGGCCGAGCGATGATCTATAGCGCGGCGCAGATCGCTGATGTCATGTTTGCAGCGGCGCAGGACGGTGACACCGAAAAGCAAAAGGAGTACGACGATCGATTGGGTTTCTTTACTCCAATCCTGAAAGGGTTTTTGACCGAAATGGGTCTCGAATCTGCCAATTTGGGCATACAGGTGTATGGCGGACATGGCTATATCCACGAGCACGGTATGGAGCAGATTGCCCGCGACGCAAGGATAGCGACTTTGTATGAAGGGACGACTGGCATTCAGGCGCTGGACTTGCTTGGCCGTAAAGTGCTGCTGGCCTCCAGGGGTAAATGCGTACGGGAATTTACGGGAATGATGTTCGGCCTCGCTCGAAAGCGAATGTTTGCACCCGGCGCGATCGGCAAAATGTCACGCACTTTAATCAGGCGAGCAGTGGAGTGGAATGTTCTGACTGTGCGCATCATGCTGCGTGCGAGCGGTGATCGTGAAATTGTCGGTTCAGCATCGGTCGACTACCTCATGTATTCGGGTTACGTAATGATGGCCTATTTCTGGGCGCTGCAGGCAGACAAAGCTTCTGAGTTGTTACACAACGGAAAGGGAACGGAGACTGCAGATTTCTACCGCGCCAAGATTCAGACGGCCGAGTTCTACTTTGAGCGACTCCTGCCCCGTGCCAGTACTCACAAAACCTGCGCACTGGCACCAACCCGTTCGGTAATGCAGATGGACAAGGAAGATTTCGCGTTCGAATAAGGAAAATCAATAGGTTTACAACCGGTGGGTAGTAACCCTGTGAGATCTGTGGGGATAGTGGCCATACGGAAAGCCTTGCCGTCCGCTCAAAAAGTTACGCCTTTACCACGTAAGCCTATGGCGCATTCACCACTTAGTTTCATGCTAACGTCAACTATCCTGGAAATATCATCAACAGCGTTTCTTCTTCAAAGAGCCCTTGATGTTCAGACTATTGCCACCGATCTCTCTGGTTGTTCGAATCAAAATTCGAGATTTCGACAGACACCCAAACTCGAATTTCGGTGGTGGAGTATTGCGCCCCGAATGCAGAAGTCACGAGTTCGAAACATTATATGAGATAGAATCCACGGTATGGCCATGGAAGATGAACACGCGTATTTGAAGCACGCACGTATTACCGATTTTGAACAAATCAACGCGTTGTCGCGCACGACAGAAACTGCGATTGTTCAACTCGATGATGGCCCATTTAGCAGCGACATTATCAAGTGCAAGGCAGGTGGGGTGCTGGTCAGTCAAACAACATCCAATCGACGCCTGCGTGTTTCAGGTAATGCACAGTATTTCAATGTTACGTATATCAACTGCCCACGAAATCACGCCACCTGGAACGGAACAGCGGTAGGTAAGAATCAGTTAGTTGTCGTCAATGCGAACGAGGCCTTCGACCTCGTCGCCCCGCCGCGCACAACAACGATGTGCGTCGCATTGGTCGCCGAGACACATGCTCGCTTGCTTGCTAAGGGTAGCAACTCGACCCAAAAACGACTTCATGACACTGCACACCCAATTAGCTGTCAACCGGCAGCACTTAGAAAATTCGACAGATGGCTGACCAGCATTCTCGATCGTCTGAAAAAAAGTGGAAAGATAATAGAAGAAGCAGCGGCACTCGAACGTGACGTTGTTGAAGAGCTGCTGCGTTGCATCGCGGCACCCATTGAAAGTGATTGGGGCAAGGAACCGACCGAGTTGCGCCGAACAGCAGTGGCGAAGATCCAGCAGCATATTGCTGAAAACGGGCATGCCCCTGATTCGATTGACGAGCTTTGTACTATAGGCGAAGTAAGTCGGCGTACCTTAGAGTACGCGTTCAAGGAAATATTCGTTTGTTCACCACGCCAGTTTCTAAAAGCGCAAAAGCTAAATGCCACCCGACTTGGGTTGCTAATGGCAAAACGACAAGACTCAAGCGTCGCGAGTATCGCGAAGGCGCACGGTTTTTCTCACATGGGTCAATTTGCGTCTGACTATCAACGGCTTTTCGGCGAGAAGCCACACCAAACGCTGGCCCGTTCGGGCAGTTCGGTAGAACTACGAGAAGATTTCATTAGCTATAGCCGTTGAACCGAGAATCATTATTGTTTGCGCAAAATTGATATTTTGTGCTTGATGCTCGCTAAACTGTAGTGCGGATGGTTTGGTCGCAGTTATCATTATCTACTGAGCGCATTTTCGGCGTTCGTAATAATTTCCCAAACTGTCAGGAACTCGACCGATGAACAAAATCACTATTTCGCTTGTCTCAATTTTCGCAATTCTCCTGTCCGGCTGTGTTGGAGCGGATGCTGAAGAGCAGATCGACCGAACAATCCTGCCGATTCACGTTCCCGAACAACCCCTCGTAACGGAAATGGATGCACGTAAAGTTGATATGCCTCCACCGTTTGCAGTGACCGCTCCGGCCAAGTCACCCAACGTGCTGATCATACTCGTCGACGATATGGGCTTTGGCGTAACAGATACCTTCGGCGGCCCGGTGGCAATGCCAACGCTGAGTGCACTCGCAGAAACCGGATTACGCTACAACCGAATGCATACCACCGCACTTTGCGCGCCGACGCGCACCGCCTTGTTGTCGGGACGCAATCACCACATGAATAACATGGGGTCGATTACCGAAACCGCCACTGGTTTTATCGGCCAAACTGGCCAAACCCCTGCGAACGTCGCATCGGTCGCGAAGGTTCTGCGCTATAACGGTTTCAGCACCGCGCAATTCGGCAAGAACCATGAAACAGCAGCCTGGGAGGTCAGTCCATCCGGTCCGACTGATCGCTGGCCGACGCGACAGGGCTTCGACAAGTTCTACGGATTTTTCGGTGGCGAGACCAATCAATGGGCACCGCTGATTTACGATGGAATGTCACCCGTTGAGACGCCAGACGACCCGGACTACAACTTCATGACCGACATGGCGGACCAAGCCATTGAGTGGATTAGTTTCCAACAGGCCCTTACACCTGACAAACCGTTCTTCGTTTACTTTGCACCCGGCGCGACTCACGCACCGCACCATGTACCCGAAGAGTGGGCGGCAAAATACAAGGGCAAATTTGATGGTGGCTGGGATCAATTACGCGAAGACACGCTGAAGCGGCAAATCGTATTAGGTGTCGTCCCAGCAGGCACACAGCTAGCGAAGAAACCCGATGACATAAAGGACTGGGATACGCTTTCCGCTGACGAGAGGCGTATGTTTGCGCGCCAAATGGAAGTCTTTGCCGGTTTTGCGGAGTACGCGGATTACGAAATTGGTCGCGTGATTGCCAATCTTGATGCAATCGGTGAGCTCGACAATACTCTGATTTTTTATATTGCCGGCGATAACGGGACCAGCGCCGAGGGTGGAATGAACGGTGTTTATAACGAGTACACCTCATTAAACGGCGTTACAGAATCGGTTGCAGATCAGCTCGAACACTATGAAGAGTGGGGCAACGAGATGACCTACCCGCACATGGCGGCCGGTTGGGCCGTTGCTGGCGATACGCCGTTCGCCTGGACCAAGCAAGTCGCAAGTGATTTTGGTGGGACACGCAACGGCATGGTCATTAACTGGCCTGAGCGCATCAAAAAGGACGGCGAGATCCGTTCTCAGTTCGCACACGTCATTGACGTCGTTCCAACAATTCTCGAGGCGACGGGCGTACCAGAACCGACGCACGTCAACGGCGTACAGCAAACGGCAATTCAGGGAACCAGCCTCGTATACACGTTCGACGACGCCGATGCCGAGGAACGACACACTTCGCAATACTTTGAAATTTTCGCCAACCGTGCGTTCTACCAGGATGGTTGGCTCGCGCGAGTTGTGCACAAGCAACCCTGGGATTCAGCGCCATTGCGAAGTCTTCAGGATGATATCTGGGAGCTTTACAACGCCAATGAAGATTTTAGCTTGTCTAATAACGTTGCGGATCAACACCCGGAGAAGTTGAAAGATTTACAAGACGAATTTATGCGGGTTGCTGCAGAGAATCGCGTTTTGCCGCTGGATGATAGGGGACTGGAACGATTAAACGCCGCCGTAGCGGGGCGTCCGGATTTGATGGGCGGTCGCACATCTCTGACACTCTCCCATGGTATGAAGGATATAAGCGAGAACGCATTCATCAATGTGAAAAATCAGTCGAAGCTAATTGTCGCAGAAGTCGATGTCCCTAATGGCGGCGGCGACGGTGTAATCATTGCACAAGGCGGCAGATTTGGCGGCTGGAGTTTGTACTTGAGGGATGGCGTCCCAACCTATACGTACAACTATATTGGACTCGAAAGTACGTCAATTTCTGCGAAGCAACCATTGGCTGCGGGAACCTCTGTAGTTCGTTTGAATTTCACTTATGACGGCGGCGGTGCTGGCAAAGGTGGCCTTGCGACGATTTCAGTCAATGGCGAGGAGATGGCAAACGGCCGTATTGAGCGAACACAGCCGGCAATCTTTTCCGCTGATGAGACAGCTGATGTAGCGGTAGATGGTGCGACACCGGTAGTCGAGTCCTATGCCGCGACGCGAGGTGCTTTTACCGGGCGCGTAAACAAAGTTACGATCTCGGTGAGTGAATAGGCTGTCCCCAACGAAAACGGCCTAAGATGGTGCCGGTGTAGACATTCTTAACATTTCCGTCGTCCTGCAGCGCTATGCCGAAAGATCAACTGGCTGATCGCCGCTGCGAGCGGCTTATCGTCAACCCGAATGACCATGTTCTGGTGGTTTGTCATCCAGCAGAAACAGTGGATACTGGACTGATAGCGTTCCATTGAAGCCTTTAGAATCGTTTCTCGCAACCGACGATCACTCGGCTGAAAGAAAATATCCTGGCGGTCGTTTCCACGCAGAATCACATGATAAAGAGCACCGGCGAAAGGTATGCGGGGTTTGCGCGCCATGCCTCAAGCGTATAGACCAAGGCATGGGCTACCAACGTCGGAATCTGGCGAGAATGTTAGAAAGTTTGCACCGGCACCATTTAACTCCACGGCACCATTAAACTGATGGCAAGAATGTTAAGAATGTTCACACCGGCACCACTAAACTGGGGGTGATTCACAGATCAGGTTTGCTTTCTCGGCGTTGTGCCTGACAATAGGCCCTCAAACCGAGGGACAGAAGGATATGCGTGTGGTGGAAGATAAGCGGATCGAATTGCGTAATTTTGGCGTTTTCGAGGTGAAAAAAGGTCTCGAGGCGGGTGAGAAGGTCGTTGTCAGTGCGCAGTTCCTTCTGGACTCGGAGAGCCGGCTGCAGGAGTTCATTCGAAAGCTCATGGCTGAATCAAGGGATGATAAACCATGATCGAGAAGATTATTGAATATTCCATCCGGAACAAGTTTTTTGTGATGCTCGTTACCGGGGTCGTCATCGCACTTGGCGTCTACTCCATGCTCAACATCCCGCTGGATGCCATCCCGGATCTGTCCGACGTGCAGGTCATCATCTACACCGAGTACCCGGGCCAGGCGCCTCAGGTGGTGGAGGACCAGATCACCTATCCGCTGACCACGACCATGCTTGCG
>RCNC010001369.1_pt1 | contig 31129 bp, 23 predicted proteins | sample 2041301 | NCBI WGS metagenome assembly RCNC01 (sample SAMN09708231, study PRJNA481090) | Marine sediment metagenome, whole genome shotgun sequencing project. | biome: marine sediment; feature: ocean; material: sediment; isolation source: Sewage treatment plant 13A marine sediment (STP13A) ... | reverse complement strand
TCAGCACATCAGCCTGGTCAACCCGAACCACCCCCTGGCCGACGAGGCGCTCTTTCTTGTCGACCAGCTTTCCACGGAGCTCGCGGAACATGAATAGAGAGAGATACCGGCACTGGCCGCTGACCGCCCTCGCACTGTCAGTCCTCGCACTGTTGATCCTCGCAGGCTGTCATTACAGCCTGTTGAACCGGAGCAGCAGCCTGGCCGCCTGGTCACCCGACGGAAGCAGGCTGGCGGTGTGCATCGGCAACGAGGACGGAGAAAGCGGTGAACTCTGGCTTGTGGAGCCGCAGAGCGGCAGTACGAGAAAGTTGCTCACAAGCGAACTGTCGAACGGCCTGCCCCACCTGCTGGCGCCGCGCTGGGCTCCTGACGGCGAGACGCTCTACTGCGCCCGCACCACCGCCGACGAGAAGGATGAACGCCGCACGGCGGCCATCATCGCCATCGACGTTGCTACCGGCATGGCCACCGATGCAGGCGTGATCCACTACAAGAATGCCCCTCCACCGAGGCCTTCATTCCCCTCGACGACGGCACCCTGGCGGCCCAGGACCTCGGCCAGGACCAGATCTACCGCCTGGTCCGCATCGATCCGGCCACTGGGGTGACATCGTCCTTCGCCCCCCCGACCGGAAACTGGCTGGTGATCAACGGCAGCCGGGATGGCCGGCAAGTGGCCGTCGCCACACCAGGAGGTCCCGGAGCAGGAACGAGAGTCGCTGTCTTCAACAGCAGCGGCGAGCAGCACCCCAATCACCTGGAACTGTGGCCCACCGGTGACGACATGGAAAAACAGCCCGTCCTCACCTGGTCGCCCACCGCCACCCAGCTGGCCGTGATTGTGGAAGACATCCCCCCCGCCGGTTCCCGGTGGTCGCGCCCGAGCTCCGGCAGCTCCGGGCCGTCCGAAGCGGAGGACGCTGCCACCCTGATCGTGCTCGAACCGCACACCGGCAGGACCGCTCTCATCGCCGACGATCTGTTCGGCATACCACCGGTATACAGCCCTGATGGGAGGCACCTCGCCTATTCCGCCAGCTCGGGTATTCGCGACGGGGACGGCGAACTGTTGCTGGAAATCAGGATCCTCACCGACTTCACCGATGAGGCAAAAGTCAGCCTCCCCGGTCTTGCACTGCCCCTGGCCTGGAGCGCCGACAGCTCGATGCTGGCCTACTACCTGGGCCTGCCCGACGACGACAACACCGGCACCGTGATCAGCGTCGCACCGGACAGCAGCGGCACCCGCGTGGTCTCGCAGCGCCAACAGGATCGCCTGGCGGTGGCAGCCCCCACCGGCGGACGCCTGGCCTGGGTCAGCGGCGACGGAGCGGTGCAGGTGATCGACCCGGCCACCGGACGGATTATCTTTCACCAGGGTCTTACCGTGGCCGGCACAATACAGGCCGGTGAGGACCACCTGCGGCAGGCCCGCCCCGGGGACGCCCTGGAATCGTGGTCCGGCCTTGTGGAAACCGACATGAGCAGTGATGGCGCCGCCCGGCTGGCCGCCGGCTCCTACGCCGCCCTGCGCGCCCTGGACCGCCACGGGGATGCAGCCAGAGGGCTGGACCAGAGTTGCATCGACCTGGCCAGGACGGAAGAACCGGCCACCGCGTTCCTCCACCTCTGCGGCGCGCTCAGCGACTACGGCTTTCGACCAGAGGCCGAACGCCTGGTGGAGGAACAGCTCCTCGCCCGCTACCCGGACAGCGAGGAGGCGGTGGAGGCGTTATGGGCTCTGACCGCACTGAAGCAGACCGAGGGGGATTGGGACGCGGCCCAGCGCCACCTGGAGCGGCTGCTCCACACCTACCCGCCGGAACGGAAAGAAATAACCAGGGCCCTGTTGCTGGCCGCTCTCGCGGAGAAGGGCGGCGACCCCGCAGCGGTGCTCGAACTGGCCGGACTGATCATTGAAGCAAATGGGGATGAGGAGGACCCGGACCAGGCGGCGACCCGCAGGGTGGCCCACTATGCCCGGGGGCAAGCCCTGGAGCAGCAGGGAGATCGTGGCGAAGCCCGGATGGCCTACGCCGACGCCCTGGACCATCACGCCGAAATACACCTCGCCGACGGGCGACTGGTGGCGGATCTCTGCTGGGAAGCGTTGTTCAGGCTGACCCGCAGCGAAAATCCCGCCGCCCGGCTCTGAGCGGGCTGTCCCCGGTTACTCGATGGTGTCGAGCATCTTGATGAATTCGGCGTAGGGAATGGCCGGCCAGCTCTCCGCCTTCTGAGCGCCGAGGGACATGCTGATCACCGAGACCCTGGCCGCGGTGTCCACATCCGCCGCCTGGTAGATGCTGATAAAGTCATATTGACCGAACAGCGCATAGTGATCGAGCCACTTTACCCCGGGGCAGTTCCGCTTCACCGAATCAAGCCACTTTTTACCGTTGTCCTTGATCGCCTCAGCATTCACGGCACTTTCGGGGGACAGCTTGGTCGCCAGGAAGTAGGTGTGCATCACGCTCTCCTTTTTTCTGCGCGCCGGACCGGTGCCCGGTCGTTCAATTCAGGGGGAACAGCCGCTGTACTTTAATATTGTGTTCGGCGGGAAAAAAAACAAGCTTCCGCAGCACTTCATTCCAGCGGCGTGCCGTCCGTTTCGGGCCAGCCGGTGAGTTCGACAAACCTGTTGGCCGCCAGTTGCCGGCAAAAGAGGCCCAGACGCTGGTAGACCGGTTCCACCTCTTCGCCAAAGGCCTCGCGGAGGCTCCGGCCGATGTCGCGCACGGTGGCCGAACCGTCGATACGGCTCCAGACATGGCTGCCGAAGTCATCCAGGGTGACCTGGAAGTTGGGGCGGGAAAACATCGGCATCAGGTATTTGACCAGCAACCGGTTGGTGAATCGCGGTTTGAACAGCGTCGCCCGCCCGTCTGAACCGGTTTCGCTCTCCAGCAGGCGCACCGGAATAAGGTCGAGCATATTGACCGTCGGCTGGTCTTTCTTTTTTCTTCGTTTCCACATGACAGTGCGGGATTATATCACCGGTTGGGGAATCTTGACCGACCCGTGGTGGCGGGCATAAGATGGCCCCCAAGATGAACGACGTATGGCAATGGAAACAAAGATGATATCAAGACACATCCCCAAGGCCCCACCAGCGTCGAAGAACCACTGGCGGTGGCCGTGGCACGGCTGGGCCGGCCTGCTGCTGCTGGCGGTCTGCTGGCCGCTGAACTGGGGGCTTCCCGGCCTGCGCACCCATGTCCTCTTCTTCCCCCTCTGGCTTGGATACATCCTCGTGGTCGATGCCCTCACGGTCCGGCGCCGGGGCGACTCCCTGCTGCTGCGCAGCCGGCGGCGCTTCGTCGGCCTGTTCCTCGTCTCCGCCCCGGCCTGGTGGCTCTTCGAGGTGATCAACTGGCGCACACAAAACTGGCACTACCAGGGGCGGGAACTGTTCAGCAACCTCGAATATGCCTTTATGGCCACGATCAGCTTCTCCACCGTGATCCCGGCGGTCTTTGTCACCGCCGAATGGCTCTCCGGTTTCAGCTTCATTCGCCGCTTGGCCTCCGTCAGGCCTCGGCCGGAAAGCTCGGCCCGCCGGTGGTTGATGCTGACGGCCGGCGTCCTCCTCCTGGCCCTGACCCTGGCTCTCCCCCGCTACTTCTTCCCCTTTGTCTGGGTGGCGCCCTACCTGATCACCGCGGCGGTGAACGGGTTGCTGGGCCACCGCACCCTCGAAGCGGATGCGGCACGGGGTAACATGTCGCCCCACCTGGCCCTGGCCCTGGGCGCGCTGGTCTGCGGTTTCTTCTGGGAACTCTGGAATTTCTGGTCCTTCCCCCGCTGGGTCTATACCGTGCCCTTCGTCGATTTCGCCCGCATCTTCGAGATGCCGCTCCTCGGCTACGGCGGCTACCTCCCCTTCGGCCTCGAACTCTTTGCGCTCTACCACCTGGTGAGCGGCCTGCTGGGCGGGAGGATGGACGGTTACCTGAACCTCACCAACCGATCCTGAGACCACTGTTCTGCTATACTGCCTTCACTAAACATGAGTTATCCCGGGACGAACCATCGGAGGAGGTATCGGCGATGAACACTCCACGTGCCATGGCTGCGGCCCTTGTCGGCATACTGCTGTTCTCTCTGATCCTTGCACCCCTTCCAGCTTTGGCAAGTGAGGAGGAGGAGGAGGATGACGACCAGGACCGGGAGTTGGATTTATCGATAACGATGATTTCAAAATGAGTGCCAGGGATCTGCTGATCCTTGTCTGCGGGGCGGTGATTCTCTTCACCGCCGCTCTCGGAGCGCGGGATCTGTGGAATCCCAACGAACCGATCTACGGCCGGGCCGTGGTGGAGATGTCCGAGCGCGGAGACTGGCTGGTCCCCACGGTGAACGGCACGGTATTCGCCGAAAAACCCATCCTCTACTACTGGATGGCCCTGGCCGCGTCGAAAATCACCGGCAACGTCAATGAGTTCACCCTGCGGCTCCCCTCGGTGGCCGCCGCCCTGCTGGGCATTGTCCTGACCTACTTCCTCGTCCTGCCCTACGCCGGCAGAAAACGGGCCCTGATCACCGGCCTGTTGCTGGCCAGCATGTACAGCGTCTTCTGGTGCGCCCGCTCGGTGCAGATGGACATCCTGGTGCTGGCCTCCACCGTGGGCACACTGCTGCCGCTGAGCCGCATGGCGGATCACGGCATGTCCCAGTACCGGGGCTGGCTCTGGGCCGGTCTGGCCGCCGGCCTCGGGTTCCTGGCCAAGGGCCCGGTGGCCCTGATCCTCCCCGCACTGGTGATCACCTGCTACGCATTGACCACCCGCCGCCCGGGGCTGCTGTTCAGTACCAGGATGTGGCCCGGGGTCCTGCTGTTTGTGGCGGTGGGGGGATCGTGGTATTTCGTATTGCTCGCCACCGGGCACGTTGAGGTCATCGATGAGGTTCTTATCCGCCAGAACTTCAGCCGTTTCGTGGCCGCCTGGGACCATCACCGGCCCTGGCACTACTATCTGGGATACTTCTGGCAGGATTTCGCGCCCTGGTCCTGGTTTGTCCCGCTGGCCGCCTTTCTGCCCCGTGGGGACGAGAAGGAGTGGCGGCTGAGGCTGCTGTCCTGGGGCTGGATCATCGGCATCATTCTCTTTTTCTCCTTCTCCGAGAGCAAGCGGTCGCCCTATGTGCTGCCCATCGCGCCCGCCGTGGCCATCCTGGCCGCGGATGTCATCCACCGGCTGATCACCGGCCGGCTGTCGAACCGTTTGCGCAAAGCCGCCCTGGCCATCCACGGTCTGCCGGCCGCGGTCTTCGCCGCCGCCGGAATGGCGCTGATCTTCGTAATTCCCTCCCGCTATCCCGAATACCGCTCCCTGGCCCTGGCCACCGGAGCGGCAATGCTGGCCTGCAGCGCCGCGATCCTGGCCGGGATCATCATCAGCGGCCGCCGGAGGGTTCTGGCGCCGTCAGCGCTGGGCGGCGCGCTGGTCACGCTCTATCTCATCGCCGGTATCTGGCTGCTGCCCCTGGCCAACGAATACAAGTCCGCCAGGCCGGTGGGGGAGCTCATCAAAGCGGAAACCTCCGCGGGGACCGACATCGTATCCTACGGGCTCTGGGCCTGGCGGGCGGAATACTCGTTCTACGCCGAGCAGAATATCCGGATCATCGACGCCCCCCCGGCCCTGCGGAACTACTGGGAAGCCTCGCCCCCACGACTGGTACTGGTGGAGGAAGGCCACGTTGACGATGTGCGGCAGACCCTGGGACAGGATCCGTCATACCAGCGGGAGGTGGGCAGTCGAACGGTCTATCTCTTCAGCGACCATCCCCTGGCCGCCAGGTAGGCCTGTGATCCGGTGCCCGCGTTGAGTAGAATCTAACCGATTCCATGGCCGCTCACCCTGGGGGATATCGATGTCCGATCACACCACTGTCTCGCTGCCGGCACCGGATTCGACGCCGGACCACAGGTTCTGGGTGGCGCTGGCCGCCCTGGTGGCGGCCCGGATGCTCTACGTGGTGGGCGTGCCCCTCGACCTGGTGGGGGACGAGGCCTACTACTGGGACTGGGGCCGGCACCCGGCCTGGGGCTACTTCAGCAAACCGCCGCTCATCGCCTGGCTGATGGCGGTGGCGGGGCGCCTGGGTAATGACAGCGCCGTGGCGCTGCGCATGGCGGCGTTGCTCCTCGGCACGGGAACCCTGATCTTCGTCCACACCCTGGCCCGCGATCTCTACGGCCGCAAAACCGCGTTCTGGGCCTGCGCGGCCCTGGCCCTGACCCCGGGAAACGCGGTTTCCACCCTCATCATGACCATCGATGCGCCGCTGCTTTTCTGCTGGAGCGCGGCACTGCTCTGCTTCTGGCGGGCCTGCGGCGACGGACCGCATCGCACCCGCTGGGCCCTGCTGCTGATCCCGGCCGTGGGACTGGGCCTGCTGAGCAAACAGATGATGGTGGTCTTTCCCGTCCTGGCCCTGGTCTTTCTCGCCGGAGACCGGAGCCTGCGCCGCCACCTCCGGCGACCCTGGCCCTGGCTGGGCCTGGTCGCCGCCCTGGGCTTTCTGGTTCCGGTGATCCTCTGGAACAGCCGCAACGGCTGGATCACCCTGGCCCACACCGCCGGACATTTCACCGGTCGTTCCTGGCACCCGCTGAAAATGGCCGGCCGGCTGCTGGCCTTCATCGGCAGCCAGATGGCGCTGACCTCGCCGATTCTGTGGGCCCTGCTGGCGATTCTCTTCTGCGCCGGTCTGGCCGCACTGGCCAGGCTGGAGCGCCGCGAGCGCTTTCTCCTTCTCTTCTCCGGTCCGGCGATGCTGGTGATGGTGCTGATGACCCTGCGCCAGCGGATAAACGGCAACTGGCCTGCCGTTTTCTATCTCGCCGGTTTCATTCTTCTGGCGGGATGGGCGTTCGATCACTTCGGCCTGCGGGGCATCTCGCCCCGGCTGCGGCGGCTGTTCAAACCGGGGGTTGCGGTGGGTGCCGCCCTGGCCCTGACGGCGTATCTGCTGCCCTTTGTCGTCCCGCAGACCCAGCTGGCCGGTGGCCGATTCGACCCCACGGTCCGCCTGCGGGGATGGAGCGAACTGGGGCTGGCCGTGGGTGAGATCCGATCGGCCATGCCGGCGCCCCGGAAGACCTTCCTCCTCACCCTGGGCCACCGCTACACCACCAGCCAGCTGGCGTTCTACTCCCCGGAGCACCCGCCGGTCTTCCGCTGGACCGAAAGCACGGTCATCGAATCCCAGTATGAACTCTGGCCCGGTCCGGAGCAGCTGGCTGGCTGGGATGCCCTGATCGTGGTGCCCGGGGCGAAGAGCGGCCTGCCGCCGGAGCTGGCCGCATCCTTCGACTACCTTGGCCAGCCCGCATCCGTCCGGATCCCGCTGGGCGCGGAGACCTGGCGTGAATACACGGTCCACCCCGCCCACGGCATGAAGGTAGAGCACCGCCTCAACTAGTCAGCGGCATACAGATGTCCCCCGGCCACTCGCCCGCCATACCCCAGCCCCAGACCGTCATAGGCCGGGAAGGCGATGCCGGCGCTCACCGGCCCGCCATCCACATTCCACACCGCAAGGGAGGCGTCATTCTCCGGACCGGGACCCGGCATGGTGAGGATCTCGTCGAAACCGTCTCCGTCCACGTCTGCCGACCCCACCGCCGCTCCGTAGATCAGGCCCTGGTAGGCGTTGAAACTGACCGAGGAGATGGCCTGGGCGGCACCGCCGTCACAGTTCCAAGCCCGGATGTGGGTACCGAAGATGGCGCCGGGACCGGGACCGGTGATGATCTCGTCCATCCCGTCGCCGTCGATGTCACCACAGGCCACATTGACCCCGTACTTCAGCGTGCCATAGGCAAAGTAGCTCACCCCCGGGATGGACGAAGCGCTCCCCCCGTCCACGTTCCAGCCCCGCACGTGGGGACCGAACACCGCCCCGGGGCCGGCGCCGCTGATGATCTCGTCGTAGCCGTCACCGTCGATGTCGCCGCAGGCCACGTTGACCCCATACTTCAGCGTGCCATATGCGAAATAGCTCACCCCGCTCATGGGCTGGGCCTCGCCACCGTCCACGTTCCAGCCCCGCACATGGGGTCCGAAGACCGCACCGGGACCGGCGCCGCTGATGATTTCGTCGTATCCGTCACCGTCGATGTCACCGGCGCCGACGTTGACCCCGTATTTCAGTGTGCCGTAGGCCATGAAACTGACCCCGGGCAGCGGTGTGCCCTGGCCATCGAACCCGCGGACGTGGGGCCCGAACACCGCTCCCGGGCCGGCGCCGCTGATCACCTCGTCCTGCAGGTCACCGGCGATGTCGCCGCAGGCCACGTTGAGCCCGTATTTCTGCACGCCGTAACAGTTCCACTCGGCCTGCACCGTGCCGGGTGAGGCGTGATCGAAAACCCGGGCCAGGGTCGGATTGTCCGGGCCCGGCCCCGGCCCGCAGACCAGTTCGGCCGCCTGCAGTTCGGGGTCGTAGTTCTTCCAGAGATTGACAGTGATATCGGCCATCACCCGCATGCCGTGGTTGCCGGCTCCGGTGAAGACGATGTAGAAATCCTCCTCGCCGGAAATGTCGAGGGTCTCGTAGTTGAAAATGGCGTCGGAGACGAAGTAGCCGGTGCAGGGCTCGCCGGCCATGTAGGCCTGGATGTTCTCCTCGTCGGCAACAAAGAAATCGAGACGGCCCTCGGTCAGCCGCTCGGCATACCAGCCGGCCAGAGTGGCGAAATAGTCCCGCCCGTTGTTGATGTCGCAGGGCAGGTCGTAGGTGATCTCCAGGGTGTACGGCCCCGGGTCTCCGGGAGGGACCACCTCGTCCAGCTCCAGCTCGGGCATCGGCTCGGGGGTTGACCATTCCCAGAAATAGTCCTCGCCGGCCACGCTGCCGGTGATGATCGAGGCGTAGTCCGAAGCGGGGTAGCCGCCCAGGTCGGTGGCCACCTGGATGTAGTAGTCCTGCAGATCGCCGAGGGTGAAGGTGATCTGGCCGTTGCGGTCGGTCTCCCCCCAGGTGCCGCGGTAGATCGTGGAGGTGGACCAGCCCTCGCTGGCCACGATCACCGAGGCGTTGTCCACCGGCAGCCCCCCCGGATCGGTGATGGTCACGGTGAGGGTGCAGGTGTTGGAGTAAGTGGCGATGGCGTCGTAGGTGAAGCCGTCGTTGCGCCAGTCCCAGATGCAGGAGCAGTCCTTGGAGCCGCCGCTGTCCCGCTCGTAGCTGCAGTAGGGGCGGTCGAAGTGGATGTTGGGGTCGTTCTGGGTGGGCCTCCAGACATAGTCCCACCACATCTCGCACCAGACGTGGTCCTCGAGGATATCCATGGTGCAGCAGTAGGGCATCAGGCAGGTGCGGCCGGCGGCGCAGAGCAGGTCCTGCCGCTCCCCGCAGTTGCCGTTGTGCCCGTGGGCGATGACGTTGGGCTGGATCGGCCGGTCCCCCGAGGCCCCCGAGTCGATGGTTTTCCCGCTCCACAGGGCCACGCAGATCACGGCCTGCAGATCCGAAGTGAACGGGTCACCCACGGGATACGAGCGGGTCTCGCCGTCCCACAGATACTGGATCGGCGCCATCACCTCCTGCAGGTTGGGGTAACCGTCGTCGTTCTCGTAGTAGAGATACTCCCGCCAGAACATGTTGTAGACCGATTCGTTGCTCAGCGGCCGCTCGTCGGAAACCTTGGGCATCACCACATACCAGTAGTAGATCTCGGAAGGCAGATCAACGGCCACCGGAACACCGCCATCCAGATACTGGTAGCGGGTGGTGGAATAGAAGTTCCCTGCCCCGTCGTCGTAGTCCACGATCTCCACGAACTGCAGGTCCTGGTCGATGACATACATCAGTTCGGCGTTTACTTTCAGCGTCTCCGGCACCACCGTGGCGTTCTGCAGCAGGGTGCGTGAAAGGTGGGCCACCTGGAAGGCCACCTCGTCGACGATCAGCGGGTCGGTGAGGTCGAGGATCAGGTTGGCATACAGGTCCTGGTGTTCGGCATCCAGTTGGCGGAACTTGTCCTCCAGGGCATCCTGCAGCCAGTTGGGTGCCGCGGCCACCGCCTGCCAGGCGGCATCGGTGAGGGTGTAGGGCACCATCGCCTCCTCCAGCCGGCCGAGGCGGGCGTTGTAACGAATGCAGTATTCCTCCCCCGCCGGGACGAACATGGTGCGGTCGATGGCGTCCAACAGCTCCCCCGGGTCCCCTGGTCGGGTCAGCGGCGCCCGCTTCGATGCCGAGCGTTTCTGCGGAGCGATGGCCGGCGGCGCGGTGGTCACCTGGTGCCGCACATCGGCGGTGACGGTCACCGGTTCACCCAGGTCCTGGGTGGCCTGGCGCTGCAGCGGCACGTCAGCGGACAGCGGCAGGGAAAGCGTCAGAAGGAGGACAGTACAGAGAACAGCGGTTCGGATATTCATGAGGACCTCCGGGGATCAGGATGAAAGGGGCGCAACACAGAGAAATGGGTATTGATGGAGAGTTGTGGAGACTCGGGAATGGCGCTGGCCTGTGCCATGGCGGACCCGGTTATTGATTAATGAATGGACAACGAGAAACAGATTCACTGACTGAGATCAGTATATCATGAGCGGTGATGGCTTGCAGGAGGGAGCGCTACCCGGCCGCCGGCCCGAACAGGGTCCGGTAGTGATCTTCGTCCACTTTTTCCGACCAGGCCCGAAAACCCTTCTGCCGCGCCATGTCCACCAGCGGTGCGGGGAGAAAAGGGGTCACCAGTTCAAAAAGCTCACCGGGCCCCAATGATGGAAGTTCCTTGAGCACCTGGGCCATGGGGTGCTCCCCCTGCTCGATCAGCGGTCGGGCATCGAGTGAATCCTTCACCGACCCGCCGGCAACCCATGCCGGAGCACCCTCACCCTCTGCCCCGTCTCCTTCAGCGTCCTCTGACAACTCCATGCCGGCTGCGGCCCGCAGGCTGTTGATCAGACGGCCCAGCGGCACATTCCCCACCCGGGCTACCTGACGGAGGGTTGCCACCCGGCCCACCGTTTTGCGCAACACCGGGTTCTTCAGCTTTTCGTAAGCCGGCGAGAGACCATAGAGCGTCTCCTCGAGTTCCGGCAACGCCTCGAGCAATGCGGCGAGACGGGTCTCGGGAGTGATGTCCGGAATTCCTTCGCGCTTCCCGCTCATCGCTCGTCTCCCGTGCGGGACTCATAGGAGAGGAGCCTTTGCTCCCCGTCCAGTGCCTGCTTCTCGGTGAGATCCTGGCTTACTTCGAGAGTCCCGAGGTATTCGCCGTCAGCCCCGAGCATGGCGAAATACTCGATGATGATGAACCGCCCGCCAAGGGTGATCCAGAACCGGCAGTGGTCCTCGCGGCCGGCGTGAAAATCGTCAAGGATCTTCTCCACGATGTGTACGCTGGACGGGGGATGGCAGTGCTGCACCTTACGGCCAAGGATCGCCCGGCTGCGGCCAAAAATCCGCTCGCGGCCCTGGGTGAAGAAGCGGACCGTGTCATCCTTGTCCACGTAGGTCATGTCGAAGGGAATGGTATTGAGCAGGGTGGTCAGTTCGGGCACGGTGAAGCTGCCGCTGGGAAGTTGGATGCGGCCTGATTCAACGTCCATCGCCGCCGGCTCCTCGATACCTTCCGGCCTCCAGGTCTCCTTGGGGTCGTAGAGACAGAACCCGATCTCCAGGCTCTGCCGGTCGATCTCAAACCACTCTTCATCGCTCAGCGTGTCGAGGGTCATGGGGAAGAGGATCTCCTCCTCCTTCATGATCATGCCCGATACCGCCTCCATGGCGGGCCGGAACAGCAAATCCGCTGCCGTCTGCGCTTCGCCGGCGGTGAGGGACTCACCCTGGGCCAACGCTTCGTCTGCCGTCTTGAGCAATTCCCTGGTTTCGTCGTGCTTGCCCCACATCACCGTGGGAGGACCGGTGATGCCGTGTTTCTCGAGGAAGGGAAAGAGCAGGTTCTCCTTGCGCAGGTAGTGTTTCTCCACATCCATCAGATTGTGGAATTTCCCGCGCACCCCGGCAAGAACTTCGCCGGCAGGAGCATCCTCGGCCAGTGTGCCGAGCTCGTCGAGCAGCGTCCCGAGCTGTTCGATTTCCCAGCGCAGCGCCTTGTTCTCCTCGCGAAACGTGTCCACCGGGTGACCGGGAGGGGCGGTGGCCGCACCACTCTGATCGATGGCGCCCTCGAGAGCGGCGGTGTGGATGTCGCAGAGTTTGAGCACCTCCTCCTGGGGCAGGCCCTCCTCAATCAGTTCCTGCTCCACTTCCACCACTTCGTTATACGGGACCTGACCCATGAGCCTGATCAGTTGTTTTCGAACCTGCTCCGGGGCCTCCCCCTTGTGCAGTTGCAGAATCATGTGCTTAAGCAGTTCCTTGCGCTTGGCCGCGCTATTGATCAGTTCGCTCATATCGATTCCCCCTGAGGCTCCCCCAGGAGCCGGATAATCATCTGCCTCTTCGAGTCAATTCACTTGAGAGTTTATCATGCGCACCACGCAATCATCTGAAATCTTCTGCCCATATGGAGTTCCGACTCACAACTTGCAGACCAGCACTTTCCAGGGTGGGGCGAAGAGCGGTATCGTCTCGGCGGTGTAGCCGTACACCGCCTCGATATCGTCGTTTGCCGGCGCCACCAGGGCCAGATACCCGGCGCCTTCCTCGCGCAGCCGTTCGATCAGCTCCGGGGTGAGCTGCGGCAGGTGGACCGACCAGCCGCAGCGTTCCGCCCGGTAGAGGATCCGCGGGTCGCGGCAGTCGGTGTCCGGCATCTCGGCGGCCACGATGACCAGCGATCCCTCCTCGGTGTTGGCCGCAATCACCCGCCCCGCCTCCACCCGCAGGTGATCGATGCCGTAGTAGCGCGTCTCCGCCGTCCAGAACGCGTTGATCGCCACCACGGCCAGCAGTAGCGGGACCATCACGGACGTCATGCCCGGGAGGAGCCGGGCCAGCAGGTCCCGGACCCGCAGCATGCCGAGGGTGATGAGCAGGGCCACCGGGGCGAGGAAGGGTATCTGGTAGTAGTCGTGGATCTGGTTGAGGTTGAAAAAGATCAACAGATAGGCGGCCAGGCCGGCGAGCCAGCACCAGAGGAACAGCCGGCCCCCCGAGGGTGCATACCGCTTCCCAACGGCAACAGCGACGCCAGGCAGCAGAAGCAGCGCCCCGGCCGCGGTGGCCACGTCGAAAAGCAGCCTTCCCAGGACGATGGCCCAGAGCACCGGTTGGAAACGCAGAGCCAGCGCCCCGAAATACCACTGCCCCATGCCGACGAACTTGAAGTAACCGGGAAGGAAATCCCAGTCCGGCGCGGCGCCGTTCACCGCCCCGGCGTGCACCTGCCAGAGGAGAAAAACGCTGGCGGGGACGGCGAGGCAGACGAGAAACCAGACAAAAGCCCGGCGGTTGAACCGTGAAAGCATCACCGCGGCCAGCGGCAGGGCAAAGTAGAAGGCGTAGGGCGCCTTGACCAGGAAGGCGAGGATGCCGAAAAAGACACCGGCCAGGTTGTGAAGCGCAGAGCGGCGTTCGTATCCCCGCAGCAGGTGCCAGGCCATGGCGTGGGCAAAAAAGACGGCGCTGAAATCGACGTGCAGGGCCCGGGAGTAAAACTGGCCCAGGGGCAGCACGAGGTAGACAGCGAGGGCCGGCCACGCGGCCCGCTCACCGAACAGATTCCGGACCAGCTGGAACAGGTAAACCGCCGACCCGCAGAAGAAGAGGAGGGTCACCAGCCGGGCCACCGCCAGGTGAAATCCAAAGAGATCGAAGGCGAGGGCCATCAGCGCTTCGGGCAGCGGAAACTCCAGGGCCAGGGTCCTGTGGCCGCCCATCCAGCAGACCGCGGGGTGGAAGAGGTCGATCCCCTCCCGGTGGAAGTCGAGGGCGTAGTAGGCGGTGTCGCACTGCCGCCAGGAATGGGGTTCGTCTACCGGCCCGGTGAGGTGACCCGCCCGGGTGGCCAGCAGCAGTGCCAGACAGAACAGCAGGTAGAGGAGACGACGACGGTTCCCCATGGACGCGCCGGCCTGGCCATTGTTCATCATCCCTCCCCCGAACGTATGCAGATGTGGACCGGAGTCTTCGCCGATCATTCTGCTTCGACTGCCCACCGGATGTCAAAGCGGCCTGTTTGACAAAAACAGACGTTGCCAGCATACTTTCGACGCAGTTACATGTACGCCAATCCAAGGACGGTACGCACGCAAACGCATTCCTCATTCCATCCAGCACCGGGCCGCGGCAACCGATGAGCAGGTTTCCCGGTCGGTGAGGACACCTATGGAGGTACGCCGATGACCCTCGAATGGCTCCCGCGGGACGACCAGATCAAGGACCATGCGCTTATCGGGTCCGAGCACTGGGGCACTGACGCGCCCTGCACCATCTACGAAAAACGACCGGTGCTGGACAAGGCGGGCAACCCGGTGGACGGGCTGTACACCGCATGGGTGATCCTCAACAACCCGAGACAATACAACTCCTACAACACCGAGATGGTCAAGGGGGTGATCGCCGGGTTCCAGGCCGCGTCCAGCGACCGCTCGGTGGTGGCCATCATCTTCACCGCGGTGGGTGACCGCTCCTTCTGCACCGGCGGCAACACCAAGGAGTACGCCGAGTACTACAGCAAGCGGCCCAATGAGTATGGCGAGTACATGGATCTGTTCAACGGCATGGTGGACGCGATCCTCAACTGCAAGAAGCCCACCATCTGCCGAGTCAACGGAATGCGGGTGGCCGGCGGGCAGGAGATCGGCATGGCCTGCGACCTGGCCATCTCCTCCGACCTGGCGATATTCGGCCCCGGACGGCGGCTCCACCGATTTCCTGCCCTGGATGCTCTCCATCGAGGACGCCATGTGGAACTGCATCTCCTGCGAGATGTGGAGCTCGTACAAGATGAAGGTCAAGGGCCTGATCACCAAGGTGGTTCCGGTGCTCAAGGTGGACGGGAATTTCGTCCGCAACCCGCTGGTGATCACCGACCGCTACATCGATGACGGTGAGATCGTCTACGGCGAGATGAAGCGCGGCGAAGAAGCGGCAGCCGCCAAGGAACTGCTGAAGGGAGGCACCACCGACTTCGAACTGCTGGACAAGGAGTTGGACAAGATCATCTGGCGCTTCACCAACCTCTTCCCCGGCTGCCTGATCAAGTCCATCGACGGTATCCGGGCCAAGAAGAAGTTCTTCTGGGATCAGAACAAGCTGCCCAACCGCCACTGGCTGGCGGCCAACATGTCCACCGAGGCCTTCCTCGGCTTCCACGCCTTCAACACCAAGAAGATCACCGGCACGGACACCATCGATTTCGTCAAGTATCGCCAGATGATCGCCGAAGGGCGGCAGATCGACGACGAGGCCATGGCCGAGGTGCTGGGCACGCCCATCGAGGAGTAGGGAGAACGCCTGTCCCCTTTTTTTATCCCAGCATCTTGCCCAGGATTTCCTTGAGCAGCTTCACCGCGGCCATGGCGCTGATGCCGTCGGGGTCCCGGCGGGGGTTGAGCTCCACCAGGTCGGCGCCCAACAGGGGTTGGTCCAACCGCTGGATCAGCCGGATCACGTCGCGGGTGGAAAAGCCTCCCGGCTCATGGTGCGAGACCCCGGGGGCAAAGGCCGGGTCGAGGCAGTCGAGATCGAGGCTGAGGTAGACCGGCCCGTCGAACGAAGGAACCCAGCCCGGTTCCCAGTGCCGCATCTCCAGAATCTCCACACCATACCGGGCGGCCCGCACCCGGTCCACCGGCCGCAGGGTCCGGATGCCGGCCTGGACCAGCCGCCCCACCAGCCCCTCCTCCAGGGCGCGCAGCATGGGGCACCCGTGGGAAAAGCGGTTGCCCTCCAGCTCGTCATAGATGTCGGCATGGGCGTCGAGGTGCAGGATGTTGAGACCCGGACTCTGTCCTGCCTGGGCCCGGAGGAGCGGCAGGGTCACCGAGTGGTCACCGCCCAGCGCCACCACCCGGGCCCCGGCCCCGATGATATCCGCGGCAGCACCCTCGATCAGGGTGAAGGGATCATCGCTCGCCTCCAACTGGAGATCGCCCAGGTCGTGCCAGGAGGAAGAGGCACCGAGGTCCAGGCCGTTTTCACAACAGTAGTTGCTCGACCCACAGTGCAGCAGTTCCCGGATCCGGCCCGGGGCAGCGGCAGGGCCGCGCATGAAGGACGAGTTGCGATCCAGGGGCAGACCGATCAGGGCTACCATCCCCGGCCGCAGGCTGACCAGATCAAGAGGCATTGATGACTCTCCTTTTGTGCCTCAAAGCATAAGGAATGGTTCCCCGGCCGTCAAACACAGCCGACCTGATCCGCTCTTGGTGCCCCCAGTGGCTACGGGCTATACTTACAGATCGAACCGAATCAGTTGCAGAGGCCCTGAATGAACACCCTGCTGATCTATCCGCCCTGGCGGCAGCCCTTCATGCCGCCGCTGAGCCTGGCCGCCCTCACCGGGTTCCTCGAGGACCGGGGGGTGGTCTGCCGGCAGCGGGACCTCAACCTGGAAACCATCCGGCAGCTTGTGGAGCCGACGTGGCTCCAGCGTGCCGAAACGGAAATTCTCCGCCGGATCGCCGAGATCGAAGGCACGGACGAACTGGATGGAGAAACCGCCCTGATTCACCAGACGCTGGTGGGGGCCTCACTCCGTCTCCCGGCCCTCTCCCGGCTGGTGGAAGACGCACGACAGACCCTGCTCGACCCGGACCGCTTCTACCAGCTTGACCACTACCGCCGGGCGATGCGCGACTTCGAGGAAGCGTTGAGCGTTGTCTCGCTGGCCTGGGCCCCCTGCCGCTTCCTGCTGCACGGCCACCGCTCCGCCGCCGAGGCCCAGGGGCCCGACGGGCCCATCGAAAAGCGAGCGGCCGGCAGCGAAGAACAACTGCTCACCGCACTGCTGGAGGAATCGTTCATCCCCTCGATCACCGGGACCGTGCCCGGCCTGCTGCTGGTGCTGGCCGACTACCGCAGCCAGCTGCTGCCCGCCCTGACCCTGCTGCGCCTGGTCCGTCGGCGGCTGCCCGGCATTCGGACGGCCATGGCCGGGTGGATGGCGGAAGAGCTGCTGAGGCGCCCGCCGGCAACAGCCGACCTCAGCGAGGTGATCGACGTGCTGGTCAGCGGCAGACCGGAGGAGCCGCTGCTGAGATTGTCCCGGGCCCTGGAGACCGGCCCGCTGGACCAGGTGCCGGGGCTGGTCCGCCGCGGCCCCGGTGAACCGCCGAAAGTGGTGGCCGACGGAACGCTGACCGCCAACGATCTGCCGGCCCCCTCGTTCAGTGGTCTCCGGCTGGATCGCTACTTCAGTCCCGAACCTGTTCTCCCGGTCCGGGCCTCATCCCGGGCCGCCGAGCAGATTGTGGCCCTCGGGGCCAGGCACGGCTGCCACCGGTTTTTGCTCTTTGGCGACCTCGACCGCCAGACCGCCGATGACGTCGCCGCCCGGCTGGCCCGGGAGACGGAATCCCCTGCCTGGTTCGGATCACTGGACCGGGGCAATCTCCCGGACAAGGATTCCTGCCACCGGCTGGCCACAGCCGGATGTGTCAAGTTGCAGCTCCGGGTGGGCCGGAGACTCGACCTCGGACCGGATATGCTTGACCAGGTCCGCCGGGCCGTGAAGTTCTGTCCACCGGCGGGTATCGGCGTCCACCTGCACTGCAGACTGGATGCGGACAGCCACAAGGGGAAGGTGACCGAAGAGCTGGGCGGATTCTTCACGGAAAACAGAGGGCAGATCACCGGGCCGGGATTCTCCTTCTCCTGCCGGGTGGTCCGGGACGGACATCCGGGCCCCGCCGGCGGAGGCAGTCCACCGGATCTCTACAACGATGCCACCGCCCCGGTTCCGGGAACCGCCCCTGGTTTCGGCCGTGACCCCGGCGACCGGGACCTGCCGCCGGAATCGCCGGGTGAAGAACAGCGCTGGCGCCTGGTCCGCGAAGCCGGGGCAGCCATGGGTCCCTGCCTCACACCCGGCACAGCTGTTCACGATTTCCTCTACCTGGCACACTATGGCCTGGCCCCGCCCACTCCCCCGGCAGCCGAGTCTCCAAGCACCACGGTCCTCGAAGCCGGCCTGGTGCTCCGCCCCGCCCGCGCACTGGTGCGTCGACGGTTTCAGGGCTATGACCCGATGGTTGCGAACAGCAAGGATGCTACCAACTCCATCGTTTTCCGCGCGACCCGGGCGAGGTGGTGGGCTGTTCCCGGGGATGGCTACCGCTTCCGCCCGCTGCCCGACCTGGCCGTTTCGATTCTCGAACAGTGCGACGGCACCAGGACCTGGGAGCAGGCGGTGGAGGCAGCCGAATCCGTAGATCCTCTGGATCACGGTCTGGGTGAACGGCTGGTACGCATGATGCTCGGGGAGGGTTTGCTGGAAACATGATCAACGGTTCCACCAGGAACAATTCCGGACGACTCCCGAGGTGGGCCACCCTGCTTCTCCTCGCCGCGGCAGCGTGCCTGCTTTTCGCCAACACCGTGCCCAACGGCCTGACCCTTGACGATGCCGCGATCATCGGCGACAACCCCCTGGTCCGGCAGCTCAATCCCCTGCGCTACCTCACCGCCGGCTGGTGGTCCGGACAGCGGGCCGGATACGGCGACCAGCTCTACCGGCCGCTGACCATGTTCAGTTTCGGACTGCAGTATGCGCTCCACGGTGTGTCTCCCCTGGGCTACCACCTGGTGAACCTGCTGCTCTACGCCCTCTGCCTGCCGCTGGTCCACCAGTTGCTGCGGCGGCTCACCGGCTGCGGGACCGGTGCGTTCTGGGGATCGCTGGTCTTTGCCCTGCATGCCGTGCACAGCGAGGCGGTGGCCAACGTGGTGGGCCGGGCGGAACTGCTGGCCTTCCTCTTCGGCATGACCGCGCTCTGGCTCCACGCCCGGGACTACCGCCTGGCCCGCTGGGGCAGGGCCGTGGGGCTGCCCCTGGCCCTGGCCTGTTTCTTCTGCGCCGCGGCGAGCAAGGAGAGCGCCCTGGCCTGGCTGCCGGTCCTGGTCCTCTGGGACCTGGCCACCACCCGTCCGGACCAGGGGCCCGGTCCGCGGGTGACGGCGAACATCCCCCGCTCCTACGTCTGGTATCTGCTCCCGGCGGCGGCCTACCTGCTGCTGCGGCTCTCCGCCCTCACCGCCGTGTCGACCGCGGCACGCCCGGGGGCGGTCTACTACCCGGTGAACCCGCTGGCCTACGCCGAGACAGCCATCCGGGTTATCACCGGCCTGAAGCTGCTCTTCTACCAGGTCCTGCTGCTCCTTTTCCCCTTCCGGCTCTGCAGTGACTACTCCTTCGAAGCGATCAGCCTGGTCCGCACCTGGTATGACCCGCTCTTCCTCATGGCCCTGGCCGGTCATGCCCTGCTGATCGGCGGCGCCATCCTGGCCTGGCGCCGCTGCCGGCCACTCTTCTTTGCCGTTGCCTTTTTCTACTGCACAGCGCTGATCACCTCGAACATTCCACTGGCCATCGGCACCATCTTTGGCGAACGGCTGCTCTTTACCCCCAGCTTCGCCCTGGCTGCTGCCGCGGCGTGGCTATTGCGCCGCAGGCATGCGATGGAGGGCGAGGATGACACCCCTGCCCCGCTGGACCGGCGACGGGTTCACGCCCTGGGGCTGGCCGCCCTCTGGCTCACCGCCTCGGCGGTCACCGCCATGTCCCGCGGGCCCCAGTGGCGTGACAACCGCACTCTTTTCCTCCACGATGTGGAGCGCCAGCCCAAAAGTGTGGTGCTCAACCTGCGGGCGGCCGAGATCCGCATGGACGACGGGGATACGGCGGAAGCGGAACGGTTGCTCCTCCGGTCGCTGGAGATCCTCCCCGACGACCCGGTGGCGCTGAACAACCTCGGCGAGCTCTACCGCCTCACCGGTCGCCACCGGGAGGCCGACCAGCGGCTGCGACAGGCGCTGCGTGCCGCGGCCGCTCCCCGATGGGCCTCCGCCCCGCGCAACCGCGCCCTGCCCTGCTACAACCTGGGTCTGCTGCGCATCGCCCAGGAGCGGCACCTGGAGGCGATCTTCTGGTTGAGCAAGGCAACATACCTCGATCCCTCCGACAGCGGCATTCTGGACAGTCTGCTCCAGGCGGCCCTTGCCGGACGGTTGGAAACAAGGTTCCAGACCTGGGTGAAGCGAGCTGAAGACCGTTTTCCCGGCCAGCCGGCATGGCGTTACTACCAGGGCCTCTTCGAGCTCCATTTCCGAAACAACTCCGGAGTGGCGGAAACCCACCTGGCTGCCGCCCTGGCGGCCGGTCCGGAGGACATCCGGTTCCACATCGCCATGGCTGACCTCAAGGCCCAGACCGGACGTTTTACGGAGAGCGCCACACTCTACCGGCGAATCCTGGAGCGCTTTCAGCTGCAGCCGGGCCAGGCGGCAGAAATACAAAACAGGCTGCGTATACTGGAAAGCGGCGTACAGAGGAACTGAGCAGAGATGGCCCGCAGAAAAGCGAAACCCAAGCCGGCGAAAAGAACGGGGAAGCTGTCACCCCCTCCCGCTGTTCCCGTTGATACGTCCAACGGACCACGCCCGGCCGCTTTCGCCTGGGTGCTGTTCGGCATGATCCTGCTGGCCTATGCCGGGCATGCTCTCTCGCTGGGGCAGGTGATCAACGACGACGCCTTTATCTCCTTTCGCTACAGCTGGAACCTGGCCCACGGAAACGGCCTGGTATACAACCCCGGAGAGCATGTGGAGGGGTTCAGCAATCCACTGCAGGTAATGCTCTTCACCCTGGTCCTCTCCATGACCGGCTGGACCCTGCCGGCGGCGTTGGCCGCGGGCAAGACGATGGGTCTGCTCTGTGGTCTGGCCGCGCTCACCGGCCTCCACGGCCTGGCCCGTGAAACGCTCCTCGGCTGGCCCGAGTGGGGGTCCCGCTCGCGCTGGCTGGCCCTGCTGCCTGTGGCCCTGGCTGCCGGCTCCGTGCCGCTGGCCGCGGCGGCCATGACCGGTTTGGAGACCACCCTGCTGGCCGCCCTGCTGACCCTCGGCCTCTGGGCCCTGGCCGTGGAACAGCGTACCGGCCGCTGGCACGGCTCGGCCATCCTGCTGGCCCTGGCCGCGCTGACCCGGCCGGAGGGGGCACTGCTGGCCGGTGCCGCTGCCGCCGGAGCGCTGCTGGCGGCCCTGATGACCGGTGAGGCCGGCAACCGCCTGCGGCTGCGGCAGCCGCTGATCACCCTGGGGGCGATCATCGCCGCCACGGCGGCCTGGACCCTCTTCCGCTACTTTTACTTCGACGGCCAGCTGCTGCCCAACACCTATTACGCCAAATTTGGCGGGTTTGCCGGACGGTCGTGGTTCGACTACCTGGCCTCTTTCTTCGGCAGGTACGGCCTGTTCCTCGTGCCGCTGACCGCTGGTCTGGCGGCCCTGCTGCGTACCGGCCGCCGCACCGCTCCGCTCTGGCCGGCAGCGTCCCTGGTGCTGGTCCACCTGGCCTCCTTCATCTTCACCGGCTCGGACTGGATGCCCGGCTTCCGCCTGCTGGCCCCCACGGTGCCGGCCATGGCCGCCCTGGAATCGCTGGGCGCCCTGGCCCTGCTGGCCCTGCTCTTCCGCCGCCATCCGGCGACGGCGGTGCGCACCTGGGCCGGTTACCTGGCCCTGGGCCTGTTGCTGGCCGGGCAACTGCAGGCATGGCCGCCGCGCACTGAACTGCGCAATGACCTGGCCGTCCGCGAGGCCGGTTACCGCGAAGGCCACCTGGCCCTGGCCCGCTGGCTGTGCGGTGAGGGCCCGGTTCCATCCGGAGCCACGGTGGCCCTGATGGACATCGGCCTGTTGGGCTTCCTCAATCCCGATCTGCGGATTCTGGACATCAGCGGGCTCACCGACCGGGTCATCGCCCGCAGCCCCGGAGGCTTCCTGCACAAGGAATACGACCCGGCCTACATTCTCGATCAGCGCCCGGAGGTGGTGGTGATCACCATGGTGGGCCCTCTGGGACTGGCTGGACCCATCGATCCCGGACGCCTGGAACCGGGCACCGTGGCCGACCGGCGGCTCTTCGCCCACCCGATGTTCCAGAACGGATACCGATTCCAGAAGCTCTTCAATCACCGGCACCCCTCCGTCACCTACGCCCTGGCGATCTACCTGCGCTCCGACCTGGCGTCGTGAATACTGTTCGGCGACCGGCACCCGGACAGGGTGCGGCAGATTTAATGCGTTTCGCACCATAAATCATGGAACTCATGACCTCACCGGGCGTTATGGATATTGAATACTATGGTTGAAGGAAATGTCAGCTAACCGGGTCCGGCTGTCATCCATGCCGGCAGAGTTCCAGAAAAAGGAGTTGAGAATGTATCTGACCCACATGAACTGGAAACGGTGTCTACGGGCCGGCCGCTGGCCGGTGCTGGCCCTGGCCCTTGTCCTGGGCCTGGCCCAGATCTCCACGGCCCAGGTGATCATGCGGGTGCAGGGTGACGCACCCATCACTGCCGACCAGCGGGCCGCGGCGGTGGAGGAGGTCTCCACTGCCCTGCTCAAGACCTATGTCTTTCCCGACACCGCGGAAGAGATGGCGGCTCTGATTGGCCGGAAGTTGAAGGACGGCGCCTATGACGGCATGGACAACGGACCGCGTTTCTGCTCCACCCTCACGGAGGATCTGCGCTCGATCAGCAAGGACAAGCACCTGCGGGTGATGTACACCGGGCTTCCCGGGGAGGGCGGGGCCGAAGATCCCGACCCGGACGAGGAGGATCGTCAGCGGCAGGAACGAATTGAGCAGCAGCGGCGCAGCAATTTCGATTTCCAGAAGCTGGAGATCCTCGAAGGCAACGTGGGCTACCTGCGGTTGAACAGTTTCACCGGCACCGAACTCTCCGGGGCCACGGCGGTGGCGGCGATGAACTTCCTCGCCAACTGCGACGCGGTCATCTTTGACCTGCGGGGCAATGGCGGCGGCAACCCGTCGCTGATCCAGTTGATCACCAGCTATTTCATCGAGGAGCCGACCCACCTCAACTCGTTCTACATCCGTGAGTCGGACACCACCCGCCAGTTCTGGACCGCCGAGCACGTTGAGGGGCCGAGAATGGCCGGCGTGGACGTCTATGTGCTCACCTCGAGCTACACCTTTTCCGGCGCCGAGGAGTTCAGCTACAACATGCAGTCCCTGAAACGGGGCACCCTGGTGGGTGAGACCACCGGCGGCGGAGCCCACCCGGTGAACTTTGTCCCCTTCCCCGAAATCGGGATTTCCATGTCCCTGCCCTTTGGCCGGGCGGTGAACCCGGTCACCGGCACCAACTGGGAGGGCACCGGCGTGGTGCCGGACATCGCCGTGCCGGCGGACAAGGCCCTGGATACAGCTCACATGGAGGCGCTGGAAAAGCTGTCAGAGAAGGCGGACAGCCCGCAACGCAAAGATGAGCTGGCCCGGGCCGGACGGATCATCAAGGCCCGCATCGACCCGGTGGTCTTTGACGAGGCGGCCATGGCCGAGTATGCCGGCAGCTACGGTGACCGGAAGATCTTCGTCGAAGACGGCAAGCTGCTCTACCGGCGGGGCGAGATGCCGCAGCGGGAACTGATCGCCCTGGGCGATGACCAGTTCATCTTCGAGGGGGTGGCCGATTTCGTACTGCAGATCGAACGCAACGAGGCGGGACAGATCACCGCGGCCACCGGTATCTACGGCAACAGCCAGCGGGACGTCAGCCCGCGGGACGAATGATAGACACGAAGCAGGTCATCATATAGAGCGAAAAACTTCAGATGTGGTTCGAGAGCGAGGCGACGGCCGACAAAAAAGCAGAGCATACTTTTGTGGTATGTGAGCATTTTGAGGAGGCCGTCAACAAAGCTCTCGGGTCTCATATGAAGTTTATGGTGGGGGCAGTTCCAGAGCCTCAAACAGTTTATTCATCGCCGTGGTGGCCTTGTCCTGCAGAAAGATGTCGGTGACCCCCTGCCGGCCGTAGTTCGAGGTCTCGACGTTGATCTCGATGATGGTCGCCCCGTTCTGCTTGGCCAGGCTGGGAATCAGACAGGCCGGCATCACTTCGCCGGTGGTGCCCACCAGGATGAAGAGGTCGGCCAGCTCGGTTTCGTGAAAGGACGCCTTGCTCACCTCCTCCGGGATCCCTTCGCCGAAAAAGATGAAGTCGGGTTTGAGCAGGCCGCCGCAGAGGGGGCAGGTGGGCGGCAGCCTTTGCAGGTCCACCTCCCCCGAGGGACGCTTCTCCCGGCAGGCCAGGCAGATCATCCGTCCGGCGGTACCGTGGAACTCGTGCACGGTGCGGCTGCCCGCGTCCTGGTGCAGGTTGTCGATGTTCTGGGTGATCACCCCCTGGAGCAACCCCAGCCGTTCCAGCTCCGCCAGACCGCGGTGAGCCGCGTTGGGCACGGCGGCACCGAAGAAATCGTAGAAGATCTCGCGGATCACCTTCCAGGAACTGTCGGGGCTGGCCAGGAAGTGGTCCAGCTGCAGGAGGGCCGGGTCGTAGCGGTTCCAGAGACCGCCTTCACCGCGGAACGGCGGGATACCGCTCTCCACCGAGATACCGGCCCCGGTGAACCCCACGGCCCGGGTGGCCGCCCTGATCGCCTCCGCTGCCTGCTGGTAGGCCATGCCTCTACTCGATGCGGTAGCGGTTCTGGAACGGGGTGGGCCCCCGCTCAGCACGCACCCCGTAGCGGCCGTTGGCCGCCAGTCCCTCGAGGATGTGGAACACCGTCTCCGGGCTGCTGCCGGAGAGGGTCTCCCGGGCCAGTTCTTCCACGGAGAGCCAGCGGCCCCGGTTCTCACGCAGAACCACGGCCAGGGCCAGTTGGAGATCCAGGACGCCCTGGGCCGCCTTCTTCCCCGCTTCCACCCCGGGTTGGTGGTAGGCGTTGATCCCCACCATGGCGGCATAAAAACCCACCGCCCGCTCGAAGAGGGCGATCAGCGAGCCCAGGCTCTCCGGCGTAACCTCAGACACGGTGACGGTCAGCGAGGCCCGGCCGCGTTCGGCCATGGCCTGGCGCGTCCCGAGCAGGAAACCGGAGAGGTAGTCACCGCAGGTGATGTCCTCCTCCACGTCCAGCGATCCTCCCTCCCGGTGTTTGAGTACCTGGATAAAGGTGAGGAAGAAGTTGTGGATTCCGTCACGAAGCTGCTGCACGTAGGCGTGCTGGTCGGTGGAGCCCTTGTTGCCGTAAACCGAGATCCCCTGGTGGACCACCTGGCCCTCCAGGTTCAGCTCCTTGCCCAGGGATTCCATCACCAGCTGCTGCAGGTAGCGGCTGAACAGGGCCAGGCGGTCCTTGTAGGGGATGACCACCATGTCCTTGAGCCCCCGCCCTTCACCGGAGTGGTGCCAGGCCAGGGCCAGCAGCAGCGCCGGGTTGAGCCGCACCTCCCGCGACCTGGTCAGCTCGTCCATCTGCCGGGCGCCGGTGAGCAGCTGCTCCACCGGGAACCCCTGGAGGGCTGCCGGCAGCAGGCCCACCGCGGACATCACCGAGGTCCTTCCTCCCACCCAGTCCCACATGGGAAAGATGCCGAGGAAGGAGTTCTCCGCCGCGAAGTCGGCCAGCTTGCTGCCCTGGCCGGTGACCGCCACCGCGTGGGCCCCGAAGTTCAACCCGGCACGGACATAGGCCGCCATCACCTCCATCATGCCGTTGCGCGTCTCGGCGGTGGAACCCGATTTCGAGATCACCACCACCAGCGTGCGCGCCAGATCGCTGCCGATGCTGTTCAGCTCCCGGTCCATGCCGTCGGGATCGGTGTTGTCGAAAAAGTGGGCACGGAGCGGATCGTCGGGGCTGCAGAGGGCATCATTCACCAGTTGCGGGCCCAGGGCCGACCCGCCGATGCCCACCAGCAGGAGCCTGGTGAATTTACCGCCACGCTCCGGGGCGAGGTCGCCGGCATGCACGTGCGAGGCGAACTGGCGGATCTGGGCCACGGTGGAGCGGATCTCCCTGGTGATGGCCGCCGTGGGGGCCAGTTCCGGCGCCCGCAGCCAGTAATGGCCCACCATCCGCTTCTCGTCGGGGTTGGCTTTGGCGCCGCCCTCCAACGCCGCCATCTGCTCCAGGGCCGCTTCGATGGCCGGTTCCATTCGCGAAATGAACCCCTCGGAGAATCCCATCCGGCTGTAATCTATGCGGAAGCCGGTCTCGTCATCCCACCAGCACTGCTCCTTGAACTTCTTCCAGGAAACGCTTTTCGCCATCTTCCATCCTCCCGGCATCACTCCACATACCCCAGGGCCTGAAGCTCTTCCACCATCCGTCCCTGGAGGGCCAACCGTTCACCGGACCAGTGCCGACGGCCGGCACAGTCCGCCAGGTGCTGCTGCAGTCGCCGGCGCATCTCGGTAATCCGGCCCCGCTCCCTGGCCGCCAGGTTGACCTGCTCCATGGGATCGTGCCCCAGATGGTACAATTCTTCGAGCCCGTCTGCCAGCCCCACGATATATTTCCAGTCTCCGGAGACGATGGCCTTGCGCTCGGTGCCGTAGGCGATGGACTCACCAGAGGCGTCACGGCCCTCGGTGGCCGCCTCCCCGCCGCCATCCCAGAACGGGCGCAGGGAACGGCCCTCCATGGTGGCGGGCCGCGGTACACCGGCCAGGTCGAGCAGTGTGGGAGCGAGATCCACTGAGCGGCCCCGGCTTCGGGCCACCGTTCCCGCGGGCAGGGCGGGGCCGGCAATGATCAGCGGGACCCGCAGCAATTCCTGGTACTGGCTCTGTCCGTGGCCGATGCCCCAGGTGCCGCGCGGGTCGTTGTAACGCTCGCGCTCCATCACCGAGTGATCCCAGAATTCCTCACCGTGATCCGACACCACCGCCAGCACCGTGCTGCCGGTGGACAGGGCGGCGCCCGGGGGCCGCAGCTGCCGAACGAGCCGTCCCAGCTGGTGGTCGGTGAAGGCCACGGCCGCGTCGTAAAAGGCGATTTTCATCCGGCAGAGCCGGGCCTGATCCGGACCGCTTCGCGGGTCGACACTGGTCATCCCCTTCCAGCCCGAGGGATCAATCCCCGGCGGCAGGGCACCGAGGATCGGTTCCAGGGGTGGATAGTTCTCCGGCCGGGGAAAGTGGGGATGGTGCGGGTCGTTGAGGTGCAGGTAGAGGAAGAAGGGTTCGGCGGGATCGCTGTCCAGCCACTGGACCACCTCCTCGATCACCGCGTCGGCCTGGCCGCTCTCCTCCGGGTAATGGCGGTAGAGATAGTGGTCGAAACCCCGTTCGATTCCCGACCCGGAGGCGAGCCAGGGATTGGTGACCCAGGCGCGGGTCGGGTAACCGGCCTGTTGAAAGGCGGTGGCCAGGGTGGTGACCCGCTGGTCGATGCCGCGGATGCCGATGGGTGTGTCGATGGTCCGCGGGCCCTCGTCCCAGATGGCGGCGCCGTGCACCGAGGGCCAGGTGGAGGTCATCAGCGAGACCACCGAGGGCAGGGTCCAGGGCGCCGCACTCACCAGCTGGTCAAAGCGCACCCCCTGGCCGGCCAGATCGTCAAGGTTGGGGCTGGTGGGGCCGCCGTATCCGTAGCAGCCCAGGTGGTCGGCACGGAGGGTGTCCACCACCACCAGTATCACCGAGGGACGGTCCGCGTCCGCCACTCCCCCGCCGCCGCAGGCCGTTGCCAGCAGGCCCAGCGTCAGGGCGAGTGCCAGAACCCCCGTCGTGTGTCGTCGCTCCATGCTCGCTCCTTGCATTCGTCTCCCGGTGATCAGTGACCGGGGTAAGGCGTCCCCGGCGGGTGGACGGCTCCCGCCCGCTCCACCAGTTGCCGGGTCCGACCGGTCTCCCCCCGGTCTGCAGAATGGCGGCCGGCCCAGTAGAGCATCTCACCGTGCAGCCACCGGACCTTCCGCCCGGCCAGGTCGTCCGCGCCATAGACCCACCGCTCCCCCTCGCGGATGGCGATCTCCGCCGGTGCCGGTGTCGGGCTCCCCGGGGGCAGCAGCCGGAAACTGAGCCCGCGGGGCACCGGTGTCCACCCGGCGCCCACACCGTTCTCCATGGGGATGATGATGTGTACCGGCGCCCCCCCGGCCCCGGCAGCGGCGATCAGCCCGTTGAAAAAGGCGACAAAGGTCTGCTGGATGGTCCCCGGATCGTAGGGCCGGTCCTCCTCGAACAGGGCCAGCTGCCGTAGAAAGGCCAGTTTCTGCTGCTCTGTGACAGCGATGAGGTCGGGGATCTCGCGCTGGAGGTAGTCCATATACCATGAGCGGCGGACCAGGTTGACGTCCACCACCCGCAGGTCCGGGCGGTAGCCGAGGACGTGACGATAGTAGAGCCAGGGAGAGTAGAACTGCCACTCCCGGGTCAGCAGCAGCGTTCCCGGAGCCAGCGGGTCGCAGATTTCGCGGACCAGCATCTGCGCCCGGTTGTCGCTGCTGCGGTCGCACTCCTCCCAGTGCAGCCAGAGAACCGTTGCCGGCAGCAGGACCAGGCAGACGGCCAGACCGAGCTGCAGGTGCCGCTGCCGCGCCCGCCGCAACAGGTCGCCGGCCCCGGCGGCCAGCAGCAGGGCCCCGGTGTAGAAGGTCACCATGTAGTAGGCTTCCTTGTCCTCGTTGATCTCGTAAGCCAGGGCGTAGAAAACGTTGAACAGCACCAGCAGGAGCAGGGTGGTGAGCAGCCGCCGGCTGCCGGGCCGGCGCAACACGGCAATGCCCCAGAGGGCGGTGAGGAAGGCCACCGGGGTGCCCTGGAAAAACGCGTGGCGGCCGATTCGCAGCAGTTCGGCCCAGATCACGGCCGCTGTTGAGGAGAAGAGGTTCCCCTGATACTGCTTGCCGCTGACGTGGCGCAGGAAACGGGTCAGGCTGGTGGCATCGCCCCAGTTGAACTGTGGTCCGAGCCCGGCGAATAACGCGATGGTGGCATAGAGCAGGCCGGCCACCACCGCCACCAGCGCCGCGGGCCGGACCAGCCGACGCCAGTTCCCCGGCGCGGCGGTCCACGGACGTTCCTGCCGGCCCGCTGTGAGGGCGGCGAAGATGAAGGCCGGTGCGGTGAGCGCCACGGTGCCCAGGTGGACGGACAGGGCCAGGGCCCAGAAGAGCGCTGCCAGGAGCAGTTCCCTCCGCGGCGGTTCGTCACCCTCCATGGCCCGCAGCAGGAAGTAGAAGGCCGCGGCCAGCAGGGCCAGGCTCAGGGTGTAGACCTCGGTGAAGGAGGTGAAACCCCAGAGAACAAAGGTGAAGCCGAAGGTCAGCGAGGCGCCGAGAGCGGCCAGGTCCACGGACCAGGCCCGGCCGCGCCGAATCACCAGCCGGGCCGCCAACCAGACCAGCCAGCAGGCGGCGGCGCCGCAGAGGGCCGAGAAGAGGTTGAGGTTGCGGGCCGGCTCGGCCAGGGGCAGGCGGGCAAAAACATACCCCGCCAGCACGTAGAGGGGGAACCCCGGCGGGTGGGCCACACCAGGATCCCAGGCGCTGAGGGCCAGTTCACCGCTGTCGATCAACGTCATCCCCGGCGCCGCGGTCAGCCAGTACACCACCAGGGGAATGAGAAAAGCCGCGGCACCGAACAGACGGGACATGAACACCTCCGGGTGAACAGGATCGTTCCCGCAATTATAAGGAATGTGCGTTTAATTAGTAACCTGTCCCCAAATTAAGGTGTTAACCATTAATCTGTTAATTTGGGGACAGGTAACTTATTTAATCTGAAGTATCGGAGAGGCGGCGGAATATGACGTCCATTTCGTCGGCACAGGAACGGAAGGTGGCGAGAACGGCGGGATCGAACTCTTCGGGCCGGGCACGGCTGTCGTCGCCGTTAACGATGATGCCGTATGCCTCCTCCCCGGAGAGCAGCGGTTTGTAGACCCGGCGGCTGCGCAGGGCATCGTAGGCGTCGGCCAGTTTGACCACCCGGGCCGGCAGGGGGATCTCCTCCTCCTTCAATCCGTGGGGGTAGCCCGATCCGTCCCAGCACTCGTGGTGGCTGAGGGCGATCTGGCGGGCCACGTCCAGCCGCGGAGAGTCACCGAGGATCTCCACGCCGTAGAGGGTGTGGCGCTTCATCTCCTCCCACTCATCGCTGGTCAGTTTGCCCTTTTTCAGCAGGATGTCCCGGCTGATGCGGATCTTGCCCACGTCGTGCATCTGGGCGAAGTGGCGCAACTCGGTCACCAGTTCTTCCGGCAGGTTCAACGTGGCGGCCAGCAGGGCCGAATATTCGTTGACCCGCATCAGGTGGTTGCCGGTCTCCACATCGTTGGCAGCAGAGGCCCGGGCCAGGGCACCCACGGTGTAAAGGAAGGCTTCCTCCACTTCACGGCCGCGGGCGGCGAGGGTGCGGAAAAAATCGTGGTGCAGCAGTGCGGCCTTGAGGATGTGCCCGTATTCTTCGGCCACCTTTCCCGGGTAGTTGATACCCAGCAGGAGCAATTCGCCACCGGAACAGACAGATACAAAATTACGCAGCGACACGCCGCCGCTGCTCAACGAGGCGAGGGGGATGATCTCACATTCGCCCGGGGAGGCCTCGATGTCCACCGCACGGATCGGGTCCCCCTCCCAGTACATTTCTTTGTCCAGGGGGCACTTGCCGAGGTCGATCCACTCGCCCAGCCCCTCGATGGTGGCATCGTCCATCTCCCGGGCGATGAGCCGTGCCCGGCAGCCACGGCCGCCGTTCCGCTCCACTAGCATCAGATACTGCGGGATTTCGTCGTGGCGGGGGGCGGACCGTTCGATGTGCGAGAACATCCGCTGCAGCCAGCGGGCGGTGCCGAAGGTCTGCGGATCGAATTCCTCGAGGATGCCCCGGGAGTAATCGGTGACCGCGCCGAGGTCCTCCATGGCATGGTGCCATTTTTCGCTGAGCTGATGGTAGTTGACCCAGTTGCGGACCTTGGCCATGACCTCGGTCATGTGGAACGGTTTGATCAGGAAGTCCAGCGCCCCCAGTTCCAGCCCGCGGACCCGGTCCGACCGCTCGGACTGGCCGCTGATGATCACCACGGGAATGTTGCTGTAGCGCTGGTCCTCGCTCAATCGGCGGCAGAATTCGTAGCCGTCCATGTTGGGCATGGTCAGGTCGGTGATGATCAGGTCCACGGAAAAACCGGACAGGCGCTCCAGGGCCTCAGCCCCGTCCGTGGCGGTGATCACCAGGTACCCGGCGGATCCCAGCAATGAGTTGAG
>RCNC010000277.1_pt1 | contig 31144 bp, 25 predicted proteins | sample 2041301 | NCBI WGS metagenome assembly RCNC01 (sample SAMN09708231, study PRJNA481090) | Marine sediment metagenome, whole genome shotgun sequencing project. | biome: marine sediment; feature: ocean; material: sediment; isolation source: Sewage treatment plant 13A marine sediment (STP13A) ... | reverse complement strand
GAAGGGGGATTCTCTCTGCTGATTTCCTCGGCGCATATCGTAAACTTTTTGCCGAGTTTCAGCGGGTTCGTTGGCGGGCCGCATCCCACTGCTTCAACGGTAGTTTGGATCACCTGCCGGATCAGACCTGGTTTCAATGGTTGAAAAAACCGTTACCCCATGCCCCTTATCGTCCTGTCGCCCTGGGGGTGAATCGGAATACGCACGACCCGCCTAAATCGAAAATGGTGCTTAATGGCCAAGCCTGTTTCACCTGCAGCGAATGCAGCGGATGTTGCCCGATCGTCTGTGACGGGGATGTGTTCGACCCGCAGAGAATTATACGCATGGTGAACCTCGGCCTTTCCGAGGAACTGCTAAGATCCCCCGCCATCTGGCTGTGCCTGGGGTGCCAGCGCTGTACGGACGCCTGCTCCCAGACCGTGAGCGGTTACGACATCATCCGCCAGCTTCAGCGGCAGGCCATTGAAAAAGGGTTCGTCGACCCAGCCTTTCCTCTGCGACTGCTCGCTGCTGATCGGGTTATTTACCCGAAATATATAGAGGAAATCGACACCCTGATTGGCCTGTATCGCTTGAAGGACAGTGCTGACGTCATGGATGAGATCCGCCTTGATGGTATAAACGCCGAGTCGTAAACCGGAATTGGATACATGATGCGTTCCAGAACCAACCCCATCAGAGTGCTTGCTTCCTTAATTGGCTGTGTCATTTGGGTCGTCTGTTTTGTGCTCATGGGCTGCCAAACCGATCCAAACACGGTGACTGTCGATTTTTCAAAAAGGGCGAAAATCCTTCAGCCGGTCTTGTGTGAAACCAATCCCAACGCATTGCGCGTCGCCGTGGCATCCATCACCTCGCCCAAGCAGACCATGATTTTTTATCATGAATTGCTCAGGTACTTCGGCGAAAAATTGGAGCGGGAAATTATCCTCGTTCAACGCAAAACCTATGCAGAGGTCAACGAACTGCTGGGAAGCGGCGATATCGACCTGGCTTTCATTTGTTCGGGTCCCTACGCCGTGGCTAAAAACCGCTACCGGTTAGTCCCGATCGCTATGCCGGTGGTCATGCAAAAAGAAACCTACCGGTCTTATCTGATTGTTAACCGTGACAGCCAGGCCAGCAATTTAGAGGCATTGCGCGGTCGAACCTTTGCCTTTTCCGACCCGGAATCGAACACTGGTTTTCTGGTGCCCCATTTTATTTTGAACCGCATCGGCGAGACAGCGGATCATTTCTTCAGCAAAACCATCTACACTTACAGCCATGATAACTCCATCATGGCTGTGGCCAGAAGCCTGGTTGACGGTGCCTTTGTTCACGAGCAGATCTGGGAATATTTCAGGCATCAAGACCCTCATTTCACTTCCCAGACCCGGGTGATCTTTCGATCACAACCTTTTGGCAATCCCCCTGTGGTGGCCTCATCGCACTTGCCGGCACAAACCATTCAACGGATCAAGCACCTGCTCTATAATTTACACATGGATCCGCAAGGAAAATCCATCTTAGGCCAACTCATGATCGAGCGATTCGTTCCCGTCAAAGAGGAGCTTTATGAACCGATCAGACGCATGGTCCTGGCGCTGAATGCCAAGGGAGCAACGCCTGCCGTTTATGAAAAGTCTTCGCACTAAATTACTGCTCACCGTAACCGTCATCATCGTCGGATGTGGGGTCAGCTTGTCCGCCATCATGACGTTCTGGTACAGCCACAACCTTTACCAGATCGCCCGAAACGAAGCCGAACGTCTGGCGCATCAGCTGGCCCTGGAGAGCACTGAAAAAGTTCTGATCAATGACATTGTCGCCCTCCAGAAAATGATCGACTACAACATGAGTCTCAACACATCCCTGTCCTACCTGTTTATACTGAGAAACGGCCAGGTTCAGGCCCACAGTTTTCAAGACGGCTTCCCCATTGATCTGGCCACCGTCAACTATTCCCCAAAGGGCGACAGTGCCAGCACGATCCGATTGAACAGCATCCAGGGAAAACACTACTATGATATTGCCTGGCCCATATTCGACGGAAATGGGGGTGTCCTGCGGCTGGGTATTTCGGAAAACAAATATATCAGGCAAGTTAGACAGTTGTGGATCCATATCGCATTGGTCACCCTTGCCCTGTTGATTGTCGGATTTCTGACCGCCAACCTCTTTATCCGGAAAATGACCCGCCCGTTGCTAAAACTCGCCGATGCGGCCGAAAAAATCGATGAAGGCAGTCTTGATTTAAAGGTCTCCGTTCAAAGCCATGATGAAGTTGAACGGTTGGCCGGCGCGTTCAATGCCATGCTTAACAGGATTAAAGACTATACCCAGCGCCTTGAAACCAAGAGCGATGAAATTAACCAGGCGTACACCCAAACCCGCAAATCCTTCGAAATTCTTCAGCAGATCGGTGCCCAACCGACAATAGCGGATGTCTGTTACTATATGATACACCGGTTCAAAGAGGTGGTGGCATGCCAGAAAATGGCCATGGTGGTATTTTTCAATTCCCGTGAAGACCTCATGCTGGTCACTGAACAAGCCACTGAGAACCTTGACTCGGCGAGTTACCACCATATGACGGCTTTGGTGAAGGGACTTGAATCGATCACCTTTGTCAAAAGCGACCGGTTCGATCATAAGGTGCTGCCGACGGATTTCGAAGCTGCTGACCGATTGGTGGTGGTTCCCATACACCATGAACAGCAGCTCATCAGTGCGCTCGTGATCGCCTGCATGGGCAATTGCACCTGCAATAAAAAGGGCCTTGATGTCATCGAATTGATTTTCAAGCAAGCCGCGGGGGGGATCAAACGCGCTGTCGGGCAGGAAGCCGAGTTGCGCAACTTGCATGATCAAATCGAACAATCGACCCATTTCAGCGGCATCGTGGGTAAACATGAAAAAATGAAAACGGTTTATCAGCTTATCAAGGACACCGCACCCACCGATGCCGCCGTCTTGATTCAGGGAGAGAGCGGCACCGGCAAGGAGTTGGTCGCCAAGGCCGTGCACCGTCACAGCCAACGAAAAAGTGGCCCTTTTGTGGTGATTAATTGTTCGGCTTTCCCGGCAACGCTGCTTGAAAGTGAACTTTTCGGCCATGAAAAAGGGGCTTTTACCGGGGCGGTCAAGCGCAAGCTCGGGCGCTTTGAACAGGCCCAAAATGGAACCGTGTTCCTGGATGAAATCGGTGAAATATCGTTGTCTGCCCAGGTCAAGCTCCTGCGCGTCCTGCAAACCCATCGATTTGAAAGAATTGGGGGTGAACTGACCATCGAGGTTGACGTACGCGTGATCTCCGCCACGAATAAAAACCTGATGGACGAGATTAAAAAAGGCCATTTTCGAGAAGACCTGTTTTACCGGCTCAACGTGATTCCTATTAATTTGCCGCCACTTCGGCTTCGAAAAAATGATATCCCACTTTTGGCGCGTCATTTTCTATCGCGCTATGCCGAGGAACAAAAGAAACAGCAGCTCACCGATTTCGGTATCGAAGCCATGCGGCAACTCATGGCGTATGCCTGGCCCGGCAATGTCAGAGAGTTGGAGAATGCTGTAGAGCACAGCGTCGTCCTCGCCAAAGGGACCAAGGTGCAGGTGGTCGACCTACCCTTGGAGATTCGGGATCTGCATGGGCATGGCGACGCTCATGAACAGGCAGCCAACAGAACGTCGATCGTGACCAACGAAAAAAAGTTGCTGCTGGATGTCCTGCAAGAAAGCGGCTGGAACAAAAAGCTATCCGCGCAGAAGCTTGGAATCAGCCGCAGCACGCTGTATAACAAGCTGAAGAAATATGCCATCAAACAACCCCGCCGGAAATAAGGGATCAGCATCGCCGCCAGCCTATGTTTTGAGCGGTTGCCAAGCCTGCTGCATCACCGATTCATTTACCCCGCCGATCGTCTCCGCACGCTGCCGTCGTCCGTGATTTCCTCAAAAAATTTTGGATAGTGTGTTTTTAATTTGGAATCATGGGTTTTCGTGTCCTGTTTTTATACACAGTTAACTTTCTGTTTTAATTAAAATTAATTGTATTGTCGAATTCAACGTCCATTCAATGGACACGACGGTGCTGCGCAGCCCCCGCTTTTATGGGTTCAGTATTAAGCGTGGTGGCAAAAGCCTGTATTCCTTCGGCCAATGATTAAATTTTTAACAGCGTTTACAGGTGGTTGAAAACATGAGCGTAGAATTGCGGCTTCCTTGGTACGTGAATTGCTCTGATTCAGGCAGCGGTCGGCGTATCCATTTGCCGCCATTGTGCCTACTCATCGGGACTCTCTTCAATGGAAAAAGATTTCTTTATTATTACGAATGATTCCAGCATAGGCAAGTCTCTCGCGGGACAGCTTCCGGAGGCCCTTTATCGTGCACACACCCTGACTTCCTTAACGGCCTTGACCGATGGATTGCCAGCCACTTCGACGTGTATCGCCGCGATTGATATCGATACCATCGAACCCGACATTCAGCGCATCAGAGCCCTTAAAAAAAAAATTCGAATTTGGTTCTACTTGCTTTTTCGGACCTCAAATTTCATCCGGAACACAAAGAGGTGCTCAGCACCCATTTTTTTGCCTGTCTGGCCAAACCCGTTGATCTGGATGAAATGCTCTACCTGATAAAGGATGTATGATTTTAAGTGATCATTAAAATACAATCTGGAAAACCTAACGCTTAAGCGAAACAAGGCACCAACAACTAAGAACAGGGAGGTTCGCATGATGGGAAAAGCAAATGCCATGGTCGTCGCTCTGGTATTGGCTGGTTTAATGTTTGGGGCCTGCACTGCCGAACAACCGGTGAATATGGATGCTATTTTAACGCAGCCGAAGGCTTTTGTCGGCTCGGATACCTGTAAGCAGTGTCATCTGGAACACTATGATTCCTGGAAGATGACCCTGCACAGCCGCATGCTTCAGGACGCCAAGGCCAACAAGGATGCCATCATCGTGCCCATCGATGAAAAACGCATTCGGGAAGACCTGGCCAAGTTGGAGGATAAACTCAAGGTGCCCTCCGCCGATATCTACGTTCCCAAAGAGGAGGAAATCCTCTACACCATCGGTAGCCAGTGGAAACAGCGCTACCTGGTGAAGAAAGAGGGCGTCCTGTATATTTCCCCGATTCAATATAACGCAGATACCCATCGCTGGGTTAACTACCATGAGAAGGACTGGGACAAACGCCCCTGGCTGCTGAAATGCGGCGGTTGCCATTCAACCGGCGCCGATCTGGAGAAGCAGACGTTCAAGGAAACCGGCGTTTCCTGCGAAGCCTGCCACGGCAAGGGCTCATGGCACGCAGCCCTGCCCAAAACAGCGGTATTTGAAAAACGGGACACCATCGTCAACCCGGCCAAATTGACCATGGGGGTGGCTGTGCAGATCTGCGGATCCTGCCATAATCGGGGAAAATCCACCCAGGTTAAGGGAGGCGGCTGGCCGGTGGGCTACCAGCCCGGAAAAGCGCTGGAGGCGTTTTACACGTCAACCTCTTTTGCAGCCGGCGACGTGAAGCACGTCTACGCCAATGAATTTTCCAAGGGGCACCACCAGCAATATATCGACTGGTCCAATTCGATACATGCCGACGAGGGCGTAACCTGCACCTCATGCCACTACGTACATCAGATGGGAATTGCCCCCACCCGCTCTCAAACCATGGCCGCCGGTTCCAAACAATGCCTGCAGTGCCATGAAATGATAAACAACAATCTGGGCCACGCCATCCACTCCTTTGCCAACTGTGTGGGCTGCCACATGCCCAAAATTGCCAAGAGCGCCGAATCGGGCGATATTCGCAGCCACGTATTCACGGCCCTGCTGCCATCGGATACGCTAAAAAACCCGGTTGTACCGAACTCCTGCCAGGCCTGCCACAAGCACAAGGATGATGATGTGAAAGAGCTTCAGGAGGATTGGGAGAAATTGGTCCAGCTGCCGAAGCCGGTTGGTAAGGCGATCGACCCGATCGGGTATCACACTTCTAAATAGAGTCGTGCAGGAGTGAACGATGACCGGAATCATTCGTATCCGAAGCGTTTTCATGGCTGCGGGGGTGTTAACCTTGATGGGGGCTCTGCTATTCACCGGAATGGCCGAAGCCGCGGAAGAGGTCGCATCCGCTATCCGGCGGTATAAGCAACACGAGGTCAGCACCGGTTACTATGAAGATTATGAGGTTTTGCCGCGCCGCCAGCGCCCCTTTGTGGAAATCCCCGGCGTGAAGCGCGGCATTTTCCCTTACAGCCCCAATTCAGCCCAGGTGCGGGTGCGCACCCGCCTGGCCGATTCTCACCTGGGCATCAAGTTTTACGCCAACCGGCGCTGTGAAAGCTGTCATATCCCGGAAACCAAGGATATCCATACAACAAGGGCCAACCTCACCTGTCGTCAGTGCCATGGCGGAGAACCTGTGGCCAGTATCGAACACTACTTCTCCCCCATGAATCCCATACGCAAGCATGCCTATGTCTGTTCCAAGTGCCACGAAGGTGCCAGCGCCTCCTATGCTTCCTATATTGTCCATCAACCCGGACCCGGATCACTGGAAGCCAAAAAAAGCTTCCCGGCATTATACTATACCTATGTGTTTATGCTCGTGCTCTTAATCGGTACCTTGGCGTTTTTTATCCCGCATAGCTTTTTGGTGGGGTTGAGAGAATTATTCGAGAAAAAGAGGACTGAAAAAGATGACAGCGACGACGCGCATTAAGCGATTCAGTATAACGGACCGACTATTTCACCTGTTCCTGATGCTGACGTTCATCATTCAGACCGCTACCGGCTTTGGCCGCTTGTTTATCAATACAGGCTGGGGACAGAAACTCAGTGGTGCATTTGGTGGGTATGAAAATTCACTATTGATCCACAAGTGGGTGGGTGTGCTGATGATGGCCGGCTTCGTGATTCACACCCTCTATCTGTTGACCCGCGTAGATTGGCGAAATCCGGTCAAGAGCATCTTCGGACCGGACTCATTGGTACCCAACGTCCAGGATGTGAAGGATTTCGGGCAGCGCATGAAATGGCTTTTCGGGTTGGGTTCAAAGCCGGCATTGAACCGCTGGGCCTATTGGGAAAAGTTCGATTATTGGGCCGTCTACTGGGGGCTGCCGCTGCTGGCAGTTACCGGTCTGATGCTGATGGTGCCCTTGCTGACCAGTCGCTTTTTCCCCGGTTGGATCCTGAATATTGCCGTTCTCCTGCACCGCGCCGAAGCGATTTTAGCGATCAGCTACATTTTTATTGTTCATTTTTTTATCGGTCACCTTCGGCCTTCCAGTTTTCCGATGAATGAAGCCATGTTTTCAGGAAGCGTCTCCATCGATGAAGCCGAGGAGGAGAAACCGGCATGGGTTGACCGGCTGAGGAAACAAGGCCAATTGGAAACTGCAGAGGCAGCCATGCCGGCCACATGGTACAGGGCGCTATATTTTGTATTTGGCTATGTTGTCCTGATTTTTGGTGTCTATCTGCTGATCAACGGTATCATCAACAGCCGCTATATCATACTGCACTGATTGATTGTTTCGAGCTGCCCGGCTGATGGTCGTGTCGGTTTTCCCTGTTGTCTGACGACCCTTTAGCAGGCATCCGGCAATGGTTCTGCTATAAAGGATCAACACATATTTATAGCGGAGACCGCTGGTTGGTGGCAAACCAAACTTTCCAATCCCGCGTTGCCCGCAATATCCGTTTGACAATCCATCCATATCGTCACCGACCCCCAGTACCTGAACGTTTCCATGCCGCCACACACCCACTTCAACCATCCCGTCATCCCCGGATACACCGTTTTTGCCTATGTCGTGGAGGGCCGGGGCGGCGTTGCCCAGACGGGTCATTCATCAAGCGAGGGGGCCGGGAGCCCACGATGATCGACGCATCCGAGTGAAGCAACGACACATCCGGGTGGAAAGCCGGTGCGAAGTGTGCGAGCGCCTAAACGATACCCATGATTCGCACAGGAAGTGGGGCATCAGGGCTGCGTGCTGTTCAACCCGACGAAAGTTCCGCCGTTGCGCTGACACAGGATGCGCATCAGGGTGGCGAACCGCTGGCCGGTGTTGCCCGGCTGATCGGTTTTGCCCATCACCACCGGAAATCCCACGGCGTGGATCCTGACCCGGTGGCCCCCGTCCCTGTCGGCGCGATTGATGCGGTCGATGGCGTCCACCACCGGTTGGATGCGGTTCCCGCTGAACTCGTCCCCGAAAACATACAGGCTGATTTTCTTGTCGGCAGCGTAAAAGGTGTTGATCGCCGTGGTAATCCCCTCCACCGGGCTGCTGTTGCTGAAGGCTCGCCAGGTGCTCAGGCTGAAAACGATCGCCCTGCGGCGCGCCGGTGAGTCGGGTATCCACCGGCCCTGATACTGGGGAAACAGGTAGCTTCCCATGTCATTCATGATCTGGATTCCCTTGACTTTAGGATACACCTTAAGGGTTTCGCGGATTTTCTGCATCACCATCCCCCAGGCGTAGCGCTGCATGCTCCCGGACGTGTCGATGATGAAAATGATGTACTCGCTGTCCACGGGGATGCCGCCCACCGAACTTTCTGCCCCGGGAGGCGGGGCCCGCTTCAGCAGATGTCGCATTTCGTCGGTCAGTTCCTGTCGCGCACTGGCGAGCCTGCCGTCGATGATGTTCTGCACGCGGGCGTCGTCCTTGGTCGCCGCATATTGACCCTGCAAATCAGACAGGTCGCCCTGCAGTCGCGCCAGGCGCGCTTTTTCCTCGGACAACTGCTCGATCCGGGCGGTCAGGTCGCGGTTGAGGATACGGGCTTCGCCCCGCATGACGACCAGCGCTTCCTCCAACTGAAGCACCCGGGCCGTGAGGTCCCTGGTGAGTTCCTCGATGACGACCGGTTCGGCGAACTTGGATAGCACGAACAGCAGGATAATGGCGCCGAACGCGCAGCAGATGCAGTCCAGAAAGGAGAGGCTGAATATGTCGATATTTCTTTTCCCGGTTTTCATGACATCGACTCAGGGCCAGTCCCTGGATGGACTGAAAAAAGAACCGTTGGATGTTTTCGCAAGCCGCCAGAAGGCATCGGCTGCCAGCGGATCGCCTTCCATGGGGAACAAAATGATGTTGACCGGCACGCCCGCCGGCAGCCGCGCAACGGCATCGTTGAACAGCTTGCGCCGTTTTTTGCTGGACACCCGCTTTGACCACGGCTGTTTGGCACCCATGGTCGGCAGACCGTCCGTGAGCAAAAAGATGTTGTCGGGTGGCGGCTTCAGTTTGCCCGCGGCACCAAACGCGTTGAGCAGGCTGGTGCCTTTGCCGGGAACCACCTGCCGCATAGCCTCGACAGCACGGTTGAGCGATTCACCATCCCCGGCATCGAGCCATGCATCCCGGCTTTCCTCGAGCAGCGGGCGGGCGGTTTCGTTGAACAGATAGACCTGGAAGCGGCTGGTTACTGGCAGTCGGGCGGTCAGCCAGTCGACCGTGGCCACTGCCTGGCGCCATTTGGCGGATTTGAGCTTGTCCCGGTCCCGCAGGTTGCGCCGCCGGATGATGTCGACAATCGATTCAGCCAGCATGCTGGCCGAGGCGTCTGCCAGGATCAGAATTCGCTGGCCGCCCATTTTCAAGCCGGTCAGGTAATGGCGGTCGCCCTGGCCTGGAAACGCACGCAGACGGTCGCCTTGTTCGTCCCGCTCTTTGGCCCCGGCCTTGAGGCGCCGCAGCTCCTCCTCGATTATTTTCAAATCGGATTTGAGTTTGTTGGCATGCTCACGGACGGCAAGGGTATCCTTGTCTTCGTCCGCCAGTTCGATCTTTTTGGCCTCGATCGTTTCGAGAACGCGCTGGGACAGGCCCTGGGTCAGTGTAATCTGGGTTTCGGTGTCGGCCAGGGCGTTGCGGGCGTCGGCCAGGTCGGCCCGGTCCTGGACAAGCGCGGTTTCGAGCCGGTTGACCTCGGCGCGCAGATCGGTGGTGACGGCATCTTTGCGGGCGGCGCTTTTGGCGTTGACCACCACGAACAACAGGATGATGGCACCCAGGCCGCAGCAGATGCAATCCAGGAAAGAGAGACTGAAAACATTCAAGCGTTTGCGGCGCATAGTGATTCACCCAAAATCAGGCCTAAGCATGCTCGCCGGGTTCAACCGGCAACGTCCCGGGTTTGGTCGTGGAGAATTTCACCCCTCGTGACGCCCCTACCGGCTGGCAGGCATTCGATGGTTCGAAGAACGGCACCCTGTTCACCAACCACGATGGTCTGACCGATCGATAGCACCGTTGGTTCTGTCACGTGCACCCCATCCACCCGGGTTCCGTACTCGCTGTGATTGTTAAGGACAACTTGATCGCCCTCGCGCTGGAGCGAACAGTGCCGGGGGGATATCTGACTGCCGGCCAGTTGAATGCCCCCGATGCCCGTGCCCGGCGAACTGCCGATGATCAGCGGGTCCCGACCGATGGGGTAGGCCGTGTCCAGGAACAGCAGATGCGTCGGCTGCGTTCCGTCCTCAGCCGTGACGGTGTCTTCTGCGGTCGGTTGTTCGACAACCGGTCGTCGCAGGTGGCGGGACGGTCCGTGATCGACGCTGTGGACTGCCAGTGTTGGCCAGAAGCGCACGGCACCTGATGCCGCGGCACCGAAGGCCAGTTCCTCGATGTGCGCCGGGTCAAATGCGGCCAGCTGGTCTTTCAGCCCCGGCACTCCGCTGGCCCGCTGGGATAGCTGGAACGCCAGGGGCCGGCCAGCGAGGTCGTTTCTATCCACAAGGGCCGCGACGAGCGCCGTCATTTGGGCATACACCGGACGGGCCGCTTCGATCATGACCTGGCGCTGTAACGTCATGTGATAATTGCGCTCGCCGTTGTTCATTTCAAACCGCACCGTCTGATGATCCGTGAGTGTTGCCAGCAGGGGCGGCAGGTGATGGTAGACCGCCTGCTCCGAAGACGCGGAATGCAATAGATCAAACCGTGTGGCCTGTAAAAATTCCCGGGCGGCGGTTTTGGTCCAGATCCGGTAGAGGCTTTCCAGTCCGGCATCTGCAACGGAGGCTGTGTCCAATTGAGCCAGCTCTGTGTCGCGTTTGAGGTAGGTGACCTCGCAGCGGTGCAGGTGCAGATCGATGTGGATGATATCTTCGACGGTGGCCGTGTCGACCGCGGTCAGGGCGATGGGCACAAACCCCTGTACGTCGATCTCCAGTTCATGGGTGATTCCCAGCAGCAGTCCCAGGCTGTCGCGGCTGTAATGACCCGGCACGCAGAAAACGACGCCATTGCCCCTCGACCTGAGAGCCGGCCAGATCAGCTTTAAATGGGCGTAGGCCAGTTCGGCATGGTTGGCGGCGCTAAATCCTTTCTGCCGGATCGGTTCGGTATCCAGCCGGTCCCAGAATTGGCTGATCGTCTGTTGCGGGAACAGCCGCGACCGCTCGGCGGCGCTGTGGCCCACCATCAGCCGGCGCCCGTCCTGCAACGCAAATCCAGGGCTCGTCACGCTCTGGCCGTCCACGGGCAGGATTTCGGCGGGTGTTCCCCCGGCGGCGATGATGCCGACATCACTCAGTTCTATGCTTACCACTGTCATCTATCAGGCCCCCGAATGAAGGTGCCGGGTCAGGTTTTCCTCGCAATAGGCCTCGGCCTCCAGGACGTAGCGCTCCTGGAGCAGTTGTAGCTGATGCAGCATGAACATCAGGACGATGCTGATTAAAAGGGCGATCAGGGTTGAATTGAAGGCAACGCCCAGGCTGCGCGTAACACCGAAGATATTGCCTTCAATGGCCTGGTGGGCCTGTCCCAGGGCGTCTCCGATACCGCGGACCGTTCCGATGAAGCCGATTGAAGGGATGGCCCAGGCAATATAGCGAATCATGGATAACTCGGACTCGAGGCGTTCGCTCTCCGCCGTGCAGTAAGCGCGCGTGGCATTGGCGACATCCTGGATATTGCTCGTGGCGGTAAAGCGCTGCAGACCGGCCAGGAGTGCACGGGGCAAAAGGGCCCTGCGTTGATTCAGCGGCAGCGCTTCAATGTGGCGCGAGACGTCCCGTGTGTCTTCGGGAAGAATCCTTACGCCCTCGGCCAGGAGGATCAGATCCCGATCGAGAAGACGGCGGTCGCGGATGGTTGCCAGGGCCTTGAAAGCCATAATGGCCAGGGCCCAGAGCATGAGCATGAAACAGGCCTCCTGTTCATAGTCCCGGATCAGCACGAACAGGGAGCGTTCGGCGATGTATGTCGCGTCGGCTTCAACGCGCAGCGCCTGCTGGGCAAGAATCGCATCGGCGGCAGGACGGATAATACCGACATAGGCGGCGTGGACCACGATCACGATGGCTACCAGGGAAAACACCTGGTAGATAAATTCGGTCGATATTCGATTTTTTCTGCGCATCACCCTTCCCCTGATAGCAAATAACGTCCAGCCTAAATGTCGTATGGAAAATCAACCCCCTGATCGGCCTCGATCTCCTGGGATGGTTTGAATGGTTCCAGATCGTCCGACTCCGATGCTGCCGGCGGTGGCTTCGAATCCGTTGCGGAGGCGTTTGGATCGTCCGGACGGATATCCTTTTCTGCAGTGTCTACGACAGCGACGCCAGCGTTTTGCCGGGCGAGGAAAATCGGCGGCCGGCAGGATGCGGTGCTGTCGAGACGCATCCATCGCGGGGAATCAATCGCGGGCAGGGCACAGCAGGGCAAGGGGATCGCGATGCACGCCGCCAGTAAGACCACGCAGACGATCCGTCCGTGTAACCAACCCACTATCCTGAGATTACGGTTTTCCATCATTCCAGTTCCCTTTGCGGGGACGCCGCTTACCCGCCAACACATCCTGTCAATTTCGGCGTGCCTATTGTGCGGAGCGGCATACACGAAAACCCAGGTCGACGCGTTGGTCGTCACTGTAGTCGCGATAGGCCGAACGCAGTTCGCTGATGCCGCCATGCTTGAAGCTCGATCCGCGGACGACGTGGTGCCGGCCGTCGGCGGGGCCGGTCGGATTGGTGGTGATCTTATCGGGTTTGTAACTGTAGATCGAATAGAAATCGTGACACCACTCGGCCACGTTTCCGGCCAAATCGAAAATGCCCTGGGGGCTGGCCGCAAACTGCCCCGCCGGTGCGCTGACCGGGTAACCGTCATTGTAGTCCTTAAGGGTCGCTGCGAGCAAGTCCCGGGCGGATTGGTCGGCAAAGTTGCCGGACCGGTCCGGCGGCGGGAATCTTTGGCCCCACGGATATTTGGCGCTGACGCGGTTGTCGCGCCAACGCGCGCAATACTCCCACTCCGCCTCGGTGGGCAGCCGGTAGCCGGGGCCCGTCGGATCCACGGCGACAACACCGCTGGCGGATTTGGAATACACCGGCGGGAGGGACTCTTTTGTGCTGAGCCAGTTGCAGAAAAGGGCTGCCTGTTCCCAGGTCACCCGGACCACCGGCTGCCGGGGGCCGCTCAGCGTGTGGGATTTCAACGCACCCGAGCGGTGCGCGGATTGAAATTCCCTGAACTGGGCATTGGTCACCTCGTTGATCCCCATGTAGAATGGCCGCGTGAGGTCGATCTTCCTGATCGTTTCATTGGAGCGGCGTCCCTGCTGGCGCCGTGATGACCCCATGGTGAAGGCCCGCGGTCGGATCAGTTGCAGGGTGTACCCGCTGGCGGCGGTGATTTTTCCGTCGGGAGTCGGCGTGGCGGCCCCCTTCTTTTTCAACGCGATCCGGATTTCCTGGTCGAATCCCGGTCGCGGGGTGATGCGCGTGCGGTGGGTCTGGTAGCCTGGTTTGCTGATTTCGATACGGTGCTCGACGGCCAGCATGCGCATGCTGGCAGGTGGCCTGCCGATGGTTCGGCCGTCGACAGCCAGGACGGCATCCGCTGGTTCGACCGCGAACCGGACGACGCCTTTCCGGGCATCGAGTGTGACCGCGAGGCGTTCTTCCAGGCCGGGTTCGAGGGTCACCTGCTGCTGGGTGGGCTCGTATCCGGTTTTGGATATCCGCAGCGTATGCGTGACGTCCGGAGCCAGGGCAATCGTCAGGGGCGTGAGCCCGACATACTGACTGCCGGCCAGCACGGCGGCGCCGGACGGCTTGCTGGATACCGTCAAGCTGCCGTCCGCCGGCTGCAGGAGCACCGTTTCGAGGGTTTGGGGCCGATCGGCCTGAACGGTCAAATCTGTCCGCCAGGTCCGGTGACGCGCCAGTTGCAGTTCCAGCGCATGGGCTCCCGCTGCCAGTTCCATGCGCAAAGGGGTCTGGCCCATCACCTTGCCATCGATGCTGACCGTCGCTCCGGCCGGTGTCGAGTTGACGGTCACCGCCGACCAGTCGGGCAGCAGGTCTGCACGGTGGGTCTGAAGCACGCCACAGCCTTCGATGATGAGGTCGGCGGTATAGTCCTGATGCCGATCCGCGCTGATTCGTATCCGTCGACTTCCGGGCGCCACCGCCAGGGGTTTGGAGGCATCGTCGGCCACGGCGACGTCGTCGACAGTGACCCGCAGCCCGGTCAGATCGGCAGTCGAGGTGCCACGCGGGTGGATTTCCAGGGCCAGTTTGCCGGGCAATCGGTCCATTGCGGCCTGAACCGTCTGGGATTGGGCATCGGTTACGACGAATTCGTGCTGCAGAGGCTGGTAACAATCCTTTTGCGCATGCAGGGTGTAACGGCCGGGCCGCATCAGGCGGCTGGAACCGATTCTTGGTGCTGCCAGGCCACCGTCGATCTCGATGCGATCGGGCAGCGGGGTGATATCCAGGGTTACCTGGCGGGCGGTGAACACGAACCATGCCGCAGCAATAAGCAGGCTCAGCACCGCGCCGGCGGTTCCGGCGAGAAACCATTTCAGGGCCCTGGCACGGCCCGGGCGCCATGATCCGGAGGCAGGTCGAAAGGGGATCGGCTCGATCGTTTCGATCGCTTTGGATTTGGATTCTATTTCAGCAGCCATTGGGTCATGGTCATCGTTATTGGATTTCTTCTATGCAAACCACACGCACGACCGGGGGATTGCCACCTGGATTGACGGTGAAGCGCAACCTGACATCGCGGTATCCGTCGCGGACACCGGTCACCGTATAGGTTCCCGGGCGAAGGCGCAGGTCCTGAGTTTCAAAGCGGCCCAGGCGTCCCACCTTGTATACCGCCACATCGGTCTGGCTGTCCGAGGTGATGGTGACACGCACGGGGGTCTGCGCCGCCGTGACCAGCAGATCGAGTTTGTCGATGTCTGCCTGCAATCCGGAATCCAATGGCTCCACCCGCTCGGCATCCAGAAGCAGTTGGACGGCATTGGCCAGATGACGGTCGTCGAACAGGGTTTCGGGCTGCTTCAGGTAAAAGTCGATACGCCTGCCGATGGTGATGCGGCGCATGGTCCGTTGCCTGCCTTGCAGTGCGAAGCCGACATTGGGGTCGATGGCCAATGCCGCTTGATACATTTCAAGCGCCTTCGGCCAGTCGCCCTTTCCTTCGGCGACCGATGCCTGCCGCTGCAACCCATCCAGTTGTGACAGCTTCAAGGCCTGGTCGACCTGGGACAGGGCCTCCCGGACCTCGTCCGATTCGGGATCGATGGCGGCGGCTTTTTGCAGCGTGTCGCGTGCCAGCCGGTACTGCCCGCTGTGCATTGCCGCAAGCCCCCGGGACAACAACTCCCGGAAGCGTTCGTGGGTTGGGTCCGGTTGGGCAGCGGCATCGTCGACAACTTTTTCCGGCACGGACGCCTGCCCGCCGGTTTCGGCCTTGCCGGCCTCTTGGGCAAGCGGGGCAGGCGCTTGGGCGTCCCCGGCGTCCGGCATGGCCACGTTGGGCTCTGTTGCATCTGGCGCGGCTGGCAGTTCCGGTTGGCTGGCCAGGCGTGGCTGGGGCGCTGCCGCAATGTCCGGTTTAACAGGCGTTTCAGGTGCCGGTTCGTGTGGGACGACGGCCTGTGGCACGACCGGGTGTTGTCGCAAATGGTGCAGTATCAATCCACCGGCAGCCACAAGCAGGGCCAGCACCCCGGCGAGAAGCCAACTGCGCCGATAACTGGCCCGCGCAGTGGATTTTGGTTCCTCGCCACCGCGCGGCGGTCTAAAGGAGACTGAATGGACCGGTTGTGCAGCAGGGGCCGGCAAACGGTCGCCGGAGGGCGCACCGGATCGCATCGCTTCAGGTGGATTGGGGCCATTCATCGGAGGGGTCAGCTTCAATCTACGGTATCGTCTTTCGTTTCATCCATATGGGGGACGGGGGCGAAGCCGGTTTCGGCATAGTAAATCTGGCGCAGGAGGTCACGCCATCGCTGGAACTGCTCTTCGGCAGAACCGGTCAGCTCATATTGCCGGCCTTGAAATTCCATCACGATCGGTTTCATTTCACCGGCAAACGACTCGCTCAATTCCTTGAGGGCCGATGCGTGGATCTGGGTCTGTTTGGAAATGTTGAACCCGTCGATGATGACCTGACTGCCGGCAACGGCCAGCCCGACCTGAAGGGCCCCGGAGTAGTCGACATCGCCGGCCGCAAGGGCGACCGCACCGACCATCATCAAAATGCCGGCCACCTTGCGCAAGGTCGCCTCCTTTTTGACTTTTTGTATGGCTTCGCGTTCGATCAGGCTCATTTTACGCCACTCTGCGTAGGATGGCCACATCTCGTTGTAAAACGTATCGTAGTATTCGTTCAGGGTGTCCACATACATATACTCCCGCCCCCTGATTTTGAGAAGGCGGTCCATCATGGGGTCGTCTTCGGCCGGCAACCGTTTGACTTTCCAACGATCTTTGCCATCCGCGGCGAGGTATCCGCTGAACGGTTCAGGGGCCAATTCCTCGGCGTACTTCAAACGGGAAACGGTGCGGATCGTTTGTGCCTCGCCCGGTGCCAGATTCGCCCTGAACTCGGCAATATCGTTGGCGATGGCGTTGTACAGGTCCTGGAATGCGTCTTGACTGCCCGGGAGTGTTTCCCGATAGGAGAAGACGGTTGCCTGGGCCGTGTAGGTTTTGCTGAGCCAGACCCTGCCGGAAGCATCGACCGCTTCGATCTTAACGGTGAGTTCTTCCCCATTGGATTCCAGGATTTTGCCCTCGATCAACAGGTCCGCGTTGCCCGTCGCCGCTGGGAGAACGCTGATGGCACCCCAGTGGCTGCTGCGGTGGAGTGTGCTTTTTAGATGGTAGGCCATAAAATGGGATTCCACCGCGCGGATATCGGGGTTCGTTCCCTCTTTTTCAGCCACTTCCGGGGTTATTTCATCCGATGTGAACGGCAGAATGCCGACATCCAGCAATTGTTCCTGGGGGATCTCTTCCGCGGCCTGGATGATGGCAGTGGGACCGACCTTTTGATAGGTGCTCGACGCACAGGCGGAAAGCAGCAGCGACATTGCCAGCAGTGGAAGCAGAAGGTGTCCCGCTCTATGGTTCATCATGGTACCGCCCTCACTTCCCGCTCCGCTTGTAGGCCTCGTACTCCCGCCATAATTTTTCCTTCAACACGGGGTCGGTTTCCTGCTCGGCCGCTTCCCGCAACTGCCGGGCGACGATGTCGTCGTCGCTGCCGTCATAACGCTCGGTTCGTTTATTGCGTTCACCCTCAACCCCTTCGGTAGTTGGATCGGTCGACGTCGCCGCTGAATCGGGATCGCCCTTGCGCTCAGATGCACCGGCGTCTGTTTCGGATTGAGAACGCTCGGATTGCGTATCGGATTCGGCCTCGGACATATCCGCATCGATGTCGATGCCCTTTTGTCTCAGGCGTTCGGCGGCATCGGCCGCATCCTGCGCCAGGGAGTCCATCTTCGGAGATGATTTTTCGCGAATCAGTTCCAACTCTTCCAGGAGCATATCGTCAAAGGCTGCCAGCGACGCGTTCAATTCCCGGTCCAGGGCGGAAACCTCGTCGGTCAGGTTCTCTTCCGGAATCGGGGCGTCGGTCAACGCCTGGGCCTGGGCCTCCGATGCCTGTGGTGATGCCGCCGGCAGAGTGCTCTGCAGGCGCAGGGACTCCAGTTGCTGCACCAGTCGTCGGTTCTCGGCCACCATGGCGCGCACACGCTCAAAATACGCCTCGTAGTCTGTGATGACATCGGCAGGGGTTTGCCCGTTTTGCTTGAGTTTTTCCAACCCGACCGCGGTCCGGGCTTCCAGGGCCGTGTTGCGCTCAAGGTCACGGCGCGCATTTTCCAGCGTGGCAACGATGGCGTCGGGGGCTTCGGCATGAACGGTGGCGTCGGGCGCTGCGGCATGAACGGTGGCGTGAACGGAGCAACCCATCCCCAAGGTCACGGAGAGCAGGCCGACAACCATCATAATCTGCCAACGCAGACGGTGTCTGGAAAATTTCCGGTCTCTGGCATTGGCCGATTCCAACCGGGGTTTAAGATGGTGACGGTTGTGGTTCATTGGATTAACGATCTGAAATAAATAAAAATATTCAAATTTCAAGTGCTAACACTGTAAGGTTTTCATCGAATCGTGTCAAGTGACAAGAGATGCAATATCCGTTTGACAATCCATCCATATCGTCATTTAATAAATCAGATAACCGTTTCATCCGGCAGTCGACACACCTATCAATCGATCACTTTTAGCGCCGCGTCCCTTTCAATTGCCGGGAAGTCATATATCAACGCATTTACTACGGGCGATAGCACACGTCTTCACCCTACAGGAAAAAGGAGGCTCCCATGAGTGTCAAAGTTCTGATCACCCGCACCGTACCCCTAGACAAAGGCAGGCAAATGCTACAGCTGTTCAGGGAGATGCGCTCCCTGGCCACGGCCCAGGCCGGCTACATATCCGGGGAAACCATGAAGAGCAACGACCGCCCCGATGTGTTCCTGGTCATCAGCACCTGGGAATCTGCATCGGATTGGGAAAAGTGGCTGCTGAGCAAAGAGAGGCAGGCGATTCAAGAAAAAATGGACGCTTTGCTCGGTGGGAAAACCCACTATGAGATGTTTCACTATGGTTTCAGGGAGTGATTGAACCCTCCCCGCGGCCCTGATGAGCGTGATCTCTGCTTTGCTCCGACAAGCGAGGGGGAGTGCGCTCGCTATCGCGGTTCAAATCAACCATGGACTACGTTCCTGCATTGTTCTCCGGTGCCTTTTCCCGGGTAATCACATCAATCTCGCTTTGAAGTGTCCGGTGTACCGGGCAGCGACCGGCAATCTCCATCAATCGCTGCCGCTGAGCCGTCTCAAGGGGCCCGGTCATATCGATCACCCGTTTGATACGATCGATCTTGCCCGTCCGGGTTTCACAGTTGCGGCACTCCGCCGCATCGACTTTGCGGTGCACCAGTGATACCGTGACGGCTTCCAATGGCCAGGCTTTGCGGTCCGCATACATGCGCAGGGTAATGGCCGTGCAGGCACCAAGGCCCGCCACCAGCAGATCGTAGGGCGTCGGTCCGCTATCTGTTCCCCCCACATCGGCCGGCTCATCGGCAACCAGGCTATGGCCGCCGGCCGTAATTTCGGTCCGGTAGCGAGACCTGCCGATGCGGGTGACCACCCGGTGTTCACCCGTGGGGGGCCGGTCGGCTGTCTTCTCCCGGGCATCGATATACCTGGCGGCCCATTCGGCAATCACACTGCCCGCATACTCGGCATCCGCCGGCTGGCCCAGCATGTGATCGGCGGTGTCCAGCGAGATGAAGCTCTTGGGGTGCCTTGCCGCCTTGTAGATCTGTGCCGCGTTGTCGATGCCCACCACCTCATCCACCGGCGAGTGCAGAACCAGCAGGGCACGATTCAGTTGTCGCAGCGTCCTGCCCATGTCCGTTGTATCCAGATCCTCCAGAAACTGCCGCTTGATCCGAAATGGCCGCCCGGCCAGCGTTACCAATGCTTCACCGCTGTTTTCGATCTCTTCACGGGCCTCATCCAGCAGATGCTTGACATGGGCGGGGTCGAAGGGTGAGCCGATAGTGGCCACGGCCTTTACCTCCGGCAGTGCCGCGGCAGCCTTGAGACACGCCGTACCGCCAAAAGAGTGGCCGATGAGAATTGTCGGCGCTGCATGTCGGGTCGCTAAAAATTGCGCGGCGGCAATCAGATCGGCCACATTGGAGGAGAACGTCGTATCGGAAAAATCGCCTTCGCTGTCACCCAGTCCGGTAAAATCGAAGCGCAGAACGGCAATGCCCTTGCGTGTCAGGGCTCGGCTGACGGCAGCCACGGCCCGGGTCTGCTTGCTGCAGGTAAAACAGTGGGCAAAGACTGCATAGGCATGCGGCGCCGGCCCCAAAGGCAGGTCCAACCGCCCGGAAAGGGATTCGCCGTTGGCATTCTGAAAGCTGAGCGTCTTGAATTTCATCGGTCCTCCACATTGGCGAATTCAGGCGGGTTGGGCCAATTTAAATGTAAACAAAACATTGCAGGCACCAAATCTTAGGCAAATCACAAAAAACAAATTCCAAACAAATTCCAAATTACAATATCCATATCTCAAAAATGGCAAAAGCCGGCATTTGATCGTCCTTTTGAGGCCTACCAAAAAAAAAGATCCAAGTTTGATGAAGTCGTAAAAAGTCGCATTTCCGACGGAATCGTAATAAGCCCGAGATCAAGGCTTGCGAGTCCTTAAGAAATGAGGCGTACTTATGGTACGCCGCAGTGACGAAGGATGATGCGTAACGCCGATATTTATCCGCTTCAGGCGGATCGGGCTTCTAAGGAAGCGTGCCCCAATAGAAGGTCCGATTTTCGTAGGAGCGGCTTCCAGCCGCGATCACATGGCATTATCGCGGCTGGAAACCGCTCCTACGTCATCCCGTTTCCTTTCAGATATATGGCCATGCATGGCCTGAAAAAGCTTTTTACGAATCCGTCACTATTCGCTCTGGATCCATCGGGTGACCTCATTGACCTGCGTCATCTCAAAAAAGGCCATCCGGATACCGCTGAACAGGCTGAAAATGCCCACCCAGGTGTCTTTCCAGAACCGGTCGCACACCACGGCCACCTTATCGATGTTCTGATCGTAAAGCCTTAAAAAACGCAGGTCGTCGTAAAAATCTTCGGCGCTGTTGAACGAGGGGTAGTGGCGCATTACCAGAACCAGGCGAAGCTTTCCTTGTTCCGCGATGGCCCGGTCCATATCCCTGCAGATCGATTGGAAGCGGGCCTGGCGGATTTCCGAGCGCACCTCCATGGTCAAAATGTTACCCGCCGCCTTGAATTCAGACAACTGCATCATCCGGCCTCCTTCTTTATGGGCACAGTATAAGCATTTTTCAGCGGATTTGAACCATTAAACTGCGGGCACCGGCAGGCGCCGTTAAACACACGCTGTGCTTGCTAAATGCTGAAAAACGGTTACACTATTACCTTTTAAAGACGACTTCTTACGCGTTTACGATCAATGGGAAAGGAACGGTGGGTATGGCGGACAACTCTGATATCGATTCATCGACACCCGTGGAACTTCACTTTACCCGGACCAACGGTCCGGTTGACGATTCCATCGACAGGTTGATGAATGAAGTCGGCGGCATCGTCAATACGGACATTGTGCGCGAAATCATCCTGGCCGGCCTCAAAGCCGGGCAGGAGAACGGCGGCCGCGCCGACCTGAAGCTGATGAACGCCTCCTTGAAGGAGATGCGTTTTACCGCCAAGGTCTTCGGTCCCTATCGCCACGTGCGCAAAGTGACCGTGTTCGGCTCGGCCAGGACCCGGCCGGAGGCACCCTTGTACCAGATGGCCAAAGCCCTGGGCAAACGGCTGGCCGAGGCCGGATTCATGGTGATCACCGGCGGGGGGCCCGGGATCATGCAGGCGGCCAACGAAGGGGCCGGCTCGGAACACTCCTTTGGCGTCAATATCCGCCTGCCCTTCGAACAGAAACCCAATCCGGTGCTGGTGGGCAATCCGCGCCACATCACCTACAAATACTTTTTCAACCGCAAGGTCGCCTTTCTGAAAGAGGCCGATGCGGTGGTGCTTTTTCCGGGTGGGTTCGGCACCCTGGATGAGGCCATGGAATCCATCACGCTGCTGCAGACCGGCAAACGCTATCCGCTCCCGCTGATCTTTATCGACGAACCGGGGGGGACCTATTGGGAGCGGTTGCACTGCTTTCTGGAAAACGAGCTGTCCGGTCAGGGGTATATTTCCCGTGACGATTTCCGGCTGATCGAAACGATGAATCGACCCGATGATGTGGTCGACCGCATCTGCCGGTTTTATTCCCGGTATCACAGCCTGCGCTATGTGGGAGAACAGATGGTGCTCCGGATGGCGCAGCCCCTGGAACCGGCTCAGGTCGAGGCACTGAAAAACGAATATGCGGATATTTTGATTCCCGGCGGAGATATGCAACTGACGGGTCCGTTGGCGGATGAAATCAACGAGCCGGAACTGATGCACCTGTCGCGGCTGGTGGTTGATTTCAATAAACGGGACTTTGGCCGGTTGCGTCAGCTGGTGGATACGCTCAACGATTTATAGGCTGGGGGGGCCGCTTGGAGATGCAATGGTTTCCCGGCCGGTGACGTTTCAACCGCAGGCGTATTCCAAGCGTCAATCCGCCGTTTCCGGACAGACATCGGGGCCATTAACCGATTCATGAATTCAACGACCCAACCCATATTGGTTACCGGCGGCACCGGTTATGTGGGCGGACGGCTCATTCCGCGCCTGCTGGCCGGCGGCCACCGGGTGCGCGCCATGGCCCGCTCCCCCGAGCGGCTGCGTTGCCGACCCTGGGGCGGCCATGAAAATATTGAAATCGCAGCCGGGGACGCCCTGGACCGGGATACATTCGTCCGGGCGGCCGAAGGCTGCGGGACGGCCTATTACCTGATCCATTCCATGAATGCCCACAAGGGACGTTTTGCCGATGCGGATCGAACGGCGGCTGATAACATGGTTGCGGCAGCCAGGGAAAACCGGTTGTCCCGCATCATCTACCTGGGCGGCCTTGGCGAACAGGGTCACGAAGCCCTGAGCCACCACCTGAAATCGCGTCACGAGGTGGAACGGATCCTCCAGGCAGGTCCGGTGCCGGTGACCAACCTGCGGGCGGCCATGATCCTGGGATCGGGCAGCGCCTCCTTCGAGATGCTGCGCTACCTGGTGGATCGTCTGCCAATGATGATTACCCCCCGATGGGTCCAGACCCCCTGCCAGCCCATTGCCATCGGCAACGTGCTGGATTACCTGGAGGGCTGCCTGACGGTTCCCGAAACCATTGGCAAAACCTTCGATATCGGCGGGCCGGATGTGCTGAACTACCGGGACATCATTCAGATTTATGCCCGTGAGGCAGGCTTGCGGCGGCGTTTCATCATTCCCGTACCGGTGCTGACCCCCTGGCTCAGTGCCAAGTGGGTTCACCTGGTGACGCCGGTACCGGCCGCCATCGCCCAGCCCCTGGCCGAAGGATTGAGCATACCCGTGATCTGCCGGGACCATCGCATTCGGGATTTGGTGCCGGTGAATCTCACGGATACCCGGCAGACCATCCGAAAGGCCCTGGACCGTATCCGCCAGGAACAGGTGGACACCTGCTGGTTTGACGGCGGCGGCAGTCTGCCCCCGGAGTGGACCACCTGCGGGGATGCCGATTATGCCGGCGGAACCGTGCTGGGCGGAGCCCACCGTATCGTTCTGGCGGGTGACGCAAAAACGGTCTGGTCGACGGTAGAGGCCATCGGCGGCAAAAACGGCTGGTACTTCGCCCACAGCCTGTGGCGGCTGCGGGGCATTATGGACCGCCTTGCGGGTGGCCCCGGCCTGCGACGGGGGCGCCGTCATCCCACACGTCTGCGCGTGGGCGACGGGCTGGATTTCTGGCGGGTCATCGCCGTGGAACCGCCCCATCGCCTTCTGCTACTGGCGGAGATGAAGACGCCGGGGGACGCGCTGCTTGAGTTTATGATCACACCGGAAGGCCCGGGCAAGGTGGAGCTGAAGATGGTGTCGCGTTTCCTGCCACGGGGCCTGGCCGGCATTCTCTACTGGTACGCCCTGCTACCCACTCACCGGTGGCTTTTTGAAGGCATGCTGCGCGCAGTAGCCGGAAAAACCGGTCTTCCTGTAATGAATGGTCCTGAAAAAGCCCCGATGACGTCGCCCCTCGAATGCCGCCTGTAGAGCCCATTTCATCAATAGTCTGCGTGCCGCGTGCCCATGGCGGCGTTATGAAGCGGCCCAATATGCTCGCACCCGACCTGTATGCGCCACGTTTTTGTCGTTGCATACGTTGCCCTGAACGGCATGCAATGTAAAGTTCATGCCTGACATCATAATACCTTGTAAATTATGATTTCGTCTTCCTTGCCTTTTACTCTAACCGAGGCAAGTTGTTCGGTATCATAGGATTCGGAAAGAAGATTAAAGGTGGTCTGGCTGATGATGATATCACTATCATATTGTTTGGTCAGTCCTTCAATTCGGGAGGCTGAATTGACCGTATCTCCAACCAAGGCATATGACATCCGATCTTCGCTGCCGATGTTGCCCGCAAGCACGGCTCCGGAATGGATGCCAATTCCGTGAGACAGCGCTTTAAATCCCTGCTGTTCAAGCCTCATATTCAAGGCGCCCAGGCGCTTTCTCATCTCCAGGGCCGCTTTCACCGCCATATCAGGATGGTCGTCAATGCCAATAGGGGCTCCGAAAGCCGCTTGGATTTCATCTCCAACATATTGTAATACGATGCCATTGTTAGCTTTAATAGCCAGGGTCATTTCATTAAAATATTGGTTCATAATGGTAACTACATGCTTGGGATGGTTTTGCTCCACTAAGGGTGTGAAATTTCTCAGGTCGGAAAATAAAAGGGTGGCCCGTTTCATTTCCCCGTCAAGGGAAGTCTTGCCGGCAATGATTTCATCCATGATCTCCTGGGAGAAAAATTTCCCAAATGATTCTTTTATGTTCTGGCTCTCTCGCATGCTTTTTATCATCAGGTTGAAACCTTCGGCCACATCACCCAATTCGTCATTGGATACAATTTCCACACGGGCATCCAGATTGTTCTTTTCAACCTTTTTAATGGCATCTTTAATTTGAAGAAGGGGTTCGGATATACTTTTTGACAGAAAGTAAGCAAGGATCAAACAGATGGCCAATGAATCCGTTACAATGAAAACCAGTTCTCTGACAAGGGATGACATGATCTGGGCTCTTGTGATTGCATCAGCCATATGAAGTGCCATAATCTTGGAATAGATAGCTATGCTAAGAACCGGCAGCGGAATGAGAGTAATGCCTAAAAATACGATTATAAATCGTTTTTGAACATTGAGCTTAAACACATGTTTGACACGACTCAGGTATCCTTCAGGGAAAAATTTAGGAATATACGTCCGCCATGCATTTTCCAGAACAAAATAGAGAATCAAGGTTGTGACACCGCCACCCAGAAGGGAAATTCCAAAAAACTGCCTTAAACAATAAATGAGGTTCGGCGTCTCAATGCTGAAAATTTTACTGGCTATCAATGGTTGCAAAAGTCCGAATATAAACCCTGCCAGGATCCAGACCATAAAGGTAATTACAGACACGACCATGGGAAATCGCAGGGCTTCCCTTTGAAGATGATAAACTTCGGATTCTTCCAGGGAGTGTATTTGAATATGGCCATAGGCAACTTTGAAAAGGGTTTTTACGGTTTTTCTACTGCTCACGTTAAAACCTAAGACCAGGACTGCAGTACCGATTACAAAAAAAAGGGGTGAGTAATAAGCAGGGATATTCTCATGAAGCGCACCTGATTCCAGGATTAATGAAAAGTATAAAAAAGTGAATACGGCACCGATTATATTTATCAATGGCAGTAAAAAAGTGATTCTTTTCATAACCAATCCTTTAGATTTTTTCTGTGGCTCAGGTAGATTTACTAATCCAATCAAAAATAATTAGTAATCGAATAGGCCTGACAGTCAGGCTAATTGAGAGACTCGAATTATTGGTTGTGTCCAATAAATCAGATCGGATTGAAAACGAAATGGCGTTTAAATGAAATTTGACTATAATTGATCAGGAGATCGAGCACAACCTGTCGTATATCAAGAAAATAAGCTCTTGCTACAGATACCGTGCAAAAAATGGATCGAAAGCCGGTTTTAGCTCACTTTCACATCCGATTGCGGCTTGGATGTGAGAATGGGGCGGCTGGTATGCGCACTTGTGTCTTGGTCAAGGGCTTGAACCGATGTCAGGCCGAAATCACCCAGGATCGTTTACAGGAAAGGAACCACCAACAGCAGAAAAATGGTGGAGGCGATCATGCCGGACACGACACTGGTGGCCAGGGGGGTGAGAATCGGGGCCTGCAAGCTTTTCTCGGACAACAGCGGCAACAGCCAGGCGATGGTCGAGAGTGATGTGATCAGTACCGCCCAGGAGCGCTCGCGACTGGCATGACGGGCGGCATCGGCGATCATCCGGCGATGACCCCGGATGCCTCGGCAACGACACGGTCGGGTGGGCCGCTGAGCCGTGCCTTGAGAATGCGGCCGATAAATATCGGGTGGCCGCCGGCATCCACGGGGAGTTGATCCTCGGTTTCGATGGTGACGGTTCGGGTACTGGTGCCGGCTTCCACTGCCAGGGTCCTGACCATGCCGGCCAACTCGTTTTTGGCAAATGCATCGGCTTCTTCGAAGACGTTGAAGCGTCGGGCGCCCGAGAGGCCTTCGATGAGAAACCCGCTGCCGCCGCCGGGAATGATGCGCACCTGGCGTTCGATGACGACGTTGCTGGTAATGGCCCCGATGGCGTTGGCCACGTCGGCATGCTCGGGCAGCACAGCCCGTGCACCGATCATGGCGGCAGCCCGGGGAAGGAAAAAAGCGATGGGTGCACCGATGCCGATCACCGGCCGCTTGAAATCGATGTGCAGACGATAGTAGTTGTTGCCGCCGGAAAATACGTTATTCATCAGGGCTTTGCAGACCGGGCAGCTGTGCAGGGCCTCGGGGTTGACCTCATCGTCCAGCTGGCGCTTTAATATCTCCAGGGCCAGGTTCTGCGATACGGTTTCCAGCAGCTCCTGCCGCAGCTCAGTTTCATCCCTTTTACTCAGAGCGGCGATCATGCGGAAGAACGGCCTTACCGCCGCCGTGTCCCAGCGTTGAAATTCACCGGCCAGATGGAGCAGATCGGTCGGGGTCAGGCCGCAGCGCTGGACGACAAAGTTCTCTTCCAGGCGCTGAATCGGAAGGTGGCGGTCGATGAGAACGCCGGTTTTGCGGGTCAACTCGTCGATGGAATGGGGTCGCCTTTCTAACAGGGCCAGGACCGTCTTCTCCATCTGTGTGGGATGGAGATGATCCGCGGTCCCGGTAAGGGCTAAAATCTGCATATTGCGGGTGGAGGTTTCAAAGCTGCGCAGCCGGGTGTTCAGATAATCGATGGCTTCATTGGCACCGCTAAAACTGGATCCCAGCCAGGCTATGGGCGCCACCCGGCGGGGACCGATGGAAAAAAGGCCTTTCTCCCGGTTGATCAGGCTGTCACCCCCCAGGCCGGCGGTGCGAATGTCTAAAGCCCGCACGTGGGTTCGGCGTCCGGCCACGGTGGATCCGGTGCTGCAGACGCGTACGCTGCCATGTTCCACCGCCGCCGTATCCGTGGTGGTGCCGCCCACATCCACCACCAGGGCATCCTCAAGGCCGGTGAGATGTCTGGCGCCGGCCACGCTGGCCGCCGGCCCGGAGAAGATGGTTTCCACCGGACGCGCTTTGGCCATTTCCGCCCGCATCAGGGTGCCGTCTCCCTTGACCACCACGATGGGCGCGAGAATTCCTATCGCTTGCAGCGCCTTTTCGAGGTTGGCGATGAGCTTGCCCAACCGGGGGACGATCCGGGCGTTCAGCACGGCCGTTGTTGCCCGGATCCTGAAATCGAGAATGCTGGACAATTCATGGCCACAGGTGACGAACAGGCCCGTCTCCGACCGGATGATACGCCTGACGGTGGTTTCGTGCTCAGGATTGATGGCACCGGCAAAACCGGACACGGCAAAGGCGTTGACCCGGTCTTTCTCCACCATTCGCCTGACGATCTTCCGCACCTGGGTGGTATCGACCGCCTCGATTTCCTCGCCGGTGATAGACAGGCGGCCGGGAACCAGCGCTTTGGGTTCATGGGGGTAATCATTAGGATCGTAAACACCGTAAGGCGGCATGAGCAACAGGCCCACCTTCTGCCCGTCGCCCTCCACGATGGCATTGGTGGCCAGGGTCGTGGACAGGGCCACCATTTCCACCTGTTTCAGTTGGTTTGGATCCAGTTTTTCCAGGGCTTGGCCGATACCGATGGTAAAATCCCAGCGGGTGGTCAGCGCTTTGCCCTTGCATTGCGTTATTCCGGTTTTGAAATCGTAGATGACGGCATCCGTATAGGTGCCACCGGCGTCGATGCCCAATCCGATGGCGGCGGTGTGCGTCAGGGATGTACGGTCATCGGCAAAAATGACGGTGCCGCTGTCATTGGCGGGTCTGCCCTCCCACAAGGGGTGCGATGAGAGGGTGCCCGTCACGGCATCGAATTCGATTGCATGGTGGGGTTCGACAAACAGGATATCATCCGTGGTCTGGGCGCCGACCAGCATTTTTTCGATCAGGTCCAGGCTTCCGGAGATTTTCTCATACGTCCACCCATAGGCCTCGGCCATCTCCTTGGCATGATCCTCGTATGTCGATCCATTCCTGGAACCGGTGTCGATATACGCGGCCCGCTGATAATTTTTTTGCCATGAATTCAGAAATGTGATCGTCTGGTCCGCCGCCTGATCGCCGTACTGGCGGGCGATATCGTCAAAATGCACCCGCTTGTCGCCATACCAGGCCTGCAGCTTGCGTTGGGAGACCGGTACGGCCTTCTCCTCATGCCATCCGGCGGAAATATAGTAAGTCCCGGGGAATTTTCTGAACTCCCTGCGATACGACTCGGCGCCACCCAGAAACATGGCGATGCAGTCATGCACTTTAGGAATGCTCAACGGAATATCACGGGACTGGATGCCGATGGTGCCCCTGCCGCAGACGCCGTAACCGATGACGATGCGGCCGGCCTCGCCGGCAGCCGACACCTCATCGATGGCATCCTGGAGTTTTTGTTTCAATAAATCCGGCCGTTCATGAAGGCCGGCTTCCAAAAATTTAAAATCGACCGCCAACCCTAACTGCCTGGCGGCGTATTTCATGTCCACACCCAGCACCGCACATCCGATGACGACTATCTTGTTTGGTTTCACTGCATCTCCTTGTGATTACCCGCATACACTGTTGCCGCATTTACCCCATTGTTGCATAAACAATTGTCTTCCTCATTTTTTTTACCGTATAGCTTTCGCAACGCTCGGGTTTATTGGCTATACTGATTTTTGGCAATCTTTTTTAAAACAGTAAGCTGCTTTTCCAGCAAGTGCAATGTCAATAAAAAGGACTCGAGCCCCTTTTTTATCTTTCGTGGAGGTCACCAGGTGGTGTATCGTGCTCACCAACGATGAGTGGTCAGCCCGCTTAAACGCAATACAATCAGGGGTAGCTGCCATGTTTAAAAAGAAATTACGTGTGTCATCGGGCGTCAGCCAACTCGACCGGCAGTTGGGGGGCCTGTTTATCGGCGACAACGTGGTCTGGTATGACAATGCCGGCAGCCTGGCCTCGATCTTCAGCCTCAATTTCATCCAGGAATCCCAGCGCCAGAACAAGCCTTTGATCTACATCACCTTTGACCGATCCCCCAAAACCCTGATAGAAGATCTGGGTTCCCTGGCGGAGAATCAGCACCTGACCATCCTGGACTGCTTTACCCACGGTAAAGGGGATGGCAGCGAGGTTTTCAGCAAATTTTATGAGAAAGACGGTGCGCAGTGGCCGTACCAGATTGTGCGAATCAATGCGCCCGGAGACCCGCAAGTGGTGTCGGAGGCTTTCTACAACCTCCACGGGACCATGACGGGGGACGTCCGGTTCGTCTTCGATTCGCTCACTGGCATGCAGGACTTGTGGGGCGGGGAAGAGGCGATCGGGAAATTCTACTCACGTGCCTGCCCGCGGCTCTAAGACTAAGAACTGGGGACCATCGCCTACTGGATCATGGAAAAAGGTGCCCATTCAAAACGCCTGAGGGCCAGCATAAACCAGATTGCCCAGGTGGCCATCGACCTTTCCGTCAACCGGGGAAAGTCGGCATTGACCATCCTCAAGGCGGACAAGCGCAGACCCGATGCGTAGAACCGTCCGCTGGTCTACTGGAACGACGGGCTGGACGTGGCCTTTGAAACCGAAACGGGCAAAGACGGAAATATCGATCTGGGCGGTCGGGTGAAGCAGATTCGAAATCGCCAGTCCATGCCCCAGAAGGAACTGGCCGCCTTGGTGGGTGTGACCCCCAGCACTATTTTCCAGATCGAAAGCGGCACCATTTATCCCTCATTGCCGGCATTGTTTAAAAATTACCCAGGTGTTGAACCTACCGGTGGCGGCCTTCTTCCAGGACCGATCAACGGCGGTCGACCAGGTGGTGTTTTCCGGCGGCGGCACCCGGATCAACCTTTACAATCTGCCGAAGTGGGATGTTACGGGCCACCGTCTGAGTCCGGCAGATTTTGATGCCGACGCCGAACCCTACCTGATAGAGATTTCTGCCGGGAAAAAACTATCCGATCATTTCTTTATCCATAAAGGACAGGAGATGGGGTACCTTCTCGAAGGTCGGCTGGAACTTAGAATCGGTAGTCGCCTGCACCGGGTCGGGCCGGGGGATGTGATCTACCTCACCAGCGAATTGCCTTCCCAATGGAAAAACACGGGTGAGGGCGTGGCCAGGCTATTGTGGGTCAAGATCAGGTAGTGTCCATCCAGAAACGGCATCTTTCGGCCCAGGCCGGCGTTCTCGCTCGTTTAAAATCCTCGACGTAGCGCTGCTACGCCTGCGGGTTCAACCTCGTTGCGGCCTTGGCCTGAACCAAAATCTACCCTTTCTGGACGGACACGGAAGAATAAGGATGGCGTGTGTACAAGTGTATAGGAAACAGGGGGGCGATGCACTGAGAAAAAATATCCAACAGGGGTTGACGTAACGCCCGTTGCAATATTTTTTTTACCCTGAACCCTGAACCCTGAACCCTGAACCCTGAACCCTGAACCCTGAACCCTGAACCCTGAACCCTGAACCCTGAACCCTGA
>RCNC010000275.1_pt1 | contig 31163 bp, 24 predicted proteins | sample 2041301 | NCBI WGS metagenome assembly RCNC01 (sample SAMN09708231, study PRJNA481090) | Marine sediment metagenome, whole genome shotgun sequencing project. | biome: marine sediment; feature: ocean; material: sediment; isolation source: Sewage treatment plant 13A marine sediment (STP13A) ... | reverse complement strand
CAATCCCGGTCTGTCGGTGATTGCACAGGCGGGAAACCCCGAGCACCAGGCCTATGACGCGCGGCTGGCCAGTTTTCGGGGCAATCGCTCCGCTTTTGCGTTTACGCATAAATTCGCCCAGGCCTTCGAGCTTTACGCTGCACAGGGTGTTACCGAGTTCCCGCCACAGGACGTGCCGCGGCCGGATATTCTGGTGCAGGATCGTTATAACTTCTCTTTGGGTGGGCTGGATGTTGAGGTGATTGCGGTGCCCGGTGCCGAGACCAATGACTCAGTGATCGTATGGCTGCCGCAGCACAAGATTTGCCTGACCGGTAACCTGTTCGGCTGCCCCTTCGGGCACTTTCCCAACCTGGTGACGATTCGCGGTGACCGCTATCGCGATGCGCTGACCGTTGCCGCAGCGGTGCAGGTGGTGCTGGATCTTGGGGCAGAGACGATTTTGTACGGGCATCACGGCCCTGTAGAAGGCAAAGAATTGATTGCCGCAGAGTTGACCGCGCTGCGCGACGCCATACTGTATGTTCACGAGGAAACCGTGAAGGGTATGAACGAAGGCAAGGACCTGCACACGCTGATGGCGGAAATCCACTTGCCGCCAGAGCTGGAAGTAGGGCAGGGTTACGGCAAGGTATCCTGGAGCGTGCGCGCGATCTGGGAGAACTACGCGGGTTGGTTCAAGCATGAATCCACTACCGAGTTGTATGCCACGCCGCGCAGTGCCATTGATGAGGATCTGGTCGAGCTGGCGGGAGGCCCCGGCGCGATTGTCGAGCGGGCACAGCAGAAGCTTGATGAGAAAAAATTTGTAGAGGCACTGCACTTGCTGGATATCGTGTTACCAAAGCACCGTAAGGCGCCGGGTGCAGTAACCGCCGCGATCCAGGCCCATGAAGGCCTGCTGCAGGACAGCGAAAATTTCTGGCTGTCCTCCTGGCTGAACAAGCAGATCAGCTTGTTACAGGCTGAATCTGCCTGACACCGATCAGGCGCTGCGGGTAACCGGCAGGTAATCCTTCGTCAGGTCCTCCGACACTTGCCACAGTTGCGCCGCCATGGCGTCATCGTACATGTAATCGCTATACTTCTCGCTGACATTGCAGTCGGCAAAGTAAAAGCCGCGCACGCCCACCAGATCAGGATTACTGGCGACATAGCAGCTGGTAGCGGCGCCCTCCGGAATCGTTTTCATAAAAGCCCAGCCGAAATACTTGGCCGCCCACTGCTGCCAGCCGGGCAGGTGCTGTACCAGGTTGGTCCTGATGACGCCGGGGTGGACGCTGTTGGCGGTAGCGTCAGTGTCAGAAATTTGCCGCGCCAGTTCCCGGGCGCAGAGCGCATTGGCTAGCTTTGATACCCCATAGGCATTCCAGGGCTCGTAATGCTGGCTGCCATCGAGATTATCGAATTCAATACCCTTGTCCGCATAGCGGTGTGCCGCTGAGCTGAGCAGGGTGAAGCGTCCCTGGGGTGCGGCCAGCACAGGTTCGCGCAGTTGGTTGATGAGGATGAAATGTCCCAGCTGATTGACCGCGAATTGTTTTTCCACGCCGTTTACCAATTCCAGCTCAGGCAGGGCCATGATGCCGGCGTTGGTGATGAGGCCGTCCAGCGGAATATTCATCGCGCGAATGCGGTCAGCGCAGTTCACAACTGACTCCCAGTCAGCCAGGTCGAGGAACACCGGGGTGGTTTCGCCCTTGATGCCGGCGCAGGCCTTGTCGGCCTTTTCCTGGGTGCGGGCAATGCCGATGATGTGGGCGCCCCGCAGGGCCAGTACCCGCATGGTTTCGTATCCCAGGCCGGAGTTGGCGCCGGTGATGGCGATGGTCAATCCGCTCAGGTCCAGCCCTTCGGTAACCTGCTCCGCGGTGGAGTCATCGTCAAAGGGGCTCTTCGGTGGCTGGCGGGTGATGATTTGTGCCAGCGCGGCAGCGGGTAGGGCGCTGAGCACTCCGATGGTGGCCATGTATTGCAGCACCTGGCGACGGCTGAAAGTCTTGTTGGACATGCTGTTCTCCTGTCTTCCTCAGATAATCTGCAGGCTCGCTTAGAGCTACTGCTATAGCGCTTAACGAGCCTATGTATTCATTCTCTCAATGTCCAGTAATACTGTTACACTGCCGCCCCCGAACACCCCGGTCATGATGATTATCGATGTGAGTAAGCTATCCTTTAGTACCCTGCCTTTACCCGAGGCGCAGCTGGGCAACCTTGAAAGTCTTGGATACAGTGAAATGACGGCCATCCAGGCTGAGGCATTGCCGTTGGCCCTCGCCGGCAAGGATTTGATCGCGCAGGCGAAAACCGGCAGCGGTAAAACCGCAGCGTTTGGCCTGCCGCTGTTGACCAAGCTCAATCCCCGGGATTTTGGCACGCAGGCGCTGGTGTTGTGTCCCACCCGCGAGCTCGCCTCCCAGGTAGCCACTGAAATTCGGCGCCTGGCGCGCTACCAGCAGAACATCAAGGTGGTGACGCTGTGTGGCGGCCAGTCTATCGGCCCGCAAATCGGCTCGCTGGAGCACGGCGCGCATATCGTGGTGGGAACGCCGGGTCGCATCAAGGATCATCTGCGCAAGGAGACACTGTCCCTGGAGCGGGTGCAAACCTTGGTGCTGGACGAGGCGGATCGCATGCTGGAAATGGGCTTTGTCGATGATATCGAAACTATTGTCAGTACCACGCCCGCCAGCAGGCAGACCCTGTTGTTTTCGGCGACTTACCCGGATGATATCCAGTCCCTGAGTGCGCGCTTCCAGAATGCGCCGCAGCAGGTCAGTGTGGAATCCCTGCACAGCGATCAGCACATAGACCAGCAGTTCTTTATCTGCCAGAAAAGCGAGCGCATGCTGGCCCTGGTGAAGCTGCTGGCGCACTTCAGGCCAGCATCGGCAGTGGTGTTTTGTAATACCAAGCAATTGACCCGGGAGGTCTGTGGCGCCCTCAACGACGGTGGCATACAGGCGGCGGCGCTGCACGGCGATATGGAACAGCGGGATCGCGACCAGGTGCTGGTGCAGTTCAAGCACCTCAGCTGCAGCATACTGGTAGCTACCGACGTGGCGGCCCGCGGCCTGGATATCGACGATCTGGCAGCGGTGGTCAATTTTGAGTTGCCGCGCAATGCCGAGGTCTATGTGCACCGTATCGGGCGTACCGGACGGGCCGGCAAGGAAGGACTGGCGCTCAGCCTGTTTGCCGATTCGGAGCGCTACAAATTACAGGCTATAGGTGACTACCTGCAGCGCGAGCTGGAGTTCGAGGCGATCGAGACGGTGACGGCGCCGGGGGAGGTCATGCCGCCGCCACCTTATATCACCCTGTGTATTTCGGGTGGGCGCAAGGAAAAAGTCCGTCCCGGGGATATCCTGGGAGCCCTGACCGGCGAGGCCGGGATTGACGGCAAACGGGTGGGTAAGATCACCGTCTCGGATTATTCCGCCTACGTTGCGGTTGAGCGGGATATCGCAGACCAGGCGCTGGGCAGGCTGCTCAATGGTAAGATCAAGGGCCGTAAATTCAAGGTGAGAAAGCTGTAGATGCCCTGTGCGTTCCATCCTGCTCCCAAGTCCTGTATAAGGGCCGCATGAAGATACCCAAGCGCATACAACCGCTGGTCGACGACGGGCTGGTGGACGAGGTGCTCCGCCCGCTGATGAGTGGCAAGGAGGCGGATGTATTCGTGGTGCGCTGCGGGTCAAAGATTCGCTGCGCCAAGATCTACAAGGAGGCCGCCAAGCGCAGCTTCAAAAAGGCCGCGCAATATACCGAGGGCCGCAAGGTGCGCAACAGCCGTCGCCAGCGGGCCATGGAGAAGGGTTCCAAATTCGGCCGCAAACAGCAGGAGGAGACCTGGCAGAACGCGGAGGTCGATGCCCTGTATCGCCTGGCCAGTGCCGGTGTACGCGTGCCCCAGCCCTACGGCTGCTTTGACGGCGTGCTGCTGATGGAGTTGATCACCGATGAGAGCGGCGCCGTGGCACCGCGCCTCAACGATGTGTCGATGGATGCCGAGCAGGCGCTGGAAGACCACGCCCTGGTCATGCAGTACGTGGTGCGCATGCTCTGCGTCGGCCTGGTACACGGTGATTTGTCGGAATTTAACGTGCTGGTCGACGAGGACGGCCCGGTGATCATTGACCTGCCCCAGGCGGTGGATGCCGCGGCCAATAACAATGCCCATTCCATGTTTGAGCGGGATGTGGAGAATATGACAGCCTACTATGGCCTGTTCGCCCCGCAGATACTGGAAACCCGCTATGCCCAGGAAATCTGGGAGCACTACGAAGAGGGCACCCTGCACCCGGATATCGAGCTCAGTGGTTATGCGGTGGAGGACACCCATACCGCCGATGTGGACGCCGTTATGTTGGAAATCAAGGAGGCTCTGCAGGAAGAACAGGACCGCCAGGAGCGCCTGCGCGACGACGAGGAATCGGACTAATACCACAGATCCCCCTCGACCCGGCGCCCTGAAATCATTAAAGTACGCGCCTCTTGAAAAAACCCCTTTAAACGGCGCCACCCCAGGCCCCAGGACTACCCCTTGATTACTACCGCAAATATCACCATGCAGTTTGGTGCCAAGCCTCTTTTTGAAAATATCTCCGTCAAATTCGGCGATGGCAATCGCTATGGCCTGATTGGCGCCAATGGCTGTGGCAAAACCACCTTTATGAAAATCCTGGATGGCAGCCTGGTGCCCACCGCCGGCAATGTGTCCATTACCCCCAACGAGCGTATCGGTAAGCTGAGCCAGGACCAGTTCGCCTTCGAGCACTTCTCGGTGGTCGATACGGTCATTATGGGGCATGAAGAGCTATGGGCGGTGAAGCAAGAACGCGATCGCATCTATGGCCTCCCCGAAATGTCGGAAGAAGAGGGTATGAAAGTCGCCGACCTGGAAACCCAGTTCGCCGAGATGGATGGCTACAGCGCCGAAAGCCGCGCTGGCGAGATTCTCATGGGTGCGGGCATCGAGCAGGCCTTGCACTTTGGCCCCATGAGCGCCGTGGCACCCGGTTGGAAGCTGCGTGTGCTGCTGGCCCAGGCCCTGTTTTCCGACCCGGATATCCTGTTGTTAGACGAGCCGACCAACAACCTGGATATTGACACTATTCGCTGGCTGGAAGCGATGCTCAACGAGCGCAAGAGCACCATGGTCATCATCTCCCACGACCGCCACTTCCTCAACGCTGTATGCACTCACATGGCCGATATCGATTACGGCGAGTTGCGGGTGTATCCGGGCACCTATGACGACTTCATGACAGCCTCCACCCAGGCGCGGGAACGCCTGCACTCAGAGAACGCCAAGAAGAGTGTCCAGATCGCCGACCTACAGCAGTTTGTCAGCCGTTTCTCCGCCAACGCCTCCAAGGCCAAGCAGGCCACGTCCCGCGCGCGCCAGATTGCCAAGATCAAACTGGACGACATCAAGCCCTCCAGCCGGGTCAGCCCCTATATCCGTTTCAAGCAGGACAAAAAGTTGCATCGCCAGGCCTTTGTATTGGAAGGCCTGGGCCATGGTTTCGACGGCGAGCGCCTGTTCGACAAGGCCAATGTGATTCTGGAGGCGGGTGCACGCCTGGCAGTTATCGGTGAGAACGGCGCCGGCAAGACCACCTTTTTGCGCTGCCTGATGGACGAGATCAAAGCCGACACTGGCGCCATCAAGTGGGCTGAAAATGCCACGCTGGGCTATTGTCCCCAGGACAGCACTGCCGAGTTTGACTGCGAACTGAACCTGTTTGACTGGATGAGCCAGTGGCGCAAGCCCAGCCACGACGACCAGATTGTGCGCGCCACCCTGGGGCGCTTGTTGTTTTCCACCGAGGATTTCCAGAAGCAGGCGAAAGTCTGCTCCGGTGGCGAAAAGAATCGCCTGTTGTTCGGCAAGTTGATGATGATGGACACCAACGTCCTGTTAATGGACGAGCCGACTAACCACCTGGACATGGAATGTATCGAGTCGCTCAACCTGGCGCTGGAGCACTACGATGGCACCCTGATTTTTGTCAGTCATGATCGCGAGTTTGTGTCTTCGCTGGCGACACGGATTATTGATATCAAGCATAAGGAGTTTGTGGACTTTCAGGGTACTTATGAAGAGTATCTGGCGAGTCAGCAGGCGGCGGAGCGGGTGGCGAACGCCTGATATCAGATAGTCGCTGTCCTAATCCAGCAACTCCGGCTGTTCCGCTGTAATCACATCGTACAGCGGCTGAAAACTAAACCAGCCAGCCAGCGGTGACCCCACGGTCTCCCGCGTCAGCAGTGCCACATTGTGATCTATCAGTATCGGCTTGCCCGCAGCCTCAGCCATCAGTTGTGCCTGGCAACTGCGCTCCATCGTGATATACCACCAGGCAGCAGCCTCGATGGTGTCGCCAACGGTGAGCAGGCCATGATTCCGCAGGATGGCCGCTTTGCGATCACCCAGCGCCGCCGAGATGCGTTCGCCTTCGGTGTTGTCCAGCACTACACCGGTAAACTCATCAAATAGCACATGATCTTCATAGAAGGCGCAGCTGTCCTGGGTGAGTGGGTCCAGTAGTTTCCCCAGCGAAGAAAAGGCCTTGCCGTAAATAGAGTGGGAGTGTGCTGCGGCTGTTACTGCCGGGTTGGACATATGAATCTGTGAGTGGATGGTGAACGCGGCGCCATTGAGCAGGCCATTGCCTTCGACCACTTCCCCGGTATGACTGACCAGCAATAATTCCGATACTTTCATCTGCTTGAAGGAGCGGCCCATGGGGTTGACCCAGAAGTGGTCCTGCAACTCGGGGTCGCGCACGGTGATGTGGCCGGCGACACCTTCGTCAAAGCCGAACTTGCCAAACAGGCGCAGGGCAGCGGCCAGTTTGTTCTTGCGGTCCTGGCGAATTTCCTCCACCCCTTCCGGCTGGGGGATGAGGCTGTTGGAGTCGTCCATGTTCATGACGATACTGTTGGCTGTGTCTGTCATATTTTTCTCCTGATTATTGCTCTACTACTTTTGTACAATGCTGGCAGGGCGTCTACACTTTCCCCCTACCACAAAGCGATAAGCATACGCCTTTTTAAGCCGGGCGGGGAGAGCAATAACAATGCCAGAATTCAGCCTCGAAACGTGGGCGAATATTGCCGATATCATCGGCGCCAGCAGTATCGTCACGGGTTTGATCATCGCCTGGATCCAGATTCGCCACCTGCGGGCGCAACAGCGTAATGCGGTAGCCATTAACCTGACCCAGACCTTTTACAGTCGCGATCTCGCTGAGGCCATCTCACTGATCCAGCCATTGCCCGATGGTATTTCCCTGACAGAAATACGGGAAAGGGGAGAGGCCTATGAACAGGCTGCCATTACCGTTTGTACCTCGTTTGAGACCATGGGCTTACTGGTGTTCAAGCGCATCGCACCCCTGGACCTGGTGCTGGACCTGGCCGGCGGTATTGTTTCAACCATGTACCGGAAGCTGGGTACCTGGAACCAGGAATTGCGTGAAGAGCAGCAGCAACCGTCCTGGGCCGAGTGGTTTGAGTGGCTGGGAGACCAGGCAACCAAACGCAAGACCGCGTCCGAGCCGGCGCATATCAGGTATAAGAACTGGAAGCCCTGAATTTATCGCGCCTTGCTAACAGGGATTATCTAAGCTTATAAATTCCGCGCGTGGAATTCGATATGTTCGCCTATAAAAGAAGCGATGAAGAAATAGCTGTGATCGTAGCCCTGCTGCATGCGAATCGTCATGGGGTAATCGCTGTCCGCGCAGGCTTGTTGCAGTAACGGCGTCTTGAGTTGCTCTTCCAGGAAATCATCTGCGCCACCCTGGTCCACCAGTGCGGGCAGTTTTTGGGTGGCGCCGCGCACCAACTCGGTACTGTCGTATTGCTTCCACGTTTCTCTGTCCTCGCCGATATAGTTGCTCAGGGCCTTGTGTCCCCAGGGGCATGCCAGCGGCGAGCATATTGGGGAAAAAGCGGATACCGAGCGGTAACGATCCGGGTTTTTGAGCGCGATGGTCAAGGCGCCATGGCCGCCCATTGAGTGCCCGAATATACCGGAGCGATCACTGTCGATTGGCAGGTTCGCCGCTAGCAGCGCCGGCAACTCATCAACGATGTAATCGTACATCTGGTAATGCCCGGACCAGGGTTCCTGCGTCGCATTGACATAGAAGCCAGCGCCCAGTCCGAAGTCATAGGCGCCTTCCGGATCATCGGGAACACCCTCGCCGCGCGGGCTGGTGTCCGGGGCGACGATAGCAACGCCGTGCTGCGCTGCGTATTGCTGGGCACCTGCTTTGTTAACAAAGTTTTCGTCGGTGCAGGTCAGCCCGGAAAGCCAGTACAAAACCGGTACCGGGCCGTTTTCCGCCGCAGGGGGCAGGTAGACGGAAAAGTTCATCGCACAGTTGAGTACCCGGGACGGGTGAGTGAAGCGTAACTGTCGCCCGCCAAAGGATTTATTTTCCGCTATCTGTTCCATTGCCAGCCCCTGCTAGTACAACACAACCGAGCGAATACTCTCGCCCTTGTGCATGAGGTCAAAGGCCTTGTTGATGTCATTCAATGGCATGGTGTGTGTAATCAGGTCATCGATCTGGATTTTGCCTTCCATATACCAGTCGACAATTTTGGGTACATCGGTGCGACCGCGGGCGCCGCCAAAAGCGGTACCGCGCCAGGAACGCCCCGTGACCAGTTGGAAGGGGCGGGTGGCAATTTCCTTGCCTGCGCCGGCCACGCCAATAATGCAGCTCTCACCCCAGCCCTTGTGGCAACATTCCAGCGCCTGTCGCATCACGTCAACGTTGCCGATACATTCAAAACTGTAGTCGACACCACCGCCGGTCATGTCTATCAGGTGATCAACGACATTCTCGACTTCACTGGGGTTCACAAAGTCGGTCATACCAAACTGTTTCGCCAGTGCCACTTTGGACGGGTTGAGGTCCACGCCAATGATGCGTGTGGCGCCCACCATTCTGGCGCCCTGTATCACGTTCAGGCCGATGCCACCGAGGCCGAACACTGCGACCGTGGAACCGGGCTCCACCTTCATGGTGAAGGCGACTGCGCCAATGCCGGTGGTGACACCGCAGCCTATGTAGCAAATCTTGTCGAAGGGGGCGTCCTCGCGCACCTTGGCCAGGGAAATCTCCGGCAATACGCTGTGGTTGGCAAAGGTGGAGCAGCCCATATAGTGCAGGATAGGCTCGCCATCCAGGGAGAAGCGGCTGGTGCCGTCTGGCATGACACCCTGGCCCTGCGTGGTGCGCACTGCCTGGCACAGGTTGGTCTTGGGGTTGAGGCAATAATCGCACTCGCGGCATTCGGCTGTGTACAGGGGAATAACGTGGTCACCGGGTTTGAGCGAGCTTACGCCGGGGCCAACTTCAACAACAACGCCGGCGCCTTCGTGTCCCAGAATAGCGGGGAATGCGCCTTCCGGATCATCGCCGGAGAGGGTGAAGGCGTCGGTGTGACAGACGCCGGTTGCCTTCATCTCTACCATCACTTCACCGGCCTTGGGGCCCTCCAGGTCAACGTCTACGATTTCCAGGGGTTTGCCCGCTTCGAAGGCGACAGCTGCGCGTGTTTTCATGGTAGATGTCCTTGTTCCTGCCCGATAAAAAGAGGGATCAGTCTATATATTTGCCGGTCATAGATAAACAGGGAATTGCCTGGCCATACCCGTTTATGAGGACCAACGTTCAACGCACAGCGCCAGCCACTGTTTGAGGGCGGCGCTGTGGTATTTGTGCCGGTGGGTGATGATGAACCACTCCCGGTGGAAGTCCCGCCCGGATACCGGGAGCGGTACCAGCGAGCCGCGTTCAAACGCTTCCTTTACGCTGATGCGCGACAGGCAGCCTACGCCCAGGCCCGCCTCAACCGCGCGCTTGATCGCTTTGGGCTGCTGCAGTTCCATAGCGATGTGCAGGTCTGTGACGATGCCATGCATGGCCCGGTCAAAGGCCTGGCGTGTGCCCGACCCCCGTTCACGCACAATCCAGGGTAACTCGATCAACTGCCTGTCGCTGACCCTGCGGGATGACGCCAGCGGGTGATCCGGCGCCGCGAACACTACCAGCTCGTCCCGGCGCCAGTGGAGGGTCTCCAGGTCGGGGTGGTGATACTCACCTTCCACCAGGCCCATATCCAGCTCGAAGCCGGCGACACGCTCGGCGATGACCTCGGTGTTGGCAATTTGCAAGGCGATGTCTGCCTGCGGGTTGCGCTGGCGAAAGTCGGCGATCATGTTGACCGCCAGGTAGTTGCCAATGGTCAGTGTGGCGCCGATCTCCAGGCGGCCCAGGATGTCTTCCCCGGCCAGCGCCTGCTCAAACTCCCTGGCCTGGTCCAGCAGGCTTTGTGCCTGGGGTCGCAGTTGGTGACCAAGCTCACTCAATTGCAGGCGTTTCCCCACCCGGTCAAACAACTGTACGTCGAACTGGCCCTCCAGTTCCTTGAGTGCCCCGCTGGCGGCTGACTGGGACATGGCCAGGGCTTCCGCCGCCCGGGTGACGTTCTCATGCCGCGCGGTGGCGAGGAATACTTCCAGTTGGCGCAGGCTGTAGCGCATGGCGCACCTCTCTCTTGCTACATATCTGTAAAAACGATTAATGTTATCAAATATAACTGTTTTACCTATTTATGATCAATCCCTATTATGTCCTTCAAGCAATACACAGAGGCAATAGGCATGGCACAGATACACAGGGAAGCAGTGACAGAAGTGCATCACTGGACTGAGCGTCTTTTCAGTTTTAAAACCACCCGCAATCCGGGGTTTCGTTTTGAGAATGGGCACTTCACCATGATCGGCCTGGAGCAGGAAGGCCGGCCGCTGATGCGTGCCTACAGCATGGCCAGCGCAAACTACGAGGACGAGCTGGAGTTTTTCAGCATCAAGGTGCCCGATGGTCCACTGACCTCGAAGCTGCAATCCATTCAGGTAGGGGATGAGCTGCTGGTCAATAGCAAGGCTACCGGCACGCTGGTGCAGGATAGTTTGTTACCAGGCAAGAACCTGTACCTGATTGCCACCGGCACCGGACTTGCACCTTTCCTGAGTATTATCCGTGACCCGGAAATTTATGAGCAGTACGACAAGGTCATCCTGACCCACGGTTGTCGCTATACGGAGGAATTGGCCTATCGGGAGTTGATCACCGAGCACCTGCCGCAACACGAGTACCTGGGTGAATCCGTGCGCGACAAGTTGATCTACTATCCCACGGTGACCCGGGAAAAGTTTGAGAACAACGGCCGCCTGACGGACCTGCTGCGAATAGGAAAACTGACCGCCGATATTGGCCTGCCGCCGATCAACGTAGCAAACGATCGCTTCATGATCTGCGGTAGCCCCAGTATGCTCAAGGATATTGTCGCCTTGCTGGAGAGTGCCGGTTTCCAGGAGGCGCGACACGGGCAGGCCGCACACTATGTGATAGAGCGGGCATTTGTCGAGAGCTGAGTGGGTGCTTGTATCACTCGTCGTTGTTTATTTGTAGCCAGTCAAGCGTGCGTTGTTCCAGGTAGTTATAGAAAGGGTTGTAGCGCAGGCGCAGCAGGAAGTCCCCGGGTATTTTCAGCACATTCCGTTCTCCCTGTAAGGCTTGTTTGCCCAGGAACAGCTGGCTCTTCTGCGTTGGCGGTTGCTGGCCATAGAGCGGGTCGTCGGGAGGGAAGGGCAGTGCCACATGGGACAGGGAGAATACCCCGGGCGGCCAGGCATCTTCCAGCGTCTCAGTGCGCGACGCCGCGCCCTGGAAAGGCGCTTTGTAGCGGGCGGTCACTGCGCGGCTATCGTTGCTTGAATTTGCCACCAGTGTCAGGCCGAAGGGCAGTTGTTCGTCGGCTATCATTCGTTCGGTAAAGGGGCCGGGGTCTTTCTTCAGCAGGCTGGCGTTGGCGGCGAAGCGGTTGATGTCAAACAGTACCATTTCGTGTCGCTTGGGGGCGAGCTTCGACAGCAGCCGGTCTACCACGGCATCGTTTGACACGGTGGCATCCACTGTGGATTTCAATACCAGGATAGGGGGCAGGGGAACCTGGGGATTTTCCCGGGCAGCAATGCGGCTGGCGACAGACTGTGTCAGGGCGTTGACCTGCTCTGCCGCGTTGGTGGCAAAGGAATTGTATTTGTAGGGATCGAACTCCGGCATTACATCCAGCCAGGCGAGGTGGCCAAGGCCCGGCAAGTAAGACAGGCGACGGCCCCATTTTGCCAGGCCGGCGGCAGCACTGATGCCAATCGCCGGAGAGATCAGTACCAGGCTGTCGGGTGCGGGCAGGGTGTCATCCAGTTCAGCGCGCAGCGAGTAGTCCAGTGCCAGGGCCGCGCCGGTCGAGTACCCGATGATATGAACAGGGGCACCTGCTACCTGCTGCAGCAAGCGCTCTACGCCCAGGTCAACTACCGCCGCCATATCCTGCCAGCTGACTTCCAGTAATCCCGAAGGCGCCGTACCGTGTCCGGGCATCCGCAGGCCCACCACATAATAGCCCTGCTGCTGTAGAGTCTCCCCGATCGCTCGCAGGCTGTAGGGTGAATCGGACATGCCGTGTAACAACAGCACGCCACCGATGGGGGTCGCGTTACTTAACTCAAATGATCGATTCCAGTTCGGCTGCCGCTCGCCCGGATCCGCGAGGCTGCCTTTGCTGTAGCGCTCAAGTGCGTGTGCAGCACCCGTTGGGTTCTTGGCATAGATGCGTTCGTCCAGTTCCGCGAACAGGGCATCCTCCAGTTCGAGGTAGCGGGAGAAACTGTCGACATGCGGGGTTTTCCTGATCGAAAACTCCTGCTTTAACTGCTGGGTGAGTGACGTTGAGAGTTCGGCGTTGTTGCAACCCACCAGGCCTGACAGGAGCATGCCCGTCAGGGTGGCAGCCAATAGTGCGTGCAGGGGAGATCTTGTGCCTGTTGTGAAACTGAACATGGTTGCTTGCCTTTTATCTTCCGCGCATCGGCACGGGGAGCACAGTGCCGTTATTGGTTTGTATCTGGTAGATGGGACGCTTGCTGATAATAATATAGTAAGTATTGGGTAGCGAGCCCAGGGCACTGGAGAATGTCACTTACTTAGGTCTTGGGGCTAGGGAGTGCTGAACCCGCTGTCTGGTAGGCAAGGTCCACTTGCGGTTCGAACTTACAGGCCCTTAAGTAGACCTTGCCTACCAGGCAGCTACTCCGTGCCGGCTCGTATACTGCGATATAGCCAGTCTCGGTAGTGTAAAGCCTCATAAGGGCCTGTAGTTCGAACCGCATGTGGCTTTACACTACCGAGGCTGGCGGAATACGACACCAGCCCAATTCGGCGCAGTATCAAAAAGTCGAGCAGGGTAGTATCAGCGGGCTTTTCTTTTCCACAGCTGTAATGAGTGACTTAACTTTCCCCGGCTACCTCGCAATTGCCCTATCCCACGGTTATCCTAGGATTATGGAAAGCCCTTAAACAGGAATTTAGAAATGAGTGTGTTGCCAAAAGTCCAGGTCTGTATGTCTGCCATGATGATGCCGGTGCGAGGCGCTAAAGCTATGAGTTTTACCCGATTTATCGCGCTGCTCGCCCTGCCATTGATGCTTCTGCTGGGCGCCTGTGCCAGTACCAGTACCAGCACACCTACCGCAGTCACTGATTTCAACAGGAGTTTTGACTTCAGCGGTGTGCGCAAAATTGCTATTCAACCAACCAATCGAACCGTGATCACCACGGTGAATGTCTCCGATATGCAGGAAAGCAGGATCAACGAGGCCGTGCAGGCTGAATTGCAACGCAGGGGCTTTGAAGTAGTCAGTGATAATGCCGATGCGGATATGTTTTTAGGCTGGCATCTGGTAACGCAGGAGAAAACGGATGTGCGCACGTTCAACAGTGGCAGTGGCTACAATTGCTGGAACTGTGGTGGCTCGAGCGTGTCGGTGCGGCAATTTACCCAGGGCACGTTCATTGTCGATATGATTGATCCGGTGCAGTTGCGCTCGGTGTGGCGCGCCACGTTTGAATCGCGTATGCGTAGCGAGCCCGACCGTGAGCGAGCGGCGGAGTATCGTCGCGCAGCCGCAGAGGCGATTTTTCGTAACTTTCCGCCCGGCGCGGATGGTAGCTAGCCTGCGGTCTGCTCTGCCCGCTGGCGTTTTTTCATTTATTGGGCATTGCAGTACCATGCGCCATCTTCGTACGCTGCCGGTACTCCCCGGGGAGCTTAGGCACACAAGGCTAGAGAAATCCCATGACATTTGATGAGCTCGGCCTGTCCGCGCCCCTGTTGCGTGCAGTGCAGGAAAAGGGCTATACCGAACCTTCTCCCATACAGGTGGAGGCCATACCTGCGGTACTGTCCGGCCGCGACCTGATGGCTGCAGCCCAGACTGGCACAGGCAAAACGGCGGGTTTCACCTTACCCATCCTGCAAATGCTACACGCCAGCGATGAGCCGCATCCCCACCGCATCAGGGTGCTGATTTTAACCCCGACACGGGAACTGGCCGCCCAGGTGGCTGAGAGTGTCGCCACCTATGGCGCACACTTGCCGTTCAAATCCGCTGTGGTATTCGGCGGTGTTAAAATCAATCCGCAAATTGCCCAGCTGCGCAAGGGCGTTGATATCCTGGTGGCCACACCCGGTCGCTTGCTCGACCTGCACCAGCAGGGGGAAGTGAACTTCTCTGATCTTGAGATACTAGTGCTGGATGAAGCTGACCGTATGCTGGATATGGGTTTCATCCACGATATCCGCCGCATCCTGAAACTGTTGCCTGCCAAGCGCCAGAACCTGCTGTTTTCGGCCACCTTCGCCGCCGAAATCAGGGACCTGACGCGCAAGATGCTGGACAAGCCGCTGGAAATATCCGTGTCCCCACGCAATACAACGGCAGAGGCCGTAGAGCAATGGGTGTACCCGGTGGACAAGAAGCTCAAGCCGGCGCTATTGGTGGAACTGGTGGTCCAAAATGACTGGCAGCAGGTACTGGTATTCAGCCGCACCAAGCACGGCGCTAATCGCCTGGCGCAATACCTGCAGAAAGCGGGCGTTAACGCGGAGGCAATTCACGGTAACAAGAGCCAGGGGGCCCGTACCCGGGCTTTGGCGGGTTTCAAGGGAGGCGCGGTCCGCGTGTTGGTGGCGACCGACATAGCTGCCCGTGGCCTGGATATCGTCCAGCTGCCACAGGTGGTGAATTTTGATCTGCCCAATGTGCCCGAGGACTATGTGCACCGTATTGGCCGCACAGGCCGGGCCGGGTCATCCGGTCGCGCCTACTCACTGGTCAGCGCTGATGAGATCAAACAGCTTAACGACATTCAGCAGGTGATCCAGCGTCATATTCCCCGGGAGTATGTGGATGGCTTTGAGCCTGGCCACGAGGTTCCAGACAACGCGCCCCTGCGCAAGCCGCGCGGCTCGAAAGAGGGTTCCGGGCAAGGCAGGAACCGAGCGGGGAGTGGCAAGCAGGGCGGCAGCAACTCTTCCCGTGGACGCGGCGGTGAGGGACACAAGCGGCCTGGGAGCCGACGTCGTTCAGGGGGGAGGTCGCGCCAGGGTTGATCGTTAACGTCCCTGAGGGGAAATACTTAGGCTATCGACCCGTAGCGGGACAAAATTCGGTACACTTTCCCGATATCATTCAAGCGGGAAATTAACATGCAGCGCACCATTCTAATCACCGGATGTTCCAGCGGCATCGGCGCCGCACTGGCTGCCGAGCTTCAGCGGCGTGGCAATCGCGTTTATGCGACTGCGCGGCGGCCCGACACGCTCGCACCACTGGCCGAGCAGGGGCTGGAAACCCTGGCACTGGATGTCAATGACGACGCCAGTATCGCCGCAGCAATGGCTCGCGTTGAAAGCGAGGCGGGGCAGCTTGATATGCTGATCAATAATGCGGGCTTCTCCCAGGTGGGGGCCGTGCTTGATCTCAAGCGGGAAGATTTGCGCCAGCAGTACGAGACCAATGTGATCTCCCCGGTGGCGGTTACCCGCGCCGCCATGCCCCTGTTACGCAAGGCGGCAAAGGCGCGGGGTAATGCCACCGTCGTCAACGTGGGCAGTATTGTGGGGCTGTTCACCACGCCTTTTGCCGGCGCCTATTGTTCCAGCAAGGCGGCGGTGCACTCCCTGTCGGATGCGCTGCGCATGGAACTCGCGCCCTTCGACATCCGTGTCGTTACTATCCAGCCCGGAGGGGTGCGTTCAGCCTTTGGTGATCACGCGGAAGAGGCCATACGCCTGCCCGAGGACTCGCTGTACCTGCCCATTGAAGAGGGTATTCGCGCCCGCGCCCAGGCGGGGCAGCAGGGCGCGACCCCGGTGGAGGAATTCGTAAATCCTGTGGTGGAGCGACTGTTGCAGGAAACGCCTCCCGCGATTATCAGGGGAGGCAAGAACAGTGTTCGCCTGCCCTTGATGAAGCAATGGCTGCCGCTGAAGACCTTCGATACAGCGCTAGCAAAAGTCTTTGGCCTGGATCGCTTCAAGCCGGAATGACAGGGCGCTGTTGCGGGTCTAGTAGCCGCCTTTGCCCGCCTGCAGGGTACTGGCGAATGCGGCATCCAGCGGTTCATAGACGTCACTGCGTGGCTTCAGTACGTACATAGGGTCCTCGACCTGCTCAAGGTCGTAGCCCTCCTTGCGCAGGTCACCCTTGACCATCTTGAAGGTGCCGGTGGTATCCAGTTCCCGCTGGATGCGCAAGAACACCGGGCGGGCGTATGAGGGCAGGTGCTCCAGCACGTAAGCGGAAAAGCCCGCTACATCGAAACTGCCGGCATCCGGTGCGAGCAGGATGGACGCCATGCCGGCCTTGCCATCCGCCTTGGGTATCTCGACGCCGTAGACATTGCAGAAATCCACCTGGGGGTGGCCGTTGATAATCTCCCCGACCTCGTTGGTGGATACATTTTCTGATCTCCAGCGATAGGTGTCGCCGACGCGGTCGACGAACTGGTAGTGGGTCATGCCCAGTGCAAAACCCACATCCACGGTTTTAATCAGGTCGCCGGTATTGAACCAGGAGTCGCCGGGTTTGAAGGCGTCCCGCAGGATTTTCTTTTCGGTCTCTTCTTTGCTGGTGTAGCCCTCGAAAGCAGTGAGTTCCGTAATTTGACCCAGTAGCAGTCCGGGTTCACCATCAGCCACCCTGACCAGGTGGCCCTCCTTGTCCCTGACGATTTCATCCGCATCGACATCGTACTTTACCAGCGCCAGGGGGATGGTGGTGGTGCCCACGGTGCAGTCCTTGTTGAACATATTGAGGAAGCCGATGTTACCTTCACTGGAGCCGTAGAATTCCGCAACACGTTTAATGCCGAAGCGCTGCTTGAACTCATGCCACACATCAGGTCGCAGGCCATTGCCCATAATGGTGGACAGAGGCGTTTTGTAATCGTCGGGATGTTCGGGAGTATTGAGCAGGTAGCGACACAGCTCACCGATGTACACAAAACAGGTGGCGCCGTGTTCGCGTACTTCACTGAGAAAGTTGCTGCCGGAAAACTTGCGCCGGATGAACATGGCGGCACCCGTGCTGAAGGCAGCGCCTGCCCCGAGGAACAGGCCGGTGCCATGATAGAGCGGCAGGCACAGGTAAATGCAGTCATTCTCCATGCACCTGAGCCCGCCCTTGTAGGACAGTGCGGAGGAAATCAGGAAGCGCCGATTGGTGAGGACCGAGGCCTTGGGTAGCCCGGTGGTGCCGGAAGTAAAAACATTCAGCGCGACATCAGCCAGCGTGACCCGCCCGGTTTCGGGTGGGTTGGCGTCGCTCTCGTCCTCAGCCTCTTCATCCAGGTCCACGGCCCAGTTGGGGCACTGCAGCTCACCCGCATCCGGCACGAAAAGATAGCTCTCCAGGTCGGCGTCAGATTTTATATCGGCTATAGCATCCAATCGCTCTTCACCAAAAATGCAGACTTTGGAATTGGTGATCTTTATACAATGCAGGAGTGACCGGCCTGTCAGGTTGGTGTTGATGAGGGCGGCGGTCACGCCCAGCTTGTTCAAGGCGAGGAGAGTGGCGAGGTATTCAATGCGATTTTCCATCATCAGGCTGGCGGTATCGCCTTTCTTTAAACCGCGTCCCCTGAGCGCGGCGGTATAGCGATTCGCCTGTGCGTTCAATTCAGACCAGGTCCTGGTCTTGCCCTCAAAGATGATAGCCGTATGGTATGGAAATCGCTTGGTAATTCCCTCCACGCGAGCGGCGAAACTGTCGCAGGTGGAAAGTGGTCTCGGCCTTACTTCCTTGGCGACCTGTAGCAGGACAGGGGCTTCTTTGAGGGTGGCTGTTACGTCTCTCAGGCTCATGGCTTGTTATTCAGTCCGCATGGTTGATTATGGGTGAGTAGGGAAAGATAGCGGGTCTGGAGTTGCGCGGCAAGCGATGCCTTGCCCGGGAGTCAGGGGCCGAGCAGATTGGACACCTTGCCGGCGGATAATTGGGAAAACCAGGCGGCGTCGTAGGCGCGCTGTAGCAAATTAATGGCGGACAGCGCTGCGACCACCTGCTCGGCGAAGGCCTCCCGCCGCGTCAGCAGTCCAGCTTCCTTATCGTCCAGCAGGGATAAGTGCCCGGCCAGCAGCAGGCCGTTGGTAAACAGGTCCTGGGAAACGGAAGATTCGCAGCTGATGGTGCGCCGCAGCAGCATTTGCTCCCCCTGGGCCAGCAGCTGTTTGGTAAAACGTTTCTGGTCCAGTATGGGTTGGTCTTCCAGCTCCAGTAATGCCACCGCGATGATCAGGTAGCCCTCGGTGATCGAGCGCAGGATCGCGTGGCCGAAGCGGGGCGGTTGGTCCTGCAGCAGCTTCTGGATGGAGTGCTCTCCACTGTCCCAGCCCGGGTAGCGCTGCCCGGTTTCGAGCAGTACATCCTGCCAGAAATCTTCAGTGGGCTTGTAGAAAAACTCGAACTTGTAGAGGTCACGCAGCGCCATCACGTGGCGTTGCAGGATAGTAGCACTGGGGCGTTCGATATCCAGTGTGCACATGGCGAGGCCGATTTCTCCCATGGCGGCGCGCAGGAAGTAGTGGGTGATAGTGTTGCGGTAATAGGCTGCCGCCAGGCGCTGCTCCCTGGGTATGTAATAAACGGGTGTGCGCGCCTTGTCGAAGGATTTAACCAGGCCGGACTTCTGCAGTGCCAGTACCGCGGCGCTCACTTCCGCTTCGGTTCTCAGGCTGAACCCCGATGCGGCTGGCAGTTCCCGCTGTGTGACAAGGTCAGTAATCTGGGTCGACTGCAGAAAAATCTCAGAGGCGGTCATGGCCCTGCGGTTGGCGCCCAGCAGTACCATGGTCAGGACGTCTGCCGACTTTATTGGTGTGATCTGTTCAATGCGACGGCACACTTCGAATGCCATGCGCATTACTTCAAAACGCTGTTGGTCCTGTTCGCCGTCCTGCATGGCCTCGGACAGGCCGGTGGGTTCGCCCAGCACTACCGGTTCGCCATAGCGTACATAGACCTTGCCATAGGGCTGGCGCATGCCGAAGATGTAATCAAAAAACCAGCGCAGGGACTCCTTGCGCTTGGGTTGCCCGGTCTGGATCGCCACATAATCATCGATTTCTGCGATACGGTCGAAGGCCAGGGATACGGGCACCAGCAGCACATCTTTCATCTGTTCCCGGTGGCAGGATTCGACCACCCAGTTAAGCACACCCAGCTTGGGCGGAGACAGCTTGCCGGTGCGCGAGCGCGTCCCCTCGATGGACCACGACAGGGGCAGTTGGTTGCGGATGAGGTAGTCGATGTAACGCCGGAAGACCAACTTGTAGATCGGGTCCTCTTGAAAAGACCTGCGCACGAAGATCGCGCCCACCCGTCGCGCCATGGCGCCAAAACCGAGGAAGTTCATATTAACGCCGGCGAAGATCAGCGGCAGGGGCCGAAACTTGTTGTCATACAGGGACAGCAGGAATACAAAGCTGTCCATGTGGGACTTGTGTGACCACAGGAACAGCAGCAGGTGATCGCGGGACAGTTCTCGCAGTTCCTCCAGCTTGTCCAGGTTGATGTCCAGTTCCGCCTCATAGCTGCGCGTGTAGATGAAGCGGGAGAGCTTTGCCACAGGGCGCAGCCAGGATTCTCGCGGCGTTGCCTCAATTTCCTTGAGGCACTTGCGTGCGTAGCGCTGGGCCTGCTCTGGCGTTTTGCCGGACTCCGTCGCCGCCTGTTGCAGTTCTGCCTGGAAGTCCGCTTCCTTAAAGATGGCGCTGGCACCGTTACTCATAGACTGAACACTCCGAACAGCGCGGCGTGGTCCGACAGTTCCCGCCAGGGGCCACTGCTGAGACAGCGACAGGCGGCCGGCTTCAGTCCACGGTAGTAAATGCGATCAACCGCCAGCAGCGGTGCCCATACGGGGAAAGTGCGGGCGTGGCGGCCTTGCATATGTACGAACAATTCTTCCAGCCCCAGATCGTCGTGCAGGTGGTGCTCGGCCCTGCGCCGCCAATCGTTGAAGTCGCCGGCGACTATCATCGGTTCATCCCTGGGCACATGGTCGTTTATGCGGTCGGTCAGCGCCTGCAGTTGCTCTCTGCGCTCCTGCTCCAATAAACCCAGGTGCACGCACAGTGTATGCAGGCGGGTTTTTTTGTGCGGTAGCTCGATGACACCGTGCAAAATGCTGCGACTGGAGCGAGGAAATTTGGAGACATCAATATTTTCCCAGCTGACAAAGGGATACATGCTCAAGATCGCGTTGCCGTGATCTCCCTTGCGGTAAATCGCGTTGCGTCCATAGGCGAAATGCGGCCAGGCCTCTCCCGCCAGGTATTCAAAGTGCGGCTGGTCGGGATAGGAAAAACGCCTGCGCTTGGCGTCACTTTTGATAGCTGTCCCGTGAATCTCCTGTAGAAAAACAATGTCTGCCCCGGTTTCGGCGATGCGCTCGCGCATGGCTTCCAGTACAAAGCGGCGATTACCAGCGCAGTAGCCCTTGTGGATGTTGTAGGTAAGGACGTGTATATCTTTGCTCACAAGCACCCCCGCATTAACTTGGCGAGTACTGTCTGGGTGGCTTTATTCATGATTTTTCCGTGACTGCAGGGCTTTAATGGTCCAGGACATAGCATAATCAAAGCCGCTGGCCGCAGCGATAAACAGCACGGCCGCCGACCCCAGAATGATTGCGATGGCTGGTATGTCGGTGATGATCTGGCTGCTCAGTACCAGCACACAGAAACTGATCTGGATAAACATATTGGCCTTGCTCAGGTTGGTGGCAGCAAACTCAAAGTGACCGATGAACCTGTAGTAATAACTTGCGCCCAGCACGATAATCAGGTCGCGGGCTATGACCGCGATGGCCAGGTACCAGGGCACCAGTCCTGTCTGGGCAAAGCACAGGAACGATACTGTGACCAGTATTTTATCCGCGATCGGATCGAGAATTGCGCCAAATTGCGACAAGGCGTGTAAGCGTCGCGCGAAGAAGCCGTCCAGGGCGTCAGTGAGACCGGCCAGTAAGCCGACAGCCAGGGCCCAGGGATAGTTTTCGCGCAGGATGAGCAGGCCCAGGGGCAGCGCCAGCAGCAGCCGGCTGAAGGTCAGGGCGTTAGGTAGGTATTGCAGCATGGTTTGAATCCCTCCCGTCCAGTGCTCTGCTTATTACTAATTGAATTATAGTACCCACGGAATATTCTTCAGGCGAACAGCGTTTATGGCTGGTCCCGCGTCAGCAGAAAGACCGCCAGTTCACGGCGCTGGGTTGCGCTGAGTGGATATACCGGCATCGGCGATTGCGGAGCTGCCAGCGTGTCGATCACCGCGCCGTAACCAAGCCTATCGGCCAGCCCTTCGAGACGTTTGGGATTTGCGCCATACTCGTGGCAACTACGGCACTGGTAGCGTTGGTACAGTGCTTCGCCGCGCCTGGCCATGTCGGGCAGGTCGACTTCCTCAAGCCACAGTGGTGGCTGGGCATCCAGCCGGCTGGTAACCGGCATTGCCAGTGACACGGTATTCGCAGCAGTCGACGTGCCATAGCTGATGCGGTAGATAGCACCGGCGTAGTCATCAGAAACATAGATGGCGCCGTCAGGGCCCTGGGCAACATCGACGGGGCGGCCGCTGATGTCGCCGTCCTGGTTGAACCCGGTGAGAAAGTCGCGTTGTTCGATACCCTCTTCGCTCCAGTGTAGGGACACGACTTTATATCCGTCTGGCGTACTGCGGTTCCAGGAGCCGTGCAGCGCTACCAATGCGCTGTTTTGATAATCGTCAGGCAGGGTGTCGGTATTCGCTGCCAGGAACGTCATTCCCAATGGAGCGTTGTGTGCGCTGAAATTGTGTGCAGGAACGGTCGGTTGACGCTGCCCTGCCAGTGGGTCTTCGCCCATGTCCGGGTCGGGCAGGTTAGCGCCGTTGTAATAGGGCCAGCCATAGAAGTGACCTTGCTGGATGTGGTTCAGTTCGCAGGGAGGAAAATCGTCCCCCAACAGGTCGCGACCATTGTCCGTGGCATAGAGCTCGCCACTCCAGGGCGCCCAGTCGAAACCGACACTATTGCGCAGGCCGGTGGCGACCGTTTCAGCGCCGCTGCCGTCCAGTTCGAAACGCATCATGGTAGCGCGTCTGGCATCCTCTTCCTCACAGACATTACAAGTAGAGCCTTGAGCCAGGTAGAGTTTGTTGTCAGGGCCGATGCCGATTGTCTTACTCCAGTGGTTGCCATTGTCGGTCAAGCCCTCGACGATCGCCTGGTATTCTCCAGTCAGCTTGCCAGTGCTGCTGTCAAAGAGTACGCGGCCGATGCGGTTGGATTCCGCGATGTAGAGCCACTTATCGCTGATAGCCATACCCAGCGGTCGACGCAGTCCATCAATGAGGGTCTCCCTGCCATCGGGGCTACCATCTTCGTTGTCATCGCGACGCAATAACAGGATGTCTCCGGAATGGGGACGACTGACCAATAGGTCCCCGGCGGGAGTGAAGCGCAGGAAGCGGGCGCGCGGAATATCATTGGCATACAGTTGCAGCGAGAACCCCTGGGGAACCTGGTAGCGTTGGCGCAGGGTGCCCTCATCTGCCGACGGGCCCGATACCCCGGCCATCACGTTGAGCATCATGCGCAGGCTGGTACTGTCTATGGTGCCGGTGGCCAGTAATACCACCGGGATACTCACAATCAGCAGCCCTACAATGCCCAGGGCGATGAGGATTTTCCGCATTCTACAGCCTTTTCAACAGGACACTCGCCGTGCTGGCGAGTGGCGCTTGACTATAGCATAAGGCATGTCTGTAACCTTAGACCCGGCGTCTGCCCCTGCGCAGCAGCTTGTCAGTTTCGATGGCGATGAAACTGGGCAGGAAGCACAACAGGATAAGCGGCCACCATTCGGCGGGAAAGGGCGCGGTGCGAAACAGGGCTGCCGCTTCGGGCACCAGCGTCGGTATGCAGCGGATAGCAATGCTCAGGGTGATGCCCCCCAGCAGCCACGGATTGGAAAACGGATTGATGCTAAAGGCTGAGTCATAGATCGAGCGGGCGGAAATGACATAGCCAAAGTGAGCCAGCAGGATGGCCCAGAAGGCAGCGGTCTGTGCCTGGGTGAGTAGCAATTCGTTAACGACACCGCCGCCTCCCAGGGCCGGGGCGCCGAAATGGTAGTAGATGCCGAAGCCGGGCAGGGCAATCGCCAGGCCCATGATCACCACGCGCTGCAAAAACAGGCCGTTGATGATCTTTGTCTGCGCTGGCCTGGGTGGCACATTGAGCAGGTTTTTCTCCTTTTTTTCCATCATCAGTGGCATGGTGAGAAGCACAGAATCGAGCAGGTTGATCCACAGAATCTGCACCGGCTCCAGCACAAAGCGCACAGCAAAGATGGGTACGGATGCCGCCATCAAAATCGCGCCCATGATCAATAGTGCCTGGGCGGCATTGGTGGGCAGGGTGTAGAGAATGGCCTTTTGCAGATTGTTCCACGCGTGGCGGCCCTCTTCTACGGCGGCGACGATGGTGGCGAAATTATCGTCCGCCAGCACCATGTCCGAGGACTCCTTGGCCACCTCGGTGCCGCTGATACCCATGGCGATGCCGATGTCCGCGGCTTTCAGCGCGGGTGCGTCATTGACGCCATCGCCGGTCATGGCCACTACCAGTCCCCGCGCCTGCAGGGCCTCGGCAATCGCTTTTTTGTGTTCAGGGGCGACCCTGGCAAACACCGATACGTCGACGACGGTCTCCCGCAGTTGCGCCTCATCCAGGTGTGAGAGCTCTGCTCCAGTGACTACCTGCTCTGCTGCTATGCCCAATTGTTTTGCCACCGCTTGCGCCGTGTCCGGGTGATCGCCGGTGATCATTACTGTGCGAATCCCGGCGTCCTTGCATTGCGCCACGGCGCTTATCGCCGATTGTTTGGGCGGATCAATCATGCCCTGCAGGCCGACAAAACACATCTCGGCCAGATCCTGGTGGCGCAGGTCATCCTGCCCCGGCGGGAGTTCGCGCACCGCGAAGCCAAGCGTACGCAGGGCGTCGCGGGCGAACATTTTCGCGGTGTATAAGGCGGTATCGGGGTCGAAGGGAAGCGGCTGGCCGGCAGGATCCAGGGTGGAAGAACACATCCCTATAACAACTTCTGGCGCGCCTTTTACCAGGGCCAGGCGTTTACCCCCGCTTGCCACCAGCACGGCCATGTATTTCTCCGTGGAGTCAAAGGGGATTTCTTCCAGCCGTTGTATGCCGTCCACCAGCAGTTCCGCCTTGGCGCCGGAGATGCGCAGGGCCAGTTCTGTCGGGTCACCGGTACCACCCTCGCCACTGAGGTGGGCGTTATTGCAATTGAAACCGCATTCCAGCAGTTGCATCAGCGCGGGCTCTTCCCGCGTTTGTGCCGGTGTATCCTCGAGCAGGAATTTACCCTCAATGTCGTAGCCAACGCCAGTGACGTTGTAGGTGCGGGTGCCGGCATAAATGCGGGTAACCGTCATACGGTTTTCTGTCAGCGTGCCGGTCTTGTCGGAACAGATGACGGATGTCGCGCCCAGGGTCTCCGCCGCGGGCAGTTTTCTGATCAGGGCGTTGCGCCCAGCCATGACCACACCGGACAGTGCCAGGATGGAGGTGACCAGGGCCGGCAGCATTTCCGGAATAGCCGCGACTACCAGGGAAACTGCTCCCAGGAAACTGTAGGCCGTATCGTAGCCGAGATAGATGCCGTAGCCGAAGTTGAAGGCTCCCACCACCAGGATGGCAATGATGAGGGTGTGCACAAATTCCTTCATTTTGCGCTGCAGGGGCGTCATGCCACTGTCAGCGGCCTGCACCATGTCCGCAATCTGGCCGAATACCGTGGTTGCCCCGGTTTCTACCACAATGGCCCTGGCAGTCCCCAGGGTTACATAAGTGCCGGAAAAGCCGATATTTTTCTGGTCCCCAGGTACCAGGTCATCTCCCGGGATAGGCTCGATGACTTTTTTGACGGGTATCGACTCGCCTGTCAGCGAGGATTCATCGACGTGGGCATTGCTGACTTCTATCAGGCGCACATCCGCGGGGATCTTGTCACCGCCTTCCAACACCACCATGTCCCCCGGTACCAGTTCCCTGGCAGGTAGACGGCGTTGATCGCCGTCCCTTACCACCAGGCATTCCTGCACCATCATGTTGCGCAGGGCATCCAGGGCGCCTTCTGCCTTGCCCTCCTGCACAAAGCCCAGGATCGCGTTGAGCAGGACAACGCTGCTGATGACGATGGTGTCGGGCAGCATATGGCTGCCCATGGCGGTCAGCGTGGCGGTCACCACGGCGGTGGCCAGCAGGATGATCACCATGGGGTCATTGAACTGCTGCAGGAAACGCCGCCAGGCAGGCGTCCTGGTAAAGGCTATTTCATTGGGCCCGTATTGCTCCAGCCGTGCCGCTGCAGTGTCTTCGCTGAGACCAGAAGGGGTAGTTTCCAGTGCATCAAATAACTCATCTGCCGATTGTGCGTACCATCTCTTAGTCAAATTTTGCTCCTTGTCCCGGGTAACTGGGTAACCACCGGAGGGGAGTCTGGAGCACCCCGCCGATAGCACTGTGCCCAGCATAATTGATCATCCGATCCAATCCATAGAGCTAGATCAATACAGTAGATTGTTGTGGTACATCGCGGTTCGGCAGCGGGGCTGGCCAGTGGCTGGAAAAACGGCTCTGGCGCCCTGTGGTCCTGTTTTCTGGATTTGTAAAAACATTAAAAAACAATAGCTTGTGATTGACAGGGAATTATTTTCTATGCTTTGGGATGAAAGTGTGAATATGTACAGGAGCAGGTATTTTGGTCCCATTTGGGCTATGTTTGATCAAGGGGCAGGAACAATAATCGGGATAACGGGCGTTTATGCTTAAAACCGTCAAAATGATCACCAACGATCTGGACATCGGCATGTATGTCAGTCGCCTGGACAGGCCGTGGCTGGAAACGCCGTTTGTGACTCAGGGCTTTATTATCAAAAGCCAGGAAGAGCTGAATGAACTGCGTGAATATTGCGATTTTGTCTATATTGATAATCGCCGCAGCGGGGAAAGTAATAAGGCACTCTTGAAGCAAGAGGCCGCGCACGCCCGCAAAAAGCCGGCAGAGGCGAAGAAATCGCGGGAACGTCCCCGCATACCCATCGAACAGATCTTCCAGGGCCGCATGATCAAGCCTTACCGGGATGGTAGCGGCTGGGAGGAAGAGCATCCGCGGGCACAGCAGGCGCTCAACACGCTGGTGAGCGATATTGACCAGATATTTTCTGAGGTTGTAGACGGCGAAAAACTGAATATCGTCAAGCTGAGAAAGTCGGTTGAGCCTGTCGTGGACAGTATCAGCAGCAACCCCGATGCCTGTGTTTGGGTCGCGCGGCTCAAGCAGCATGACAAATACACCTATCAACACTCCCTGGGAGCCGCGATCTGGTCGGTTTCTGTGGGTCGGCACCTGGGCCTGCAGCGGCAGGACCTGCGCTCCCTGGCGATGGGTTGTATGCTAATGGATGTCGGCAAGCTGCGCCTTGACCCGGTATTGCTGCAAGCGGACCGTGAACTGACAACCGAGGAAATGGCCCAGGTGGCCAGTCATGTCGATCACGGCATGGAGATTCTCGAAGAATGCGGGATTATTAACCAGGATGTCATTGATATCGTGGCTCACCATCATGAACGTTATGATGGCTCGGGTTACCCCAATGGCATCACCCATGGCCAGATCCCGCCTTTTGCCTGTATCGCCGGCATCGTGGACACCTACGACGCGATTACCAGTAATCGCAGCTACGCTCCCGCAGTCTCTCCTACAGAGGCGATCAAGCTGCTGTATAACTTAAGGGATGAGGATTTCCAGGCGGAGCTGGTGGAGGCCTTTATCCAGGCCATTGGCATCTACCCCGCCGGTACCCTGGTAGAGTTATCCTCGGGCGAAGTGGGGGTGGTCGTGGCAGAATACCGCACCAGGCGCCTGCGTCCGAAGATAATGCTGCTGCTGGATTCCAGGAAGAAGAAGCTGCGCAAATCAAGAATTATCGACCTGCAGGAAGAGAGCGCCAACTCCTCCCTGACTATTACCAGAAGCCTCGAACCTGAAGCTTACGATATCGACCTGTCCAAGATTGCTATCTAGCACGCTCCTGTCGGTGGGGCCCGGCCCCGCCATTTTCGATCAACCCTCCCAATAGCCTGTACTTTTCGATCAGTTTCCCGTTCGCTTGTCGTGTTGAGGCAGGCGAATCGATACCTGATTACACCACACTCGGGCAATCTCTTGCGGTGTGTCATGGTTACCAGCCATTAATTGTTTGACAATGGTCCCTGGAATCTGAATCCGTGCCAGCGAGGCGCGGAGCATGCGTGGCGAGCACATTGACGACAGGAGACAGGCGATGACAGATAGCGGGCCCATTCGGGTAGGTATCATGGGATTTGGCCAGGTGGGAAGGCAGGTTTACGAACTGGCCTCCCGCAGTAAGGATGTAGAGGTAGTGGCAATTGCGGACATCGGCAAGCCGGACATATTGCATTACCTGTTGTGTTCCGAAGTTGAAGAGCCCCAGCGGCATCAGTTGCAGGGGAACTTCCTGGTGAATCCGAACTTTCGAGCACGCCTGATGCAGAATGACCGGCCGGCGGAAATGCCCTGGGATATTTTTGCTGTGGATATAGTGATTGACGCCACCGGTAAGTTCCGCGACAGGCAAGCGATGGAGGCGCACCTGGGCAACGGGGCTCCCCGGGTACTGTTGCGCACGCTACCAACGGATCATATAGATCGAATTGTAATACCCGGTATCAATGATGATGCGGCGGTCTCTTCAGATCGCATGATCAGTGCCGGTTCTCCCACCACATCGGCATTGTGCCTGTTGCTGCAGAGTTTGTCGGAGGCATTCGCTATCGAATGTGGCAGTATGACTACGGTGCATGCCTATACTTCCGATCAGGCCCTGCAGGACTATGCCGGCAGTGATTTCCGCCGTAGCCGCTCCGCCGCAAAAAATATTATTCCCAACAACCACGAGGCTTCCCTGTGGCTGGGCAGTATCCTGCCGGAATTTGAGGGCAAGATCCTGACCTCTGCGCTCAACGTGCCGGTGCAGGAGGGCTGCCTGTTGGACGTAACCCTGGTGATGAAGGACGCTGCGGTGACGGCAGAGGCTGTCAACGAGGCAATGCGCAGCGCAGCCGTAAAACGCGAGGGCATTGTTGCGGTAGTGGAAGATCCCATCGTGTCCTCGGATGTCATCGGCAATGACAGCTCCCTGTTGTTTGATACCAAGGGCACCATCAAGGCGGGGAATAACACCATCAAGACCCTTGGCTGGTATGAGAGCCTGGGGCATGCGGCGCGCTTGCTCGACGTGGTGCGCCTTTATAGTCAACTTGACCGGCAGCAGGAGGCGGCGTAATGAAAATTGGTATTAATGGATTTGGCCGCATCGGGCGTTCGGTATTCCGCATCCTGGATGAGGTGGAGGGCATTGAGGTGGTCGCTATCAACGACCTGTTCGACAATGGCGCCCTGCGTTACTTGCTCAGTTATGACACCGTGATGGGGCCCTTCGGCAAGAGCCTGAAGTTGGAGGATGATCATTTCGTTACGCAAAACACCCGGTCCAAGATGCTGAACGAGCGCAATCCCGCTGCATTGCCCTGGGCAGAGCTCGGGGTTGATGCGGTGGTGGAGGCCACCGGTGTGTTTCGCAAGCGCGAGCAGCTGGAACAGCATTTGGAGGCGGGTGCCGGTCGCGTCGTGCTGACGGTGCCGGCCAAGGATCCGATAGATTACACGGTGGTTCTTGGCGTCAACGAAGATGGACTCAATGAGGGGCATCGCATTATTTCCGCTGCCAGTTGCACCACCAACTGCCTGGCTCCCATGGCACGCGTGCTGGACGAATCCTTCGGTATTGAGGAAGGCGTCATCAACACCGTGCATGCCTATACCAACGATCAGCGCCTGGCAGACGTTCCTCACACTGACTGGCGGCGCAGCCGGGCGGCGGCGGAAAATATCATTCCCACCTCCACCGGGGCGGCGAAGGCGGTGGGTGAGGTGCTGCCACAACTAAAGGGCAAGCTGCACGGCATAGCCGCCCGTGTGCCCGTGCCGGACGGATCGGTGGTGGACCTGTTTGTGAAGCTTGGCAAACGCGTCACGGTGGACGATGTCAACGCTGTGGTGCGAGCAGCGTCGGAGTCACAGCGACTCAGCGGCATCCTGCAGTATAGCGATCTACCCATTGTCTCCACCGATATTATCGGCAACTCCCACTCCTCGATTTACGATGCGGGTTTTACCGGGGTTACGGCTGATCGGTATTTGCGTGTGCTGAACTGGTACGACAACGAGTGGGGCTATTCCTGTCGGGTTTGTGACCTGCTGGCTCTCATCAATAACTGGTAAGCGCGGTAGCTGTTGGCCGCGGCTTGCGGCTTTACTCCGGATGCTGATCTACTTAGGGGCCTGTACTGGCCCCATGTACTTGCGAAGTGACTTGACCTGACTAAGCTGCCTCCGTGAGAATGGGTGCCCTATGTACCTGTCTGACTGGTATGAGTTGCACCAGTTGCCGCTAATTGTGGCAGGCTCAATCCAGGCACCCAACCCAGGCTTCCCACCCAAGGTTTCCCCTTATGCAAAGAGTTACCAAGATCGTTTTCCTGCTGTCATTCCTGTTGGTCGGTGGCTCCTCTGCCTGGGCCAATAGCTATAGCGAAGCTATTACCTCTTTCAGTAATGCCGGCGAGAGCGGTGAGTTTTTCAAAACCGCCTATGGCTATGCGTTGTTCCCCACGATCGGTAAGGGCGGGATGTTTATCGGCGGCGCCTACGGCAGCGGGCGGGTTTTTGTGAATGCCAAACATGTGGGTAATTCTACGCTGGCGCAGCTGACCCTGGGACTGCAGTTGGGAGGGCAGGCGTACAGCCAAATTATCTTCTTCGAAGATGAACAGGCATTCACGGATTTTACCTCAGGCAACTTTGAGTTCAGTGCCCAGGCAACGGCGGTGGCGATTACTGCAGGTGCTTCCGCCCAAGCCACTACCGGCGGAGGCCTGTCCGCTGGCATCAGTGGCGGGCGCAATGATGCGACTACTACCAGCGGCGGCTACCGCAAGGGCCTGGCCGTTTTCACCATCGCCAAGGGAGGCTTGATGTACGAGGCTGCCCTGGGTGGCCAGAAATTTACTTACACAGCGCTGTAGCTGGCTGTGGCCTCGCTGGACTCAGGATAGGGCTGCTGCGCTGCGAGCCAGTTCCAGTGTGTCGGCGGGGAAATCTCCCAACAGGATAACGTGCCAACTGCGCGGCCCGTGGGCCCCCTGGACGAGCTGGCCTTCAATATCAGCTGTGCTGGATGGGCCGGCGATAAAATTGATGCCACGGGGCCGTCCGGATTTTTCCATATCTGTGTTGATTTTGTCCCAGGCCTCTTCGAGGGTGGGAACAAGCTCCGAGCTGTCCACCAGTACAATATGATGCTCAGGTAACAGGTTGTTCGCTGCGGGATTCGCTTTACCTGTCCATGTCACTACAGCGCCGGTCTCCGCGACACCCAGCCTGGCGAAGCTCAGGGCGACCGGCTCGCCCGCTTCCACAGCCCCAAAACGCGGCAGTACACCGGCGTCGCGCCAGGGCATGGCGGCCAGTCGAGGATCATTGCTCGCCACCAGGCGCTGGCTGCGAAAATGTTC
>RCNC010000274.1_pt1 | contig 31183 bp, 26 predicted proteins | sample 2041301 | NCBI WGS metagenome assembly RCNC01 (sample SAMN09708231, study PRJNA481090) | Marine sediment metagenome, whole genome shotgun sequencing project. | biome: marine sediment; feature: ocean; material: sediment; isolation source: Sewage treatment plant 13A marine sediment (STP13A) ... | reverse complement strand
GGCTAAATGGTATTGAGCAAAATCCTGAAATCGCGGATCTGCGATCAATTCAGAGAGTTCCGGGTTTCCTTTGATTCGATGACTGGGAGAACCCAGATCGAGGGCCTTTTGTAGCCACTCTATCGCCTGGGCACGCTGTCCAATTTGTTCATACACTTCTGCCGCTGTCTCCGCCGGGTCATAGGTCCGCCGCCAATTCGAGAAACCTGCCGAGGATGGACTGTATGGCGAAGCCGTTAATGTCGCTGCCGGGGTTATTCGATAAACCGATGACCACGATTGGCTGTTCACCTTCTCTCTCCAGCATGAATGCGTGCGTCAACACAATTTTCCCATTGACCCCGGACGTCAGACCGCCACCCTTGTACCAGACGCGGTCCCAGCGCTCGCGAACATTAGGCTGAGCGATCCCCACTTGCAGAGCCCGTTCGACCAGCAGAGCGGCGTCCGAACCAGGTGTGTGGAGACGATGACGCGCGAAAGCGCCACAGATGTCCATGGTGCTGGCCTGCCAGGCACCGCTGATAAACAATGACTCATTGTTATAACCACCTCCGCCCGTTGCTCTGGATCCCAGCGGCACAATGCGGTTCATAAGGAAGTCCTGCTGAAATTCTTCCGTACCCGTCACATATTCGAGTGCTTCAGACTCCGGGAAGGAGGCGAACAGATGGAACTGCTCGCTGATATTGAGTTGCGGCGCCATAATTAACGGCGTTTGATGACCATATTCACTGTGTAATCCATCGATTCGACTACGCCCGGCCAGTCCGTGCAACATGTCCGTTGCCGTATTGTCGCTGATACCCAACATCAGTGTGGCTAACTCGTCGATGGTCATTTCGATACCCGCGGGCTCCGAAATCAGCGGTCCGCCGTTGACCTGTTTCGCGCCGTCCAGCAACGTGATCTGGTCGTGGAATAGCGACTGATCCTCAAGCGCATCGACAACACCGGCAAGGATCCAAATCTTGAAGACTGAGGCAATTGAGCGCAGCACATCTGCATCACGCGTGACCAAAGGCTGGCACTGGTTGGCTGCATCGATGCGGGCAACCAGCAACGACGGTTGCGCTGAAAGTGAGGCGAATCGGTCCGCCGCCTGTTCAAGGTCAAGCGCCGCATCATTGGCGATGACCACTGATGCTGTTCCGAAGCCATAGTTGTATACGCTCAGGCCCGTGATCTTGCCTTCGGTCAAATTTGAATTAAGCACGAAGTAAGCATCAAGACCGGTGGTCGCAGTGAATATCCCGGTCATCGCCATCGACGTCATCGCAACTGGATCTGTAAGCCGCGACCCGGGGTAGGTAGACCGCGTCTCTTCCAACAGCGTGCGCGTCGCTTCGATACTGTTTTGAGCTAACCATTGATCGGAGAATCGTGCGCGAATCTGAGCATCGCTAAACGCGTTAGTACCAGCAGTTTGATCAAGCAGCCAGCGCAAGTGGCGGCCAGCCACGTGATCAGGAATGGCAACTTCACCGTCTACCAAAGGATAAAGGTTGGTTAAAGCCGGATCACTACAGGCACCCGGGCCAATGCCAACAATACGCTGAAGGTCAAAGCGGATATCCACAAAATCAGTTGGGTCAGTGCTCTTGAAGTCCCCGAACCCACCGTCGCATTGAAGCCCGATGCGCGCCGTGCCGGCGGCTTCCCGCATCACGTCAGCAGGATCAAAATCCGGCCCAAAGCGACCGCCGGTAGGCTGCAGTAAATCGAGTTGAGTGCTGCCCTGAGCAACAGAGCCTTCGCTCAGGGACAGCATCCATGCCTGGCGACCACTCAGGTCGTAGGTAAACCAGTAGGCAAGCTGTCGTCCGTCCGGTAGCACTTCCAGCACAAACCCTTCGCCATCGCGGGTCGGGTCATACCAGGAACCGCTCTTGTGCGGCACATTGAGTGCGCCCGTGCCCGCTATTTCAACGGGCCGGGTGAGACGCTGCAGGGTCTGCTGACCGGCAACCCCATTGATCGTGTACTCCGCCAGCCCAGCAGTGTCTGAGCTAAAGGTCAGGGTTAATTCGCCTACCGCGGTACGCACGATCTTGTCCGGATCGAAATCAGGCCCAAAAACGCCCCCGTCGGTAATCACCAATTCCGCAATGTGCAGTTGGTCGCCGGTGGTCTCGCCCAAACCGATGAACCAGCGCTGCGCCCCTTCCTCATCGAAGGTGAACCAATAGATCACCGCACTGGCGTCGTCGATGTACTGGACGATGAAGCCCTCTCCATTATGAGTCGGGTCGTACCAGGAGCCGCTGCGTTCAACGGTCGCTGCCGCAACATTGCACCAGATGCTACCGAGCGCCAGGCACGCGACAGTAAAGAATTTTACGAATGAAATGTTTATGATGATCACAGCCTCGCATTGTCTGAATTGAAACTCCTGCAGCAATAAAGTCGAGTTCCGCGTCAAGCGAGTATAGAACGCATTTGTTAAGGTTTCTACGGTCGGGACCTGAGGTGCTGGAGTACTTTTCATTACTTTTGACCCCATGACTTTCAGAGTTAACGAGGCACTGTTAGGGTGGTCGAACTGAAAAGAGGGACACAGCACATGAATGAGCGGATACACCAGACCGCCACCCCCATTGTTCCCGCACCCTGGCAGCTTAGCGGTGAGGGCTACCTGTTTCTATATCGCTTTACCAGGGGATGGTTACTGGAGCATGGGGCGATACCGCCTCAATTGGCAGAGCGGTTTGTCGGCGGCCTGGGAGCGCTGATGCTGGTCGATTACCAGTCCGGCACCGCCGATCCTTACCGGGAGCTGCTGTTCATGCCGGGAAAATTTCGCTGGGGCAGGCTAACCCGACACTGCATCACTGAAATCGTGGTCTCCACTGAGCAGAGCGTACATAGTGGACGCGCCAACTGGGCTATCCCAAAACGGCTGGCGCAATTCGAATGGGGGGAAAGTGGGCCACGCAGCACGAAGATCGAAATCTCCGAGCAAGGACAGGCACGGTTCAGTGCCACGTTGAGCCACCGACCAATACCCCTGCCTATGCACACGGCCTTGCTGCCCATGCCGCTGGCTCAACCCAATGTCCAGGAGTTGTTGCTGACCAGATACTCAGGTCGTGGCGTGGCCTATCCCGCCCGCCTGGAGTCGCTCGAGATCCATGGCTGCCGCATGCCGCCCTTGCAGCAGCTCAAGCCGTTAATCGGTTTTAAGGTCAAGCCTTTCCGTCTGCGTTTCCCGATTGCCGGGCGCGTACCCCTGGAAGAGCCGACCCGGTCATTATGGGACCAGGAGCCGTAGGCGAGTGCAGGAAATCCACCCCCAGCCAACCTTGGTGGATGACGTGATCGTCGCTCCAAACATAGGACAATACTCAGGTTATACCTCATCACATTGGAGCAACAATATGACTAACCACTTGCCGGTCGTGCGCAATCAACGAGTAAGTCGGTTTTTACTTTTCCTTATGACCCTGGCCCTGGTGAGTCTGGGCAGTGCCGATCTTTCCGCCGGCTTTCTGGACAAACTCAAGGAAAAGCTGGGCAGCAGCGATCAGGAAGAACAGACACTGGATAACGAAGAAGTTGGTGCCGGGTTGAAAGAGGCCCTTCGTGTGGGCACGGAAACCGTGGTTGAAAACCTGGGCCAGCCCGGCGGCTTTGATCTCGACCCGGCGATTCATATACCTTTGCCCGGTCAACTTGAGAAGGCGAAGAAAATGCTCGGTAAAGTTGGTATGGATTCGTTGTTGACTGACCTTGAAGCCGAACTCAATGAAGCCGCCGAAATCGCCACGCCAAAAGCCCAGGCTTTGTTCATGCAAGCAATCAACGAGATGACGCTGGACGATGTGATGGGAATTTACAAGGGCCCGGATGACGCTGCGACTCAATATTTCAAATCGAAGATGTCGGTACCGCTGGCACTGGAGATGAAGCCTCTGGTTGATGAAAGCCTGGCGGATGTTGGCGCAGTTTCGACCTATGACAGTGCCATGGAAAGTTACAATGACATACCATTCGTGCCCCAGGTTAATGTCGACCTGGGAGACTACGTAGTGGAGAAAGGCATGGATGGAATTTTCTACTACCTGGCCAGGGAAGAAGCCGCGATCCGAAAGGACCCGGTCAAGCGGACTACCGATTTGCTCAAGAGTGTTTTCGGTAACTGACCTTCATTTGCACAGGCTGTTCATCCGTCTATTGTTCACTAGGCGTGGTTAAGTTGTCAGTACCGGTTAGAGGGTATTGTGTCCTTCGGGTTAGGCCTTTTCCCCCTGCACGCGCCCTGCAACGGTCTCGGTAGCGCGAATTAGAGCACCGAGCAAGTTTGTATCGATATCAAGATGCCCTTCATATTCCGCCAAATTTCGCTTGCGGTGCGCCTGGTCCAGAACCCGCCACTGCTCGCTCGCCAAGTCGAGAGTATGCTTTAGGCATTGAAATACAATGTACCTATTCTCTGACCGATACCCCATCTTGCGGAGAGCAGCAAGTGACAATGCGTGCGCCGCGTTATAAGCGAGATCAAATCTTGACTCAATACTGAGCGTTTCGTTTCCGGCGTCATGGAGTCGAGCCAGGCCGGAACTGATCAGACCGGCAACTTCCTGCTCTGAAACCGGCTCAGTTTTGAGCTGTCCAGCTTTTACAAGATTATCCAGTTCGTCATGTGACATCTATTTGCCCATGTAAAATTACTGTTGGACCCGCTAGCACGCGATTGAGGAATACATTGTTTTCGGAACGACGTTTGCGAAACTCACTAATTGTGTAAAGCGTGGGATTCACTTGCCGGCCCAATTTTTTTTCAACGGGAGAGAGATTCGCATAGAGATCTTCAAGCGTAAGGTCATCGGACACGACGAGCAAATCTATGTCGCTGCTTGCGGTCTCCGAACGCTTGGCCACCGAGCCATAGATAAGCGCCAGAGACAATCGTGCCGCCAGAGGTTTCAGTGCCGCTCGCAGGCTTTCCTCAATACCTACCGTCTTGCTAACGATTGAACAGAGCTCTTTATATATAGGTGAGTCGGGGTTGGCTCGATAATGTTTCTGACTACCGTGGCGTTCGATCACCACGAGTTCGCTGCGTGCCAGCCGCGCGAGCTCGCGCTGTACAGCACCGCGCCCAACATCGGCCAACTCAATCAACTCGGTGACAAAGAAGCTCCGCTCCGGCTGCCCAAACAACAGCCCGAGCAGGCGCTGCTGGGTTGCAGTGAATAAAGCGTCCGCTAGCGATTGCTGGCCAGGCCTTTGGCTAGCTTTTGGGGGTCGTCGAACAGTGGCAGTGCCTGTACCCATAGTGGGTATATTAGTACCCGTTTTGGGTATAGTCAAGGAAGGTCAATGACCAGACACGAACTAATGGGGGTCGGATTAAATTTTTCAAAATTGGTGCCCAGGGGCGCCCGATGCCTTACTGTGAGCGCCAGGACCACCAACGAATACTGCCCGCATCATTTTCTGCTCTTCTACTCGTGTAATCGGCACTATACTGTAAGTGACATGACCCAGATACGGAAACCGGCCGTTACTGGAGGACCCGACATGCGAACGTGCAGCCTGACCCTTTTGTTTATCGCGCTGATGCAGTTTGTGCCGGCACTTGCCGATGAAGCCGAATACAAAGCGGAACGTGCCGCCCTTGTAGAGGAAGTCCGTTCCTGGTTAATACGGGACCCGCTACCGGGTGGACGCTCTTCCGATGACAAGGTCCTGCAGGCGCTGGGCGAGGTGCGGCGCCACGAATTCATTCCACAGAAACTCCGCGGGAAAGCCTATGTGAACCACCCCCTGCCGATCGGTTACGGCCAGACCATCTCACAACCCTACATTGTCGCGCTGATGACGGAACTGGTTGATCTTGAGCCGAATGACGTCGTGCTCGAGGTCGGAACCGGTTCCGGTTACCAGGCGGCTGTACTGGCGAAGCTGGCCGGGCAGGTGTTCAGCATCGAAATTATCGAGCCACTCGCCGAGCAGGCCAAAAATCGGTTGCAGCGGCTCGGCTATCAGAATGTCCAGACAAAACTCGGTGACGGTTACTATGGCTGGGAAGAGCATGCGCCTTTCGATGCCATTGTCGTCACGGCGGCCGCCAGCCACGTGCCGCCACCGTTGATCCAGCAATTGAAGCCAGGCGGGCGCATGGTTATTCCGGTCGGTAGCCGTTTCGCAGTGCAGTATCTGTTGCTGATCGAGAAAACCGCTGACCAGGAAATCGTGACACGGCAGATCACCGCTGTGCGGTTTGTGCCTCTCACCGGCGAGCATTGAGCCGGCGCCGAGAGCCTTGGCCATGCGTAATCTGCTGATCGCAACGCTGCTGGTTTCTGCATCGGCAATCGCCTACGAGATCTTGCTGATCCGGCTGCTTTCCATAATCCAGTGGCATCATTTCGCCTGGATGATCATCAGCGTGGCCCTGCTTGGCTATGGTGTCAGCGGCACCGCTATTGCGCTGGCCAGGCGGTGGCTGGAACCGCGTTTTGAAACCGCTTTCGCGATCAGCGCGTTCGTGTTCAGCCTTGCGATGATTGCCGGTTTCCTGCTGGGGCAGCGTCTGCCGTTCAACGCCCTGGAAATCGTCTGGAACTCCCGCCAGTTCCTGTACCTGGCACTCATGTACCTGGTCTTCATGATTCCTTTCTTCTTCGCGGCTTCATGTATTGGTCTTGCCTTCACCTGCCGCAGCGGCCAGGTCGACCGTATCTACTTTTTTGACCTGCTGGGCGCAGGGCTGGGTGCCCTGCTGCTGCTTGCTGCGCTGTTCCTGCTCAAGCCCCAGCAAGTGCTGGTCCTGCTTTGTGCAGTGGCTCTGTTCGCTTCGATGCTGATCCTGTGGACGTCACCGCAACGGAAATCACCGGCCCGGCTAATCCTGCTGGTATCACAGGTGGCGTGGTTGCTGGTTCTGCTCATGTTACTGCCGGCGGACCGGGTCGGTTTGCGCATGTCGGAGTTCAAAGGGCTCAGCCAGGCAATGCAAGTGATGGACAGCCGCGTACTGGTTGAGTCATCGAGCCCCCTGGGTCTGCTCACCGTGGTCGAAAGTCCTGCGGTTCCGTTTCGACATGTGCCCGGACTGAGTTTTGGAACCCGCCATCGTGCGCCGGAACAACTGGCGGTTTTTACCGATGGTGACAGCATCAACGTGATCACGCGGTTTGACGGCGACCTGGAAAAAATGGCTTACCTGGGTGATGCCACTTCGGCATTGCCTTATCGGCTGCTGCACCAGCCCAGGGTATTGATCCTGGGTTCCGGCGCCGGCGCCGATGTGCTGCTGGCTTTGTACGGCGGAGCCAGCCAGATCGAAGCGGTGGAGCTGAACCCGCAGATGATTTCGCTGGTGCGCGAAACGTTCTCACAATTTTCAGGCAATTTGTACGAACATGAACGTCTTCGCGTGCACGAGGCAGAGGCCAGGGGGTTCGTCGCCCGCAACGATGAGCGATTTGACCTGGTACAGATAAGCCTGCTTGATTCCTTTACGGCTTCGGGTTCCGGAGTGCAGGCGCTGAATGAAAGCCATCTCTATACCGTAGAAGCGATGGGGCAATACCTGGATCTGCTGGAGCCGGAGGGCCTGCTGGCGATCACACGATGGATAAAAGTGCCTCCGCGCGACAGCCTCAAACTGGTCGCGACGCTTATCGAAGCACTTAGGCAAAAAGGAATTTCTGATCCGGGCCGGCGCATTGCCGTGATCCGCAACTGGAACACCGTGACGCTACTGGCCAGGAATGGTGTTTTTTCAGCGCGTGAAACTGCGCATATCCTGGAGTTTGCGCACTCCCGGTTTTTCGACACTGCATATTACCCTTCCATGCCGGCCGAAAACGCTAATCGATTCAACCAGCTCGAACAGCCATGGCTATTTGATGGCGTCAGGGCATTGCTCGGCGACGGAGCTGAGAGATTTATGCAGGACTACAAGTTTAATATCCGGCCTGCGACCGACGATCGGCCGTATTTCTTCAATTTTTTCAAGTGGCGCGTGTTACCCGAAGCCCTTGACTTGCGTAAGCGAGGTGGGGCCGGGTTGATCGAGTGGGGTTACCTGGTGTTGGTCGCCACGCTGGCCCAGGCAGTATTGCTGGGGTTGGTCCTGATCCTGCTGCCGCTGGCAGCCGTTAAGCGTAATTGGCCCAGGGGCACTGGCTGGCGAATGGGTAGTTACTTTTTCCTGCTTGGCATGGCCTTCCTGTTCGTAGAGATGGCTTTTATCCAGAAGTTTATCCTGTTCCTGAGTCATCCCCTGTACTCAGTGGCCGTTGTGCTGGCCGGTTTCCTGGTATTTGCGGGCCTGGGGAGCGGCTATGCGGTGCGAATTGCACAACGGCTCGAGCAGGCCGGCACATCTCCCGTTCGCGTTGCAGTTGCCGCTATCGCCTTTTTCACTCTGGCCTGGATCGTCATTTTGCCGTGGCTGTTCGAGAGCATGATCGGTCTGGGTGACACTCTCAGGATTGGTGTTTCCCTGGCGCTGATCGCGCCGCTTGGTTTCTGCATGGGTATGCCGTTTCCCCTGGGTTTGCGGCAGGTCGCGAACTTAGCTCCTGGTTTCATTCCCTGGGCATGGGGGATCAACGGCCTGGCTTCGGTGATCAGCGCAGCACTGGCCACGTTGCTGGCCATCGAATTCGGTTTCACCGTCGTACTCCTGCTGGCCCTGCTGCTGTATTCCGGCGCCGCGGTGTTGGTTCACAAATAGCATGAAAAAGGGGGCTTGTTGAGGTAGATTCACTTTGGACTCATCCGCAAGATATCGGCTATCGGTGACGTAACTCATATACATGGCAGGGCTCCTGGCCATAACATGGGGTTAGTCCACGTGCAGGGCTGAGCGGCCCTGCCAGGGTTTGCTGATGAACGGTGTTCACGCGCATCGAGGTATGGGAAACCAGGCTGGCTTTTCCATCGAAGGCCCGCTGGCGCATTGCGTGGGAAACTGGGTTGCATCAAACCTGCATGATGTCGAATTACAACTGTCCCACACGCGCTGGCCAAAAGACCAGTTACAGCTGAACCTGGGTGGAATTTCCGCCCTGGATACAGCTGGAGCCTGGCTGATCCACCGGACTTTTCACGCTTTGGAAGCCTCAGGCCTGCAGGTGTCTGTGCTTGGCGCCGACGAAAAAACAAGGCAACTGCTGGATCTGGTCAGAGCACGCAGCAAATCCGCCACCGAAGTGCCAAGGCCCTATTTACCCGGTTTTCTGGAAAGTGTCGGCAGAAAAACTGGCGGTCAGTTGCAACAGTTGTACGAATTCCTCGCGTTTACGGGGCACCTGGCTTTCATTGCGGCACAGTCATTACTGCGTCCATGGCGTATTCGCTGGCCGCTGGTTGTCAAGGAACTTCAAAACGCTGGAGTAAGTGCACTGCCTATCGTTGGGCTGCTGGCCTTTCTGATCGGTATTGTCATTGCCTACCAGGGCGGCATCGTTCTGCGCGACTACGGCGCCAACATCTACGTGGCGGATCTCGTGGGTCTTTCCATGGTACGTGAGCTAGCGCCGCTGATCACGGCGATCATCGTTGCCGGCAGGACCGGGTCGGCGTACACGGCACAAATCGGCACGATGATGGTGACCGAAGAAGTGGACGCCTTGCGCAGTATTGGCATTGCACCCATCGAGATGCTGGTGCTGCCTAAACTGATTGCACTGATTATTGCTCTGCCGCTGCTGACGGTATTTGCTGACGTGACGGGACTACTGGGCGGCATGCTGATGGCTGCCGGCATGCTCGATCTGAACTCATCCACTTTCATTGAGCGCCTGACCGAAGCACTGACCCTGGACTCGTACCTCAGCGGTGTTGGTAAAGCCCCGGTTTTTGCCGTCATCATTTCGACAGTCGGATGCTTCCAGGGATTCCGCGTTTACGGCAGTGCCGAAAGCGTGGGACGGCAAACGACCGTCAGCGTAGTCCAGTCCATTTTCCTGGTGATCATAGTCGACGCGGTCTTTTCCATAGCTTTTGCCAGGCTGGGGATCTGAAAGATGCCGACTGAACTTGAATCCGTCACCATTTACGGCCAGAAAAGGTCTGGAGAATGCATATTGAAGGCCCGCAATCTGGTCATGGATTTCGGACCAAAGCGCGTTCTGGATGGCATCAACATGCAACTCAACCGGGGTGAAATCCTGGCCGTAGTTGGCGGCAGCGGCAGCGGAAAATCCACGTTAATGAGGCAACTGGCTTTACTGCAGCACCCGACTTCCGGAACCATTCAGTTGTTTGGAAAAGACGTCACTAACATGGGTGAATTGCGCACACTCCCTTTACGGCGACGGATGGGTGTAATGTTCCAGCACGGCGCCCTGTTTGGCGATTTGACGGTACTCGAGAACGTCAGCCTGCCCTTGCGGGAACACACCGGCCTGAGCCTCGAGATCATCGAAGAGGTATCCATGTTGAAAATTTCCCTGGCGGGACTGGAGCCGGACGCCGCGGCGCTTTATCCCAGCCAGCTGAGCGGAGGTATGCGAAAAAGGGCAGCCGTCGCCCGTGGCATTGCCCTTGACCCTGAAATCCTCTATCTGGATGAGCCCAGTTCCGGATTGGATCCGATTAGCGCCGACGCAATGGATGAACTCGTGCTCCATCTTAAAAAAACGCTGGGACTGACGATCCTGCTGGTGACACATGATATGGATTCGTTATGGCGTGTAGCGGACCGTATCCTGCTTCTGGCTGAAGCCCAAATTGCCGCCGAGGGCAGCATGCGGGATTTGGTCGCTTCAGATAATGCTCACGCACAGCGGTTTTTCCACGGTCCCCGGGGACGAGCAGCAGGAGTATCCCATGATCAGTAAGTCCAGCTATGCACTAACAGGAGCGTTCGTCCTCGTGCTTGCAACCGTCTTTATCTGGGGGGTGCTTTGGATCAGTGCAGGCGGACCGCCACAAAGTTTCGATCGTTACCTGGTCTACACAACGGATTCGGTGTCTGGATTGAACGTTGATTCAGCCGTTAAATTCCGGGGGGTTGATGTGGGCAAAGTCGAACAGGTTTCGATCGACTCGAGAAATTCTGAACGTATTCGCCTGCAGTTGCTGATTCGCCAGGGCACTCCCATCACGGTCGATACCGTGGCAAACCTGGAATACCAGGGATTAACCGGCCTGGCCAGCGTCAACCTGGGCGGCGGCCATGCCGATTCAAAAATCCTCCGCCGGGGTGAAAGTGAGGAATATCCGGTTATCCAGGCCCGTTCTTCCGTATTTTCGAACCTGGATCTGACCTTGTCAGATCTGCTTAACAACCTGATCGAGGCGTCGGCTGGCATCAATGACCTGCTCAATGAGCGAAACCGGGCTAATTTCTCCCGGTCCATTGAGAATATTGCCGACGTGACAGAAAACATCTCCGAACAATCGCAACAGCTTGACGCCATCATTGAAAATCTGTCCGTTACGCTAGAAAACACCCGAACTGCGAGTGTTGGCTTCCCGACGTTAATCCAGGATTTTTCGGACAGCGCGCAGGCCATCACCCGGATGGCCGAGCAGATCAACAGCGTTGGCGAGAAACTCGCTTCAGCCAGCGCGGGCATTGACCAGGCTGCAAATCAGACTAGCTCCGACCTGGCTGGTTTCATGGGTAGCACCCTGCCTGAAATCCAGGCGATGGTCAGCGAGCTAAGACTGGCATCTGAAAACCTGCGGCGGATGAGCGACGCATTGGCGCAGGATCCCAGCCTTTTGCTCTATGGCATGCCCGAGCGTGAACCGGGGCCGGGCGAATGAGGAAACTGAAGAATTTCAGCTACTTTTTATTCACCGTCGTTTTGCTGGCTGTCATAACCGCGTGCAGTATTCGTGGTCCTGCCCAGAGAACCGCAAAACAGATTTTTGTACTGCGGGGCACACCCGCAAGCAGCGAGCACCTTACAGCCGCGGATCATTCCGGCTGCTCTCTTCGTGTCAGCACTCCGTCTTCAGCAGGTGGCTTAAACACGGCACGCATGGCGTACAGCACTGAACCCAGTCAGCTGGAATACTATGCATACCATGAATGGGCTGCCCCACCGGCAAAAATGGTCGCTGAGCTGATGGAAACACGATTGGACGCTACCGGCCTGTTCAAGTTCGTCATCTCCGGTTCACCTGGCGTCAGGGCAGATTTACGGCTTGATTCGCACTTGCAGACGCTGCAACAGGATTTCCGCGCTGATAGCAGCAGCGTAAACCTGACACTGAAAATCAGCCTGATCGAAGTGGGAACCAGGAACTTGATTGACTCCAGGAGTTTCAGCTACCGGGAGACTGCCGAAAGCGCAAACGCGGAAGCCGGTGTGGCCGCCGCGAACCTTGCGGTTGAGCGGTTTATTATTGACCTGTCAGAATTCCTCGAAACCTCGCTTACCAAGGTAACATGTTCTGATGCGTACTAAAAATCCAATTCCTCACAGAGCTTGGTGATTTCCCGGCATGACAGTCACGGCACTCCCGGACGCACCACACACCAGCAGTTGCCACAAGCTTGCTGCCGAAATGGGTGTCGATATGCGCCACGGCCTCGATGCTTGCCGGAGCGATGGGAGAGTTCTATGACACCATCGTGATTCTGGTCATAGTGCTGATTAACGCCCTGATCGGTTCGATTCAGGAATACCGGGCCGAGCGCGCCCTCGACGCGCTGCGCAAGCTGACTTCACCTGAAATCAATGTCCGCCGCGGCGGTGTTTATTAACGGTCAACATTCCAGTATTCCAGCAAGCCCATTTTCTCCAGGAACGCCGGAAAACGGGGATCTCTGTGAAGACCCCTGAGCCTTGTCCAGGCTTTCCTTATCCCTGAGATTATTGAAATACTTGCCCTGCAGATACAGGGAGTAGACCTTAGGATCCGTCTTCCGGGACTCTTGAAAACTTCACCGTAAATTCAGCCCCGATCTCCCGGTTAACGATGTCCACTTTGCCATCCATCGCCATTGTCAGCTGATGGACAATGGCCAGACCAATGCCAGTGCCCACGGTTTCCCGGGTGAGTTCTGATTGCGGACGATAGAAAAGCTGGAAGATCTTCTTCATCTGGTCTTTGGGGACGCCCGGTCCAAAATCTCTCACCGAGAACAGGACCTGGTTGTCACTGGTGAGCCTGCTGCTGATCTCGATGGTTTTGTTGTCCGCATTTTCAGAGAACTTGATGGCATTATCGACCAGGTTGATGACGATCTGAGCGAAGCAGTCTTCGTCGACCATCACTGCAGCCCGATCCGTTTCATCGTCTCGTTTGAAGCTGAGGCGAAAGCCTGCACGTTGTACCTGGTTGGCAATTTTTGACTCAATGTTGCTCATCAGTTCGCCGGCCTGCCTGGGCTTCAGGTCGAACTGCGGTTCGTTGCGAGTAATATTGGCAAGCTGCAGGACGTTGGAGATGAGCCGGGTCAGGCGCTCCGACTCGTCATGGATATATTCGTAATAGGTCTTCTTTTTCTCCTCATCCACCCAGCCTTCTTTCAGCATCTCACCGTACATGCGAATAGAGGTCAGTGGTGTCTTGAGCTCGTGGCTGACCGCTGATACGAAATCCTGCTGTTGCCGGGCCAGGTTTATCTGGCTCAACCCCAGGCGATACATTGCGTAGAAACCGGACAGGAATACCAAGGCAAGGACCAGCGTGACCCAGCCCAACACGGCGGCGCCGGGGCCGGGGGGCAGACGGCTGATGCTGAAAATGAGTTCGATGCTGTCCAGCGGCGCGGACAAGCGGTCACGAAACACCAGTGCGCCATCCAATCCGGGGTTGCCATTGGGACAGTTGTAGCTGTCACACCCGCTGGCCGTGTAGATGACGTCCTCGCCGAGAGCAACGATCAGGTGGGACCTGTTGGAAAGCGCCGTTTCCATGAAAGGCGTGTCGATCGTATCCTCGATAAAGGCTTGCTGATCGATCAACAGGCCCTGGATGTAACGTTCGCCCCCGCGCCAGACTTTTCGGAAGAGAACCAGGTGACCGCTGTCGAGCATACTGAAATCCAGGGGATCGACCTCGCTCTCGAAAGTGCGTATACGCAGATCAGCCATAGCAGGGACAGCCGGCTCCTTATCTGACGGCATTTCAGATTCTGCCAGGTTGATCTGCTCCTTGCGCTTGGTTCGTGAAGGGGCGGAGACGCGCACTTTCTCATTCAGCTGCGCCTGGTCCAGTTGACTTTCGTGCTCCTCGCTTTTCTTCTCAAGAGCAGAATCGAGTTTGAGGTCGGCTACTTTACCGAGGGCGCCGGCACGCTGTTGTCCTTCTCGCTGCCTGGAGGCCACTTCGGCAGGTGCGATGTCGAGGTCGCGCCCACCGGCATTGTCCAAACCTGCGAGCACATCCTGCCTGGGCATATTGAGTCGATCGAAAACCTGCTGACTGTAAGTGTCACTGCTGGCGGCAGCCTGCTCTGCCGGCATCGCTTCGCGACTAAAATGCACCAGGCGGTTGTCGGCCAGGATTTCATGAATCTCACGGGTCAGTAGCAGGCGGTCTTTGTATTCTTCCTCGCCGATGCCGAATTTATCGGGATCGCTGCCTTCAGGCGGCAGCAGCGGGCTACTGAATTCGCCGCGCGTGTTGACCTGGAAATAACCGATCAGGCCGGGCGGATTCCCGGTCACGGGGTAGGCAGACAGCGGTGAATGTTGCAGGAAACTGGCACTGGGGTCACCGGTGACGACCAGGAATATGTAATCGGCAAATGACCGGGTGTCGGCGGAATGAATCATCTCGATCAATCGCCCATCAATGCGGCTGGTCAGCTCCTCGGCAAGACCGCGATACTGATGAAAGGCTTCCCATTTGAGCTGACCGTAGGCGTGCCAGATCAGGACGCCGGTCGGAATGGCGAGTGCCAGGAAAAAGACCGCCAGCAAGTTCCTCAAGCGGCCCTTGTCGTATCCCTTAATGAGTGCTTTGGGTAACATTCTAATCTTGCGTTACCAGTCGATAGCCGGCGCCGCGCACGGTGATGAGGATTTCAGGCTGTTTGGGGACGGCCTCGATCTTGCGCCGCAGTTTCGCAATATGGATGTCGACCGTACGTGTCTCGATGTCCATATTTCTGGGATAGCCCCAAACCTTTGTCAGTAACTCTTCCCTCGATACCGGCCGGTCCGGGTTCTGCGCCAGGTAACTCAAAACCTCGATCTCGCGGCGGGTTAACGTGAAGGATCCCACATCACTTTTCCCTGAGAGGTTTTCCGTGTCGATTGTAACGTTGCGCAAACGGATGGTCCTGGCCATCTCGATTCCGGCGTGCGAGCGGCGCAAGACCGCCTCGATCCGCAACAGCAGCTGTTGGATGGAGAATGGTTTGTTCACATAGTCATCGGCACCGAGTTTAAGGCCCTGGATGATTTCCTCGTCCGAAGTTTTGGCCGTCAGCATGATAATGGGCTGTTCCGCGTCCTGTGTCCTGATGCGGTCGCAGATTTCGTAGCCATCCATGCCGGGCAACATGATATCCAGCAGAATCAAATCGAACTGGCCCGTCAGCGCCTTCCTGAGGCCCTCGGGGCCGGTCGCGGCAGCGTCTACGCCGTAGCCGTGGAACACCAGCACATCGCTCAAGCCGCTGCGGATGGCCTCCTCGTCCTCAACGATCAGAATGTGAATTTGTCTCGTCATATCGACACCAACCTTAGGCTACCAGCTTGCAGGCTCGCGCGGCGTGACCGGATGTAACTTATTTGTAAATTCTCACGCCCGGTTTTTACCCATCCATGTCTTATAGGCAAAGCCCCCGCCTTCTAAGCTGTTTCCATCAACCGACTGAATGGAGAAAAAATCATGGAACTAATCAACCGCGTTTCGCGACTCTTCAAAGCGGACTTTCATGCCGTTCTGGACCAGATTGAAGAGCCCGAGCAATTACTCAAACAGGCCATCCGCGACATGGAGGATGACCTCGCCGCCACCGAACAGCGTATCAAGTTGTGCGCGCATGACACCGGAACGTTAGCGCTTCGCAAGAGCGAACTGGAAAACGCGTTGGCCGAAATCGATGAGCAGCTCGATCTTTGTTTCAAGTCTGATAAAGACGAACTGGCAAAGAACCTTGTCCGTAAGAAACTCGAGGCCACGCGGCTTTTAAAGCGCCTGAACGCGAAGCACGCGGCCAATGAGAAATACCTCGCCGACCAGGGCGCGATGCTCGACGAGAACCGCACGACGCTGGAAGGGCTGAGGCAAAAAGCAGAGCTTTTCGCACAACGCAGCCCGGTTCACTCTACACCCGGTGATTCCACATCCGCTTCGGAATTCGACGATATCGCCTGGATGGCGCGGGAAATGGCGGTCGGAGATGACGAGGTCGAAGTCGCCTTTTTGCGGGAACAAAGTCTGAGGGGTGCGTCATGAACCGGCCCGGCTTCGCTCACCATCCGTTCTTTGGCGGTGTCGTCATCGCCGCGGTCCTGGGATTCTTCGCCAGTGCGCTCGTCGCCACGCTGACGCCCCTGTTGGGCTTCAGCAGCGTCGTCCGGCTGATCATCCCCGCGCTGGGACTGGCTTACCTTCTGTATCTCATGAACCGCAGCAAGGCCCGGGTGGGCCATGTAACCACGCTTTCCCTGTGGTGCGTGCTGGCCGCCATCAGCTGGTGGGTAGCGCCTCCATTGCCGCTTTACCTGCTGATTCACGTGGCAGCTATCTGGCTGGTGCGCTGCCTGTATTTCTATTCGGGCATCGTACCGGCGTTGATGGACCTGGGGCTCAGTGCCTTGAGCATCTCCGCTTCCGTCTGGGCCATGACACGCTCCGGCAGCGTGTTTCTTTCGATCTGGACGTTCTTCCTGGTGCAGGCGCTGTTTGTGGCGATTCCGCCGGCGGTGAAGGGGAAAACAGAGCCGGAAGGCAACACCGCGGTGGACAACGAGAACTTTAGGCGGGCCAGGCGCCAGGCCGACGCGGCGCTGCGCCAGTTGTTCACCAACTAGCCGGCTATCCAATCCTTAAACACACACAGAGGAATACATCATGAAAACCAAACTGCTAGCCATTACCCTTTTCACACTGACACTGGGGGCGGTTGTGTATTATCCGCAACTTTCCGCCACGACCGGCGTGGTGAAGACACCCGTCAACCGGCACATCACCGTGAACACACCCACGACGAACAAACCCAGGGTCGACGTGGTGTTCGTGCTGGATACCACGGGCAGCATGGGCGGCCTCATTCAGACCGCCAAGGATAAGATCTGGTCGATCGCGACCACCATGGCCTCGGCGCAGCCGACACCGGAAATCCGCATCGGCCTTGTCGCCTATCGTGACCGCGGGGATCAGTATGTCACCCGGCGGGTCGACCTTTCTGCTGATCTGGATTCCGTGTACGCGGCATTGATGGATTTCCAGGCCAGCGGCGGTGGCGACACGCCCGAGAGTGTCAACGAGGCGCTCAACGATGCCGTTCACCAGATGTCGTGGAGCCAGGACGAGCAAGCCTACCAGGTGATTTTCCTGGTCGGCGACGCGCCTCCGCACATGGACTATAACGAGGCGCAATACCCGGCGATCGTGAAAGATGCACTCGACAAAGGCATTGTCATCAACACGATTCAATGCGGTGAAATGCCAGTGACTGTCGCTCCCTGGACGCAGATTGCGAACCTGGGACAAGGCAACTTCTTCCAGGTCGAACAGGCCGGCGGTGCGGTCGCATTCACCACCCCGTTCGACAACAAGATCGCCGAATTGTCGGCCAGGCTCGACGATACCCGCCTGTACTATGGCACGCAGGAAGAGAAGGCAAGAATGAAAAAAAAGGTGGCCGCAACCGACAAGCTGCATGCAAGTGCTTCGGTTGAATCACGCGCACGGCGCGGAGTTTTCAATGCCGCGGCCGGCGGGCGCGCCAACCAGCTTGGGGAAAATGAGCTGGTGAGTGCGGTTGCCAGTGGAGACTTACGGCTCAATGAGATCGAAGCCGAGGCGCTGCCGGAAGCGATGCAGCCGATGGCGCCCGCCGAGCAGAAGACATACCTCGCCGGGCTCGCCCAGAAGCGCGATGAAATACAGCAGCAGATCAAGGATCTGTCGGCTGACCGTGACGGCTACCTGGCGAAGAAAGTCGAGGAAGCCGGCGGCCTGGATGACTCGCTGGACCGGCAGCTTTACGATGCCGTCAAAGAGCAGGCGCAAAAAGCCGGACTTGAGTACGAAGAGGGTCCCAGTTATTGATCAGGCGATGGAAACCAGGGGCCGGATACAACTAATCCACGCGCACCGAGTTGTCTTCAGCAACGTAATCGTCGAGGCGTTCGGGAAATAAAGTGGTTTGAGAGCGATCCTCGGCCGGTCCCCGGTCTCACCTTCTCCCTGCACAATGGAATCGAACCCGGATTGGCGGTTTGCCGCTGACCAGAAGTGTCCGTGATACCTGGGGCAGTCCATGTACTTAACTCACGTGTCCGAGAAAATGGGGCCTAACCCCTGTGACTGATCCCAGTACTTCGCCTGGTAATGCTGGGTTTCTGCATTGATTCCATTTAAGTGTGCTTGATGGCGACAATAAATGCGGCGGCATTTTTCTTCGGTAGCCAGGTATGGTCGATCTTGAAACCGGCCCCGATCAGGCTTTCCTCCAGTTGAGCCTGGGTGAAGACCTTTACCAAGGGGATGAGCCTCAAAAAGTGCCCAATTGGGGCGATGATTCTGAAAATCCACGTCATGTCGCCAACACAGGCCGTACTGGTGACAAATACACCGCCAGGCTTGAGTCCTTGGTAAGCGGTTACGATTGCCGCCTCCGGATCTTGGAGCAAGTGCAGGAGGTTGTGCGCCATGATGACATCGTAACTGGATTCCAGAATGTCGTGATCATCGACATCCCTGGTCTCGAATGTGACGTTTTCAACCTGCCCCTCTTCGGCTTTGTCCCTAGCGATGTTAATCATTCCGGGCGAGAAGTCCGTCGCCAGGATGTGTTTAACGTAAGGCGCATGCGCCAGGGCCGTGGATCCCGTGCCGCAACCTGTTTCGAGTACTTCCGAGTCGGGTCTGAAGTGAGTGCGCGTGATCTCAAGTTTTTTTTCGTAGGCTGCCTGGTCGGCAACCGGGTGTTGCGCATATTTCGCTGCGCGTTTGTCCCAAAATCGGTTTTCGCCGCTCATTTTGGCTTCCCTGTTTCGCAATAAATGAGGACAGACAATGGTACTGACAAATTAACTTCTCGGCTCGTGCTTTTTTCCGCGCATGCACGACTTATGTGGCCGAAATCAAATGCGGTCCAAGATTGAATAGATTGTAGATAGCAGCGTGCGTGCTCAGAAACCGTTGCGCTCGTCGACAAGAATCTGGATGCTAATCCTCACCTGGCCAAAACACTTTTGACTCTGGAACTTGACTCTGACCCTATACCTTTCGGATAGTGTTCGCTGTTGCAGTCACATGTCGATCTTGTAAAGTTTAGTTATGGCTTCAATGATTTCCGGACTATCCCACTCCTGCGCGCCGTTTACTTTCTGCAGCACACGGCCTTCGGCGTCGATCAAAAGCGTCAGCGGAATGGTCTTCGCCCCCAGGATATTCTCCAGCATCAGCTGCCGGTCGATGTAATGCGGGAAAGTTGTTCCGGCCTTGGCAAGAAAAGATTCTGCACGTTCCCGATAGTCGTCGGTTGAGATGCCGATCACGTTGAACCGGTCACCCAAATACTGAGATAACCGTTCGAGGGAACCCATTTCAGCCAGGCAGGGGCCACAGTAGCTTGCCCAAACATTGATGATCAGGGGTTTACCGAGAAACTGGGAAAGAAACCCAGAGCCTACGGTCAAACCCTGCATCGGCGCATTAGGCAAATAATCGCCGACAGAAACCTCACCCGGATTGGCGCCAACCGGCGAAGAAAGGCCCGTCAAAAGCACCAACAAAATTGCGAAAAAAGTTTTCATGATTCTCGTAACCATTGCCTTGAATCCCTTTTCTATCGGGTTGTTAAACCCCATCCGTATCACGCCGCGGCGGTACTGACAAATTAACTTCTCGGTTCGTGCTTTTTTCCGTGTATGCACGACTTATGTGGCCGCCGCACTATTCCAAGACGCAAAGGCGCGTTGTCGGAATAATTGATAGTGTTTGGCCAAGCTGATCGCAATGATACCGTAGTCGGAAAAAAACGCCCCCATTCTCATTGCGCCTGCCACAACACCTTTTGGATTCAATCAAAGCAGCAGCACACTCACGCGAAGTGCCGTATCAATCACTAATTAGGGTTTGGTTGCAGGAGAAGCTGCACAACCAGTAAACGCTAGTAAATATTGGTTAAGCGGGTTGGCGTTGGCACAAATCTGGCACTTAGACATTTTTAATGTAGAGGCGCGTGGAGCGCGTCCTGGCCCGAAGGGCTGCACCTAATTGATTTGTTATATGGCTCACTCACGCCAACAACATTCGAATAAGCACCCAACCGAGACACCCGCAAGTAAAAAGAATCCCAAATAAATTCGGCCAGTACTTAGATCTGTCGGAAATGCTGGGTATTGTGATCTTGCCAGAAGAGACGCCAATTCCTAGCGTCAAGAAAAGCAGAGAAGTCACCCAGGCCATTACCGAGGAGTACCGAGCGCCGCTAACGGCCGCTATTGTTGCAAATAACAGAAAGCCCAAAGAAATTAAAATTCTAAGAGAGATTGGTATTTGCCGATGCTCTAAGCTCTTATCACCCATACTCGATACCTACTCAAAGGACCATATAACGTTTTGGCTAGGAAGCATCGGCAGCGCTTATGGCCGCCTTGAGTGTTTCAGTCGCTGCCGACGTACAAATTTGTTCCAAACTCTTCCTTTTTGGATCGTCGGATTTGTTGCTATACGACATTTGGTACGTAAATGTATTTGTCGTGAACACTGGCTGTCGCGCGGTGTTTAGCTCTGAGGGCTTGTATAAGAACTTCTTCGCGGCATCAGTCGCTGTTTGGTTGAAATTGTTAGACCGACTCACTGCAATTGCGCGATGACTACTGGTGGTCCCATCAGCTTCAATTATGAAACCGATTGCAACACAGCCCTGTTCACCTCTACTAAGAGATTTCTGTGGGTATACAGGTGCAACCTTCTTTTCAACAATCCAATATTGCTCCAGTTCATCACTAGGGACGATTAGTGCTGAGTCTGGTTCAGAACCTGTGTCCTGAGACTGGTCTGCCATGGTAATAAGCGGTTGAAAGAGAAGTGGCAGTAATACAAATAATGAAGTGAGGGTTTTCATTGTTCACATAGTCCTGACTTTGCCACTAAGCATCTTCGCTTTGTGGAAATAACGATCTAATCTTATTACTTTTTTATTTTATTTGCCATAGATGTCAAATAATGACGAACACGGCACAGGTAGTGAATGAAGGGCGATTTTGCCGAAGACAAAGAAGGGCTGTACGCTCGACGTCAGCCTTGAGATCGTGACCCTGGCTTTCGGGGTTTTTTGCCGGATCTGGCTGGTTTGCTGCCATCATCACGCGGCGGCAGGCCCGTATGCTGGGTCAGGATTTTTTTACCGGTACGTCGCCGGTGTGCCTGCTCGGTATTTTTCCTTCGCGAAGCCCGGTAGGCCTGGCCGGGTTCTGGCTGTGTGGTGGGAATCAAATGCGACTCACCGTCACCGATCAAATCGGCCCGGCCCATTTTCCTCAGCGCTTCGCGCAGCATGTTCCAGTTGTTGGAGTCATGATATCTGAGCAGGGCCTTGTGCAGTTTTCGCTGCACCGGATCCTTCACCGGCAATACTTCATCGGACTTGTAGCTGACTTTGCGCAAGGGGTTCTTGCCGGAATGGTACATGGCGGTGGCCGTGGCCATGGGCGATGGATAGAAGGCCTGTACCTGGTCGGCCGTGAACCCGTTACGCTTCAGCCACAGGGCCAGGTTGATCATGTCTTCATCGGTGGTGCCTGGATGGGCGGCGATGAAATAGGGGATCAGGTACTGTTCCTTGCCCGCCTCTTTTGAATATTTCTCGAACATTTTTTTGAACTGGTCATAGCTGCCGATACCGGGCTTCATCATTTTCGACAGCGGGCCGTTCTCGGTGTGCTCAGGCGCTATCTTGAGCTGGCCGCCGACGTGGTGGGTGACCAGTTCTTTCACGTATTCCGGGTCCTTCACGGCCAGGTCGTAACGCAGGCCCGAGGCAATCAGCACCTTGTTCACGCCCGGCAGTTCACGGGTCTTGCGATACAGGTGGGTCAGGTCCGAATGGTCCGTATTGAGGTTGGAACAAATGCCCGGATACACGCAGCTGGGCCTGCGACAGGCTGCCTCGATTTCGCGGCTCTTGCAGGCGATGCGATACATATTGGCCGTGGGCCCACCCAGGTCGGATATCACGCCGGTGAACCCCGGAACCTTGTCCCGAATCTGCTCCACCTCGTCGATTATCGATTTCTCGGAGCGACTCTGGATGATGCGTCCCTCATGCTCGGTGATGGAACAGAACGTACAGCCGCCGAAACAGCCGCGCATGATGTTCACTGAAAACCGAATCATCTGGTAGGCGGGGATTTTTGCACCCTCGTACGAGGGATGCGGTACGCGGGCGAAGGGCATCCCGAATACGTAGTCCATTTCACGGGTGGACAAGGGAATGGGCGGGGCATTCAACCACAGGTCCAGATTCCCGTGCTTTTGCACCAGTGCCCTGGCGTTACCCGGGTTGGTTTCCATGTGCAGTACCCGGTTGGCATGAGCATAGAGCACCGCATCATTGCGTACTTTCTCGAACGAGGGCAGGCGGATTACAGTGCAGTCACGGTCGCGACCCGGATGGGGGGTGAACGACGTCACTTTGTCTTCTACCGCCGGATCGGGCACACCGTACATCGCGGCATCCCGGCGCTGTTTCTCAGCCTCATCCATCTCGCGCACATTGAGATAAGGATTGACCACCTTGTCGATTTTGCCGGGCCGGTCGATACGGGTGGAATCGATCTCCCACCAATCGGCGGGAGTGTCCTTGCGAATCAGGGCCGTGCCCCGAACATCGGTGATGTGGGTGACATCTTCACCGCGGGCCAGCCGGTGGGCCACCTCGACCAGGGCTCTCTCGGCGTTACCGTACAACAACAGGTCGGCGGTGGCGTCCAGCAGGATGGACCGCCGCACACTGTCCTGCCAGTAGTCGTAATGGGCGATACGCCGCAACGAAGCCTCTATTCCCCCCAGAATGACCGGCACATCCGGCCAGGCTTCCTTACATCGCTGGCTGTAAACCAGGGAGCAACGATCCGGGCGCTTACCACCCATTCCACCAGGCGTGTAGGCGTCATCGGAACGTCTCTTGCGCTCCGCGGTATAGCGATTGATCATGGAGTCCATGTTGCCCGCCGCCACCCCGAAAAACAGGTTCGGTTTACCCAGGGTCATGAAAGCATCGGCCGAATGCCAGTCGGGCTGGGCGATGATACCCACGCGGAAGCCCTGGGCTTCCAGCAAGCGGCCGACAATGGCCATGCCGAAAGAAGGGTGATCAACGTAGGCATCGCCGGTGACGATGATAATGTCACAGGAATCCCAGCCCAACTCGTCCATTTCCGCCCGGCTCATGGGCAAAAACGGCGCCACACCGAAACACTCGGCCCAGTACTTCGGGTAATCGAACAGTTCGGTGTTGGCGACGGGGATGCTGTTAGTGGACATGGTGATAATCTAGGTGATGATGGGGTCAGAGTAAAGGGACAGAGTAAACCCACATGCAGAAGGTGGATTATCCTTCGATTAGATGCGCTAAACCAACATATAAAATTATGATCCACTGCTTCAGCATGGGCTCACTGTCGCCAGATTTCCGATGCCGATGCCAAGAAGAGCTCGATTCTGTCCTGCCGGTTATCCGGTTCACGTAATCCAGCGGGGTAACAACCGGCAAGCCATATTCTCTTGCGACGAAGACCTGGCTGCCTACGCCCATTGGCTGGCGGAGGGCGCACAGCGCGCAAAAGTCGCGATCCATGGTTGGGTTTTCATGACCAACCACGTTCACTTGCTGGCTACACCTTCTGATGCGACCGGCCTGTCCTGGCTGATGCAGTTTCTAGGCAGACTTTATGTTCGATACTTCAACTACACATATGCGCGCAGCGGCACCTTGTTCGAGGGCCGTTTCAAGACCTGCGTGGTGCAGGAAGGCCACTACCTGCTGACCTGTCTTCGCTACATCGAACTCAATCCTGTCAGGGCAGGCATTGTCAGTGACCCGGGAGACTACCGATGGTCAAGCTACAAGGCCCACGCGTTTGGGGTGAAGGCCCAACTTTGGTCACCGCACCACTTGTACCTGCAACTGGCTGACGATCAGGGCCAGCGTCAGCGTGCCTGGCGGACGATGGCCAATGAAACGCTGAATGGTGAGGTGATTGCGAAGATCAGACACTGTGCCAACACCGGTCTCGTATTGGGCACTGAGTCGTTCAGAGAACAGGTGCACAATCTTCGAACCTGAACGTTTCCACAGCTTTTTACTCTGTCCCTTTACTCTGACCCCATCAATTGACTTAGTTCAGCTGCGGTTTGATAACCTCGTATCAACCTGCCATCGGGCAAGACAATATTGGGCGTACTGACAGCCCCCATTGCCTTGGCCATTGCCATATGCTGGTCGATGGGATGATCGCATTCGGCAGAGGCAGGCGTTTCGCCGTTCATGGCTGCAGTTATCGCCACATCTGGTTGTGCGGCGCATACGGCATTCACGGTTTTTACGTAAGATGGTGAGTCCTTGCCGGCCCGTGGCAGCATAACGTAATCGATATCCAACCCGGCCTGGTGATACTTATCCAAATCCTGATGAAATCGCCGGCAATAGCCGCAGTCAACATCGGTGAACACTGTGATTTTCTGCTTCGCATGATCGGCCGGAAACTCGACTGGTTGAATAGCTGGTATGTCCTTCAGCAAGGTTTTACGATATTCAGCCAGGCGTTTTTCAGTAAGGTTCTCACCACGCTCTAAGTCACGCAACGGTCCATTCAATAGAAACCCGCCATCGCTGGATACGTAAAAGATATTGGTATCGGCGCGAACCTCTAGCATGTTTTCGATAGCAGATGGCTTGATTTCCATACTATTCAGGCTCGGGATTAACTGGCTGATTGCGGCACGAATTTCGGCGTAGTCATCTGCCGGATTGGTCGCATTGCTATTCAGCGATACTGCCATAAACAAACTACTAATCATCAAGATCGCTGACCATCTGCGTGAAGCTATTTGCATAACGTTTCCATCTAGTTGAACCAGCAATCACTATGCCGGGCCAGAATGGATAACGCAGCTAAAAGAATCTCAGAAGATCTCAAAGTTTCTCAATTCAAAGAAATTGAATGGGTTCTCGCTAGTTAATGCTGAGGGTTAGGAGTAGGGCGGGCAAGCGCAGCGTATCAAACCCACCGACGGCTTGATAAAACCTGCTGCTTATTCATCGCCAAACTCTGATACCTACTGCTAGTATCAAGACATTGCGACAAATCCGGTTCGATGGGGTCAGCTTCTGAACGCTCACGCAATGATTTGCAATGCGAAGCATCCGGGTAATCACTAATCAGTACTTCTTCATCTTTTGCCAGTGACCCAGTCAATTCTGATTGCATAGGTATCCACGCTTCATTAACTGGCTGATCGGTTTCGCTCATCAAACCGGCAATTCGGATTCGGGTATTTTCCGCCACGCAGGCAAAGCCTTGATTTCGCGCATTACTATCCGCCTGCAAGGCCCAATCCAGCGCGTTGTTCCATTGCCCGGTTTGTTCGCTGATTCGGCTGAGCAAGCCTTGTGCCGAGACCTCAACATAATACTCGCCCTGGGCAATAGCGCGTTCCAGCAGCTCACTGGCTAATGTTTTGGCAGAAGGGTAATCGGCTTGCTTATATAGAATTTCCGCCTTCATTATGCTGGCTTCCAGAAAAAGGGGGTTTTCAAGCTCAGCCAACTCAAAATAGTCCAAGGCTTCGGCCAGTTGTTGGTTGTTCAGATGCTCAATACCATTAGAAAATGCCTGCATGGCGGGCGATTGCAGCATGGATTGTGTGTTTATGAGGATTGGTGGAGCGTTTGTAACTTGCGTTGTGTCTTGCCCATACCAGATCAGTATTGCGCTGACTGCCGCCAAAGGCAAAACTGCGCCTGCTATTCGCCTCATCCATCGACGCTCGCGTAATTGGCTCACGGGTGCCACCCATTGATAACCAAGGTTGGGATGCGTTTTAATGGGTTGCAGCGGAGCCAGTATTTTGCGGATTTCAGAAATCGCCTGAAACAGGCTTTGATGCTGCACATGATCCGAATGCCAAACCTGAGAGAACAGTGCCTGTTTACCAAGCAAGTGCTGGCGCTGTTCAACCAATACGGCCATCAATACTGCTGTTTTTGGGCGCAGCGCTATCAACATATCATCTGCGCGCAATTCGTAACTATCGGTATCAAACACAAACTTATCAAAACGGTAAATGGTCATTATTATGTCTCTGTTTTGCTATATGACAGGTTTTTCACAGCCTGTTTATCGACTATGCGCCATTAACTAAGATACACATGATGTTAAGTGGTTCCGCAAGTTATGGGGTCAGAGTAAAGGGACAGAGTAAGTTAAAGGGAGAGAGGACGAAGGTCTGGCAGCCTATGCCCATTGGCTGGCGGAGGGGGCACAGCGTGCCTGGCGGGCGATGGCTAATGAATCGCTGAAAGGCGAGGTGATTGCGAAGATCAGACACTGTGCCAACACCGGTCTCTTATTGGGCAGCGAATCGTTCAGGGAGCAGGTGCACAACCTTCGAACCTGAACATTTCTCCAGCATTTTACTCTGTCCCTTTACTCTGACCCCATCATTTCCTTCAGCAGATGCTCCGCCCCGCCCAACTGTTCCATGGTCCATAAAATGTAGCGGATATCGACCTGGATGGAGCGGGTCTTGTCCTGCAGGAAATCCCAGTCTGAGATGATGCTTTCATATGTGCCGTCGAACTGCAGGCCAACCAGTTCGGCCCGCCCATTGAGTGTGGGTGAACCGGAATTGCCTCCCGTGGTATCCAGGGTGCTGAGGAAATTTACCGGCACAGACCCCAGTTGTTCGTCGATGTAGGCGCCGTATTGTTTTTCACCAATGGCCTCGAGCAGTTCGGGTGGCATATCGAATGGCTCCACTCCGGTATCCTTTTCAACAATGCCCTCGAGGGTTGTGAACGGAACATATACCATGCCGTCACGGGGTTCCGAGCCGGTCACCACACCATATGTGATTCGCAATGTGCTGTTCGCATCGGGATAGACTACTCGCCCACGGGCCTGTTGGAAGGCCAACAGTGAGCGCATGAAACGGGGGCGTGCTTCCTGGTATCGGCCTGTCAAACCCTTATTCCATTCTTCAATTTCCATGTCGTTATCAAATAGCGCCACAGCCATGCGAATGAATGGGTCATCACTGAATTCAAATGCCTCCGGTGTTTTTCCAATCCAGTCGAGCCGGACCTGGGTATCGCCCAGGGACGTGCCGGCATACATTTGCTCGAGCTTTCTATCCAGCGCTTCAGTGTCCACTTCGTTTCCGTCAATTCCGAACCAATGGTCATAAGCATCAACGTGCTGGTCCTCCGGGATGGCAGAATAAGCCAACACCAGGTGGCGCCAGACCTGCTGATCGACTTCCACATCAAAAGTGCCTTCAATGCGTGTCATCTGCTCACCTATGCGAACCAGGTCCCGTTCCTGGTAACCCGGCTCACGCGCCTCATCCGGTTTTTCCTGCTCACGCGCCAGGCGGTAGAGAGAGCGCGCCGCACTCAGCAAGGCAGAGCGGTAGGCTAGTTGGTAATAAAGTTTGCGCTGCTGACGGGACTGGCTTTCATTCACCAGCGCCTGGAGTGCTTCTACGGTAGACAGGTCGCCGTCCTGATATTCGGGATGCTCAGCGATCCAGGCCTGGAGTACGCTCTCAAGCTGCTGCTTGAGTTCCACCAGGTTGCCCTTGCTGAACCCCTCAAGCATGCCACCATAATTCTTGGTCTCGTTGTTGATGGCCGAGATCAAGGGGGCGTACTTGAGTGCAGCATCAGGGTTTCCCTCGATGGCCGTCATAATTGCGGCCAGCCACGCTTCGAGTGCAATTTTGTACTCGGGGTATCTCCAGTCAATGACATTGGCCACTTCAGACGAAAGGCGATAACGGTTGGTGTGATCGGGATAGCCCGCTAACATCACGAAATCCCCGTCCTGCACCCCTTTGGGCTGCACCTTCAGCCAGTAATCCGGCTGATAGGGAACGTTATCCTCTGCCGGATCCGCCGGTAGGCCGTCCGGGCCAACATAAGCACGGTAGAATGAGTAATCTCCGGTATGACGCGGCCACATCCAGTTGTCGACGTCGCCGCCGTATTTGCCTACCGAAGCCGGTGGAGCATGGACCAGGCGTACATCCCGGATTTCCAGCTGCTTGATCAATTCGTACTGAGAGCCGCCGTGATAAGACGCGACGCGGCAACGGTGACCCTTATCTTTCTCACATTCGCGGACCAACTCCTTTTCGCTGTCTTCGATCGCCTGGTAGCGGGCCCGGCCGCTTAATCCGGCTGGCAAATCTCCCAGGATGGTTTCACTCACATCCTCGACTGCCACCGTCACCAGCACACGGCTGCCGGGCAGGGCCGGCAGTTCGTCGGCAAAGCTTCCGGCCACAAAGCCGTCCCGCAGCAGGTTGCGTTCATCCGTGGAGTTATAGGAGATCGATCCATGGGCGCAGTGATGGTTGGTGATGACCAGGCCTTTTGGCGAAACAAAGGAAGCGGTGCAGTCGCCCAGGCTGACAATCGCTTTCATCGGATGTGCCGTGAGATCGGTCATGGACCCCGGATCGATTTCCAGACCCTTGGCCTCGAGCACATTGGACAGCTCAGGCAGCTGGGCCGGTGTCCACATGCCCTCGGCGGCATAAAGTGACAGGCTCATCATGATCAGTAAGACGATCAATCCAGGTTTCATCACCCACTCCGTATATTAATACAATTGAACATAGTAACAAAAACAACCGTTACTATTGATCATAGGTCGCCGAATCGTTCAGACCCCATCAAAAAACAAATGTTGTGATGATCCTTAAAAGTGTTGCATCCATGCCGTCATCGTTACGCCATACTGTCCCACCATAGGAAACCTTAATGGATGTTGACGCGTTCGCGGCAAAGCTTAACGAAGCTCCCAGAGCCAGAGATTCACGCCTGTCATTGTTCCAAACACCGTCAGTCGAAGTTTCCCCACCATGATTGTAGATTCCGCCGAACGAGGCCCAGATGGTCCGGCGGAAACTTCTCGTAACATGAGCCTCTAAAGACAGCAGTGGTTTTTGACCTGTTACAGTGGCGTCGCCACTGGGGTCAGTGTTGTCGCTGAAAGCCGTAACCGAAGGCAAGATCTCAAACGTGGTCAAATTCGGATCAACCATTGATGATCCGATAGAATACGTGATAGGTAGCACTAGTTGTCCGGCTAGCCGATTCGAGCCCACGCTGATGACCTTGGCGGGATCGTAAGAGCCTGTTGGTAATAAGGCTTTTCCGACCAGTCCTAGTTGAAAGCCTGGATTATGCTCAGCAAACGCTTGACCGGAAAGCGCGGGTGATCCAACAAGACCAATAACGCCCCCAACGATTCCCCCCCCAAACCCTGTGTCCGAAGCAGACACGGTTCCCAGGGAGTCACCTAGAGGCACCGACCCATCTATACTTGCATAGGGCAATGCCACAAATGCCGCACCAAGATGGTCATACAGACTGAAGGTGCGCGTGTACTGCAATATACCTATATAGGCATCTATATCGGCGTCTGGAATGGTTTGACCGGGATCGAGCAACTGATTACCACTCTGTGACATGGCATAAACTGTAAAAAGGTTTATGTCTTTCGGCAACAGCGGAAAAGACCGGGGACCATCCCCTGCTCCGGCAAGGGCAACACCGGCCCAGAGCATGGAGGTTGAAATGGCAACAGTTAAGATGCACCGCGCCCAAATGTGTTTGATATTACAAGTATTAGAAAGATCCAAAATACAGCTCTTACTTAAAAACAGTCGGCATTCATTTTGGATGATTTTCACTGCGATCCCCTTTATATTTTAGCTATGAATGATATGTTAGAGCAGTGGGTTCCCTCGATCCTGTTTTGGTAGGCGATCAAGAAAAAACTTTGTTTTAAAAATATTACAACTGTGAATCAATGTTTCAGGATAGATCTCTCAGATCTAATTTGCTTGGCTTTTCCCATAAACTGTTTAAAGTGAGCGACCTTGTTTTTGGTCGCTCACCAATTAAAACAAAATCAATTTCTAATATTTTTATTTCTGCCCGCTCTTATCTATTTGCCTGGGATATTAGGTTGGGTTCCTTTTCCTTCCGAATTATCCTTGTATACTGATTTACTAATAACTCATTATCCTAATGCAATTTTCTTGCGCGACTCAATCATTCAGGATCACACCATACCTCTTTGGTCTAACCTCATTTATTCCGGAACTCCTTTTGCAGCAAATCCCCTATCTGGAGTTTGGTATTTACCCGGCTGGCTGGCACTATTATTTCCACTTCCGGCAGGTATCAGTTTTGTCCTTGCTGGTCATAGTGTTTTTGGAACGGTTGGTTTTTATAAATTCCTCAGGAGAGAGAACGTAGGAGAATTTGGGGCACTATGTGGTGGTTTGGTATTTGGCTTAATGCCAAAAGCTGCTGCTCACTTCGGCGCTGGACATGTAACCCTGCTTTATGCATTGGCCTGGACGCCCTGGCTCTTCCTGGCAAGTAGAGGAGAAAAAGCAGGGTGGAAAACCGGGCTGATATTCGCCTGCCTGTTTTTAGCAGATCCACGATGGTCTGTTTTTGCTGGGATATTGTGGCTCACGTATGAAATTGCGCATAGGCATAATTATATCAAAAAGGCGCTGGTGTTTTATGCGAAAACAGGATTTTTATCCTTTTTACTTGCCTCGCCGCTGATTTTATCTTTATTGGAATATACCAATTTGTCGACTCGTTCGTTGATGACAGCGGACGATATCTTAACATCGTCATTGCCGCCAGTGAAACTTATTGGTTTGATTATTCCTGGAGGCGGAAGCAACCCGGAATGGTATATGTATCCAGGTGGTCTAATGTTGGCTTTATTTATAACCCAATTATTTATCAAAAAACTTAGAAAGAAAAATTATTTTTGGATGACCTGGATAATCTTAAGAGATCGGAAGA
>RCNC010000448.1_pt1 | contig 31199 bp, 22 predicted proteins | sample 2041301 | NCBI WGS metagenome assembly RCNC01 (sample SAMN09708231, study PRJNA481090) | Marine sediment metagenome, whole genome shotgun sequencing project. | biome: marine sediment; feature: ocean; material: sediment; isolation source: Sewage treatment plant 13A marine sediment (STP13A) ... | reverse complement strand
ATCCTTCGAAATAGTTCTTGCGGGTAAATGAACCCTGGAATGCCCATGGCCTGAATACGCTCATTGTGGTCAATATTAACACAATATATGCATTCTGCTTTAATGGCTTTTTAGGGTATGTTATCTTTTTGATGCAATTCCTTTGAGTTTGTATAACTGAAGGTTGAAGAAGAGAGGTCTGCTTCAGCGGATGAGCTACCAAGATATAACTCATATTCCATCTCCTCGATCTCCCATTGTCCTGTTTCCGGATTATACCAGGCCAGGTCCTCCGTGGGGATTTCAAATTTCACCTGCGCTGTTTTGCCCGGTTGAAGTTCCACTTTCTGGAAACCCCTGAGCAATTTCACAGGCCTGTCCACCCCGGAATTTTTAAAACCGATGTACAATTGTACGACTTCCTCACCTGTGCGGGAGCCAGCGTTACTTACTTCGATCTCCGCCTTCAACACTTCTTTACCGGTAATATCAGTATCGATGATGTTTAGTTCCTTATAGCTAAAATCGGTATAACTGAGACCGAATCCAAATGGATATGCAGGCTCGAGTTGCTCTTTGTCAAACAGTGTATATCCATGGTAATACTCGTACTGTGCTATCTTTGCAAAGGGCTCAAAAAGGGGTAATTGGTTTTCATCTTTGGGAATGGTAAATGGTAGTTTTCCTGATGGATTTACCTCACCGAAGAGGATATTTGCCAGGGCGGTCCCACCTTCCATGCCGGAATACCATGTCATCAGAATAGAGGAAACCGAATCCTTCCATTGCTCCATAACTACAGCACTTCCACCTACCAGTGCAACAATGCATTTGGGATGTGCCTCCGACAATTCAAGAATCATCTTTTCATCTTCTGGCTTCAGGCGGAGTGACTCCCTGTCACCTCCCTCTTTTGCCCTTGCACCCTCTTTTGATGGATCATTGATTACATACTCACCCTCATCGTTGTAACGATAACCAACCACAATAACAACCGCATCAGCATCTTCCACTGCGCTTCTAACAGCTTGGATATCTGTACCATCATAGTGCTGAATTTCAACATTTTGACCCATAGCATTTTGAATTCCTTCAAGATGAGTCACCACATAGGGAGGCTTCACATAACTGCTTCCATGATCTCCGGTATTTATCTCTGAGGCAAGCGAGCCCACCACCACCAGTTTCCTGATAGACCCCTTCTCTAGTGGCAGGAGATTTCCATCGTTCTTCAGAAGTACCATGCTCTTCTCCGCTGATTCTAAAGCAAGGCTGGCATGTGCCGGGCCTGCTATCTCAACCGTATTGTAATCCATGAGATCGGCAGTAGATATATATTCCAGTTTTCGTTTGATGACCCTTCTTGTGCGCTCATCTATAAGTTCCTGTGATAAGGCTCCTTTGTCAATCAAACTGGAAACCTGTTTGGTGGTATAGAATTTTGTTACCGGCATTTCAATATCCATTCCAGCTTTAAGGCCTCCTTCTGCTTCATGAACTCCCCAAACAAAGTCGGAGACAACAAAACCTTCAAAGCCCCATTGGTCACGCAAAATACCGGTCAGCAGCTCTGTATTTTCTCCACAATAGGTACCGTTGATCCGGTTGTATGCGCTCATTATGGATGCGACTCCGCCATCGACCACCTTTTTAAAATGTGGCAAATAGACTTCATGCATGGTTCTTTCATCCATCTGCACATCCACATAGAAGCGTGAGTTTTCAATGCTGTTGGATGCAAAATGTTTAGCACAGGCCATTACCTGGTGCTGCTGAACTCCTTCCATTAGCGCCATACCCATTTCGCCCAGGAGAAAGGGATCCTCTCCATAGGTTTCCTGCGCTCTTCCCCAGCCCGGATGTCTCAGAAGGTTGATGCAGAGTCCCCCGAAAAAATTGGAATTGGATGCTCGCAGCTCTTTGCCCATCACATCGGCTACTCTTCGTTCCAGGTCCACGTCCCAGGAGGCACCCCGGGCCATGGCAACAGGAAATCCGGTGGATGAACTAACCGTTACACCACGGGGTCCGTCACTAAAGGCAATGGGTGGAATTCCCAATCTTTTATTATGCCCTGAATAGAAGAGTGGAAATGGTTTGGAGTGTTTAAACAAAACAAAGCGAACCCCCATCCGGATCGATGGAGCTAGTCCACCCCCTCTCAACTGATCCATTTTTTCATCAAGCGACATCTCCTGGAGCAGACTGTCAGCAGTGGCATCGGGATTGAATTTATCCACCTGTGCCCACTTGTAGTCAGATGGGTCCAGGGGACGTTTAGGATTGGTTATGCCAATAAGGATGATTGTGGCTAACAGGAGGATTATAGAGCCCAGTATAATCAGAATAATTTTTAGTGCCATTATCGTATCTCTATTTTTCGGACCGAACGGACCGGGTTATTATTTATATCAATGATTTCAGCTATCAAAATGTAATCTCCTGCTTGCTCAGGAAATGCAATGTTCTGTTCAATAATCTCTTTTCCTGATGGTGCAACTTGCACCGGTGAGGATATTATATGAGATATCTCCTGGTGATCTTTTACAAAGGAGATCTTAATCGATAAGGAAACGGGAACCTGCAGGTCATTAAGAAGGACGATGGGGATGGTTTTTTTACTTCCGCCTTGAACCTGATCTTCCCAGAACCACAGACATACAGCTTCAGGAGAAAAGGCATCTCTTACATAGCTCCAGATATGAGGTTCAATGGTTAGATTCTCAATATCGATGAAGATATCCGAGGTTTTACTCCCCTTAAAGTTGCTGTTAAGTCCGGCAAACTGCATTACTCCTGCTGCCCTTAGCGCCCTGTAATATTCGGTCTGAAGTGCACAGTGATAAGCATAATATTCGAACCTGTCAGAGGCTGTGAATTCAGGAAACCAGGTATTGTATCCCTGTTTGGTGAGAGTGGTTCCTTCACCATCGCGGTTAAGCCATAGCCAGGCATACTCATTCACCAGTGTTGGATGAGTTCCCTCCATCAGCAGAATGCTATCCGGATTGGTGTGGGCGAATGTATCCACGGCAGGTAAAGGCTTTAGCTCTTTCCCAAAGAAATTGAACATGGAGCCCGAATAGAGATAGGGATGTAACTCCATGGGATCAGTCTCTCTTTGTGCTTCTCCCCATCCATTGTCCCAGGGGCGGTCCGACAAATCCAATTCTCTTACCATACTCAGGGCCCATCCGGTTCGCGGCTCCTTCTTCTGGGTGCTTTCATTCTGTGCATCCCAAATCAACAGGGAGGCATGGTTCCATCGCTCTTCCATCCAATCCACATACTCAGATACCATGGAATCCAGTTTAATGCCGGAGCGAAACATATTAAAGGTCCAGACGGCATATTCATCCTGTATGATGATTCCCTCTTCATCTGCTATTCTGTACCACATGGAAGGTGCAGGCCCCACATGAAAGCGAAGACTGTTCCAGTGCATCTCTTTAAATTTCCTGTATAAGGCTCTTATCCATTCTTCATCCCATAGTTTATCGCCTCGCAAGGGGTCTTCAGCAAACCTGAATATGGGAACACTGGTGCCCCTGAGATAATAGGGTTGACCGTTAAGTATGGGGACCTTTGTATTGGGATCGAAGTGAAATTCCCTCATTCCAAAGTTTGTACTCAGTTGATCATTGGACGACTGAGCAATCAGTGTGTATAAGGATGGTGCTTCCGGGGACCAGGTTTCTACTTCGTTCAGGTATAGCTCTGTATCGACCAGGATGGTTTCTCCCGGGGGAAGGCTAAGCTGATCGCTCTTTATTGCCGCACAAACTGCTGAGTCTTTCTGAATTTGGAAATTAACGTGGGTTGTGGCAGTTTCTGGGCCTCTGTTTTGAACCCAGGCTACTACCCGAACAGATTGCTTATCCAGATTTGGAACTACCTGGACTTTCTCAACAAACACACTGCCAGTCAGAATCAAATCAACATTATCATATATCCCCGGAAGGTGCCTGATTTTTTCCAGCGCATCCCCATAGATGTTTTTGTTATTTCTCCGATAAGTGACCGATGTACCAACTTTTACCACGAGCTTGTTACTTTCACCCTGACCCTTCAGAATTCCGGATACATTGTAGCTCCCTGATAAAAAATGACGACTGTTCTCTCCCAACCTTCTACCATTTAGCCATACTTCTGAACCATATTTGGCTTTTCCAATTTTCAGGATTGCTACTTCTGGTAATGCTCCTTCAACTGTAAATTGTTTTCGATACCAGAATGCATCTCTCTGCTGATCCTTGAATTTCATCAGAGTCATTAATCCTTTCGGACTCAGCATTCTTAATCCGGCAATCGTTTTCACCTCTCCTGGCTGAGTAAATTCAGGCGTGGCCATATCCACAAATCCTGGAACCGGAACTGTATGGGTAAATTCTTCAGGTATGTCTGAGAGATTCCCTTCTTCAAGCTCCCAGGTTCCATTCAGTGAGACAACTTTCCTCTCTCCCAAATGGCTTTGAATGAGCCCGCTTAATTCTTCGGGAATCTCCGAAAATGCAACAACAGTGGCAGGAGGCAATTGGAACCTCCCATTTTCAAATGGGTAATCAATGTTCTCACCCTTATAGGAGCGTAGCTCTTTGTCCGGGACAACCTTGAATTGAATATACCAGGTGATGCCAATATAAGCTGCCAAAAGGAGGATCAATGACAGCAGGCTTCCAAGTATTTTTAAGACGATTTTCATGATCTTGTTTTTGTAGTTGCCATGATCAGGTTTTACAAATGCTGTGAATCAAATCGTAAGCATCGGCCTGTTCTTCCGGAGAGCTGCAATATGTAACAACAATTAATTTCAATCCAGGTCGCCATAGCTTTTTCGTAACACTTTCGATGGTATTCAGATCTCCAACTATTCTTGCGTTGAGGATGATTCCGGAATTGGCAAATCCTTCTGAGAACAACTCCGGGATATTGGGATCGGGATCAGTTTGTGCTGAAAATGCCGCATCCACCATCTTGATTTGTTCGATCTGTTTAATAGAATCGATTTTGGTATGGAACTTTCCACACGAGTGAAGGACAGGCCCACCCAGTGGAAGCCCTGTTTTCACAAAGGAAGGAATCACCATTTGCTCATACAGATCGTTTGAGATCATAACGATATTATCATCGCTCATTCCGAATCCGCTAAAATTCCTGCTTGATGCAAAACCATGTCCGGGAAAGACAAGTGGATCTCCAATGATCTTTTGCTGTGCCCTGGTAAAATCGATAATTAAGTCTGCGATCTTGCTCAGCAAACCTGTGACTGGTTCCGGGTCCAGAAGAAAATCCATCATGAATCCGTTGATATCAATGATGTTCCCTGCCACATTTAGAGGGGATTGAATATCGCAGAAGGAGATTGGAATTTCCCCTTTTGTCTTATCCATAAAGTACTCCACCATTTCAAGGGTATGCTTTCCAATGGCAGTTTCAGAAACCGGGACTACCGGGTGAGAGAAGGCCTCCTGGGTCGTGGTAAATTTACCATTTACGGCAGGGGCCTGACCAGGATTCCAGAGGTAGTCGAAACCAAATGCAGCTGCGGAAGTACCCAGGCCATACCATGGTTCAAGGAAGTTCGGAACATCTGCTTTATAGGCCATGCTTTTCTCCAGGGCTCCAAGCTGCCATTCCAGGGATCTCTTCATGTCTTCGCATCCAGCAGAAAAGACATCGGCCACGCGCATGCGACGATATACAAGGACGCCTTCCTTATCATCTTCCCAGAAACGGCGGCATGTTTTATTGAGTTCTTGCTCATATTCCTTGTAAGCTTCAATGGGGAATTTGTCTATCGCCATTGGCTCTACCGCAGTTGCCTGGCTGTCTTTCAGATTATAGTCGAATTTCGGATGCTGATTCATTAAAATGTTCGTTTTGGTATTATATGCTCAGATCAGCTATTAATCCTCTTATTCCAAGAAAGCTTATATAACTTGAGAAGATCAGTATTGCGATCAGGATAAGGGTATCCAGGCGCCTGTTCGAAAATTCCTTCATCAGTGACCGCTTCCCGGTAAGGTAGAGAAGTGCGGCAATGGAGAGTGGAAGAATTACAGCCAGAAAAGCCTGTGATATAAGCATCAGGAATATGGGTCTAAGATTGAAAATCACTCCAGCCACACTAATAAGGGAAAGGCCCAGGATGATTAGCCTGTACCTGCCTGTTCGAGTATCTCTGGGCTCCTGACGAAAATCAATGATCAACCAGGGAATAACGAGTAGATTGGGCAAATGCGAAGAGAGTCCGGCGGCAACAATTCCAAGCACGAAAATACCCAGGGCATATTTCCCTGCAATGGGTTCAAGCATGGGGATCATTTCTGCCACACTGTTCATGGAGAGCCCTTTTAAATGGAGGGTGCCCGCTGCTGTAATGATTACCGCCGCACTGATCACAAACATCATAGAAGCACTGATGATGGCATCCCTACGCTGGATCTGATTATCACTCATTTTCCAACCTGTTTCTCTTACGATTTGAGTCCGGATAATAAAAGCAAATACGGATACCGTGGTACCCACCATTCCTGCAATGATCACCATGGGTCCATTGTCACTTCCAGAAGCTGATTGAGGGAGTGAAGGGATGAAGCCCCTGGCTATTTCTGAAAGGGGAGGGAGGCATAATAACATGGTGGTAATAAAAGCGATTCCCATAATGGACACCAGTATGGCGAGTGTTTTTTCGAAAAGCTGGTATCTGCCGAACCATAACAAAATATAGACTAGAACAGCGACCAGAATTGCCCATAGATATGGTGGAAGATTTCTTTCAAAAAGAGCATCTGCTCCAATGAATAAAACCTCAGTGATGATTCCCAGTACTCCCATTAAGGCGCCCACGATAATCAAGAAGAGCAGTGTCATAAAGATCAGTGTAAAAGCTGGATTGATATGCTTTTTCATTCCCTCTATGAATGTCTCTCCGGTAACCATGGTGTATTTACTGAAGTGGACTATCAGGTAATAGGTGATCAGGCAGCTGATGGCGATGGTCCATAGAAGACTTAAACCAAAATTTGCTCCTGCTTTAGCCATGGAAGTAATACTGCCGGTACCAACATTGTAACCTATAATGAAGATTCCGGGGAGAATTGATGCAATAAGGAGCTTTATTTTTTTCGGCTTTCTCATTGCAGGGGGATTATTTCGAGAGAAGATAATTTTATTTTGCTACCTCCGGGATTCAGGATTAGCTTCACTGCTCCCCCTGGAGAGACAAACTCCACAAGCCCACCAGGATTTCCGGGATTCAGGATTAGCTTATGCTTGATCTTCCCCATTCCTGTAAACTGAACAGAAAGAGATTCTGGCAGGATTTCTACAGCCTGGATAAGCAGTTTGTATTTTCCCGGAGAGAGCGGCTGACCGCGCCAGGTCTGCAGGTTTAAAGTGATTGGATCCCTGGAAATTATATATTGATCCTCGGTCTCACCATCAAGGGTATTCAAGCTTGTGGCCTGTACGTTTCCGATCTCTTTTTCCCCATATCCACACCAGAAAGTTCCATCCTGGTCAATGAAGAAAGTATAGGTACCAGGTGCTTGTGCCAGAGAATCATGCATGGTGGTCTGGAAGTTGTACCGTACGGGCTCCAGCCTTGCCAGCTGTTTTTGATTAATGAAATCGGGATACCACCTGAGATTTAGGGATACAATCATGGCCTGCTCACCCCTGGTGGGTGCCAGGTTTTGAAATGTATTGCTGAATGCTTCGATGCTTTCCTCCGGGTTTGCTTTCTTAATCAGAGCTGTAGCTTCTTTGAATTGCTTATTCATCCATGCCTGGTTAGACTGGTGGAGCAGATTTTGCTGGTGAATGAAACTGAGATAGAAATTTTCAAGATCAATGTAAAATGATACTTGTTCTTTTGCTGTGGGACTTAAGTTGCCGGAGGAAAGCTTATTAAGTATATCAAGCCGGGATTCGATGTTTCTAATTAAAGAATCAGGATGGCTTGGGAGTTCTCCAATGATAAATGTACCAGGATCCATAAAATAGTCCGAAGTCTCCCTGCCAAACATTGGGCCTTCCAGTATCCACTTATTCAAATAAGCTTCGAAAAGGCTGTTACCACCAGGAAAGATTTTACCGGTGGTATGCTGGCTAAGATCTGAGAGATTCTCATTGGCGGTGCTGTTCCAGGTCTGTCGGGATAGGCTTTTAAAGTATAGATCCAGCGGACGGGTAAGCCAGTGTATGATTCCAAAGCCCGAGCTCCCGGCTTCATCCAGTTTGTCCTGAAAGGAATCGAATGGTGTATAAGGTTTCCCCATATAACGGTGATCGTCGTGATGGGCCCATACTATGGGAATCAGCCTTCTATTTTTACCAATAGAATACAGGTCATTCCTCACGGAATCCTTATGGAACAGAATTTTGGTATCCAGAGGATATAGTGCGACCTCTTCAGGGTAGAAATGGTCAGCAGCCGGCAGGAATTTAAACTCCCAGCTTCCTGATCCCAGTTTAATATTAGGGCCAGCTTCAGCAATGATCTGCTCGTAGGCCTGCATGATTTTTCCGATAACAAAAGAGCTGGCTCCATGGGGATCAAGTTCCATGTCAGGAGCTTGCTCGATCATAGTTTTATACTCTTTTTTCCATGCTTCTGAAAATTGCTCCGGCGTTAGTGAGCGGATGGGTGTAAGCCAGGTGGGATTGGGATTGTATTTTCTTGTCCACGCCACCAGGCGGTCAATCTGGGGATAGTCATTCAGTAATGCCATGATCTGGGATCTGTAAAAGGCATAACCTTCATCGGTTTCAGGATTTGCAAGAGAAAATCCATCTGCCGTTTTAATAAGAGCATGTTCAGGTAGTAAGAATAGGATTTCCTGCGGATTGGCAGACCGGGTATCCATATCGAAGGCAAAGTTGATTTTCATTCCGACCAGATGAGCGTACTCAAACACCTCCTGCATCAGGCTTCGGGCTGCATCCACTCGCATATTGTCTGGGACCAGAGCCGCCTGACTGCCAAAAACAGAATGGTCAAAATTCGCCCCCCCCAACAGTCGTCTTATATCATTTACATGCTCGGTGCCCCAGTCCCGGCCAGACATTGAAGTAGCCAGGTATCCAGATGCTTTTTCCACACCATTGTGTGTGAAGGAGTGGATAGGATTATTTCCATAGGTGTGGATCATGATGGTATTATATCCCAACCTGGCTGACTGAAGGATCCATTCTTTCCATTGCTCCAGGTCCCAGCCCGAACATCCACTCAGGAAATTATGCCAGTTAAATACAATGCGCTCCTCCTGGAGAGGATAATCTGAGAGCTCCCAGTCTTCAAAACTAAACTCGCCCTTTGGCTGAGGAGATATCACCTGAGACAGGTGAAAGTCGTAGCCCAGCTTTTCAAGTAGCTTGTAAACACCCTGCAAAACACCGGGATCATCGTACCCGTAAATAACAGCTCCCTTGCCATCATTTGAAACCGAGAATGCTCCACTAACTTGTTGAGGAAGGGGAGTAATCCAGGGCCCATTGCTTACTTCAATGCTTAATCGAATGGTCCTTCCCCTGTCTCTTCTCCCATTCTGGATGGTAAAATGAGTATCAGGATAGATATCTCCAAGTAATCCGGCCAGTTCACCTGCTGCGAACTGAATCGTAGGGCTTGGCTCTTCAGCTATCAGGATCACCACCTCATTGCTCCGGGAACAGGAGACCAGAAGAAATACAGAACAGATAAGGATCCACTTACTCATTTTTTTCATGACTGATGAATGATGTCGGTAAGATTTTGGTGCCATTCCACATCCCGCCACATCCCTTTGAACTGGGGACCACAAAAATTGCTTGTGGCCATGGAGGTCCAGCATCCCGTGGAAGCAGCTTCTTTTACTCCCACTTCACAGAGCTCCTTGACCCACCCCCAGTTGAGCAGGGGCCAGTCTTTGTAATCGACCACTGCCCAGCATTCGGTTGTGCTAAGAGGAACACCAATGGCCCTGGACTCCTTTGCCGCACACTGTATGCGGTATTTCAATAGGTTTTGCCATTGTTCGGGATCCTCTCTGTAGGTCCTTTCTCCATTTTTCACCAGGTTATCATACCCGGTACTTTCAAATTTCTCGTACTTATACCCTACCTTTTCGTAGAAGGGTCCGCCAGCCATCCAGATATGCAGATCAAGAACATCCATCATTGAAAGATCCCGTTCAACCTGACCACAGTTTTCCCAGTTGGAAAAGGTGTAATCCAAATCGGGGTAGGACTTACGTACCACAGCCAGTGATTCATTGATCCACTTGAGTTGCTCCTTATTTGAAAGAGGCAGGAACTGATCTCGTTTCAAAGATTCGGGTAAGAAGGGGGTCCATCCTGCAATTGGAAATTCATTGCACAGGTCCACGTAAAGAATTGAATCCAGCAATCCGGCCGAATCAATCTGCCTCAATGTTTCCACCCAGATCTCACCCAGATTTTGGGGATTTTTAATGTCCTGGTAGGCCTTTGTAGTATCCTCCCTGAACCAGGATGAGAGGGCCACTTTAAGATCTCTTTTAGCACATTTTTCTATGAAATTGTTGAGGGCTGGCTGTACTTGGACCCTGTTTAGAGCCGGGCTTCCCCAATCCTGGGTACTCCAGACGGGGGGTAATTCCCAGGTGGCGCTGGCGTCCCTGCTCAATAAGTGAGGGTAAGCATCGATCCTAACCGCATCGTAGCCCCTGATTTTTAATTCATCCAGCACCAGGTCCCAATCTTCGTAGCCGGCCCCTGGCCAGCGTCTCTCCAGCCACGAAAAATCCCACATGGTTATTGCCAGAGTGTTCTTTTTCGATTCTGAAGGCATGGTTGTTTGGTGCTGGGACTCCATAGCATGTAAGCTTGAACCCAAGCCCATGGAGGTGACAGCCATGGCGCTATTCCGAATAAATTGTTTTCTGTTCATGGTCATTAGGTTTTATACTCAATTCCCAGTAACCCGGTACTGGTATTTAAGCGAATCTAATCCGGCTTTAAGTTCTGTTGTCAATGCTGAATAGGAAGGCTCATCATACAGGTTATGCAGCTCTTTAGGATCAGTTTCGAGATCGAATAACTCCCAGAATTCTTCCTGTCCATAAAAGCGGATAAGTTTGTAACGCTCTGTACGTATTCCTTCATGTTTGGCCACTCCCCATCCTGACTCATAGAAATGATAATACAGGGCCTTGCGCCAAGAATCAGGTTTATCTCCTGAAAGGAGAGGAAGCATTGAATTCCCCTGCATCTGATCGGGAACATCTACTCCTGCCAGCTCAAGGATGGTTGGAGCAAGGTCCAGGTTCTGCACCAGCTCTTCCGTATTGCTGCCTGGAATGATCTGCCCCGGATAACGCATCAGCAGGGGTGTTCTCATGGACTCTTCATACATGTATCTTTTGTCAAACAGACCATGTTCTCCCAAGAAGAATCCCTGGTCGGAGGTATAGATGACGATGGTATTTTCAGACAGTCCGTTTTTATCCAGATAGTTAAGCAGATCACCCACACTCTCATCCACGGAAAGAATACAACGCAAATAATCTTCCAGGTATCTTTGCAGCTTCCACTCATCCTCACTAAACCCTTTCAGCGTTCCGCCAAAGAACTGTTCATATTCTGAAGCATATCCTTCTTCCCATTCGGTCCTCTGCTGTGGATTCATTCTGTCGAGGGCTTTCTGATATGCGCCCGGTGCCCAGCTATTCACTTCGTCAACAGGACAGGTATCGCAGGGGATTTTCAGATCATAGTTGTAATCCATATGTTCCCTGATGGTCAGCTTTTGATCCCTGAGGCTGGGCCTTCCTGAAAGTACTTCGTCGTAGCTGTCGGATATGGGAAAATGCTTTGATTCAAGGGAATCCAGGTATTTCAGATCTGGCATCCAGTTCCTGTGCGGGGCTTTATGATGAACCATCAGGCAGAAAGGAGCTGAACCATCCAGGGACTCCAGCCAGTCAATGGCCAGGTCTGTAGTTATATTGCTAACATAACCCTCATATATGGTATCCCTGCCATTTTTAATAAAGGCCGGATTGTAATAATCTCCCTGACCTGGCAGGATGTTCCAGTAGTCAAAATCTTCCGGTTGACTTTTCAGATGCCATTTTCCCACAAGAGCCGTAAGATAACCTGCATCACGGAGTAAAGCAGGAAAGGTGGTCTGATCCGGATTGAAGGCAGTATGATTATCCCGAACTCCATTCAAATGAGAATGAAGTCCGGTTAAGATCACCGCCCTGCTTGGTCCGCATATTGCATTAGTTACAAAAGCATTGCTAAACAGCATTCCCTCTTTGGCAAGCCTGTCAATATGAGGCGTTTTTACCAGGTCGTCCGAGTAGGCGCTCACTGCCGTGGGGGCATGATCGTCCGACATAATAAACAGGATATTAGGTACTACATCCTGTCTGGCCACACCACCTTTATCCTTGCTGCATCCCAGCAGGAAGATTGAGGTCAAGACAAGAAGAAGATATGGACCAGTTTTCATTACGCTTTATCTTCCAAGCAGGTGCTTCATGATCAATAGGTCCAGGGACTCATAGTCTCTTTCCCTAATCAGTGATTCAACTTTCGCCTCATCCAGGCTGCGTGATAAATCGAGAAGCATCTTAAAGACTTCAAGGCTGTTTGAGAGGTGATTGGTAGCAGGCAATTTCTGGGTACGCATGGCCTTTATATCCAGGCCTACCCATTCTCCATTCTGTCCATAGTTGTTTTTATCCAGAATTCTTACCTGGTTAAAGGCTCTTCTAAGGTCTACCGAACCGAAGGTCTTGTCCTGGTCGAATTTAAGTCCGTTCTGATCATTCAGGTGAACGGTCCATAACTTATTATGCGCAAGGGCAAACCCCATTTCATCGGATGGATCCAGGCCAGCAAGGATGGCGTGAGCAGATTCAATATTTACACCGACTCTAGTGTGATCCGAGGTGAGCATTCCCAGCGCAAGGGCATGCCCGGTGGTGGGGATGAAGGCGTGGTCCATGGGCTCATTGGGCTTGGGCTCAATGCAGATCCTGATATTGGGATCGTGGGCCAGCATAGCATTGATGGCTTCTACCAGTCTGTCGGTGGCTACGCGGCTATTCTTTGCTTCACGGATGTAGGTGCCTTCACGGGCTAGCCATAGGACCAACAGATCTGTTCCAAGGTGATTGGCAATATCAATGGCTTTTTTGGACCTTTCGATGGCATATTCCCTGCATTTTGGATCGTTGGAGGTATATCCACCATCGATGGTCATTTGATCTTCCCATAACCTGGGTGCCACGAACTCAGCTTCCAGCCCCAGGTTAGCTAAGCGTGTTTTAAGCGCAGCTGATTCGCTGGCTATCTGGGAAGCGGATTTGTCATTGATGTCTGAAACTGCATCGTCATCATGAAACTGTATACCGTCAAATCCCAATGATTTGAACATTTCCAGTTTTTCATCAAAAGAGATGGAATCTCTTACCGAAGGACCAAATACATCTTCTCCTTCATGGATGTTCCAGGGTCCGAATGTAAACTTAAATTTGCCAGCCATTTTGTTGTATTTTAAAGTTAGTATATCTGATGATTATTTTTCCATAAGTGCATCCAGCATCCCAAAGTAACTGGGTTTTGGATTTAACTGGGCATCGAAAAGCACAGAATTGTTTGGCCTGTGCCAATTAAAAACGCCCAAACTGTTGTACCATCCCGGATCATCGATCCCCCAAACTGTAATCCCTTCCACTGCATGGTTAGCCAGGCATATCCTGGTAAACTCCCTGAAGAAGTCACCCTGCGCCTGATACGGATCCTCTTCATTGGCAAAAAGCCTGAGTCGGGCATCCATTTCAGCTATTTCTATTTTCAGACCCATTTTTCGAATTTCTTCAAGGAATGCCCGAAATGCTTCCAATGCAGGAATTGTAAACATGGCATGTGCCTGGATCGCCACTCCATGGATAGGAACCTTGTCATTCACCAGTTCCTGGCACAAGTCCAGGAATGCCATGGCTTTGTCGGAATCATAGGTATTAAATTGCTCATTCAGGAAGAGGGACACTGAAGGGTCAATTTCATGTGCCCACCTGAAGGAGTTTGCGATGTACTCTTTGCCAAGATATTTGTAGAAGGTATTGTCATCCAGATTGCCGTTGAAAACCTCCAGGGGCTCATTTACACAATCCCAGTTGTGAATCCGGCCCTTGAAGTGGGTAAGTACCTCTTTGATATTATTGTGAATAAGGAAATTCAGGGTATCTCGAATCTGATCCTCATTCAGGTCCTTAAGGATCTCTGTGAGATCGGGAGCACGAAAAAAATCGATGGCTCTGCCCCAGACCAGTACATGGCCTCGGACCCTTAAACCCTGGCTGATGGCATAGTCTACAATAGAATCAGCCCTGCTAAAATCATATTCGGTGACCAGGTTTTTTGAAACAAGTCTACCCCATTTCAGGTCATTTTCAGGAGTGATGGAATTAAAATGATCTTTTGCCAGGTGATGAAAGAGAGAATCATTTGCCACTGCTACTCCCACATAAAAGTCTCTCTTTTTGGCTTCTTCGGCCAGGCTTGTATGTGTACTGACAGATTGATTCAAGTAGGTAAGCTCAATGTCTAGAGGTCTGGCCTTCAATTTGAATATCAGAGTAGCCATGACAATTTCAATCCCGAAGATTCCCCATGCCAGGAGTTTCTTTTTACCCAGTTTTCTGTTAAATATCAGTAAGATTATTAGAGACAGGAGTAGGATTCCAATTAGGACGACCTGCATTAAATATATATATGTTATTGCCTTCATTGTTCAGACTATCGATTTTGATACTTTTCAGCCAGAGCCTTGTGGATGCCCCAGTAGGCCGGCTTTTTGTTCAGGTTTTCATCCAGGATATAGGGGGCATTGGGACTTTTCCATTTAAAGGGAGGAATCTGATCCATCCAGTTGGCTGCGTCAGTGATTCCCCAGATGGTTAGGCTCTGGCAGGAAGGCTCCTCCAGGCATACCCTGGTGATTTCATAGTACTGGTCGCCCTGAGCCTGGTAGGGATTTTTCGCTTTCTTGAAATTAAGTAAGCGTATATCCAGTTCGGTGATCTCTGTTTTGTATCCCATCTCACCAATTGCCCGCATATACCGTTTCATGGCTGGCACATCGTGAACGGTATTGATGTGATGGGTCTGTAGTCCAACGCCATCGACAGGGACGCCCCGCTCCTTTAAACGTTTCAGAAGATCAAGAAAAGCTATACCCTGTGGGCCGTCATAGTCACCGATGGCTTCGTTGAGAATCAGTTCACATGAAGGATCAATGGCATGTGCCGTGTGAAAGGCAAGGTCAATGTAGCTTTCACCCAGGGTACGGGTAAAGATATTCTCATAGAGCACTTCCCCGCCCATGGGTTCATTAACCACATCCCAGGTACTTACCTCTCCTTTGAAATGTGTCATAACCTCAGTGATATACCTGGTGATGATTTCGGTCATTGCAGCCTCAGGATCTTCTGCCTGTTCGGCCATCTTGATCCAGGCAACCGGATGTGTCCGGCCGGGGAATTTGCCCCAGATCAGGGTATGGCCCCGCATTCTCATTCCATGAGCATTTGCTTGTTGAAGTAGGTCATCGGCCACGCTATAGTCAAATTCCCAGGCTTCCGCATTCTTTAACAGTGATCCGGGCTTGAAATGGTTTTCAGCCGTAACAGAGTTAAACTCACCCGGCACCCAGTGCTGGTAAAGAGAATCAGGCTTCACAGCCATACCTATATAGAAGTCTAGCGAATCGGCAAGACGGGATAGGCTGTAATCTTCCAGATCCTGTGGCTCCCTGTTTTCAGACAGGTAGGTTTTTTCAAATTGGCGGGGCCAGTATGCTATCAATCCCGAGATCAGGGCAACAAGAAGTACAGTACCCAGGCTAAGCAGCAAACCCTTTTTAATTTGCTTTTGCCGTTTTGGCCAGACCAGCCATGCTATTAAGAGTAGCAATATAGAAACAAAGAATATAATGTGAACTCCAAATAATTCCCAGATCATTTTCATGCTTGACGATTTTAAGGTATTAATTCAATATCAAAACTAAATGCTTATGCGCTATGAATCGTCCAAGCTAATTTTAATGGACCTGTTTGATAATATTTTTTACATTTGGTCTAGTGGAAATCATCTCTTATATTGCTCTGTCACAAACCCTCTTTGCCATTGTTCTTCTGGCGAGTAAAAGACCAAAGTGGGTGTATGACCGGATTCTGATTGTCATGCTTATTTTCATTGCCTGGATCATCGTTGGGTCATTGTTCAGGTCGTCCAATATATTTGATTCATTCTTTAAAAATTTCAACCTGATTCCATTTACTATTTCTCTTATACCACTCCTATATTTATATGTACGGACCTCCATTAATGAGAATCCTAGATTCAGGAAAAAGGATTTGCTACATTTTACCTTGCCGTTAGTACTACTTCTTGAAAGCATTTTTGTCCCCGGATCTTATGAAATTGAAGAAGGGTTATATCATACACCAGTTTTCAATGCGGTTAACTTAATATATGGAGGGGTCAGCCTCGTTTTTATATCTACCTATATTCTGATCATATTTCGAAAAATCAATCATCACCAGGAAGAGCTGCCCAATCTATTCTCCTTTACCTCCTCGCGTATTACCTTCAACTGGATTAAAATTGTTATTCTGCTTTTTGTTTTTAACTGGGTGATAACCGGGCTATCTACAGTGGTGAATGTATCCGTACAAAGCCAGTTGATTGACCCGGGAGTGGTTTTTTTCATCAACCTGGGAATATTTTCCTTTGCCATTTCTTACTTTGGTTTTTTTCAGCCCTCTATCTTTTTTGCTCCCAGAGGCAGCGAGCTGGTTCCTGAAGTTCGACAACCCCAGATCGCTGAACCGGACCGGACCAAGTATAAGAAATCAAGTTTAACGGAAGAAAAAGCTGGTGAGTATCTTAAGCGGATCACCGCCCTGCTGGAATCAGAACGGCTTTACCTTCAACCCGACCTGACCATACAGGAGATTTCCGACAAGCTGGACGTGCCCAAACATTATCTGACAGAATCCCTGAATACCTACATGGGCAAAAATTTCTATACCCTGATTAATGAATACCGGATTAGAGAGTTTAAAGCATTGGCAGCGGAGGAGAAGAACAAGCACCTTACACTGCTTGCCCTGGCCTATGACTCCGGCTTCAATTCCAAATCTGCCTTTAACCTGGTCTTTAAAAAACAGACCGGGGAGACTCCTTCCCAATTTCTCAAGTCCTTGAGAGCTGAAGTCCAATGAGTGAATATGTGCAATCTAATTAGTTTGGACGATGTGCTTCTAATAGTGGTGTAATATTGTGTCATAATATTATTAGTCACAAAATTTACAACTATGAAAAAGATTGCCTTATCTATTGCTGCATTAACAGTATTGGGTTTTGGACTACTGATCACCTCATGTGAGAAGGCCCCGATTCCCACAGCCATTTTCAGTACCAGTATTGATGGTATGGATGTAACTTTTACAAACTCCTCCAAAGATGCTACCACCTATGCCTGGGATTTCGGTGATGACGGAAGCTCCTCAGATTTGAATCCGGTGCATACTTATGCTGCGAATGGAGACTATCCAGTTTCTCTCACTGCTACGGGCGAAGGTGGAACAGATATGATGACCCAGACAGTCTCCATTGACGTAAGTGCATTTATCAATACCTGGATGATAGATAGTAGTTACCAGGTTGCAACTGCCTACGGCAACTATACTGTTGGCACTGCTGTTTCTGGAGCTAACTCTGCCCCATCTGCGATTTATATATTTGCAGGTCTAACAGATGCTATAGCTACTTCCTGCACCCTGGAGCTGGTAGATGATGGCACCGTACTGGTGAATGGAGTAGCCTCCACAACTACCTGGACTGAAGACGGTGGTGTGGCCACTCTGGTAACCACTACATTTCCCGGTGTGCTGATTACAGGCGAGATCAACGATCTCGATCATTTCGTTATCGAATGTGGTGACTTGGGTCTGCTAAGTCAATTCCCCGATGATTTGATTCCACCGGATGCTAAGGACCATGCAGCCTTTACCAATATCGATTCCTGGAGGTTTGTTACAAGTTTAGTTGAGTAGTTTTGGTTAGCAAAAAGCCTCCCTGTGAATTAGGGGGGCTTTTTTTCTGTATCTGAAAAATAAGAGCATGAACCAAATAGCAAGATTTGTCAAGAGTTTTTTCCTTATCCTGATAATTATGGGTCCTCTTTTTGGATCCATTTCCAACATGATAGCACAGGATAGTGTGGGCGAGATCCGAGGTGTAGTCACCGATGAACTCAACCAGTCCATTATTGGAGCCTCCATTCAGATTGTAGGTACCACCAGGGGGACGATTACCAATCTTGAAGGGATTTTCAATATCCCGGCAAGCATTGGTGATACTTTACATATCAGTTTTATTGGGTATAGCAAAGAGCTTATTGTTCTTCAGAATTTAAATGAGCTACACATCCAGTTGTTTCCGGATGCGGAGGAGCTGGAGGAGGTTGTAATTACTGCCTTTGCTCTCAAAAGGGAGAAGAAAACCCTGGGCTATGCGGTTCAGGATATGAAGGGAAGTGAACTGACCAAGGCCACGGAGACAAATGTAGCCTATGCCATGCAGGGCCGTCTTTCGGGAGTACAGTTTAATCGTACTGGTTCAGGTGCCGGTTCTTCAACAAAAATTACTATCAGGGGTACCTCTTCTCTTACCGGCTCAAGTTCTCCGCTACTTGTTGTGGACGGAGTTCCAATGGACAACAGTAGCTCCAATCCCACTTCTGCCAATCCTGCCACTGCTTCCGGAGATGCCAATGCCTACTTTGATTACGGGGATGGTTTAGGTAATATTAATCCAGAAGACATAGAGTCCATTTCTGTATTGAAAGGCCCAAACGCGTCTGCTCTCTATGGAACAAGAGGTGCAAACGGTGTAATCCTGATCACTACCAAAACAGGGAAACTCGGAACAGGAATTGGGGTGAACTACAGTCTCTCCTTTTCGATGGAGAACCCGCTTGCTTATCCAAACTTTCAGAATTCTTATGGGGTGGGAGCCTCAGGAAAATTTCCCATAGCCGACAATGGCTCTGGCATTCCTTCGGCTGAAGGTTCAAATGCCTCAAGCTGGGGTCCTGCCTTTAATGGGTTGCCTTACATAAACTGGAAAGGCAGACAAGCAGAATACGCTTCCAGGGGTAACATAATGGAGGAGTTTTATCAGGCTGGGCATACGCTGACCAATTCCATCAGTCTAAACGGGGGAAATGAGACTTCAACACTTTACTTCTCTGCCAATAATCAGAGAAACCAGGGGATTCTTCCCAACAGTCAGTTCAACAGATGGATGTTCACCTTACGAGGGACCCATCAGATGACAAAGAAAATCAGAATTGATTCCAAGATGTCCTATATCACATCTAATGCGGAAAGTCGCCCTACTGGAGGTGGCGCTCCATTTAATACTATGGTGCCATTTCTTGCCATGACCAGGGATGTAGAACTAAAGGATCTGGAAGATTATAAAAATCCAGATGGAACGCCAATCATCCCTAGAAGTGGAATAGAGAATCCCTACTGGATTACCAATGAATTTAAGAACAAGGATAGCCGGAACAGATTCATAGGATTAATTTCTGCAACTTATGATATTACAGAGAATCTCTCTCTTAGCGGACGTGCAGGTGTAGATCATTATGATGATGCACGATACTATCAGATCCCAAAATACTCTTCAACAAATCCATTGGGATACATGCAGTATACGGATTTTGCGCTGACAGAAAGCAACATAGATGCTTTGCTGAAATATGACAAACATTTTAATGAAAACTGGTTTGTATCCCTATCGGGAGGGGGAAGCATTTTGAATGTGAAAACAAACACCAATGCGATAAATGGGTCTCAACTAAAAGCTCCCGGAATTGATAATATTAGCAATGCCTCCATCATTAGTGCCGCAACTCTTGCCACCCAACGTGAAATCGAGTCGGTCTATGCTTTTGCCCAGATCGGTTTTCGAAACTTTTTATTCCTTGACCTTACTGGCCGAAATGACTGGTCATCAGCACTTCCAGCAGCAAACAGATCGTTTTTCTATCCTTCTGCTACCTTTAGCTTTGTAATTTCGGATGCCTTTGAGCTGTCTCGTAAAATCGATGTCCTCAAACTTAGGGGTTCCTGGGCTCAGGCTGGAAGCGATGGTACACTGCTATATCAGGACAGACGCTACCTGGTAATCGAGTCCACATTAACACCGGGAGGAGCCCTGCTAGCTCATTTTCCTCAGATCCTCCCAAACCTGGATCTGCAAAATGAGTTAACCACCTCTGTTGAATTGGGTCTGGATTATTACATGTATTTGAATCGACTGGGTTTGCAGTTTACCTATTACAATGCCATTACTACCGATCAGATTATGGTGAGCCCTGTTTCTGTAACTTCAGGTAGCAGCTCTCGGACTTTCAATGCTGGATCTGTTCAGAATCAGGGCTGGGAGGTGACATTGAGCGGGAAGCCAGTTGTAAAGAATCAATTTCAGTGGGAAGTTCAGTTGAATTTATCCAGAAACAGGAACACTGTTCTTGAACTTGATGATGATGTGGATGAGCTGCTGATTGGAGAGCTGGCGGGATCAGCGAATGATGTTAGAGTGAAGGCCATACCGGGCGAACCCATGGGGACAATTCATGGTAAGGACTTTGTTAAGGATGAGAATGGAAATATCATATTGGACAATAGAGGGCTTCCAAGGGCGACAACAGAGGATGTAATTCTTGGCGTTGCCCAACCTGATTACCTGGTCAGCCTTTTAAATTCCTTTACCTGGAAGGGGATCTATTTGAACTTTCTTATAGAATCTAGTCAGGGAGGGGAGATCTATTCAGAAACGAAGTTCCGAATGGATTTTTCAGGCAACAGTGTAGCATCGACCGATGGTCGGGAATTCCTGTTGATCGAAGGAGTGAACGAAGAAGGGGGCATTAATACGCAGCAAACAACCCAGGAAAAATATATGTTAAGCCTGGCCAGTCAGAACATAGCAACTCCTTTTGTCGAGGATGCCAGTTATATTTCACTAAGAGAACTTTCCATCGGATATCAGCTTCCAACAAATTGGTTGAAGAATTCGCTTTTCAGGGGAGTCAGGATCTCGGCTTTTGGCAGAAACCTTGGATATATTCAAAGGAAGCTAACGCATGTAGCACCAGAAGCGGCTATGTATTCTACCCGAACAACAGATATCGGGATTGAATATTTACCACTACCCATGACTAGAAATATTGGTGTAAAATTGAATGTTGAGTTTTAATCAATGAAGAATATGAAAGCACATATTATCACTTCGCTCATTCTTGTTTGTTTAATTGGCAGTTCATGTTCAGAAAGACTTGAGGAAATTAACCTTGATCCTAACAGAGTAGAGGCAGAAGAAGCTATTCCCGGGCCACTGTTTGCGAAATCAATCACCCAGTCTTTACATAAGAATAACTTCAGTCAGCTGCTCGAGCTAATTGCGGATTTTGGTCCCATGGCGCATTATTTTGCCACATTATATCCAACAGCATTTGCTGCCGACTCCTATTATGACCTGGAAGAGTGGAGCAGATTTGGATATTGGAGCATATACTGGCAGTCTGTGGGACTTGTCAATGATGTATTAAGCCAGACGGATCCCGGAGGGGAATATGAAAATGGCAACAACAATGCCATGGCCCGGATCTGGAAGGTTTATCTGATGCACAAACTGACCGATGTATATGGGGATGTTCCCTATGAGGAAGCGGGCCAATCCGGCGATGGATTGATTAATCCGGTATATAATACACAGGAGGAGATATATCGAGACTTGTTTGATGAGCTCGACAAAGCCTTGCTGGATCTTGAGATTGAAGTTCCGGGAGCATTTACTACCCAGGATATCATCTATAGTGGGGATATAGAAGGATGGAGGAAATTTGCATCTTCACTGAAACTTAGATTGGCCCTGCGTTTGAGGTATGTGGATCCAGACTTTGCAAGGACAAAGGCCGAAGAGGCGCTTGAGTTCGGTCTTATGACCTCCAATGCAGATAATGCACAGGAGATATCGGGTGACCAGCGAGGAAACTTTGGCTCTCCCATCTATCAAATTACCACAAACCTCTTTGCTTTTGGCCAATCATTCAAGGCAAGCGCTTCCCTGGTTGAGTACCTGAAAGGAAATCATATGTACAGGGATGGCGGAGCTCCTTCCGGGGTGGATCCACGGCTAACTGTACTGATTGATGAAAATGTCAATGGAGAGCTGGTAGGAATAGAAAATGGCCATACCGCAGAATATTATGACCTGCATCCGGAATTTGATTCGGAAGGCTCCTGGTTCCTGTTTCATAATAATCAGTATGAACCAGTCACCATTATGAGTTATTCCGAGTGTCTGTTTCTGGAGGCAGAAGCGGCCTTATTGGGATACACTGGTGTCAGTGGTTCTCCTGCTGTGCTTTACAAAAGTGGAATGGAAGCCTCCATGGAATACCTGGGTGCTGATCCCGGTTCTTTTCCTGTGGATGAAGAGGCTCTGTTTAATTCTCTGACTGATGATGAAGCAAAGCTTGAACGAATTATATATCAGAAATGGATCGTATTGTTCCCAGACTCTCATGAGGCATGGACGGAACAGCGCAGGACAGGTTACCCGATAGTATTAAAACGTTCAGGAGATGACTATGAACTTGGTATTACCCAGGGTACTATTCCCAATCGAATCCCCTATCCGGACTGGGAGTTGAACACCAATTCCACCAATGCAAATGCAGCACGGGAGAATCAGGGTGGAGACGACCTGCTCAATAAGCTCTGGTGGGATCGAAAGACACTGCAGGACGGCTGGGAATAATATTATGAAAAAACTAACACTTTCATTGATTGTCTTCTATTTGGCATCAGTAGCATTCATTTATGCTTCCGATCCACTTAAGGATAAGCCGCCCCCCAATATTATTATAATATTTACCGACGATCAGGGTTATGGTGATTTGGGAGTATATGGTCACCCAAGCATTAAAACGCCTAACTTGGACCGAATGGCCCTTGAGGGGCAAAGGTGGACAAGTTTTTATGTTGCTGCCAATGTATGTACCCCTTCGAGAGCAGCTTTGTTAACGGGACGGCTTCCTATAAGATCAGGTATGTATGCTGATAATCCAAGAACCTTGTTCCCGTATTCGAAAGGTGGCTTACCCGAAAAGGAAATCACCATTGCCGAGATGCTCCAGAGTGTTGGATATGCCACGGTAGCAATCGGCAAATGGCACCTGGGTCACCTGCCACAATATTTGCCGATCCGGCATGGTTTTGATTCTTATTATGGCATCCCTTACTCCAATGATATGGACATTCAGAAGGACATAAATGCATTTAATTACTTTAAATTATTTAAAGATCCTGAGATTGAGATGTTCAATGTGCCCCTGATGCGGGACACCTCCATTATTGAAAGACCTGCCGACCAAAGGACCATCACCAGAAGGTACACCCGGGAAGCTCTAAAATTCATAAAAGAAAACAAGGGAGAACCATTTTTCCTGTATTTAGCACATTCCATGCCCCATGTCCCGCTTTTTGTGTCACCATATTTCAAAGACAGGAGTGCAGGAGGACTTTACGGCGATGTGATTGAAGAAATTGATTGGAGCACAGGTGAAATTCTTAGGACCCTTAAAGAGGAAGGGATAGAAAGAAACACAATCGTGGTGTTTACTTCAGATAACGGGCCCTGGGTGATCCATAAAGCGAACGCAGGGAGTTCAGGTCAGTTTAAGGGGGCTAAAGGCACTAGTTATGAAGGTGGTGTACGTGTGCCGGCAATTTTCTGGTGGCCAGGTGCCATTCGACCTGCTGTTATTTCCAAAATGGGAAGCACACTTGATCTTCTGCCCACAATTGCCAGTTTAGCTATGGCAGAGCTACCCGACGACCGGATCTACGATGGCTATGATTTGTCACCGGTACTGTTTGGTAAGGATGTCAAGCCAAGAGATGAAATGTTCTACTATCACTCCTCAAAACTTTTTGCTGCCAGAAAGGGGAAATATAAGTTGCATTACTTTTCAAACAATCCGAAGGGATATCCGGAGAGAATTAAAAAACACAAAAAATTTATGCTATTCAACCTGGAAGATGATCCATCAGAAAAATATAACATTATTGATCAGCATCCCGAAATAGTAAAAGAAATTGAGGAGATGGTTGCTCTCCATCTTAAGACCGTTGTGCCGGTAGAAAATCAGTTGGAAAAATAACAAGTATGGAAAAAGCCTTATTCGTTTCGATAGCTTTACTGGGATTACATGGGGTCAGAACCGATAAGTATAAACTGATGCGGTATTTTGGTGTGTGGGACAGGAATAAAGGGGTAGATTAAAGCTTCATATTTATGTCTTAGTATGAGAAAATGGCGCATCCTATCGGTAATTATCCTTCTATTTATTTCAGGCATGATTTCGGTGTTGGAGACATCCAGGCACATTATCCTAACAATAAAATTCTCACACCGAACCTTGATAAACTGGCTCAACAGGGAATTAGTTTTACCGATGCACACAGCAGTTCTGCAGTCTGCAGTCCCACACGCTACGGACTTCTTACCGGAAGGTATGCATGGCGAACGCAACTTCAGGAATGGGTATTAGCCTGTTATGAACCGCCGCTCATTGATTCAGATCGCATAACCCTTCCGGGCTACCTGAAGCATCTTGGATATAATACAGCATGTATTGGAAAATGGCACCTGGGTATGCTATGGTCAGGCAGTCAGTCAAATCGCAAGCTTGAAGAGCGAAATGCTTTGAAGAGAGAAGAATGGGATTTTTCCAAACCCATTCTGGAGGGACCCACTGAAAGGGGATTTGATTACTATTTTGGAACGCACGTTCCTAATTTCCCCCCGTTTACCTTTATTGAAAATGATCATGTGTTTATTGCTCCAACTGCAAGATATGTTTATGATCCTTCAGAAGGGGTGGTGATGCCAGGAGAATTTGCAGGATCACCCATGGCCCCAGGTTGGCGTTTCGATAAAATCCTTTCGGGTATCACCAGTCGTGCTGTTGATTACATTCACGAGCAATCCAAAACGGAGACTCCTTTCTTTCTCTATTTTTCAATGACATCTCCACATGAGCCTGTTGTACCTTCTGAAGACTTTGCAGGTAAAAGCGGAATTGCTCCTATTGCTGACTTTGTAATGGAGACTGACTGGTCAGCAGGAGAGATTTTCCGGGCCATTGATGAAGCAGGCATCTCAGACAACACAATAGTTATATTTACAGCCGACAACGGACATTCACACTATACTGGTTGGGAAAGCCTTGTTGAGGCGGGCCATTTACCAAGTGGCCCCTATCGTGGTCATAAAGGTGATATCTGGGAAGGAGGTCACAGAGTACCATTTATAGTCCGATGGCCCGGGAGAATCGCGCCGGGCAGCTCAAGCGATCAGCTTGTTTGCCTGACCGACATTTTTGCAACCTGTGCCGAAGCAATCAGCGGAGATAGCCTTCCGGCTTATGTGGCAGAGGATAGTTTTAGCTTTCTTCACTCCCCTGGTTGAAAATGGGGGCAAATCAGAACGTACTAGTCTTGTTAGCCACTCGGTCCAGGGTGAATTTGCTTATCGCAGCGGCCCCTGGAAAACGGTTTACAAAATACCAGGTGAAAACCTTGCTGCTTCGAGAGGCTTAGCTGCAACAGTAGAACTTTACAATCTTGAGAAGGACATCGCCGAAGCCAATAATTTGGCCACAGAATACCCGGAATTGCTCAATCAATTTAGCCTTGAATTAAGGTCCCTTGTACAACGCGGGACGAGCCGCCCCGGACCTGGACAAATGAATGATGTAAACATCCGCTTTGATACCATTCAAACTGAGCGTTGGGCACCTTTATTTAAACACTAAGAGCCTTTGTATGTTATTCATTGTAAGGTAAGGTCAATGAATGCGTCATAGTGAACCAAATAATCTTAGATAGTATATGAGTTTTCCTAGTATTTCTACTGCGGATCTGCAAAAACTAATGGGCAATTCGCAAACCACTCTTATTGATATCAGGCCGGTTGAGGCTTACAACGGATGGCAGGGGTGGCCATATAAAAGGAGCAAGGAGTCTGCCGTTGAAGTGGGCAAACTATATCGACTGGATTGAGATTGTACGATCCAAAGGAATTTTTCCTGACCAATCGCTGGTCATATATGCTTATGGAGCCAAGGAAGCTGAGAAAGTAGCTGACCGCTTTTTTCGTTCGGGTTATGACCAGGTTAAAGTGTATGACCATTTCCAGGATGAGTGGTGCGTTGATGAAACTTTGCCCATGGATCATCTTCAACGCTACAATCAGCTGGTCTATCCAGAGTGGCTGCTTACCCTCCTGGATGGGGGCACACCTCCAGAGTTTCATGGAAAGGACTTTGTTGTTTGCCATGGCCATTATCGCAATCGGGGAACCTACGAAGAGGGGCATATTCCCGGAGCAGTGGATCTGGATACCAATACCCTGGAGTCACCTGAAACCTGGAACCGCAGAAGTCCAGAGGAGATAAAGGAGACCCTGGAGAAACTGGGGATAACTGAAAATACCACGGTGATTCTCTACGGCCGCTTTTCTTTTCCCGACAACGATGATCCCTTCCCAGGCAGTAGTGCCGGGCACCTGGGCTCCATACGTGCTGCATTTATTATGATGTATGCCGGAGTGAAAGATGTGCGGATTCTGAATGGTGGACTTAAGTCATGGGAAGATGCTGGTTATGAGATTACCACTAAAGAATATTCACCTGTTTACCGGGGCGAGTTTGGGACTACCATTCCTGGTCGCCCAGAGCTGGCTGTGGATGTTCCTGAAGCAAAAGAGATCATAGCCTCGGACCAGGCCGAACTGGTAAGCGTAAGAAGCTGGCCAGAATATATTGGTGAGGTGAGCGGGTACAACTATATTGAAAAGAAAGGGAGAATTCCGGGTTCTGTTTTTGGAAATTGTGGTACAGACGCCTACCATATGGAGAACTACCGAAATTTGGATCATACCACCCGGGAGTATCATGAAATTGAAGAGATCTGGAAAGAGGTGGATGTGGTGCCGGAGAAACACAATGCCTTTTACTGCGGAACCGGATGGCGGGGAAGCGAAGCATGGTTAAATGCGTATTTGATGGGCTGGCCAAGGGTTTCTGTTTATGACGGGGGTTGGTTTGAGTGGAGCAATGATCCGGAAAATCCCACCGAGACAGGCATACCAGAACGTGAATATAATATTGCAGAATGAATTTTGTAAATGAGGATATCGTCACCCTGAACAGGATTTCCATCACCAATTTGCTGCAGGAGATTGGTCCGGATGAGGTAAGTGCAGAAATTGTAGCTGGTCTGGAGGCGGATCAGAAGAGTATCTCAAGCAAATTTTTTTATAACGGCGATGGATCGCTCCTGTTTGAGGAAATTACCCGTCTGGAGGAGTATTATCCTACGCGTACCGAGAAAGGCATTCTGAAACAGATTGCCCCTGACCTGATGAAGCAATACAAGGGCTACGAGATTATTGAACTGGGACCTGGCGATCATTCCAAGATTTCGATTTTATTGAAGGCCGCAGCCGAAATGAACCCGGCTTCCTTGCGCTACCTACCCCTGGATATCAGTCAGCCGGCCCTCAGAAGCTCAGCAGAAAGTCTGGTAACTGCATTCCCGAATTTACTTGTGGAGGGCTATGCGGTGGATTTCTTTTCTCAATTTGGACCAATTCGAAGGGAGCAAGCGGCCTTGATTTGTTTTTTTGGAAGTACCATTGGAAATTTCGAGTGGACTGATTCCATTGAGCTCCTTCGGAACATCAGCCTTCAGATGAAAAAGGGGGATGTGCTGCTATTAGGGATGGACCTGGTTAAGCCCGAAGCAGTACTTCACGCCGCATACAACGATGCCCGGGGAACTACTGTGGCATTTAATAAGAACATATTAAATACAGTGAATGATCTGATCCATGCAGATTTTCAGACTGAGCATTTCGACCACCTTGCTTTTTTTAACAAAGAAAAATCCCGAATGGAGATGCACCTGGTGGCAAACCGCGATCTAAGCGTTCACTCACCATTTTTCAAAGAAGATTTGCATATGGAAGAGGGTGAAGCTATTCACACCGAAAACTCGCATAAATACAGTGCCAGGCACATTCAGGAGATTGCAGAAGCAACAGGACTAAAACTGAATCAGACCCATACAGATGAAAAGGGTTGGTTTGCTGTCACAGAATTTCAGAAAGCGTAAATTGCATTAACTTCTTATTTTTGTAATTGAACCAATCAGTTCGCAGACTAATGAAACGTAGCGTAAAAACAGGACTAATCGTTCTGTGTTTTCTTTTGTTAAACGTAAGTGTCAATGCCCAGAGGGATGGTTGGAAACAGGATAAAACTAAAGATGGTAAGGTCCTTGTTTCTTACAATTTTGCAGAGCATAAGGATGAAAAGGGCAAAAAGTATAATGTTCTGGAGTTCGAGGCAGTCACCTCTGCGGAAGTCAGCATGGAAAGTTGCCTGAGGGTACTGAAGGATGATTCTCAACATCAGGACTTTATGGATGATGCAGAACATACGGAACGAATCAGGGATCTTTCAGAGGATGAATGGCTTAGCTATTATTTATTGAAGAAGCATTGGCCCTTGCCAGTATCAGATGTGGTAACCCGATATAAATTGGAGGCGAGTCCTGAAAACAGCCGCTATACACTTACAGGCATCCCGGCCCCTGATATGTACCCTGACCAGGGGGTTGAAAGAATGCGGTACAGTTATTCAACGTACACCCTTAGGGACTTAGGAAATGGTCAAACTGAAGTGATGATGTATTCCAGTAGCGTTCCTCTGGCATCCATTCCCAAAATGTTGCTGGCTACCTGGATTCCCAATGGACCGGCCGGCATGGTCAACGGGATTATCCGCCTGGCCTTGGAAGAAGAGTGATTCGCTGTATGTTTCAGGAGGTGGAACCTATACCTACTAAGATGGTATTTATACCGAAAATCTGGAATACTGTAATTTCCAAGTTTTTGAAAACAACACCTTCACATTTGAAGCGGGAATCAGCAAGTACATTATCGAAACCTATGTCAGGGTAGAAAATGGATCTGCCTATTCAACTTTTTTCTTATACCATTCAGGCGTTCCAAACCACTCATCCATCTCTTTTTCAAAGGGGATAATGATCTCTTCTGGCTCCAGCCATTCACCCTGATCTCCGGTTTCCGCTATCCAGGTTTCCAGTGCAGCTCGCAGTCGTTGAAGTGCTTCGCGGTGCTCCGGATTGTCTGATTCCGCCAGATTATAGATTTCGTGCGGATCGTTCTCTGTATCATATAACTGTTCGTAGGGTAAGGGTTCCATAAGATCCGCTGCCGCACCTGTCAACTTTCCCTGCGCATGTAATTCACGCATAAGTGGTTTGACCGCAAAACACTTTTCTTTGTATCGATTGAGTGAGGCAAAACCCTGTTCGGGCATGTAGTTCCGGAGATAGTGATATTTTTTTTCACGGACTGAACGAATTCGGCTGACCGTTTCGTCAATCCTGTCTCGGGCGCTAAAGGCATAGGTTCGAGGCGGATCTGCGTGTTCCCCCAGAAACACCCGACTCTGCATGCTTAAAGGTCTGGGGATACCGGCAATCTGCAATGTGGTGGCTGTGATATCGAGCAGGCTAATGACCTCATCATTTACAGTCCCGGGTTTGTATTGCGATGGCGCATCCATATTATCAGGCCAATAGATGATCATGGGTACACGAAGTCCGGTATCCCAGCACCAGTGTATACCGCGGGCATCCAGGCGTCCATTATCCCCAAAGAAGATGATAATTGTATTATCTGCCAATCCATCTTTTTGCAACTGTTCCAGAATCCAACCAACTCGAATATCAATACCTGATATGGAATTGTAGTACCTGGCCAATTCCTGCCTGGTGATCTCATGATCGGGGTAATATGGAGGTACGGTGACATTTTCGGAAGTAGCAATTTTGGGGTGTTCCTTTTCTCCCACCCACTCAACGCGTTCTTTTGATGCAGTCTTTCGGTCGTATATATCGTATTCAATTTCAGGGGTATTAATCATTGCAAAAAAGGGCTGCTTGGATTTGAGTGTGGACCACTCTTCCGAGTCATAAAGGGGACCCTCGTTTACAAAATTGAGATCCAGTTTGCCGGTACCTACGATGCGATCTCCAATGTTTGTAATATTGGCTGTATAATATCCCACATCACCAAGTCGGTGCGTAAGAGGTCGCACTCCATCTGGAAGCCGGTAATCATCTTCCCGGTGCGAACGCATATTGTGTGTGTCTGTGGAGGTTTGGTACATGCCGGTCATAAAAGCAGAACGGCTGGGTGCACAAACCGGACTTGTAGAAAAAACATGTGTATAGCGCATCCCATTCAGAGCCAGCGAATCGAGATTGGGGGTGGCCACAAGTTCCTCGCCGTAAATTCCTAAATCCAGGTTCAGATTTTCACCAACGATCCAGAGAATATTGGGACGCTCTAGGGATGCATCTAACTCTGTCTCCGGCACTTCAGTTCGAATGGAGTTGCAGGATAGCCCCATTATAAGGGCTGAACCTACTATGATCAAGCTCCTGGCATATTTTTGAAAAAGCATCTGACTGTTTATTTGTTACGATTTGCTTCTATAAACTTATAAAATAAAAGAATTACTTCTAATTTCGTAACATTTATAAATAAGAGAGTGTCCAATTAACAGATTTAAGCATAAACCTGAAACCCATGAAAACAACAATTCTGTCCATAGTAATAACACTAAGCTTACTGTCTTTCCCTTGCATTGCGCAAGGTCAATATGGCATATTTACAGAAGCCGAATGTCCCATTGAAATATCTGAAGAGCTCGCCTCCAGCGGAAATTTCTCTTTCGGATATATGACTGTTCCGGAATTTCACAAAAATCCGGAAGGCAAGCTCATCGAACTGGCTGTTGCAATATTCAAATGCAGAGCAGAAGAGGCAAAATACGATCCCCTGATTTTGAATAGCGGCGGACCGGGTATGTCCAACCTGGAGGATTTTGTTCCCACATTTGATAGTCCCCTTGGCAATCTGTTTTTATTTGACAGAGATGTAGTGATCATCGAATTGAGGGGACTGAAGCATTCCAAGCCCAATTTACATACTCC
>RCNC010000272.1_pt1 | contig 31210 bp, 26 predicted proteins | sample 2041301 | NCBI WGS metagenome assembly RCNC01 (sample SAMN09708231, study PRJNA481090) | Marine sediment metagenome, whole genome shotgun sequencing project. | biome: marine sediment; feature: ocean; material: sediment; isolation source: Sewage treatment plant 13A marine sediment (STP13A) ... | reverse complement strand
GCCGTTAAACCGGATTTTTTCCGGAATTGAATTTTCAGGGACACCTCTTGATCCTGTATACTTGTACTGATCCAGCTTCTGTGCATGCATAAGGTTCCATGCCGGCATAATGAAAATAAGAAGTATGGTGATTGGGTTTTTCATAGGTTTAATGCTGCAGGGACTAAAAAATAAATCATATTCCCCGGCTTTTGCCAGGTGATCAGGGCGAAAATATCATGGATTCAATCTGATCTTAGCCCATCATCATCATCAGGAGGATCAAGAGAATGACTATGATGATGGCCAGAAAAAAAAACTGATAATTTCCTTTTTTTAATTTATGTCGCCTGACCATACTTATTTGCTTAGCTCAGGTAATAATATGGAATTGAATAATAGTTTGTAGGTGGCATGAGTGGATGCCCTGAAGTTCGGGTTAAAACCAAACAATACGAATTGTCCCTTTCCTTTTTTCATCCAAATCATGAGTGGCTTATTACCCAGAAGTTCTTCTTTTGCAACATAGCCACTGATGCGAATGTTCTTCTCAGGTGTTATTCCAATAACCCTTCGGTCCATGTCAAAATTAGGCACCGTTGTCCTGAAAGCTGGCTGTCCCCTGTAAAATACGCCAACACTGGGGGGCATGCCAAGGGTCAGGGGATGGTCCATTTTTAAATTGATTTTCACAAGTGAGCCGGGACAGTTTAAACCTGCTTTTTTCATCTGGTCAGACATATCAGTGAACGGTAACTGGAACTCTTCTTTGGCTGTATCCTCTACTTCATTCTTATTTTTATTCTTATCCTTATCCTTTTCACTGGAGATTGTCAAAGTACCTTCAAACAGTTTGGTAGATCCTCCCCAGCTGATAACCAAACCTCCCTGGTTAACGAAGGCCATCAATTTATTCATTCCTTCCTTGCCAATGCCTTTTGTGTATTCGGGGGGATAGCTGGTGACATAATAATTACTCCCGCTGCCATATTTTCCGCTCATTAAAATTGATTTACTGGAACTTGGAAAGATCACTGCATCAAAATCACCAGTGAAGTCTGTCTTGCTGAAATCTCCCGGCTTTACCACTGTAAAAGGAATATGGTAGGTATCCAGCACAAATCTTGTCCAACCTGCATCCATATCATGGAAGTTAGTCTCGACCAATGCAATACGGGGCATAGACAGAGCTAGGGTGGAGCCAGGTTTTTGGTCAGTATAGATAGGTTCAACAGAAAGGTTGCTCAGCAGTGCTTTCCAGTTTTTACCTTTTGTATCTGCTGTTATGAGAAAACTGCCTTTAGCTATCTTCTTACCATCAATCTCAGTAACATTGGTCAATCTTTCCACAGCCAGTCCAAGTTCCAGGGCCCGGAAGGCTGATTTATAGCTTTCATTATTGCCTGCAGGGAACAATGCCATGGATTTCTGATCAGACCCTGACCTGAGTGTTAAAGGGGCATCCAGTTCTTCCAGGGATGACTCCAATTCAGAAAATCTTGTATTCACCTCCCAGCTTTGAACGCCAAAATGCAAAGGTAAAGACCAGGAAGTAATGTCATATGGCCTGATCATCTCTCCTCCTGGTGTATAATGGCGGGCTGGAAATTCCTGAACCTCCATTACTTCCTTAATAAATGCCCGGAAAGGTTGTGCAAGAGGAACCACTACAGATCCTTCCGCCAGTACCTTGTTGTCCAGTAGTAGTTCATCGCTGGTTTGATACACCTTTACCCCATGTTCCTTAAGCAGGTTGACCAGGTGCACCAGTTCACTGGCATCTCCTTGTTGCGCAGGCATAATATAATAGTATGGCGGCTCCGTTTTGCCCTTTTCCACTTCCCGTACGGATAGTTCGTTCCGAAAATTAAGGACAGATTCCTTGTGCATTGAAGCGGTTTTTAGCAATGAATTGGTTGATGATATCTCATAATCTACTATATCTGAGAGTTTCCACCATCCGCCTTCCCAGGGCTGGGGCATATTGATGCTTTTCTTGTATTCTCCGAGTCCCTTACCCCCTACCCTCAATTCATTTGGTTCAATATAGACCGGTGTGGCCACTTTTGCGCTGGCCGCTTCTGAAAGCATTCCGATCACACCTTTCCATAAACATGTCTCTGTTGAACCCGGCCAGTAGTCATCGAACAGGTACTGCTGGGAGACACCATCCAATCCCTCGCTGGTCATATCCTTCATCATGTTGGTCCCGAATATCTTAGTCCAGTTCCAGAGCCCGGCATCAATATTTACAGCAATCGGATCATGCATGGGAGGCACAAAATACCTTGTGCCTGTAGATCCCATCTGGTGTTTTTCAATCATTACCTGGGGAAACCAATCCTGGTTATAAATCCTGGCGATGGCTTTTGTATCTTCCTGGGAAAGGGTCACGAAATCCCTGTTATTGTCGTGGCCAACATATTTGTGATAAACTTGTGGCATGGAACTTCCTTCATACTTGGTTCCCAGGTATTTCTGATAATGACTAATTACCATATCCATGCCGTCAGGATTATGATTAGGGACCATCATATATACTACATCTTCAAGCCACTGAAGCTTAGACGGGTCACTGGTAGTGGCCAGATCGTAGGCGATTAGCGGGGAAGCTTGAGAGGGTCCAACCTCGGTGGAATGCATGGAAAGTGTACCAAGTACGAATACCTTTCCCTCCGCTATCAGTTCCTCCTTTTCCCCGGCAGGGATATTGGTATCCAATGCAAGCCTTTTATTAATGTCTTTAAGTTTATCAAGATTGTTAATGTTTCCCGCGGAAGAAATAAATGCAATATACATTGGCCTGCCTTCAGGAGAATTTCCAATCTCCACCATCTTCAGTTTATCGGAAACCTCATCAAGTTCTTGAAAATAACTGATCAGCTTTTCATAAGTAAACAGATTTCGGTCAGACCCGGGTTGAAATCCAAAATATTCGGAAGGTTTTTGCTGGGCCATTAGTATGGGGACCATTGTCAAGGACAATGCAATCGCAGTGATCAAAGCCCTGCTAAGGAAAATAGATTGAGAAAATTTCATTATCGTCTTATTAGCGTTTAGAACCGAACGAGAAAATTAACTATTTTTTTGTAAAGCCCCGCATCCTAGCAGCATCTTCAATGATGCCTCCATCAATTCTTTTTGATGTATTCTCAAAAAATGGTAATTTGAAATCGCTAACCTATTTTTCAACTATGGCATCTCCATCAGAACTCCTGAAATACCTAAAACTTTCTATTAATGTTGAGAAGAAACCCGGTAAAGATGTAAAAGAGCTTTTGGCTAGCACCATACTCGGCACACCAGGAAAACTAAGATACCGTCATACATCATTTAACACCAAGCTTCCTTTTCTGGGCCGGATCTACTTCATTGTCCTTAAAAAGTCAGACAAACTTTTAGGTTGTATTGCATTCAGCCAACGCGACACTCTTTATGTGGAAAATCCTGTAAATTCATGGTACGTCAGGTATTTCTCTATCAGGGCTCCCCTTAGGGCAAAATCATATAATCAAAAGAAAAGAAAAAGGCAGGTAAAAGAAAAGCCGCATCGTGACAACCTCCTGAAACTAACCACACAGAAGTTCTTTGATGATCCTACCATGCTGGACGATCAAATCAGCAAAAACTCGGGCGGACACCTGGTGTATGCTTACGTTGAGAAAGAGAACATCCGAAGTTGGGATTTTACCGAAATGATTGGATTCGATACAGTCGGTAGAATACATACCAGCTTTTTCAGCCGGTTTTATCCAAAAAAAGATCCGCATGTTCACCCACTCGTAGAAGGGGACAGAAAACTGGTTCTCTCCAGGCTAAGGGAGTTTTACAAGGATCACACCTTTTACACAGAACAAAACATTTTCTTTGGTAACAATTACCTGGTTTGGAAAGAAAATGGAGAGATCGTTGCAGGTTGCCAGGCCAATCCGGAAGTATGGAAATTGTTGGAATATCCTGGATTTTTCAACAAATTGTTCCTCAAGGTATTGATTCGGCTCCCTATCCTTTCGCGGCGCTTTGACCCAGGATACTTAAAATTTATAGCCCTAGAGGGTATCTGGTTTAAGAAAGGGTTTGAGAAATGCCTGGTTAAATTGTTTGAGTCAGCCTGTGCCCACCATGAATTGTATCTGGCCATCATCTGGCTCGATTCTAAGAGTCACCTATACACTAGTGTCCGAAATATTGGAAATCTGGGCATCATTGACAAATTCATTAAATCGTCTGTAGGCGATATCAGGGTTAAATTCATCAATTGGACGGAAGAGGATAAACGATACTACTACGAGCATCCTGCCTATATATCATGTTTTGATATGACTTGAGGATCAGTAAGCTTTAATGGTTGCCTGCTTGCTTTCAAACTGACCAACCCTGTTTCTTTGTTTCTCGATCTCCTGCATCTTCTGATTTTGTTGTTCAACCAGTGCCGGTATTTCCAGAGTGATATTGTCAATATCTGATTCATATCCCACTATTCTCTTCTTTTCCTTCTGAACGGAATTTTGCATTTTCTTTTTTTCCTTCTCAAGATCCTTCAATTCTGACTCCAGTGTTTCTTTCAGAACTGCATCGTCGCCCACTGAACCCATCCGAACTTTTACCCGGGCAATTTCTTCGTTCTTTACAGCAATATCCGTATCAAGGATCCTTATGTCATCATCAGATACAGTGATATCATGTTCATTTTTACTGACCTTCTTCTCCAGGCCTTCTTTATCGTTCTGAAGTTTTTTTAACTCTTTTTCCAACTCCTTCAGGACAATCTCTTCCGCTTCGAGCTGGTCTTCCACCTCTTTTATGTAGGCTTCCTTGCCGAAATCATGCATGAATGCTTTGAGTTCATTGAACTCAGATTCGTACAGATCCTCTGTAATAAATTCATTCCGTTTTAATTCAATACATGCATTCAGCTCCACTATTGAATCACGGGGTATTATCTGGCTGTAAATATTCACCGGGTCATCGCCTATGGATTTAATAAAAGCACCAAAAATGGTTATTTCCCCCTGATGAGCTTGAGATACTTTTGATTTGGTACGTTTTTCAATTTCCTTAATCCACATGTTTTCAACAAGCTCCCGTTCTGCTTCAGGTATCAATACCTGGACTCCTGAGTATTCATCCTGGCCAAGCTTGAAACTGGCCCCTGATACCTCAATGGTTTTTTGTCCGAATAGCACCAGAGGGACTATCAATAGTCCTACTAGGTAGATAATTTTTTTCATGATAGGGTTATTTTGGGTTTTTCAGTTTGGGTTTTAATAAAAATAAAAACAATTTGTTTAAAGTCAAAATATTCGCATCCGTAACATAATGATCAATAAGCAATCTATATTGTCAAAACCGCCAATAGCATTATGATCACAACTCAGTCGCTAAAACGTTTCAAATCATTTGTATTGAACCTCCATTCCGGTGTTTCAATGGGGTTCTCGTCCAGTAGATACCATGGAGAGTACAATGAATTTTTCCTGTTTACGAGGATTTGAATATCCTGTGCAGGCATATAACTTTGAGCAAGCATGTACACTTTTTCACCACTGTACGGGTTCTCAGCCATATCCACAACAATGACGGCATGACCATATGGATTTCCAGTTTGAATAAAGACATTCCCGATTTTCATGTCTTCCATGCTGTCCAGGCCTATCAATTCCTGGTTGAGGGAGCTGGTATTAGCATAGGAAAAAACAAAATCAAGGTATTTCCTGAATTTCCCGTATGAATGATCACCATCAATAAATTCCTCATAATACCTTGCTTGCCCGTCAGAAACAAAGTTGAAATGAATATCCTCATATTGGTGCCTGGCATAAAGGAATTCCGACCTTAATCTCATGATGGCATCCGCACATTGCTGAAGATCCCTGTTCCCGATTTCCATATCGATGACGGATATGTATACATTCTTTTTATTCTTTGGCTGTCCATTATAATACCTGACCCGGGTACCAAACGTTTTTAACTTCAAGTGCCTGAGATAAAAACCAAAGGAAGCGGTGTCAATAACCGTTCGAATATATCCAGGAGGGGGGGCAAAGCGATTAAAGATGGTATTACCGGCAGTGTCAATTTTGGTAAACGGATCCTTCATGTGGGTGCTGCCCATAGTTTCTTCTCCGGCTTTACTGATGCATGATATCAGTACAAGCAAAGCGATGATAATTACTACTATGGCTGCTTTGAGGGATCCCATTTCATAAACCAGAATTTAATATTTCCAGATGGATCTTCCCAGTAATGAAAGGTTTCAAACCCATACCTTTCATAGGCCACTTTTGTTCTCTCCATGGCAGTTTCCAGGTAGATAGGAAGGTTTAACTCTGTGGCCAGTTCGAAAATGGCATCCCGCAACTCATATACTGCTCCCCTACCATCCGGTATCACACCTAAAAACCAGAAATACAGATAATCTCCTGATTCGGGGCGTTTACTCCTTCTGTAGGATTCCCTTTTTAAAACTTTGGGGATCCGGCTTGGATTTATTGAGAAAAGGGCAAACCATAAAAGGTATATAACCTCTCTGATTGAGAATACCTGGTAATTGAATTTGTAGCACAGGGCAACCCCCTTCTCATTAGAAGAAATAAATGCCCCTTCCCTCAGATAAGATTTGTAAAAAGCGTAACTGGCCAGTCTGTAAATCTTCTTTTTATGCCTCCCCCTCTTCTTTATCAGCCAATTAACGCCCGGATTTGTATCAAATGTGCTGGAAATGATATCAATAACCTTATCCTTCTCAGCAAGGCATGCTTTTCTCATTTGAAAACCCGGTCAGGCAGCCGAGTATTAGGATTCAACAAGTGATTACAGAAGTTTAGCCTCAAGCTTTTTCTCAGCGGAAGCATACAACCTCGATATTGGGCACTTTTCTTTGGCAGCAGCAGCCAGTTCATTAAATTTATCGTAGGACAATCCTTCACATTTCACCTGGGTGTCCAATTCAATGGTAGTTATGACCGGACCAACATCATCTTTTTCAAGGTGTACTTTAGCGACTGTTTCTACACTCTCAGGGCTGAGGTTCTCCCCGCTTATCAGGGCTGCTAAAAACATGGAATAACAACCTGCAATGGCAGCTCCAACGAGTTCCTCCGGGTTGGTCCCGTCACCTTCCTCAAAGCGGGACTTGAAAGTGTAGGGGCCACTGTAATTACTGAAATTCATCTTTCCATTGCCCTCTTTCAGGGTCCCGTTCCATTGTGCATTTGCTGTTCTTGTAGACATATTAATCTGTTTTGTTTATTTAGGTCTTAAAATTAAGATAGTTTTTCAAGAAAACCAGACTAAAAACTCTTAAATGGTTTTCGAATAAGTATAATAAACAATAAGGTAATTAATTCTGCTTCCGGAGCACCGTCTTTTTAAGGATGTCCATGTCATATTTCAGGTTGGCGACGGTCTTGATCAGTTCTTCCTCCGGCGTTACAGGATCCGGGATCTCTGAGCTGATATAATTGATGAACCTCCAGACTTCCTTGATCTCGTTGACATTCACGTCGAAAGGTTCATATACAGGGTTCAGGGAAAACAGGGTGAGCTTATGTTCCTTTTCCAGCAGGTTTTCTGCGATCTTGAAGACGATTCCGTCATCCAGGGTCAGGACGACATAGGCCTCCCCGGTGACGATATCATTCCAGTCCTGCAGGAATACCCCGGTTACCCAGGCCTTATCCGGGATGGGAAGCATGGAATCTCCCGACAGCTGGAAAGTCCTGTATTTTTTACTCGGTGAAAGAAAAGGAAGCTGGAAGGTCGGCAGTTGCTGTATGAATTCCGGGTCTGCAAATCCGTTGGTATACCCGGCCTTGGCTTTTTCATTCACCAGTTCGATATTTTCCTCGTTTTCTTCATCAACCGTGGTGGCCAGCACCCGTAGCTTACTACCCCGCAGGTATATATCGTTCCCCCTTTCCAGCTCTGAAAGCTGGCTTTCCGACAGGCTGTCCAGGTTGATCCTGATCAGGGTATCCACCGCTACTCCGAAATATTTTGAGAATGACATCAGGGCCTGTATACCTGGCTCTGCCACCTCGTTTTCATACCCGCTCAGCGTGGAACGTTTCATGCCCAGGGTATGGGCCAGTTCATCCTGTGTACGGTTCCTGCGCTTGCGGAGGAGCTTGATGTTATGGGCAAAATGCATGGCTGTATGTTTTGGTTGTCAGATAAAAATATTTCTCCGGTTGTTTTACTTTTCAATCGGAATGATTATATTATAATCGTATGAAATGACTAATTACTAATCAAAATTACAATAAATAATTAAAAAACAAAATATTGGGAGATTTTTTTATTGGACATGAGGGAAAGAAATATCGTGCACCTCGACCTGGATACCTTCTTTGTATCGGTCGAGCGTTTGAGGGACAGCAGCCTGGTGGGAAAACCGGTGGTCATAGGGGGATTGTCGGACCGGGGGGTAGTGGCCAGCTGCAGTTATGAGGCAAGGCAATACGGGGTACATTCGGCCATGCCCATGAAGCTGGCCAGGAATCTTTGCGACGATGCGATCGTTATCCGGGGGGATTCGGAGATGTATACGAAATATTCCCGCCTGGTGACCGACATCATCGCCGAGGAGGCGCCTTTGTATGAAAAGGCCTCCATCGATGAACATTATATAGATATATCGGGAATGGACCGATTCTTCGGCTGCATGCAATGGACGCATGAGCTGCGCCAGAAGATCATCAGGCACACGGGATTGCCTATCTCCTACGGGCTCTCTGTGAACAAAACTGTTTCCAAGATTGCCACGGGAGAAGCCAAACCCAACGGGGAACTGGAGGTGGTCAAGTCCCAGGTGATCCCCTTCCTTTCCCCGCTTTCCATACGGAAGATCCCGATGATAGGGGACAAAACCTATCACCTGCTGCGTTCGATGGGTATACAAACCGTCCGGACCCTGCAGGAGATGCCCGTGGAGATGATGGAAAAAGTCCTGGGCAAAAATGGCAACGAGGTCTGGAGAAGGGCTAACGGGATCGATGCCGCCCCGGTCAGGCCCTACTCTGAGCGCAAATCCATCAGCACGGAAAGGACCTTTGAGAAAGACAGCATTGACGTGGTTCACATGCAGGAACTGCTGGTAAGTATGGTGGAAAGGCTGGCCTATGACCTGCGAAAAAAACAAAAACTGACGGCCTGCATCACGGTGAAGATAAGGTATTCCAATTTCGACACCCATACCCTGCAGAAGCACATCCCCTATACCTCTTTTGACCATGTGCTGATCTCAACCGCCAAGGAATTGTTCGATCGGCTCTACCAGCGTAGGATACTGATCCGCCTGATCGGGGTCAAGCTCAGCCACCTGGTCGGCGGGGTGCAGCAACTGGACCTGTTCGAAGACACCCCGGAAATGATCCGGCTGTACCTGGCCCTTGATAAGCTCCGGAACCGTTACGGAAAAAAATCGATACGAAGGGCTGTAGGGATCAGCAACCGGGAGAAAATGAAAGAAGAAGAGGATGAGGAGAAGCAGGACAAGCCCCTGCCAGGTGAGATTGAACAGCGGAGCAGCTGGCAGGTCGGTGGCAGTACCTTCAAGCGGCTCTGGAAGATCAACCGCCCGGATTACCTCACGGGCAACGCCAGTTAGCTGGCTGGTATCAGCACCTGCACTGCCATCTATATATGTACCTGAATTGCCATTCATATTATAGCCTGCGCTACGGCACCATGTCCGTAGAAAACCTGGTTGAACAGGCCGCCGGAAGAGGTGCGCCGGCACTGGCCATGACTGATATCAATAATTCCATGGGCATCATGGATTTCATCAAGGCATGCCGGCAGCATGGCATACATCCCGTGGCAGGCATTGAGTTCCGCGATGGGAACCAGCTGTTATATACCGGGGTGGCACGCAACAATGATGGTTTCCGCGAACTAAATGAATTCCTCACAGCATGCAATGTGAATAAGGTGCCCCTGCCCGCCGATCCCCCGCCCTTTAAGGATGCCTGGACCATCTTTCCTTTCGGCAGCAAGACCCCGGCCCAGCTGCTCGATAACGAATACGTCGGGATACGGCCCTCGGAGGCGCGAAAGCTCCTCTCCTCTCCTTTCCGGCATATGCCTTCAAGGCTGGTCATCAACCAGCCAGTCACCTTCGGGACGAAAGACGATTATGCCATCCACAGGCATCTCAGGGCGATCGATAACAATACCCTGCTGAGCAAGATCAACGGGGAACACCTGGCGGCTGCCGACGAACATTTCCGGCCGCTGGACCAGCTCCTGGAAGCCTTCAAATCCTACCCGGATGTGATCCGGAACACGGAACATTTGCTCGGAGATGCCCATATTGATTTCGATTTCAGCAGTATTAAGAACAAGGACTGTTTCACCGCCAGCCGCTATGATGACAAGCTGTTACTGGAAAAGCTGGCCCTCGATGGGATGCTCCACCGTTACGGCAGAAAGAATCCGGAAGCCAGTCGCAGGATTAAGCATGAGCTGGAGATCATCGACCGCATGGGGTTCTCGGCTTATTTCCTGATCACCTGGGACGTTATCCGTTACTCCATGTCCAGGGGGTTTTACCATGTAGGGCGCGGCAGCGGGGCCAACTCGGTGGTGGCTTACTGCCTGAAGATCACGGATGTGGACCCCATTGAGCTGGACCTGTATTTCGAGCGTTTCATTAATCCCAAGCGTACGAGCCCACCGGACTTCGATATCGACTATTCCTGGAAGGAGCGTGACGAGGTACTGGACTATATCTTCAAGCGCTACGGGGAAAAGCATACGGCTTTACTGGGGACCATCTCAACCTTCCGCGACCGATCCATCATCCGTGAACTGGGCAAGGTATACGGACTGCCAAAAACGGAGATAGACCACCTGGTACATTATCCCGATGACATGATGAACCGCAGCCAGATCACAGAGAATATCATGTACATCGGGCATAAGATCATGGACTTCCCCAACCAACGTAGTATCCATGCTGGCGGCATACTGATCTCCGAAGAGCCCATCACAACCTATACAGCCCTGGACATGCCTCCCAAGGGGTTCCAGACCACGCAATGGGATATGTATGTGGCCGAGGAGATCGGTTTCGAGAAGCTTGACATCCTCAGCCAGCGGGGCATAGGGCATATCAAGGAATGCGTGGACATCGTCCTGGACAACCAGCGAAAAAGAATAGATGTGCATGAAGTGGAAGCTTTCAAGAAAGATCCGAAGGTGCGTGAGCAGTTGAGTCGGGGAGAAACCAACGGCTGTTTCTATGTGGAGAGTCCCGCTATGAGAGGTCTCCTGAAAAAACTCCACTGTGATAATTACCTCAGCTTGGTGGCGGCCAGTTCCATCATCCGTCCCGGGGTGGCCAAATCCGGCATGATGCGGGAATATATCTGGCGCTTTCACCACCCTGGTGAGTTTGAGTATATCCACCCGGTCATGGAGGAGCAGCTGAAGGAGACCTATGGTGTGATGGTCTACCAGGAAGATGTGATCAAGATCTGTCATCATTTCGCGGGACTCGACCTGGCAGATGCAGATGTGCTGCGCAGGGCCATGAGCGGGAAGTTCCGCTCCAAAAGTGAATTTAAGCGAATTGCTGACAGGTATTTTGAGAACTGCAGGGCCAGGGGCTACACGGAAGAACTGGCCAGAGAGGTCTGGCGGCAGATCGAATCCTTTGCCGGGTACTCCTTTTCCAAGGCCCATTCTGCCTCTTATGCCGTGGAAAGCTTTCAGAGCCTCTATTTGAAGTCACATTTCCCCCTGGAGTTCATGGTTGCCGTGATCAACAATTTCGGGGGATTTTTTCGCACCTGGGTCTATGTCAATGAAGCCAGGCGCTGCGGGGCCACCATCAACCTGCCCTGCATCAACCGCAGCCTGCTCAAGACCTCTATCATGGGGAAGGATATCTACCTGGGTTTCATTCATATTTCCAACCTGGAATCAAAAACCATATCAGCCTTCCTAGAGGAACGTGAGCTGAGAGGCCCTTATAAAAGCCTCGAGCATTTTATCAGCAGGGTGCCCATCGGGCTCGAGCAGCTGGTCATCTTGATCCGCATCGGAGCTTTCATCTTCACCGGCAAGGGGAAAAAGGTACTGCTCTGGAATGCCCATATGCAATTGGGACAACACACCACAGTGAAACGTGAGAAGTCTCTTTTTCAGCTGCCCGAAAAGAAGTTTACCCTTCCCCGGTTGGAGGAATCTGCCCTGGAAGACGTCTACGATGAAATAGAACTGCTGGAATTTCCTGTTTCCCTGACCGGCTTTGATCTGCTAAAAACCTCGTTCAGGGGGGAGATCCTGGCCCGTGACCTGATGAAGCATGCGGGCAGGACCGTAAGGATGGTAGGCAATCTTGTTACTATTAAAAATGTGCGGACTGTCAAAAAAGAATGGATGCATTTTGCTGCCTTCCTCGATGCCGAAGGAGAGTTTTTCGATACCGTACACTTTCCCAAGTCACTCAAGCAATATCCTTTCCGGGGATACGGTGTCTACCTGATCCTGGGAAAGGTCGAAGAGGAACTGGGCTTTCCCAGCATTACCGTTGAGAAACTGGCCAAACTGCCGGTGAAGCCAGATCCGCGCTACTGATGTATTTTGAAAATCAGCTACATATTGTGTAATTTTATATGGACCGATTGACAGAGACACACTGCATGTATGAAAGGATTCTGCATATCCAATACGGAAAGCATAAGCATAAATATCCAACGAATTCTCCTTGAACAGTTTCATTATGTAATAATGCAGTCTGAGAAGAGCCAGGAGGAGGTGGATAAATCCATCCATGAGACCCGTAAAAGCATGAAAAGGATCCGTGCCGTACTGCGGATGATCAGGGACGAAATAGGATATAGCTCATATTACAGGGAGAATACATTTTACAGGGATCTCAGCCGGAAACTGTCTGAGATCAGAAATTTCGAGGTACTTTCAGTATCTATCAGGAACATGAAGGAGGACCTGTCAAATACCATACCTCCTGATGTCTTTGAATTATTGGAGGAAGAGTTGGGAAGGCAGCGAAACATCGTAACAGGTGGCCAGGCAGGACTAAGCCAATTATTGAGAGAGATGGCCAGAAAGATTGAAATTGCCAGGGATAGGATATATGACTTCCCTATCAGGCATAATGATTTCAGGGCATTTGAGGGAGGTTTGTTCAGGATGTACCGCCAGGGAAAGAGATACCTCCGTAATGCAAAAAAGAATCCTTCCCCAACCCATCTGCACGATTTGAGAAAAAGGATGAAATACTTCGGGTACCAGATGGAAATTTTGCAACCCATATTCCCTGGACCGATGAAAGCCTACGCCAGTACATTTGAAACAATTGCAGAGAACCTTGGAGTTTATCATGATCTGCAGGTACTTCAGGAATTCCTTGGTGAGACAGATATCATCCCTGACCACAAAATAAACGAGACATTAAAGGAAGCCTGTCTTGCCAGGCAATCCATGCTACTCTATAATACCTGGCCAATGGCCGATATAGCTTACAGTGAAAAACCAGTAGCCATGGTAAACCGGCTGGCCAGTTATTGGAAGGTCTACGCCCAATCGAAATATGACAAAAACCACTAAATACTCCAACCATGAAAAATGAGAAGCGTATGGCCTGGATCCTCCAATTCCAGGAAATTAACAAGCTGATGGAGGATCAGCTCGAGAAATGGCATTCAATCGCTGAAATCCGGAAAACCTACGATGAATTTATAAAGAACCTTAAAAAGCTGAAGGATCTGCAACCAGATCTTGAAAAAAACCTGGACCCCGTACAGGACGAACTGAAGGAAAAACATGAAAATTTAATAGGAAAAATTTTTCCCCTTACCAATATACTGGCTGTCTATATAAATGATAAAAAATTGAAAAAAGGGACACGTAGCATGATCATTAGCAAGGATGAACTGGACAAGCTTAAGAAAGCAAAACTGTTGGACCTTGCCAGCAGGATTTTAGAAACTACGGAGAAATATTTACCTGACCCGGACATGGAAGACCATGATCTCTTCCGCTATGGCATAACAACGATTATGGTGGATGAATTCAGTTCAGCACTTACCAAATATGCGTATGCACTGCAATTGAACAAAGATCTTCTCAACAACAGGAGTAAGTCGAGGAAGACCTCCAATCGCCTGCTGAAAGTCAACCGGGAAATACTGAACAAAAGACTAGACAGGTTGATGACAGTATTTTCAGTCACCCATCCGAGTTTCTACCAGGATTACGCAAGTATCAGAAGATCAAAGACAGCCTGAAATCAAAATATCTTTCCAGGCTTAGTTTTCCATCAACTCACCCGGAATCACCTTTACTATCTGTTTTTTACCTTTTCTTAAAATGCCCATTTCTAGTTTTTTGCCAATGGTTTGCTCATCAAGCAGCTTTTGCAGGCTGTCAATACCGGTGACAGGCGCACCATTGAATTGTATGACGATATCTCCTTTTTTAATTGATCGATTATCAAACTGCTGGCTCCTTTCCAGGTTTTCCACTCTGACACCACTCGCTGTATCGAGCTTATTATAATGGATAACCCTTAGGGGAAGCGGCATGTATTGCCCGGCAATACCCAGAAAAGCCCGGCGTATACGCCCTTCCATGATAAGCTTGCCGGCAATGTATTCAGCTGTCCCTGCACTGATGGCAAAGCAGAGTCCCTGTGCCGGATAAATTATGGCTGTGTTAACTCCGATAACATCACCTCTTGAATCTACCAGGGGACCACCGGAATTGCCCGGATTCAGTGCAGCATCGGTTTGAATCACATTGTCAATTGACCGGCCAGATTTGGTTTTCAGTGTCCGGCCAAGCGCACTGACTACTCCTGTGGTCACTGTACATTGAAATCCATAAGGATTGCCCAGCGCTATGGCAAGCTGTCCGACCCGAACCGGGTCATTATTCTGGAAGCTGACATTCGGCAAATTCGAAGTGTAAATCTTTAGTACTGCCAGATCAGTATATGGATCGAGGCCTGTCACTTCAGCCTCATAAATATTCCCATCCTGTAATTCAACCTCAATCCTGCTGTTCCCTTCTGCCACATGATTATTTGTCACAATAAATCCTTCTGGCGAAATGATAAACCCCGAGCCTCCTCCCGGCTGCTGTTGTCTTCCTCTTCCCTTGGTGGGCCTGGAAATTTTTATATTGACTACTGCGGGACTGGTAATCCTGGTGGCAGCAATGATGGCTTCTGAATATGCATCCAGAAGTGGCTGGTCATTTATGGGATGATCTGCATCCCTATAAGGCCGGCTGACCGGCTCTTTGTCCTGAATATTTAATATATATGCCACGATTTTGAATTTTAACGGTATCTGCACAGGGTGGCTAAAACCGTGCCTGTTTTAAAACCGGGCAAAATGACAGAAAAAAACCATGATAAATTGAATTTACCATGGCTAAATGTCTACAAGAACCGTTTATTCAAATACGGTGGACTGCTAATCTGAGGATCCACCTAACTCAGGTATTAGTTCTCGCAATTCCTCGGTCATTCCAACAGTTGCCTGATTTATGATCTCGTAAGTCTCTGCCCATGATCCTTCCCCGTGGATCTCCTCAAAGTCACTGATAAATATCGGATCCTCATCATAAAAGGCCCATTTGTCGAATCCAAATACGCCGGAGATATCCCTTCCGTTTCCTGTCTGGAAATAGTTCCAGTAAACATGCCAGGAATTATCATAAGCTTTGGTCCTGAATACTTCTACTATTTTCTTCATTACTTCCAGGAATTCTTCACTCTTGCCATGCTTCAGCTCCCAGGAACGGATATGGATTTTCGGAGTAAAGTGCCATCCTTCAGGTGTGTATGAGAGGTCAGGGTCCATTCGCCAATATTCAACCTCTGTGACCTCATCAATATAAGGCATTACCGAAGTCCAGTCATCCTCATGCGCTGCATCCGATGGCCTGTTATCCAGATCAGTAAAGCTCAGGGGGCCCATCACCCATACCAGTTGGCCTGCCCTGGCTCCATTAGCCACTCGATGGATGGCTACTGCAGTTGGACCTTCGGCATGGAACTTTTTATTGTGTGCTGCGAGGGCTTCATTAAATTCTTTGATCTTATCATATTTCGGATTGATATACATGGTCTCATACATGATGTACGAATCCTGCCCGTAAGTGATCACTCCTGCGAGAAGAAATACGACTAGAAATAAAAGCTTTTTCATTTTAGCGTTTTTAATATTTCACTGAAAATTACTGAAGATCAAATATATAAATAAAAGATATTCAGATCCTATATAGTCATTTCAAATAGTTTCTAAATAAAAAGTCTCCAGGAACGCTTATGGAGGCAAGAAAAATGCAGAATTTGTATAGCTAACTGGAAAATTGCTGTACAAATGCAATTAAAAAATTGGATATTTTGTGCATGATATTGAAATGTACTAACTTATACTTCCATTTTAAATTAAAACTATCTACCATGAAAACTTTAATGATCTCATTATCTATTTTATGTGTTTTCTCATTAAGCATCCTTGCTGAGGGTCCATTTGACAAAGGGAAATGGATACTTGCCGGTACCATGCCATTTGGAGGGTCCAGTGAAGACAGGGAGCATTTGGGTGGTGTTAATGGAGCCGGGTTATTCTTCGGTTCAAACTGGTCCTCAAATGGTCAAAAATCGGAAAAAGATAAATTCACATCCTGGGGTTTTACGCCCATGGTTGGTTATTTTGTAATTGATAATCTTGCTGTGGGACTTAGTTTGAATCTCAGAGGCCAGTCAGTAAAAGAGGGCGGTGGTGATGACAAAGATAAATTCAGCACAACTACCATTGGGCCATGGGTCAGGTATTATCTTGGTCAATATCCATTACTTAATAACAATGTATTTGTTTTTGGTGATGTCAGAGCCAATTTCGGTGGTTGGAAGCAAGTATATACGTCTGGCAGCTCGAGCCAAACATACAAGGAGGGATTAACCCAGTTTGCCATTGGTCCGGGTATTATATTTGTTCCTGTTGATTGCTTCAGCATCGACTTTATGGTCCAGTACAACCGTGTGATCTGGAATGATAAGGACAGCGATGAAACATTTAAGTGGCATACAAGCTCATTCGGATTTGCCATTGGACTAACCTTCTACTTTGCATGCGGCGGCGGTTCATAAAATGAAATCAGGGCCCACCCCTTTTCTCTGGGTGATCAGGGTTTTAGCAAGTCTGTTTTTTTTGGGATACCTGTCTTTTGGTTTCCTGGCAACTTTTATTCTTGGGGGCTTCCCAGGGGAAAGTATACTGGAAAACAGTGTATTTGTATTACTGGCTATTGTTTTCCTGTTTGGACTTTACTTTTTATGGTCTAACCGGGAAGGGTTGGCAGGAATTCTTTTTATCCTCTGGTATGCGGCACTCTGGCCATGCCAGATATTTATTACCGGTGAAAATTTTCGAGATTTACCCGCACCTGGATTATTTATGTTGATCCTTGGTGTGTTAGCGCTTATTTACTGGTTCAGAAAAAGAAAGCAGCGATTGGAAGTGACAGATTGATGCTGGTGGGAGATACAGCATCAGAAGGTATATCCAAGAGATATTCCCAGTCCAAATAAAGGTACTTCTTCAGACTTGTTGGCGATCAATCGGCTGATCAATCGGATGGATATGCCGTTATTTGACCTGTACCTGAATGCAGCCAGAAAATATGGCAGGTGTCGCCAGTTGCCATCATATGTCACTCCGTTATAGCCTGCCCCCAATTCTACAAATATCAGATAACCTGTGGTATATGCTGCTTCTGTCAGCAACAATAATCCGTATCCTGGATTGAGTCCATCCCCTAGACCCGCCCGCAGCAATATCCCAGGACCGAATCTAGCCGGTTTCAGGTAAAATATATGATCATAATTTACAGCAAGATAACTATATCCATTGTACCCGAATTCCAGGTCAATGGCATTTTGTTCTGATATGGGAAGCGTTATTCCTCGCTCAGGACTTTGACAGTTTGTGGGTGAGAAATTTAGAAAAGTAAAGTAAATAAACAGGGGTAAAAGTCTCTTCATCAAAATTCCGCGCGATTCCAGGTTTGCAATTCAATCTAACGGCCCTGAAATTACTAAAGATATTTCGTATCTGAAAGACACTAATCCATTTGCTTTGGTCTCAACCTTCGGTAAATGGATCGATCGGAGAGTTGACGGATTCGGCGAAAACCAAACAGCCAGAGGAAGATAAGGAAAGGGATGAATGCAAACAGCAGGTATTGATGACCTGACATAAGAATGAAATCGTAAATCCCGTGAAGTAATATTGGGATAAGCAGTGCAAGGAAAAGCCTTCGGGTACGTTCTTCCGGATAAAATTTGGCTAGTCCGAATTGGTAACCCATAATAATTCCGAAAAGGGCATGGGCAGGTACGGCAGTAAATGCCCTGGTAATGCCTACACTCATTCCCCCATCAGTAACATACAGGACGTTTTCTATACCGGCAAATCCCAGTGAAATAAATGACGCATAGACAATCCCATCAAACTTCTCATTAAAATTCCTGTTACTCCAGATCAGCAGGTAAAGGGCCAATAATTTGAATAATTCTTCTGTACAAGCAGCTACTATGAATGCATTCCAGGCAGCTGAAGAGAGTCCCTCGAAAGCCTGACCACGGGCTGCCAGGAGTCCTTCAATAAGGGCTACCGGAATCGTAATAACACAGCCAACAACCAAGGTTATAAGCAATAAGCGGATAGGTTCACGTTCATACTTATCCCTGAAATAGATATAGATGGCAATGACAAATACGGGTGCGAGAGCGATGATTATCAGGTTCATCGGGAGGTTTTTGTTTTACCAACCCGGACCATAAGGAGATCGTTGCATAAAGGGATTGGATGGATCATTGTAATAATATGGTCGGCCATCGGTAACATTGAACCTGGCCCCAACATGAAAATTATCAGTGATTTTATAGCTTACGTTCATGCCGATGGACTGGAAACCGGAATTCTTCTGAAAAGCATTCATATTCCTGTAAAGGTCATTATCCAACTCTTTAACTACCATCCCGCCAATGGTCAACCTGGGACTGACCTGGTAATCCCCTTCTGCGAAAACAAGGATGCGGTTGAATCGGTTCCCCATAGGTCCGGATGATCCGCCAACAGGGGTACCTGCACCCTCAAAACCTGAACCAGACAGAAAGCCGGTGGAAAGAATGACACCAGCACTGAAATGAACACGTGGGGTTGCCTTGTACCGGATCTTAGGGGCAATATAAGTATCGAACATGGAACCATGCCTGCCAAAGCTTGTAAAAGCAGCTCCTGCTTCGACTCTAAAGTCAATCTTATCCTTGACCGATGTCTTTAATTCAGGCACTGTCAATACCTCCTGTCCCTGGTTAAGCTGCTGTAGAAGAAGGGCTTCACCTTCAGGTTCCTGACCAAAGCTCAGCAAGGGTAATAACAGAATGCCGGTAAATAATATCGATCGCATAATCTATTAACGCAAAAAATATGGTATCAAATATATCAAATTCTTATGATTTTTCTGAATAGCTTTTCCAAATTCCCCAAACAGGGGATCAGATGAAGATGCCTAAAGTTCCATCCTAGATACACTTAAAACCCCCTTAAGCCTGGCCAGGTTCTTGATCAATGCATCAAGATGCCTGGTATCCTTGACAAACAAAGTGATGGTGCCTTCAAACATTCCATCCGTTGAATCAATCGAAACGGAGCGCATGTTAACTCTCAGGTCTTTGGATATGACATCCGAGATCTTACTCAGGATACCAATATCATCGAGTCCGGTTACCCTTATGGTTGCAGGCAAATAAATATCCGCTCCAGTAACTGCCCATTGAGCCTTTACTACACGGTATCCATGTCTGGATATCAGCTGTACAGCATTCGGACAATTAACACGATGAATGGTGATGCCCGCACTGACAGTGACAAAACCAAAGATCTCATCACCATAGATGGGATTGCAGCACTTTCCCAGGCGGTAATCCAATTTGTCCAGGGATTTATCAATGATCAGGTAATCATCTTGTTTCGGGCCGGAAGACATGAGTTTGTCAACATCATGCGAACTGATCTCGGTAGATTTTCCGGTGGCCGGGGCCTTATTCTTATCCTGCAGGATATCCTTAATCTCCAGAAGGTCAATTTTCTCGATGGCCACAAGGTGATAAAGATCGGTGGCTGTCTTTAGCTTATAATGCCGGAGCAGTTTGTTGATATTCACATCTTCAAACTCCAGTTTCCAGTTCCTGAAGCGTCGTTTCAGAATTTCTCTCCCTTCTTCAGCTTCTGCCAGTTTGGTTTCCTGCAAGGCCTGCTTGATTTTGGATTTGGATTTTGATGAAACCACATACTTAAGCCAGTCCTGCTTGGGCCTCTGTGATTTTGATGTAATGATCTCTACTTTGTCACCATTGGATAATTTATGCCTGATCGGTACACTTCTCCCGTTGATCTTGGCTCCCATGCAAGTCATTCCAACCTGGCTGTGAATGTCAAAGGCAAAATCCAGCACCGTCGCACCAGTGGGAAATTTCTTCAGATCTCCTTTTGGTGTAAATACAAAAATCTCTTTATTGTATACGCTCAGTTTAAAGTCGTCAATGATATCCCCTGCATCGGGTTCTGGATTTTCAAGCATCTCCCTGACCCTGTTCAGCCATTCTTCCGTATCGGATTGATCTGATCCACCCTTATACTTCCAGTGTGCAGCAAGGCCTTTCTCGGCCACTTCATTCATTCTCTCAGTACGGATCTGGACTTCCACCCATTTTCCTCCTGGGACAACAACCGTTGTATGTAATGATTCATAACCATTTGACTTAGGCACGGAGATCCAGTCCCTCAACCGGTTAGGATTGGGCTGGTAATGATCCGTGATAAGGCTGTATACCTTCCAGCAATCAGACTTTTCGAGTTTTGGATTGGATTTCAGTATTATCCGGATAGCAAAAAGATCATAAACTTCCTCGAAATCAATCTGTTGCTGTTTCATTTTTGACCAGATTGAATATACTGATTTTGTCCGGCCCTTAATTTCAAAATCGAACTCCTCCTCGTTTAACTGCTTCTGCAGAGGAGCAATAAACCCTGTGATAAATTTGTCGCGGGACACCTTTGTTTCTTTCAATTTTCCGATGATCTCACTGTAGGCCTTAGTATCAGTATATTTCAAATGAAGATCTTCCAGCTCGGATTTAATATTATACAATCCCATCCGGTGAGCAAGTGGGGAATATATATGAAAAGTCTCGGTAGATATTGTTAATTGTTCAGCCCTGTCTAAATGCTCCAGGTTCCTCATATAATATAGCCTATCGGCTAGTTTCACCAGGATTACCCGGAGATCACTGGAAAGAGTTAGCAACAGATTCCGTAGGTTCTCCCCCTGGTCGGTGGATTTATGGGTGTCTATCCCGCTTATCTTTGCCACCCCTTCAATAATCTGTATAATGTTGGAATCAAAATATGGGTCCAGGTCTTCTCTGCTTAAGCAGCCATTCAGGTAGAAATCGAACAAAAGAGAGGAGATGATTGATGTAGCACCCAAATCAATCTCACCGGCGATGATACTTGCAACACCCAGGGCATGAAAAATAGTATGATCTCCCAACTTTACAAGTTTGCCCTGGCAGGCATCCAATGTAAGGTTCATGGCTTTCTTCAGCATGCCGAACTCCTCATCACTCATATCTGGTTTGCATAATCTGAGTAATCCCTTGTACTGATCCAGCATCCTTATATCAGACCTTATTTCATTCTTTTCCGTGGCCATTCTTACTACCCTTTCATGGCAAAAATACTATTCTTTTGCGATTGCATAAAACCGAAAAGGACGTACTTTTGGACGATGCGCAAGTTTCCCCATACCTATGTTATCGTTTTTTACATTCTACTGATCTCCGCCATCCTGACCTGGATCATTCCCGGTGGCGAATTCGTTGAGAAAGAAGTGCTCGTAGATGGTGTTGAAAAAACAGAGCTGGAATATAGAGAAATGGAGAAAGATCCTCAGTCCTGGCAGGTATTCTCTGCCCTGTTCAAGGGATTTGTGAAACAATCGGGCATCATTGTTTTTATCCTGATGATCGGTGGTGCCTTCTGGATCATAAATAGCAGTAAAGCGGTGGATGTTGGTATTCTGTCTTTTATCCGTTTTACAGGCGGGCTTGAAAGATTTGGCTGGATCAGGAAGCTGGGGGCAGACAATATTATCATAGCCCTGGTGATGATCATGTTCAGTGTGTTTGGAGCTGTCTTCGGAATGAGTGAAGAAACCATCGCTTTTGTGATCATTATGGTACCATTGGCCATTTCCATGGGATATGATTCCATCGTGGGTGTCTGCCTCTGTTTTGTGGCAGCTGCATTGGGATTTGCAGGGGCCATGTTGAATCCATTTACTGTCGGGATTGCACAAGGCATAGCTGGATTGCCTCTTTTTTCCGGAATGGAATACAGGATTCTCTGTTGGGTTCTGATCAATGCTGCCGGGATTATATTTGTGCTCAGGTATGCTAAAAAAATAAAACTCCATCCTGAAAAGTCACCCGTCTACAAGGAAGATGAATACTGGAGGAAGAAAGGCAACACAGAATGGGAAACAATGGTCAGTGAAACGCCCAAATCAGCCTGGTTCTCATATGGAATCATGTTGACCGGCTTGATTGTTTTTTCAATATTCAATCGCCAGACTACTTTCATTGTCGGGGATCCTGCTTCCGGCGCTGGTTCATCCATTACCCTTCCCGTTATTCCGGTGGCTACAGGACTTTTTGCCCTGGCCGGATGCCTGAGTTTGCGGAAGTCAGTCCAGTTTTTCCTGCTTACCCTCCTGGGATTTACCATCTTATTTCTTATCATCGGCGTCATGGCTTACCAGTGGTACATCATGAAGATTGCCTCCCTGTTTTTTACTATGGGACTCTTCTCAGGAATTGCCATGAACTATTCGCCCAACAGGATTACAGCCGTTTTCCTTGAAGGGGTTAGAGACATTCTCCCGGCTGCGCTGATCGTTGGACTTGCAGGCGGTATCATAGTGATACTGGAAGATGGTAAGATCGTTGCTTCAATCCTGCATGGCCTTTCTACCAGGATGGAAGGCCTGGGGAAGATTTCCTCAGTCGGGATCATGTATGCGGTTCAGACCCTTATCAATGTGATGATCCCCTCGGGATCTGCACAGGCGGCCCTGACCATGCCTATTATGGCACCATTTTCAGACCTGGTTGATATATCAAGGCAGGCGACGGTGATGGTTTACCAGTTCGGGGATGGGTTTACCAATATGATCACTCCAACCTCAGGTGTGCTGATCGGTGTGCTGGGGGTAGCCAGGATCCCTTATGAAAAGTGGGTAAAATGGGTTACCCCTTTTATAGTCATATTACTGATCCTGGGATTTCTGTTGCTGATTCCAACAGTTACAATGAACCTGAAAGGATTCTAGCGGATATTTACACCTAATCCCACAGTTGCCACTGAATAATTTGCCCAGGTATAATCAACATGCAGGGTGATGACTGCAAATTTAAACCTGATCCCTGCATTCAGCCTGGGTTTGGTTGTGCCCCCATCCTGGTTCTTTATTTCAACATCTATGGGATTTTCCATGGCGTCCTGGTCCCGCACTACTGGCATAAACAAAGGATCAAAATTAGGATCAGTAGGATCAGTAATTATGGTTGGCATGGGATAATGCCCGTTGAGTTTCAGGTTGGTCTGTGTGATGCTTACCCCTACTCCACCAAAAAAGGAGACAACCGGAAGGTCGGCTGACACTAATGCACTGGCAGTATGTCCCTGGGTCACTACATCAAAGTTCTGATTGTCAAAACTAACGTTATTTGTTGTCAGGTCTGTAGCTCCGATCATCTCAGGTGTAATGTCGTCCAGTTTAGTATTTACCTTAATATTGGTATATCCGTACATAACGGAGAGATTCAGCACGGGGATCCTCGTAAGTACAGGGATCCATTGTTTTATATCGTGCTTGAAACCGGCACCCCAGATTCCGGCCTTTGCAGTATTGCCAATTTTTATCGTGGGCATGTACCGACCCATAATTTCGAAACCTTTGGGCAAACCAACCGCCGCATTGATCATGGGGGATGGGATAATATCCACTCCAGTACCTGAGGGATGGTCATATTGCAGGTAGGTTACCTGATTCCCGAGTATTTCCTGCTGGTAGGTTAACTCAGGCCCGACATTTGAACCTCCCGCGATGGAATTGGCGATGTTGTCATCGTAAAGGGTTTCCAGTGTCAGCTGGCTCAGGTCATAGGTTTTGTGCTCATCTGGCGCAAAAGCCACACTGGCCGTAAAGGTAATGTCAAATCCTCCGAATTTATGGACCTTGGCCGTATTATACCAGCCTCCATTAATATTGGCACCCAGCGCATTTGCAAGGGGCCTGAGGTATTCGGTCAGCATTAATTCAGCATCGTTCACCCCGCCGGTAAGCATGAGCCCGATATCTTCAACCTGGCCGTTTGAAGGCATAATCGTCAAACAAAATAACACTATGCCTGCCTGGATGGATCTTATACTTGATTTCATATTATATATTATGTAGGTATTAGCGTTAGATTCTGGTATACGCAGATAACCTGATCTTGTTTTAAGAATGACTGGGTTTTTCCTGAATCGGTTGCATTCCTCCTACACTTTGCAGTTCTTTGCTAATTCTTTAATTTTAAGGGATCATATTTAACTTCGGAAATGGACATTCCCAACCAGCCCCTGGCGGATAGGATGAGACCGGTGAAACTGGAAGATTTCATGGGACAAGAACACCTGGTTGGTGGTGATGCCGTAATCAGGAAGATGATTGAATCAGGATCTGTGGCCTCATTTATTCTCTGGGGTCCCCCGGGTGTCGGAAAAACAACCCTGGCAAGGATCATAGCCAATCAAATGGACAGGACCTTTTACCAGTTAAGTGCGGTTCAGTCCGGCGTCAAAGATGTCCGCGAGACCATTGAAAAAGCACGAAAACAGCAATTTTTTAACAAGCCAAATCCTATTCTTTTTATTGATGAGATCCATCGTTTCAGTAAATCACAACAGGATTCCCTGCTTGGTGCTGTTGAACAGGGGATTGTTATCCTAATAGGGGCAACCACCGAGAATCCCTCCTTCGAAGTGATATCCCCTTTGCTGTCACGATGCCAGGTGTACACCCTGAATTCCCTGTCAAAAGATGATCTTTTGCGCCTTATCGACAAGGCACTCAAAAAGGATATCTTGCTAAAGAAACTGAATATCAATATTGCTGAGAACGAGGCCCTGATGAGGTTATCAGGAGGGGATGCAAGGAAACTGCTCAATATCCTGGAACTTATCATCAATGCTGAGATTTCCGGTGGAATGGATGTCCCAGAAGAGATCCTGGTGACAGATCAATCCGTTCTTGACAAAATCCAGGAAAATATCGCCCTATATGATAAAAACGGGGAACAACATTACGACATCATCTCTGCGTTCATCAAATGTATCCGCGGAAGTGATCCAAATGCCGCTGTATATTGGCTGGCCAGGATGATCGAGGGAGGTGAAAAGCCAGAATTCATCGCACGCAGGCTTGTGATACTTGCTGCTGAGGATATTGGACTGGCCAATCCAAACGCCCTTTTACTGGCTACCAATTGTTTCCAGGCTGTACATATGGTTGGCTGGCCGGAATCTCGCATTATCCTTTCAGAGGCAGCCATTTACCTGGCCACTTCACCCAAAAGCAATGCCTCATATATGGCCATAAATGATGCCCAGGATTTGGTCAGAAAAACCGGTGATCTCAGCGTTCCCCTGCACATCAGGAATGCACCGACCAAGCTTATGAAGGAACTGGGTTATGGTGATGAGTATAAATATGCACACAGCTACGATGGTAACTTTGTAGAAAGTGAATTCCTGCCAGAAGACCTAAGCGGGAAAAAACTCTACGATCCACAAAATAATGCCAGGGAATCTGATATCCGGGAGAGGTTAAGAAATTGGTGGAAGAAGAAATACGGATATTAGCTATTTATTTCTACTTTTAATGTACTTCAATGAGCTAAAATAGTCCAGTATGTTAGAAAACCTGCCATATGTAAAAAATACTGATTCAGGACAGTTCTTCCTGATTGCAGGTCCATGTGTGGTTGAAGACGAAGCCCTCTGTTTCCAGGTAGCTGAAAGGATTGCAGAAGTATGCAATAAACTGGAGATCCCATACATATTCAAAGCCTCTTATCGGAAAGCTAACAGGTCTCGTTCTGATTCATTCACCGGGATTGGAGACCTGGCCGCACTTGATATTCTACGAAAGGTTCGAAACCGGCTAAAATTGCCTGTGGTTACAGACATACATGCACCGGATGAAGCTGCCATCGCAGCTGAATATGTTGATATTCTCCAGATTCCTGCCTTCTTAAGCCGTCAGACTGATCTGCTCATTGCAGCCGCGGAAACCGGTAAATATGTAAACATCAAAAAGGGACAGTTCATGGCACCTGCCGGCATGAAGTTTGCAGCTGAGAAAGTGGCCGCTCAGGGTAACCCGAATATTCTGTTAACTGATCGGGGGACCATGTTCGGCTATCAGGACCTGATTGTGGATTTCAGGGGGATAATCGAAATGCAGCAAACAGGTTATCCTGTTGTGCTTGATATCACCCATTCATTACAGCAACCAAACCAGGAGAGCGGTGTCAGTGGTGGTCTTCCAGATATGATTGAAACGCTTGCCAGGGCAGGGATTGCAGCAGGAACAGATGGCATCTTCCTGGAAACACATCCCGATCCGGCAACTGCCCTGTCAGATGGAGCAAATATGCTTCCCATAAATGATATTGAGCGCCTGCTTTTGAAGCTAAGCATGCTGAGAGAAACTGTACTTAAAATGAAAACCAAATAAGCAAATTGTCATTTATTTAAACTTTACCATCATGAAAAAATCTATTATCACCATTATATGCCTTGCCATTTTTGCTGTGGGGTCCGCTTATGCTCAGGATTTACAGAAAATCCTGGATAAATATTTTGAAACCGCAGGGCAGCAAAAATTGTTAACACTTAAATCATTGGTATCCTCGGGGAAAACCATACAAATGGGCATGGAAATGCCATTTAAAACCTACCAGAAGAGACCCAGTAAATCACGCCTGGAGATTGAGATTCAGGGTTCAACGATGGTTATGGCCTTTGACGGAGAGAAGGGTTGGGCAATACAGCCATGGACAGGCTCTTCAGATCCAATTGATATTGTGGGAACAGAACTCGGGTCTGTGAAAGAATTGGCAGACCTGGATGGAGCCTTGTGGGACTATGAGAAAAAAGGCCATCAGCTGGAACTGGTGGGTACTGACGAATTCGCAGGCACCGAAGTATATGTTTTGAAATTGACCAGGAAAGAAGGAGATATTTCCACCTTTTACGTTGATTCTGAGAGATTTGTAACCTTAAAAATGGTCAATAAAATGGTTGTAGAGGGACAGGAAGTCGAGATGGAGATGCACATGAGTGATTACCAGGAAGTTGACGGGATAAAGTATCCTTTTACCACTGAACAAAGAATGAACGGACAGGTATTCATGACCATCAAGATCGAAGATGTCTCTTTCAATGAGGATCTGCCAGATGATATGTTCGCCAAACCTGCTTCTCCCACTCAATAATAAAAGCAAGTTCCAAATTCAAAATAGCCTGGTACTAAATGGACAGGAGCCCCGCAAAGGGCTCCTGTTATTTCTTCAGTAGGTCTGTAAGCCGGGTTCTGTATCCTGGTCGTCCCCAATGGGGCCGGTTCCCGGATCTCTATCATTTATCTGATCGACCTACCCCCCGACATCGGGCGAGCAACCCTTAACAGTCGGTATACATGGTCTTTCAGCCCAGAAGGCGGACGATCACCGGTGTCACCACCGGGACCAGTGAGCTCTTACCTCACCTTCTCACCCTTACCATCACCTGACGAATCAAGAAATGGCGGTTATTTTCTTCTCCGCTTCTATACCCTCACGGACATCTTTCTCCCGAAAGTATGGTGCTCTGTGCTGCCCGGACTTTCCTCTCTTTGTGCACCGTTGCCGGCAACCAAAGAACGATAGAACGTCCTGCTGAATTCCTGCAAAAGTACGAATTTTTCAAATAATCATAGGTAGGTTTGGAACTATCAGCTTGGAACTATAAGTTTGGAGCTTATAGTTCCAAGCCTATTGATGGAGAATCTGAAGTACATATTACCAGAGAATTTTATCGCAAAATACCCTCTGGCCCAGAGAAACAGTTCCAAACTATTGATCTACAAAGGCGGAAAGATAAGCCACCAGGTTTTTAGTGACCTTCCATCATTGATTAGCCCGAATGTACTGATGGTTTTCAATGATACAAGGGTAGTTCAAGCCCGTTTGCTGTTTGAAAAATCAACTGGTTCTAAAATTGAGATTTTTTGCCTGGAGCCCCATGATCCTGCTGAATATTACCAGGCATTTCAGAAAACTTCAGAAAGTACCTGGAAATGCCTGGTTGGGAATGCAAAAAAATGGAAATCAGGTTCTCTGGTCATGCAGGTTGATCTGGGGGACAACGTTCATAAACAAGGCATTTTACTTCAGGCTGAAAAGACCGGAAGGGACAAGGATGCATTTCTCATCAGGTTTAAATGGGACCCTGAGGATGTTGCCTTTGGTGATATCCTGGAAAAGGCAGGCTTTACTCCCATACCTCCCTATTTAAAAAGGGAAGCTGAACCTGGGGACAAACAAACTTATCAGACAGTTTATTCCCTGATCAATGGTTCCGTGGCTGCTCCGACGGCAGGACTGCATTTTACCGATGCAGTCCTGGAACAGATCGACATGAAAGGCATCAACCGGCTTAACCTTACCTTGCATGTCGGCGCCGGCACTTTCCAGCCAGTATCGACAGATGACCCGGCAAAACATCTTATGCATGCCGAACATTTTTATGTGAGCCGGCGGACATTGAAAGCATTACTGGATCACAAAGGAGATATCATGGCTGTAGGAACCACAACAACCCGTGTTCTTGAATCTCTTTACTGGCTTGGCCTCAAGCTGGCCAGCGGTAAGCGGTCCGAAAAATCTCCTATATTCCTTGATCAGTGGGAGGCTTATGACATTTCTCCGGGCCATCGTGCGGACAGTCTCCTGCAACTCCTGAGTTACATGGAAGAAAATGGATTGGAGATAATGAAGGGAATCACCAGGCTGATGATCATCCCGAACTACAAATACCGAATGGTCAATCAGATGATCACAAATTTTCACCAGCCCGGCAGTACATTGTTAATGCTCGTGGCCGCATTCATCGGGGAAGACTGGAAGAAAATCTACGATTATGCCCTTAAGAACGATTTCCGGTTCTTGAGCTACGGCGACAGTTCCCTGCTTATTCCCTGATTACTCCTTCATCAATTAATTCCAGTGTATCAGGATTGATCACCTCAATCGAGACTTTCTTACCATCAACATGGATCAACACCAGTGCATTTTGGGTGGTGAATCCCTGAACATGTTCGGACCAGGGTGTTTCCTCCTGTGCATAATAGGGTGCACCTGCAGCACCATTGTTGATTTGCCAGATCTCCCTGCCAATTTCTATCTTTTCTCCAAAATACATGTCGGGATATATGGTCATGTCAGCAGAGACCCTTAAGCGGTTATAGTTATGTTCATCGCCTGTAAAGATAGCCAGCACCTTGTTACTCTTATTAATTAGCAGGTCAAGATATTCATCCCTCCTTTCAATAATTCCCTTGGGAAGTGTTTTTCCTCCGATATAGGGACGGTACTGGTTATTACCGTTATACCACATATCATCTCCTACATGACCTCCATTTGGAAAAGCCGGGGTATGCTGGGTAACAAAAATATGATCAATGCGTTCATCAGCTTCAAGCATCTGAAGTGTTGAGGCCAGCCATTCAAGCTGTATGTCAAGGATATATCCATGTAGATTTCCACCTGTCTGCCTGATGAAGGCAGTGGAGGAGGCATACAGGTAATCCGAATTAAGAACAACGACGGCAACATTGTCATAGAGATAGTAGAATACAGATTCCTTGTAGGAAGGAAAATCCGTTTTTTTCGGATCCGGATCATAGGATGCTCCATCCTCGCTTTCTGGCCCGTTTAACGGCATTTGAAAGTTATCCATAAAAACGGCTTCCGCAGATTCCGTTTCAAACGGGAAGCGGTCAACCTTCATGATCCTCTCATCCCTGGTGTCATAGAACCAGTATTCCAATGCCTCATGGTTACCCATTCCTACATATACAGGTATATAATGCGCAAATGCTTCAATGGACATCTTCCAGTTGGCATACTGTAAATTGGTTGCTTCCTTGCTGGTCAAGTAGCCATTGATCAGATCCCCCGTAAATTGAAAAAAACGGGCGTCATGCATTACGGTCGCCGCCATGATCTTTTTCATGATATAGCTGTTTACTCCGAAAATATCTCTTTCGCCACCTCCCTGTCCACTCCTGGAATCACTGGCATAGGCGAAGGTAAACGGCGTCCTCGATCCCGGTTCAGGGGCGGTATGGAATGAATACTTCTGTTCAACTCCCCCGGTTTGCAGGACATATTCATATTCTGTATCGGGAGCCAGGCCTGAAATTTGAATGGCATGATTCATGCCGGCCTTTGGATCTGCAAAACTCTGTCCATCTGTGATAACTTTGGCAGTTACCTTGAGGTTTGTTTTAAAGCTTATGGTAGCACCCTCTTCCGTCAACAGGTTAACGAATGGTCCTTCCGTCACCGTGATATCAATCTTGAATGGTCCTGTACCCTTAAATGCGACTCTTCCGTCATAAATCATACTTCCATATTCATCTACAACTCGATAACCAATGGTTCCGTTCCCGCTTTTCTCCCAGCCAATCATATCGTATCTCCCGGACAGGTTCCCCAGTATGTCGACCTGTGCTTTCCCGCCTGCAATTTTTGCCGTGCTCCTGAAATACACAGGCAACGGGTGCCTGGAATCGTTATAGTGGATGAGTCCATAGTACAGGGTTCCAGATAACAAGGTATCCTGGAAATTAAAGGCAATACCCTGTTGCGTACCTACGGGGTTCCCCAGCATCTCCTTTAGGGTATGGTAAGGAGGAAGATCCACATTGTATACCCTGGCATCATTCCTTTCCACGTATACCTTTTTGCCTTCGATTCCCATATTAGAATACACCTTAGGTACTTTTTTCTGTGCATGGCAGCCATAAA